>TARA_R100001244_G_scaffold6593_41_pt1 | contig 20105 bp, 15 predicted proteins | sample TARA_R100001244 | Tara Oceans TARA_R100001244 (sample SAMEA2621564) | marine metagenome | biome: marine biome (ENVO:00000447); feature: mesopelagic zone (ENVO:00000213); material: "saline water (ENVO:00002010), including plankton (ENVO:xxxxxxxx)" | depth 790 m
CAGCGTTTCGATGGGGCGGCGCTATCACGCTTTGCCGGGGCTGTTAAGTACCCTATTGCGGGAGGGGGAAGGCTCCCTTAACCGCCCGGTTAAATCCCTGATTGCAACTGATCGCCGGCGATGGCATAAGACCGCAAAAGCTGGGAGAGACGGCATATGGCTACGCAAATCGCAAGCAAGCAGGAAACGGCAACCGAATCGGTCGACGTGCTGATCGTGGGGGCCGGGATTTCGGGCATCGGCATGGCGGTGCATCTGCGCGACAAATGTCCGGGCAAGAGCTTCGCGATCGTCGAGCGACGCGACGAGATCGGCGGCACCTGGAACCTGTTCCAATATCCCGGCATCCGCAGCGACAGCGACATGCACACATTGGGTTTCAAGTTCGAGCCGTGGACCGAGCAGAAGGCGATTGCCGACGGCCCCTCGATCATGAACTATCTCCACCGGATCAAGGCCAAGCATGATCTGGAAAAGCATATCCGTTTCGGCCACAAGGTGCTGTCGGCGAGCTGGTCGAGCGAGGACGCCCGCTGGACGGTGACGGCGGAGAAATCCGACGGCAGCCACGCCACGCTGCACGCCAATTTCGTCTATATGGGCGCCGGCTATTATGATTATGACAATCCCTATGACGCGCAGATCGAGGGGCTCGGCAATTTCAAGGGCGAGGTGGTACACCCGCAATTCTGGCCCAAGGATTTCGACTATGCGGACAAGAAGATCGTGATCATCGGCAGCGGCGCGACCGCCGTGACGATCGTGCCGGTGCTGGCGGAAAAGGCCAGCCATGTGACGATGCTGCAGCGCACGCCGACCTGGTATGCCTCGGCCCCTTCGAAAGACCGGATCGCCAATATCCTGCGCAAGATATTACCGGAAAAATGGGCGTACAAGATCACCCGCTGGAAGAATGTGAAGATGCAGGATCTCACCTTCCGCACCGCGCGGGACAATCCGGAGAAGGTGATCCAGAAGCTCGAAAAGCCGATGAAGAAAGAGCTCGGCGACAAATATGTGAAGGAAGATTACACACCGCCCTACGGTCCTTGGGAGCAGCGGCTGTGCCTGGTGCCGGATGGCGACATGTTCAAGGCGATTGCCGCCGGCCGGGCCGATCTGAAAACCGGCCATATCGAAACGGTGACCGAGAACGGCATCACCCTGAAATCGGGCGAGGTGATCGATGCCGACGTGATCGTCACCGCGACGGGGCTGAAGCTGGCTGTGGCCGGCAAGGTCGCCTTCTCGGTTGACGGCAAGCCGGTGCACTGGCCGGACCATTATTACTACAAGGGCTGCATGTTCTCCGACATTCCCAATCTGGCGATCGTGTTCGGCTATCTCAATGCGTCGTGGACGCTGAAGGCGGATATCGTGTCGGAATTTGCCTGTCGGGTGATCAATCATATGGACGCGACCTCGACCCGGATCGCCAATCCGGTACTGGACAAGGAGCTCGAGCAGGAAGAGCTGTTCGATTTTTCCTCCGGCTATATCCAGCGCTCGATCAGCGAATTGCCGCGTAACAGCACGGCGATGCCGTGGAAGCTCAACCAGGATTATTTGTTCGACAAGAATGTCCTGCTCAACGAGCCGGTCGACGACGGTGTGATCCGGTTTTACGGTCCCAATTCGAATCGGGCTACGGGCGACAGCGAGCCGGCGCTCGAAGCGGCAGAATAGTAGCTTTCCGGCCAGCTTTTCCTGCAATCCCTTGCTTAACGATTTGTTGAGCAGAATTCGCTAAACCCCCGTCCAGCGAGGGGCTAGCTATGGGATATATGAATTCGCGATACCGGGCGGTAAAACCGGCGCTGATCGAACAGCGAAAGGTCTATCGTCATCCCGTCGAGATTCAGCCGGCCACGGTCAGGCAGCATGGCAAAGCGGCCAAGACGGGACAGCTGATCGATGTTTCCATCTACGGTTGCCGGATTTCGATCAACAGCCGGTTCGCCGAGGGCAGCCGCCTCTGGTTGCGGTTCGAAGGCAGTCACCCGATCGCCGCCACCGCGATGTGGTGCCGCGATGGCCATGTCGGCTGCCGCTTTGACGAAAGGCTGGACCAGGTACTGTTCCGGGGCCTGACGCTGATCAGCGAATAGTCGATGCGAAACCTGCCTTGCCAGCTGACATCAATGTCAGTAATAGGGCGGCATGGAAAATGAAATTCTCGACATATTGATCGTCGGTGCCGGCCTGTCCGGTATTGGCGCAGCGGTTCACCTGACCAAGCGATGCCCGGGCAAAAGCTTCGCCATCGTCGAGGCGCGCGAGCGGCTTGGCGGCACCTGGGACCTGTTCAAATATCCCGGTATCCGCTCCGACAGCGACATGTATACGCTCGGCTATAATTTCAAACCCTGGACCGCGCGCCGGGCGATTGCCGATGCGCCGTCGATCCTGACCTATCTCCACGAAACGGTCGACGAATATGGCCTGGAGGACAAGATCCGGTTCAACCACAAGGTGGTCGATGCCAACTGGTCGAGCGAAGAGGCGCTGTGGACGGTGAGCCTGCAGCAGGGTGACGGCTCGCTCAGCACGGTGCGATGCAATTTCCTCCACATGTGTTCCGGCTATTACAGCTATGACGAGGGTCATGATCCGGATTTTCCCGGCAAGGCGGATTTCGCCGGGCCGATAGTCCACCCGCAATTCTGGCCCGATGAGCTTGACTATGCGGGCAAGAAAGTGGTGGTGATCGGCAGCGGCGCGACGGCGGTGACGCTGGTTCCGTCGATGGCACAAACGGCGGCACATGTGACGATGTTGCAACGGTCCCCGACCTATATCGTGTCGCGGCCGGGCGAGGACAAATGGGCGCTGCGGCTGCGCAAATTCCTGCCGGCGAAGCTGGCCTATCTGCTGACCCGCTGGAAAAACGTCTTGATGGGCCTGTTCATGTTCAACCTCGCCCGCAAGAAGCCGGCGGCGTTCAAGGGCCGGCTGCTGGAAATGGTGCGCGAGGAAATGGGTCCGGACGTCAACATGGCCGATTATACGCCGAGCTACAATCCGTGGGACCAGCGGCTATGTCTGGTGCCCGACAGCGATCTGTTTGATTCGATCAAGGCGGGCAAGGCGGGAATCGTCACCGATCATGTCGAGAGATTTAGCAAAGACGGGATCAAGCTGAAATCCGGCAAGGTGCTGGAGGCGGATATCATCGTTACTGCCACCGGACTGAAAATGCTGACCGGCGGCAATGCGGTCATTTCGGTCGATGGCAAGCCGGTCAATTTTGGCGAGACGATCAACTACAAAGGCGTGATGTTCTCCGGCATTCCCAATTTCGGGATGACCATGGGTTATACCAATGCCAGCTGGACGCTGAAGGCCGATCTGACCAGCGAATATGTCTGCCGGCTGATCAACACCATGGACCGCAAGGGCACGCCGATCGCGACCCCGACGCTGCCGGCCGGCGAGGAAATGGGGACCGAGCCGATGCTCGACTTCAGTTCCGGCTATGTGCAGCGGGCAATCGCGCATCTGCCGAAACAGGGCGATCGCAAACCATGGCGTCTGAACCAGAATTTTCCCAAGGATATCATCAATCTGCGGCACAAGGCGGTCGATGACGGCGTGATTGTCTTCTCCAAGCCCGGGCCGGTCACAAGCAGCCGGCCGGCGGAGCGGGACGAGGTCGAGGCGATCGCTGCGGAATAGACTCTCGCGCTGGGCATCATCTGTAGCTATAGCGATCAAATGACTGATTTTAAGGCATTGATCGAGGCTGACAGCGGCCAGACCGCGCGCACTATCCAGATCGTGGATTCAGCGCATTTTGAAGACTGGCTGAAGGGGCAACCGGATTCGGTCCGGGCCATGATCACGGCCGCCCAGTTTACCGGCAAGGCCGATTCCCATGTCCTGCTGCCTGCGGCTGGCGGCAAGGGCGACGACAAGACGATCGCTACCGATTATTCGGTGGTCGCCGGGGTGGCGGATCAGGACAGGCTTGATGCGTGGTCGCTGGCCAGACTGGGTGGCGGTCTCCCCGAAGGACATTATCGATTGCACGAAACAAGCGCCAAGGGCGCGTTATTCGGCTGGCTGATTTCGCAGCATGAGTTTGATCGCTACAAGGCCCTGCCCGACCGGCAGGGGCCGAGCGTACTGCTGGTCAAGGACGCCATCGCGCAGAAGGACGAGGCGGTACGGCAAGCCGAAGCGACCGCGATGGTCCGGGACATGGTCAATACGCCGGCCGCCGACATGGGGCCGGACCGGCTGGAAGAGATCGTCGACAAGCTGGCCGAGAAACATGGCGGCGAACTGAAAGTGACTCGCGGCGACACGCTGGAAGAGCATTTTCCAATGATCCACGGCGTCGGCAAGGCGGCGATGCGCGCCCATGCGCCGCGGCTGATCGAGCTGAAATGGGGCAAGGCGGACGATCCGAAGATCGCCATCGTCGGCAAGGGCGTCTGCTTCGACAGCGGCGGGCTGTCGATGAAATCGGCCGCCGGCATGCTGCTGATGAAGAAGGATATGGGCGGGGCCGCCCACGCCATCGCGCTGGCCCGGCTGGTGATGGAGGCAAATCTGCCGGTCAGGCTGCACCTGCTGGTGCCGGCGGTAGAGAATTCCGTTGATGGTAACGCTTTGCGCCCCGGCGACATATTGAACAGCCGCAAGGGACTGACCGTGGAAGTGACCAATACCGATGCCGAAGGCCGGCTGGTGCTGGGTGACGCGCTGACTCTGGCCGGCGAGGACGAGCCGGAGCTGATTATCGATTTCGCGACGCTGACCGGCGCGGCCCGGGTGGCTCTGGGTCCGGATCTGCCGGCGATGTTCTGCGACGACCGGGAGATGGCCGACGGCCTGCTGCAGGCCGGCGAGGCGGAAAGCGATCCGCTGTGGCAGATGCCCTTGTGGTCCGGCTATGATGCGATGCTGAGCAGCCCGATCGCCGACTGCGTGAATAGCGCTTCCGGCAGCTTTGCCGGCTGCATCACGGCGGCGCTGTTTTTGAAGAAATTTACCCCGGAATCCGTGCCCTGGGCGCATTTTGATACCTTTGCCTGGCGACCGGCGGCCAAGCCCGGACGGCCGCAGGGCGGCGAAGCGCTGGGGCTGAGGGCGAGCTGGCGATACTTGCAGGGGCGGTTCGGGACATAGGGAAGGGTTGCCGACTTGCCCGGAATGGCCGCTTCCGCCCTAATTTCGGTCGTCCGCTAACGATTTACCCGAATCTAAAACCGGACGTTCAATACAGTTGGGTATTTCAGCAGCAACGCGCCCCAAGTCAAAAATGCGGTAAACAGACCGCATCGCCAGAAAAACATCATTTGTGTGGCCCATACCTTGAAACTAGGCTGCTCAACCTATATCGTTTCGGCGCTCCAGTTACAAACGCGTATCATGCCGTCCGATAGATCACCAACGGTCGGCCAGCGATAGGCAAACCAACCGAATTACCACTATCGTGTCCATTGCAGGACGTGATGGCGGATGCCGCCGTTGTTTAAGGCCTCCCTGGCAGAAAGCGTCAGGTCGCCTTCGCCATCGAACTCGGCGAGCCGGCGTTGCTCGGTGCCAGCCATGTCGGGATTGAGCGACATGGTGACCGCGTGCACCACTTCCTCATTCTCAATCCGCCAAGGGCCGGCGTAATGGAAGTAGCTGTCAAAGGCTTCCGCCTTTTGATCTGCGCTGGCGTTACGGGCATTAGCGATACCGAAACTGTCGCGACGAACCTTTGCGATACATGCAGTCATCGTGCCGTCGGCGGAATAGATGATGTATCCCCGCGCACCATAGCCGAACGGTCTGGTTTCATTGCCATCAGCATATTCGATCCGCCAGTCGACTAAGCTCCACGCGCCGACGAAATCCGCTGGATCATGGGGCATGGGACTCGTCCTCTTTTACAGCGGGACGACGGTGCTGGACGATGCGGAACCGGCCCGCGACAAAGGCGAGATCAGCAAGACAGGCATTACCCGCTGGGTTGAGGCCAGTCACATGATAGTCGCTATAGGCCGCCGCGAAGTTAGCCCACATTGCGCCGTGGAGATTGATGGAGAGGTTCATCCCGCTTGTTTCATAGGCATCGAGTGAACGGTCTATAAAGGCTTCGTCTGTCGAATAGAGGTATGATGAAATCGCTCCATGCTGTCGTGCAAGCGCGGTTGCCTCGGCTACCGCCGCATCGCCATCTGGCGCTGCGATCACGAACATCACTGGGCCGAAATGTTCTTCTGCATACAACGCGGCGTTTCCAGCGGTGAGCGCGACAACCAGCGGAGTCATTGTCCGTGCGTCGGGATAGTCAGGATGCGGATAGGGGGCTGGCCGCCTGAGGATTTTTGCACCGGGATTTTGCGCAGCGCGTTCCTCGATCCGGCGGACCAAGTCACAACTGGGGCCGGCCTGTACAGCGCCCATAATACCGGCGGCAACTGACGGGTTGTCAGCAATATTGTCGATTGCAGCGACAAGGGCGGACGCGACTTCTTCGAAGGATTTGTGGCCATCGGCGGTGTCAATGCCACCAGCAGGGACGTAGACATTTTGCGGGCTAGTGCACATTTGCGCCGAGAAGAGGCAGGTCGCACGGGCAATGGCCAACGCAGTTGCGTCGAGATCGACGCAGCTTTCAAGCACCACCGAATTGATCCCCGCGGTTTCGGTGAAGAGCAGCTTGCCAGTGACGGTGCGCTCCAGATGGCCACCATAACGCGAACTGCCGGTGAAGTCGATAATTTGAACGGCTGGGTCATCGATGAATCGTTGGGCAACAGGGGCATCAAGAGTATCAATTGCAATGGTAACAAGATTAGGATCACAGCCATATTCGGATAATGTTTTACGGCATTCCTGCACCACAATCGCCATGGGCAATATCGCAATCGGGTGTGGTTTCACGATCACCGGATTGCCGGTAGCCAGACTCGCGAACATCGCCGGATAGGCATTCCATGTCGGGAAGGAGGCGCAGCAGATGACAAGACCGATTCCACGCGGGACGATCGTGTATCGCTTATCGAGCGACACATCTTCTTTGCCAAAAGTCCGGTCCCATCTTACCGCCGGCAGCACATCGCGCATCGCCTTGGCCGCATAGGCCAGCGCCTCGATACCCCGATCCAGTGCATTGGGACCGCTGCCGCTGAAGGCTTGCGTGTAGCTCTGCCCCGCAACATGCATGACGCTGTGCGCCATCTCGAAATTGCGAGCATAAAGCCGCTGTGCTATTTCCAGGCAGAGCGCAACGCGCGTTTCATATGCCAGCTTGCGCCAGTCTTCCATCGCTTCTTGCGCCGCGCTGATCAGAGCGGCGGGATCGCTTACGGGATATTCAATATTCAGCGGTTTACGCGTGAAAGGCGAAACTTCTTTCCCACTCCGCCCGGTTATTTCCGGCTGTTCGAGATCGAAAGGGCGGCCTAATAGCGCCTCGAAGGCCGCCTTGCCCACTTCTGGCGCGCCAGAGGGGTGAAATTTCGCGCTGGGGGAATCGCGAAATGGGCTCCAGTTTTTACGACTGTTGACCGCTTGAATTGCGGCTTCATGTGTTGGCGCATGGCGTGCAGTCAGTGCTTCCAAACTCTCAGTCATTGTCTCTTCACCTAATTTGATCGTTCGACCACCATGGCTGCACCCGTGCCGGATGCACCGCTGACGACAACCAAGCCAAGGCTGCGGTCCGCTTCATCAAGGCAGTCTAGTAAGGTTGATGTCAGGATCGCGCCACTTGCCCCCATGGGATGTCCCTTGGCAATATGGCCACCTGATACATTGACCTTGTCCGGGTCGACATCGCGGTCACGCAGAAATTTAGCAATCGTGACAGCAAAGGATTCCATGAACTCTATCCTGTCCATGTCGGCAAGCGAGAGTCTGGCTCGGGCCAGCGCTTTGTCCATCGCCGCAAAGCCTGCTGTCAGCCCCGCAGCCGGATCACCGCCGCATTCGGCAAAGGCTAGGATGCGCGCGCGCGGCTGGCTCAAGCGATCACCGCCCACCAATGCCAGTGCTGCACCGTCGCAGACGGGCGGAGCATGGCCCAGAGTATGGAGCGGTTCAAAGCTTTCACTGCCTATCGCATCAGCATATTGATCCTGCAACGCGCCGAAACTGCTTGGCATAGCGCCAAGCGACGATGCGTCGGTTTTTGGGCGGATGCACTCTTCCGATTGCAAGCCACCGGTAGGTATGCGTGACCGGTTAAGCGCCGCATTCCCTTCTGCAGCGGCAGCCTTTTGCTGCGAAGTCAGGGCGACCGCATCAAGCTCTGCGCGGCTCAAGCCTTCGGCTGCGGCCAACCGGTCAGCCGCCAGCACAACGGGAATATAGCGGGTGCGCGCCGGAAAGCTTGTGTCGCTATAATAGCTTGCCTTATCACCCATGAAAGGAACCCGGCTCATGCATTCGACGCCGCCCGCCAAAGCCGTTTTTGCTTGCCCACTTGCGACCATCGCAGCGGCATGTCCGATGGCTGACAGGCCCGAGGCACAGTAGTTGTTAATGCTGTGCGCTGCTGTCGCATCGGGCAGTCCAGCATGCAACTTGGACACAAGCGCAATATGGCCGCCCTGATCGCCGACCTGACCGACGCAGCCGAGCAACAAGGCTTCCGGTGCCTGCGCCGCCAAATCCACGCGGGCACCAAGCGCATTAACCTGCAGCTTGATTAGCTCTTGCGGTGTCAGCGAGGCGAGTCCGCCCGCTGCCTTTGCCTTGCCACGTGGGGTGCGGACCGCATCATATAGAAAAACATCCACCAAGAGTTCAAACGCCGACCACGAAACTGACCGAGGTCGTCGCGCTGCCTCCGACATTGAACGTCGCAAAGTTCTTGGCTCCTTCGACCTGATAATCGCCGGCGTTGCCTGTCACTTGACGCCATGCGTCAAGCGCCATGCGGACGCCGGTTGCGCCGACCGGATGACCAAGTCCGATTAGCCCGCCCGACGGATTGACCGGCAACTTGCCGCCAAGGGCAATCGTTCCATCCTCGACCGCGCGCCAGCTTTCACCCGGCGAAGTAATGCCGAAATGGTCGATGGCCATATATTCGGTAATCGAGAAACAGTCATGCACCTCTACGCCATCGCAGGCATATATATCGGCCATTTCTGCCCGACCCAGCGCATCCATCATCGCCTTGCGCACGGTGGGGAACACATAGGGCTGGCCGCGACTGGCGTTGACCTTGGTTGAATAAGCTAAAGGTGCAGTCGAATGACCCCAACCTTTCAGACGCGGGATGCTCTCTAGCGCGATGCCGCGTCGTTTGGCATAGCGCTCCGCCACCTCGCGCGAAGCGAGGAATATTGCGGCCGCGCCGTCGGTTACCTGTCCGCAATCAGCCTTGCGCAGACTCCCTTCGATAGGAGGGTTGAATTCGTCATTGTCAGCAAAATGCTCGGACGTGATTTCCCATTTGCGTGTTTGGGAATTCGGGTTGCGCTTTGCATTGGAGAATGCGATTTCCGAAATACCGCGCAAATGGGCGCGGTCGAGTCCGAAGCGTTCCTCATATTCTGCCGCGACGTTAGAAAACATATAGGGCCATAAATAGCGCGCTTCCTGCGCCTCGTGGCCAGCCCATGCGGCTGATCCCAGATATTCTGCAGCGCGTTGCCCGGGGACGTTGCGCATCAACTCAATGCCTAGAACCATCGCCAGGCCATAACGTCTCGCCTCTATTTCCGCACTTGCAGCAAGGATCGCAATGCTTCCCGATGCACAAGCCGCTTCGTGGCGTGAGGTCGGGATGCCCGCCATATCGGGGTGGACATGGCCGAAAAAGCCGCCAAGCTGACCTTGGCCTGCGAATAGTTCACCAACGAAATTGCCAACATGTGCAGTTTCAACTTCCTTGGGCTCGATACCGGTCGCAACGAATGCGGCTTCGGCCACGTCGCGGAACAGTTCAAACATTCCGCCGCCCTCGCGTTCAATATTGCGGCCAAAGTCGGTCTGGGCCCCGCCCAGAATGAAAATCTCTGTGGGCATGTCAGTCTCCTTCTTTAATCATAGCAAGCGCAAGCTCGCGTACTTCGCTGCGCACTATCTTGTTGGTCACATTGCGCGGCAGGCTCTCGAATTGAAAAAATCTTTCGGGCAGTTTGAATACGGCCAGATCATGTTGTTTGAGATATCTGATGACGCTTTCCAGTGTGAGCTCGACATCCCGGCGCGGCACGGCAGCCAGCCCTATACGTTCTCCCATCACCGAATCCGGCAGCGAGAAAACGCAGGCCTCGGCAAGGTCAGGATGACCATCCAACAATTGATCGATCTCTTCAGGCGATATATTCACGCCGCCGCGAATGATCAGATCCTTGCAGCGCCCGACAAAGCGCAAAAACCGCCCGCCTTGCTCAATCTGGAAAAGGTCACCGGTTTTGAACCAGCCATCTTCTGTAAAGGCAGCCGCCGTTTGTTCGGGTGCTTTCCAATAGCCTTCGAACACTGCGGGGCCGCTAATCTGCAATTCACCGGGAACACCCTCATCTGTAATGGGATCACCGCCCTCTGGCGGGACCAATCGCGAATCCATAATCTGCCGGGGGGAGTTGCCGAAATAGGGAGTGAGGTTGAGTCCATTCGGGAAATAGCTGGCTCGCTCAACAGGATCGGGCACATCGTCCGGCCCGGTGATCAGCGTCATGCCTTCGTTCGATCCAAAAATGTTGATGATCGGCAGGTTCAGCCGTTCCTGAAACTCTTGGACCATGGCGGGTGCAAGGGGCGCGGAGCCTGAGCCGATGGTGCGCAAACTTGACAGGTCTACCTTTGCCAGGAGTTCCTCGTTCTGCAGCAACATGTTGAGTACCGCTGGTGGAGCGATGGTAAAGCTGGGCCGCTCAGTAGCAATCTGTCTAAGATAGACCTGCGGATCGAAAGGATGGTGCAGTACCATTGTGCCTGCAATGCGGAGCCAGCTCATCGTAATGCCGCCAATTGACGCCATGTTGATCAGCGGAAAAGGATTGAGCATCACATCACCGTCTCGCAGACGAGAGGTGATATAAGTACCGGGCGCAATACCAACCCAATGATTGTGACTGCGCGGAACGCCCTTTGGCGTTCCTGTCGTGCCCGATGTCCAGCAAATAGTGAATATATCGTCGGCATCGATATGCGTCGTGGCGCGATGCGCCGTTAGCTGATCGGGCCTTGCAGGCTCTGCATCCAGATCAATCGCGTCGGCAGGCGCATCGGGACCGATTGTCATCAGCTTGATCGTTTCGCCCAGCAATGGGCGTACGGTACCGGTATGGTCTGCGCCCTTCATCACCGTACCGCAAATGAAGGCTTTGGGTTTGACAATGCCGAGCATCGCCGAAAGCTCGTGACTACGATATTGCACAGCAATCGGACTCACGACGGCACCGATGGTAGCCGCTGCGAAATAGAGTGCAACAAATTCGCTGATATTGGGCAATTGGATAACGATCACATCATCCTTGCCGATCCCTGCCGCAACTAGTGCACCGGCGTATCGCTCCACTTCTGCCTGCATATCCCCATAGGTTAACCGCTGTGGCTCACCAAAAGCGAAGTCGGAGCGATTGGGTGCATCGACCAGCGCCATCCGCTCCGGATGCGCCTGCACATTGGTGAAAAACAGGTCTGCAAGGGTCTTGTCACCCCACCAGCCTGCTTCGCGAAATGTGCATCGCTTCTCTTCTGACGCAATGATCATGTCAGGCCGAAAGTACCGTGTTTGGTCCCATGCCGATATCGTCACCATTAGCCCAGACCGAATGTGTACCCGAGCAGAAACGTTCTGGCAGGATGATCCGGCAAACCGGTCCTGCCGCAAAATTCTTGGCGTCGATCAGAACGCATTCCGATTGGTCATTCTCGACATCGGCAATGAAGGAGACGAGATAGCCGTCATCTTCATCCTGCGCATTTATGCGCGGCGCGAAGGGGCTTTCACTGCCAAAACGGCTAGGACCAAAGCTGATTTCCTCGCTCGTACCCATCTCAAGGTCATGCTTCACCAAGCCGGTGAACAGGAACCAATATGGCTCGGGCACCGCCGAATAAGCATAGCGGTATTTTCGCCCGGCATATTTCTGGTTGATCATGCCGAATTCGAGGATGCGGTCATCAAGGCGCTCTTCGGTTGTTTTTCCGGTCTTCAGGTTAAAGCGCCAGCGATGAAGCTTGGGCTTCATCAAACCTTGCGAAAGATAAGCCATCATCCGCTCTAACCCTTGAGGTGCATCGGGATGAGAATTAGGCATTGGCTCTTCCTGATAATAGCCATCGAGAATGATCTCCTCGCCTTCCTCCCAGGCGTTTAGCCAATGCAGCGTATAGGTTGGCTCGGCTTCGAACCAGCGAATATCCTCTGGCTGGCCCAATCGCGGGATAATACCGAAGCGGGTCTTTTGATCTGGATGAAACTCCACGACATGCAGGTTACGTTCGAGCAGTTCTGGATTCCAGTATAGCGGCATGTCGTTGAGGATGGCATAGTTTTTGGTAAAAGCCATGTCGTGCGGCAGCCGCGGCCCGTCGAGCGGGATCGGAATATAATGCTTGAGCCGATTGTCAGGTCCAACGACGCCATAATGCATATAGGGCGCATGCTTTGAATAGTTGAAAAAGAGCAGCTCGCCCGTCGCTTCGTCCACCTTGGTATGTGCCGAAACACCATCGAGCGGCACCCAACCTTCAGTACCAAATTGTTCAAGTGTGAATGGATCGAGCCGATAGCCCTCGCCGCATTGGTAAAAAGTCGAAAGGATCTTGCCCGCATGGACGACGACATCGGTTGAGGAGCTGTCTTTAAGCCACTCCTGAGCACCCCAGCCCGGACGGGTCGATTTGTGCGGAGGCTCCATCAGTCCGGCCCAAAGGGCCTGGCCAGCCTCTTGTTCAGCCTGAAAGCCTTTGGTGCGCACAAAGCGATTGCGATAACTTGCCCGCCCGTCTTTAAAGCTGATCGAATGAATCTGGCCGTCGCCATCAAAGGGATGGTACCGGCCAATTGGCTCATGCACTGGCACTTCGCCGGTCCGGATATACACCCCATCAATGTCGTCAGGGATGGTGCCGATCACTTCTGCATCACCGTTGGCAAAAATGGCGTTCCATTCTTTGAACGTTGGGCGCCATGCCCCCTGCATATAGGGATGGTCGGTGGACTTCAGGGTCGACCGCACGTTTCCAATAAGTTCAACTGTCATGACATCACTCCTTTGCATCGAAACGCGGCAAACTGCAGGCCGCGCCATATTCCTGTTTCAAGCGCGCAGCAATCTGCGCCATCGGCTCAATCGCGGTCACTGCCCCCACGCCTTGCCCGGCAGACCAGACATTTTTCCAAGCCTTGGCATCATCCAGAGCGTTTTCGAAATTGGGCGTCTTTTCTGTAGGCATGTTCGCCGGGTCATAACCTGCTTCCACGAGGCTAGACCGCAGCCAGTTTGCGGTGACGCCAGTTATGCCGTTGGACGGCACGATATCTTCAGCGCCAGCTGCAACCACCAGTTCTTTATAGGCGAGTTGTGCTTCGCTTTCCTCACACGCGATCAGCGCCGTTCCGACATAAGCAAGATCAGCGCCTAGCACTTCTGCAGCACGAATAGCGCGGCCAGTCGAAATCGCGCCGCCAAGAACAATTGGGCCGTCCCAGAACTGGCGAACTTCATCGACGAACGCGAATCCCGCAGTCTGCCCAGTATGTCCGCCCGCACCGGATGCGACCAGCACCAATCCGTCGACGTCAATTGCCGCTGCTTTGCGGGCGAAGCCTACCGAATTGACATCGGCAAAGACCAGCCCGCCATAACTATGCACGGCATCGACGATTCTGGCCGGGCTGCCGAGGGCCGTGATTACGAGCGGCGGCTTGTGTCGCAGCACGCATTCCATGTCGGCGGGCAACCGATCATTGGACGGGTGAACGACCAGATTCGCCGCCCAGCTGGCAGCTTTGGGATCATTCGCCAATGACTCTGATATCTGCTGCATCCAGCCATCAAGTATCTCAGGCGTCCGCGCATTAGGCGTCGGGAAACTCCCGATCATGCCCGCTTTGGCCTGCGCAATGACCATTTCCGGTCCTGAAATGAGGAACATCGGCGCACCGATCACCGGAAGCGCGAGATTCGTCAAAAGCTGTTCAGGTAAAGGCATTGCTAGTCAGTTCCTCATCTTCATCTAGACAAACACTTGCATAAAGACATTAACTTGTATAGCCATACTTTTATCAGATGCGCAAGGCGGGCACTTATATCTCTCGCCAATAGCAACCGCGTGTCGGCAAAATGGGGAGGTTATTATTGTGAAATCGGTTTTGAAAATTCTTGCGACGACCGCGTTGGTCACTCCGGTGGCGGCTTGGGCACAGGATAACTCGGCAGACGAGCAGGGAGGTCTGGCTGAAATCGTAGTTACTGCGCAAAAACGTGCCGAAGGACTGTCCGATGTGCCGATTTCAATTTCGGCTGTAACCGGAGAGACAATCGAGGCTTATGGCCAGACCAACCTTGAGTCAGTGTCGTCGTCTATTCCGAATCTGAAGATCACCCAAACCGCAATCGCTAACCGTATCGCTATTCGCGGCATCGCTTCGGGCGATAACAAGGGCTTTGAGCAGTCGGTCGCGATGTTCGTTGATGGCGTATATTATGGTCGCGATCAGCTAAGCCGCATGCCGTTAGTCGACCTCCAGCGTATCGAGGTGCTGCGTGGTCCGCAACCGACCCTGTTCGGCAAAAACGCTATCGCTGGCGCTGTTAACGTCGTCAGTCGTCGCCCGTCCGAAGAATTCGAAGGTTCGGTCAGCGCGAGCTACGAATTTGAGCATAAAGAGAAGCGCATAACCGGTGTCCTTTCCGGCCCGATCTCTGATAATGTCGGCGCAAGGGTCGTTGGTTACTACCGTGATATGGATGGTTACTTCTTTAACACAAAACAGAACCGGAACGAGCCCAATGTGCGCGAAGCATTCGTGCGCGGCATCGTTGATTTCAAAGGCGACGGCCCGCTCACCGCTGATCTGAAAGTCGAATATGCGGACTTCAAAACTAAGGGCCAGCCACGCGAGGCATTTGGCCCGGTAGGCATATATAGCCTGGTTTTTGCGGGGCCGCTTTTTGTCGAGACTAACGAAGATTATGTACGCGCAGACGGGGGCTATCAGAGCCGAAACAAAGTTTTCAACACTGTGCTCAACGCCAATTTGGAACTTGGTGAACATACCCTTACCTCAGTGACCGGTTATCTCGACTATAATGTAAAAGAAACGATCGACGTTGATTTCGTGAACCCGGCCCTGTTGGACGGCACCCGGCAGTCTGAGGATTACCGTCAGTTTTCGCAAGAATTGCGGATCGCCTCACCAGGTGACCAGCCGTTCAATTACATCGCCGGGGTCTATTATCAAAACACAAAGCTTGGTGTGACCGACCACGTCCAGTTCAACCCATTTTTCTTTGCGACCCCTTTTCGGGCACTTGGAGACACGTCAAATGATCGCGTCTACTCTCAGAAATCGGACTTGATCTCGGTCTTCGCGCAAGGCGAAATTTCGCTAACTGACTCTCTGCGCGTGACATTAGGCGCGCGTTTCAATCACGAGAGCAAAACTGGTAGCAGAGCGCTTGCGGTCAATCGTGGACCACTCAGTCTCGCTGCGATGCCGGCAATCAGTGATCCCGCGGTGATCGGCACCTTCCGTGCGCTTAATATCGAAGCGCATAATATTTCGGGCAAGCTCAACGAAAGCTCGTTTAATCCGATGGCGAATATTCAATATGACATCACGGGCGATCTGATGTTTTACGCATCATTCGCGCGCGGATCCAAGGCAGGAGGATTTGACATTCGCGGAAACTCGCTCCCGACTTCGACAACTGTCGCAACTCCTGGTGCCTTTGTGTTCGGCGACGAACAGGCTGACAATTTTGAAGCCGGACTGAAATACAAGACACGTAATCTTGCGATCAATGTATCGGCCTATCGTACGAAATACAGGGATCTCCAGACAAACGTCTTCGACGGCGTTCTGAGTTTTAATGTGCGCAACGCATCAGGCGCAAAAACGCAAGGCGTTGAAGCAGATATGCGCTGGGCGATAGACGATCATTTCACGCTGAGCGGTGCGATCGCTTATCTGGATTTTGAATTCACCAACTTCCCGCTAGGCCAATGTTTCTTCCAGCAGGTGCCTGATAACGGTACGTTCTGCAGCTATAGTGGGCAGCGGAATGCTCTTACACCCAAATGGTCTGGCAACCTCAATGGCGACTTCAGTCACGAGATTGGTGGCAATATGAAGTTTGGCATCAACCTGAATGCCGACTTCTCGAGCAGCTACATCGCAGCCGCGAATCTTGATCCGCGTACGCGTCAAAGCGGATATGTGAAAATGGGTGCGCGGGTGTCGCTCGGCCATATTGATAATAATTGGACAATCGCAATGGTCGGCCGCAACCTCACTAACGAAAGGATCATGCAAACTGCAGGGGCGTTGCCGCTGGCGACCACTTTCACCGGCGGTGCTGGTATTGCCTACAACGCTATCTATGACCGCCCACGCAACATAGCCTTGCAGTTTGACGTGAAATTCTAGGTCGGTGGGACGCACCTTAACCCGTTCCATCCTGCCATTTTTTCTGTTCGCGACCTGCGCTTCGGCGCAGGCGCAACAGAGGCCGGCAAGCCCCGCCGAAAGCGATCCGGTCACGATGGGGTGGATGCAAGGTAGTCCGCCCCCAGACGACAAAGTGGTACGACAAGAGGACGGGAGCTATTATCAGTTCCCGCGTACTCGCTGGGCTTTCTCCAATATGCGGACACTGTTCCCGACCGCCAATTTGCGGCGCGGTGACGGGCCGCCAAGCGCGCTATCTCGTCAACTGCGGAAAGATCTTGATGCAGTGACCTTCCTTCCCTTGGGAAGCGACAAGCCTATGCGCTGGGACGAGGCGTTGCAGGCCAGCTATGCCGATGCGATACTTGTCCTACACCGCGGCAATATCGTCTACGAACGCTATTTCGGGGTAACTAAGCGGCACACTCCGCACATGTCGTTCTCGATGACTAAGTCCTATTACGGTACGCTCGCAGCAATGCTGGTCGAGGAGTCCTTGTTGGATGAGAAACAGACGGTCGCACATTACATTCCGGAATTGGTTGAAAGCGGGTTTGGCGATGCAACCGTGCGGCAAATACTCGATATGACGACGGCCATTCACTATTCGGAAGATTATACCGATCCCAAGGCAGATGTATTCGCCTTCGCTTTGGCAGGTGGCATCTTTCCGCGTCCGACCGATTATGAAGGCCCGGATGGCTACTATGCTTATCTCTCGACTTTACGGAAGGAGGGCGAGCACGGCTCGCAATTTGTCTACAAATCAGTCAATACTGAAGTGCTGGGTTGGCTGATTGCTCGCGTGACCGGTCGCAATCCAGTTGACGTTATACAAGAGCGCATCTGGGGCCGATTGGGGTCAGAGGAGGATGCCTATATTTTAGTCGATTCACATGGAACAGGATGGGCAGCAGGCGGGCTCAACGCGACGCTGCGCGATCATGCTCGGTTCGGCGAGATGATGAGGCTGGATGGCCAGTTCAATGGGCAGCAGATCGTTCCAAAAAAAGTTGTCCAAGCGATACGCTATGGCGCCAGCAAAACCGATTTTGCCAAGGCGGGGTACAAGACATTGCCGGGCTGGAGCTATCGCAACCAGTGGTGGGTCAGCCACAATCGCAACGGCGCGTTCGCCGCGCGCGGAGTCCATGGCCAGACGATCTATATCGATCCTGCCACCGAGATGGTTATCGTTCGCCTTGCTTCTCACCCATTGGCCGCGAACGCAAATATCGATAACGTGAGCCTACCGGCCTATCAGGCGATTGCTGATCGACTAAGCGGGCAATGACGCGCTATAGGCGATCTTGATGAAGATGGCGACCATCCGTGCTTGTTCGATTTGGCGTGCGCTAGAGGTTGTCGGCGACGTTCCAGTCCTGTTGATAATGGAACGCGCGTTTCTGGGAACGAACACTTTCGAAGCTTTTGTCGAAGAGACCGGCGTCCCCCGTTCGGTCGTGAGTGACCGGCTAAAGAAGCTAGTCGTCGAAGACTGTCTGGTAAAGAATCCTGAACCAAAAGGGCGTCGCAGCTTCTACCGCTTGACAGATAAAGGCCGGGCCCTGTTTCCCGTTGCCCTTGCTATGCTTGGTTGGCAGCATCGTTGGGAATCTGGGGAGCGTGGTTTCACCGTGCAATTGGTGCACAAGACTTGCGATCACGTGGCTGAACCACGCGCTACCTGCAAGTCGTGCACGGAGGAAATTGACCCGCGCGATGTCGGTTGGAAAGCCGGGCCAGGCTTGGCACAGGTCATTCCCGTTTACAGTACAAGACGACGTCCATCCAAGGCCGTCACCGCCCGCCGCGACAAGGCTACTCTCGTAGATACAGTCATCGGGCTTTATGGGGATCGGTGGTCGACCTTGATCGTGAGGGCTATGTTTTCTGGCTTTCACCGGTTTGACCAGATCCAGACAGATACGCAAATGGCACCAAATATCCTTTCGGGCCGCATCACGGAATTGATTGACAAGGGTATTCTTCATGCAACTCAATATTGTGACCTGCCTCCGCGTTATGAGTACCGCCTTACAGAAAAAGGCCGGGCCCTATATCCAGTGATCCTTTCGCTGCTGCAATGGGGTGATCGCTATTATGCTGACGAAAAGGGACCGCCGCTCCTTCTTTCGCATCGTCCCTGCCAGTCGGCGTTGGAAATGGTCATGGCGTGCGACCATTGTGGCGAACCGCTCAAGCTTGATGAGGTCACCTACAAAACTGTCTGAGATCAGTTCTTGGTACCGCGAGAATATGCCACGATTTCGCATCACCTACTCCCGCACCCGCCTCTGTTAAGCGCTGTGGGAGAAGGGCATGGACCGGCAGGCAATGTCCGCTTTTCCAATTATCCGACCAAAAACGGACAGACAACAAGCCACCCACTTGCAGACATCGACGCAAATCACGGCTCCCGCCCGGGAATTTCGGGATGCGCCGGGGCGCATCCCGCTGGGTTTACAGGCCGTCGAGGCCCTTGCTGACCAGGATATTGACCGCCACCCGGCGGTTCTGGGCTTTGCCGTAGGCGGTGTCGTTGCTCGCCAGCGGGTCGGCTTTCGCCATGCCGGTCGGGGTCAGCATGCGATAGGGCTTCCAGCCGCAATATTGCTGGATATAGTTGACGACGCGGCCGGCGCGCTTTTCGCTCAGTCGCTGGTTCAGCTCGTCGCTGCCGGTGGAATCGGTATAGCCGACGACCAGCAGCAGCGCGTTGTCCATCGCTTCGGCCGCTTGGGCCGTGGCGCACAGATCGGCCTTGCCCTCGGCGGACAGGACGGCCTTGCCGGTGTCGAAATTCACGTTGGTCGTGCCCTTGATATTATACTGGTCGATATCGCCCATGCGACCGCGCAGCGCCTCGGTCGCCGCAGTCTGCTCGGCGAAGCCCTGGGCGGTGCCGTTGTGGATCATGGTGGCGGTCTTCAGATCGCTGTTGCGCAGGCTGATCTGGCTGGCGACCAGTTCGCTGCCATATTGCACAGTCTCGACCGAGACGGGCAGGCCGTTGAGCAGCGCATCCGCGGCGAGCGTTTCGCGGCCGAGACCGAGAAAGCCCTTGCTGGCCTTGATTCGGGTGGCATCGTTGAAAGCGATGACCGTGCTGGTGCCGTCTTCGGCCGTAACCTGCAGGCGGTCGCCGCTGCGCGCGGAGATGATGCCCTCGACCTCGGGTCCTTCTGGCGCGGTGGCCAGATCCGGTTCTGCATAGGGCGTCTCCTGCTGGCCGCTGACGACGATGTCCTCTCTGGCTTCCTGCTGCGCGGAGGCGCTGGCCGGCGTCCATAGCGCCAGCGCGCCGAGCAGGAGGCCTGTGGTCTGTGTGGGGGAAAGGTCGTTCATTATTTGCTCCTTCTGTTGGGCCGGACGGTGGCTGCCCGGAAAAATGCCGCATGAACCGCATGAGTGGTCGGGCAATTATTGCTGGTCGATGAATATGGTCGTCAGATTGGTCGTTTGTGGGGATGGCCTGAGCATAGGATAGGGCGAACGGTTCACGGCGGCAGGTCCGGGC
>TARA_R100001244_G_scaffold96522_9_pt1 | contig 19779 bp, 15 predicted proteins | sample TARA_R100001244 | Tara Oceans TARA_R100001244 (sample SAMEA2621564) | marine metagenome | biome: marine biome (ENVO:00000447); feature: mesopelagic zone (ENVO:00000213); material: "saline water (ENVO:00002010), including plankton (ENVO:xxxxxxxx)" | depth 790 m
TCGTCCGCAGGCACCATTTTCGAATGGTATGATTTTTTCATCTACGCGACGCTAGCCGGCTTTGTCGGCGTCGCCTTTTTCCCGTCCGACAATACCATCCTGCAAACCTTGCTGGTCTGGGCCGGGCTGGCCGTCGGCTTCGGTTTCCGGCCACTGGGCGCGATCCTGTTCGGTTATCTGGGTGACAGGCTTGGCCGCAAATATACGTTTCTGGTGACGGTCACGCTGATGGGAATCGCCACCGCCGGGATCGGCTTGATCCCTTCGGCCGAAGCGATTGGCATAGCAGCCCCGATCATTGTGATTTCCTTCCGAATATTGCAGGGACTGGCGCTCGGCGGGGAATATGGCGGTGCGGCGATCTATGTATCCGAACATTCGCCGGTTGAAAAACGCGGCTATTATACCAGCTTCATCCAGGCCAGCGTGGTCGGTGGCTTTGTTCTCAGCATCGCGGTGGTCCTGTCCTGCCGCTATCTTATTCCGGCCGATGCATTCGCCGCCTGGGGCTGGCGCGTGCCGTTTCTCCTGTCGCTGATATTGCTGGCCATCTCGCTATGGATGCGGCTGAAGCTCTCCGAGAGTCCGGTTTTCCAGGCCATGAAAGCGGCAGGGACCACCGCCAAAAACCCGTTTGTCGAGAGTCTGACCTATCCCGGCAATCCAAAGCGCATTTTTGTCGCGATGTTCGGTATCACCGCTGGCCTGACCACGATCTGGTATACCGCCTTTTTCTCCAGCCTTTCCTTTCTGAAAGGGCCGATGCGAGTCGACGATACGACCGCCGAAATTATGATCGGTGTGGCCGGTTTCCTGTCGATGGGCCTGTATCTCATCGTCGGCAAATGGTCCGACCGGGTTGGTCGGAAAAAACCGATTATCTGGGGCAATATAATCATTCTGCTTACCCTGTTTCCGGCGTTCTGGATGCTGGGTAATCTCGCGAATCCTGGACTCTCGCAAGCGGAGGAAACCGCACCGGTCGTGATCTCGGGCCCCGATTGCAAATATGACCCGTTTGCGGATCAGCAAGCAACCCAATGCGGGCGCCTGATCGAGGATCTGACGGCAAGCGGTATTTCCTATGACTTGATCGCTGCACCGGTCCTAAGCCTCACCGCCGGTTCTGCCGATTTGTCGCTCGCCAACTATGGTTGGGAGAAGGCCGGGCCGGAGCGGCGCGAGCAGCTTCAGGCGCTGCTGACGATGGCAGGCTATGATTTTTCCGAGCAATATCCTTCGGTCATGACGATGCTCGGAGTGGTCGCGATATTGCTGTTCCTCGGATTGCTGTCGGCGATGAATTACGGATCGGTCGCAGCGTTGCTGGCGGAGATGTTCCCGGCCAAAATTCGATATAGCAGCATGTCGATACCCTATCATATCGGCGCAGGGTATTTCGGCGGATTTTTGCCGCTGATTGCCGGCTATATTATCGCCCGCACAGGGGATGCCTATTCGGGCCTCTGGTATACGTGGATATTTGTTTTCATCGCGCTGGTCGTCGGTTGGTGGGGCATACCCGATGACCCCGAAGCGGCACTCGACGAAGACCGATAAAAGTCCTAACGCTCGCCTCATGAGTGATCCAGATATTCCGATCCCGGCCACCGCCAGAGTTAAGCTTGATCGCGCTGCGCTTGTCGCAAACTGGAACGCCCTGAACCATATGTCGGGAAAGGCGAAGGCCGGCGCTGCGGTAAAGGCCAATGCCTATGGCCTCGGCGTGCGCGACGTTGTGCAATATCTGCTCGCCGCCGGCTGTGAAGATTTTTTTGTGGCCAATTGGCAGGAGGCTCGGGAGATTGACGATCTGACCTCGGGCAGGGCGTCGGTATCTGTGCTTAACGGAGTCCGGGCAGCCGATCTGCCATTTGCGCGCCAGTCTTCGGCAAAACCCGTGCTCAACAGCCTGGAACAGCTACAGCGCTGGCGGCCAACCGGGCGGACCTGCGATATCATGATCAACAGCGGCATGAACCGGCTCGGAATCAACCTGGAAGACCTTAGTCAGCAACTCTTTGCCGGACTGACCATCGACATAGCGATGAGCCATCTCGCCTCGGCCGACGAGGACGGGCCGCAAAACGGTGACCAACTGGCTCGCTACCGGACCGCGTTGGAAATCGTACCTGCGGGCCGAACCAGTCTGGCCAACAGCGCCGGCATTGCATTGGGTAGCGATTATCATTTCGATATCACGCGTCCTGGACTGGGTCTCTACGGCGGCATCCAGCGCCCGGAACTGGAAGGGACAATCACGCAGGTGGCGATACCGCAGGCTGAAATCATCCAGATCCGCACATTGCAAGCGGGTGACAAGCTCGGCTATAACGCGCAATATATTGCCGAGCGGGCGCATCCGGTCGGTATATTGGCGATGGGCTATGCTGATGGCTATTTGCGCGGCTTTTCCAATCGCGGAATTTTTCTGCACAAGGATATCAAGCTGCCGGTCCTGGGTCGCGTCTCGATGGATCTGATAGCGATCGATCTGAGTGCTGCCTCCGGCCTCGAGGAGGGTGACTGGGTCGATTGCAATTATGATCTGCCGACTGCGTCAACCCAGTCAGGACTGTCGCAATATGAACTGATTACCGGGCTTGGTAACCGCCTTCCCCGGCACTGGACATAGTCCGGCAGAAGGCGTCCGTATCTACGCGGATGCACAATCAGAAATTGCTGCGCAAAAACGCTGCACAACAAGAGAAGTTGCGGCAATGCACAAATAGGTTTAGTGCATTTGCAACATGTAAATATTTGATGGTTAGAATGACGTTTGAACAACGTGATTTCCAACCCATCGGGAGCTGTTATGGCCAAGTCCAAAAATAATAATCCGGGTGATCCGATCACCATAAAAAAATATGCCAATCGTCGCCTCTACAATACCCAGACATCGAGCTATATCACGCTCGACTTTCTGGCTGACATGACCCGCAATGATCAGGATTTTATCGTGGTCGATGCCAAGACGGGTGAAGATATAACGCACAATGTACTGACCCAGATCATCGTTGACGAGGAAAGCAGCGGCAAGCAGATGTTGCCGGTCAAATTCCTGCGGCAGCTAATCTCGATGTATGGCAACAGCATGCAGTCGTTGATGCCGTCCTATCTCGAAGCCTCGATGGACAATTTCCGGAAAAACCAGAAGCAGTTCCAGGAAGCGGTCGAAGGGGCGCTCAACAAGAATCCGTTGGGCCAGATGGCGGTCAAGAACCAGAAGCAGTTCCAGGAAGCGCTTGAAAATGCGCTGAAGGCTAGTCCGCTGGCGGGTGTGTTTGAAAAGGCGTTGAGCCTTGGCCAGGATGGCAGCTCGGCCGCTGAAGAGAACGGGCAAGAGGACATCTCCGAAAAAGACGCCGAGATCATGGCGTTGAAACAGCAACTGGCCGATATCCAGTCCAAGATTGACAAGCTCGATAGCTGATCACCGGGCCTATTTAATCCGCAGGAAAACCAAGTGAAGAAAAATGCTCTTTCGATCACCCGCGAAGATGATTTTGCGGGATGGTATCAACAGGTAATTGCCGAAGCTGACCTTGCCGAGGAATCGGGAGTGCGCGGTTGCATGATCATGCGCCCTTGGGGATATGGAATCTGGGAACGGGTCCAGTATCTGATGGACCAGCGGATCAAGGCCACCGGCCATGAAAATTGCTATTTTCCACTGTTCATTCCGCTCAGCTATTTTGCCAAGGAAGCGGAACATGTCGATGGCTTTGCCAAGGAAATGGCGGTTGTTACCCATCACCGGCTGATGAAAAGTGAGGACGGAGGCCTGATCGTGGATCCCGATGCCAAGCTGGAAGAGCCGCTAGTGGTTCGACCGACATCGGAAACCGTGATCGGCACCGCCTTCGCCCGCTGGGTACAGAGTTGGCGCGACCTGCCGGTGATGATCAACCAGTGGGCAAACGTCGTGCGCTGGGAAATGCGCACCCGGATGTTTCTGCGAACCAGCGAGTTTCTCTGGCAGGAAGGCCATACGGCCCACGCCACCAAAGCCGAGGCGATGGAAGAAACGCTGAACATTCTGGAAATGTATCGTGAATTTTCCGAAAATGTGCTCGCAATGCCGGTCGTTGCCGGAGAGAAGCCGGAGAATGAACGCTTCCCGGGCGCCGATGCCACCTATTCGATCGAAGCGATGATGCAGGATGGCAAGGCTCTGCAAGCCGGTACAAGCCACTTCCTTGGCCAGACCTTCAGCAAGGCCCAGAATATCCGCTTTCAGGACAAGGAGGGCGAATTCCAGTTCGCCTATACCACCAGCTGGGGCACCTCGACCCGTCTGATCGGTGGTGTCATCATGACCCATGGCGATGATGACGGTATGCGCGTGCCACCTCTGATAGCACCTTATCAGGTGGTGATCGTGCCGATGCTGCGCGACAAGCCCGAAGATGAAGAGGTGCTGGATTATTGCAAGGCACTGGCCAAGGAAATCGCCGGGCTGAGAGCCTTCGACGAACCGGTCCGGGTGAAGCTCGATATTTCTGGAGCCAAAACCCAGGCCAAGCGCTGGTCATGGGTCAAGAAAGGTGCGCCGATCATTCTTGAAATCGGACCACGCGACATGGCCGAGGACAAGGTTGCGATGATCCGCCGGGATGCGCTGTATCAGGACAGCGGCAAGCTCGACACGAAATTCCTCGCCAAGGCAGAATTTCTGTCCGAAATTCCGGCCTTGCTGGCAGAAATCCAGTCCGCAATGCACGGTGAAGCCAAGACCCGCCTCGACTGCAATATCACACGGGGTCTCGAACATTGGTCGGATGTCGATCGGTTCTACAAGGCGAACAAGAAATATCCGGGCTGGCTGGAAGTGCAATGGTGCAAGGCGACCGGAGAGGAACTGGAAGCGATCGAAGAGCGGCTCAAGAAACTGAAGCTGACCATCCGCAATGTGCCGGTTGATGCGGCTGCCGCGGATGGGTCCTGTATCTTCACAGGCCAGCCTGCGGTTGAGCGGATAATCATAGGCAAAGCTTATTAATGGCAGGTCCCAAAAAATCTCACAAACCGAAACAGGTTCCTTCTCGCCAGCAGATACTGGATTTTATCGAGCGATCGGAGCGGCCTGCAGGAAAACGCGAGATTTCAAAAGCCTTCGGATTGCGGGGGTCGGACAAGATCGCGCTCAAAGCCTTGCTCAAGGACATGACCAAGGAAGGGCTGCTCGCCGGCGAACCGGGCCGGGCATTGCATAAGGTGGGTGGCGTTCCGAAGGTCACCGTGCTCAAGATCGTCGAGATTGACGGCAATGAAGCGATTGGCATCCCTGAAAAATGGGAAGAAGAAAGCGCACCGGCGCCAAAGATCAGGATCAAGGAAAAAGGCCGTCGCGCCGCGCTGGCGATCGGTGACCGCATTCTGGCCCGCACCGAAGAGCGCGGGCAGGGCCATATTGCCTTTCTGATGAAAAAACTGGCCCAGAGCAACGAAATGCTGCTGGGTGTCGTTGAGAAAGACGAGCGCGACCGCTATTGGCTGAAACCGGTCGACCGCAAGATCCGTCGCAGCACCCCGATCATCGAACTGGGCGATGCGCAACCGGGCAATCTGGTGCTGGCAGAACCGCTCAAACGCGGTGCCGAGGTCAAGGCGCGGGTGAAGGAAATATTGGGCGATCCGTTCGCGGCCAAATCGTTCAGCCTGATCGCCATCCATAAATTTGAAATCCCGCTGCATTTCCCCGACGCCGTGGTTACGGAAGCCGAGCAGGCAACAAAACTGGAAATTTCAAAAGAGAAACGCGAGGATTTGCGGCACCTGCCAATCGTGGCGATCGATCCCGCCGATGCCCGTGACCATGATGATGCGATCTGGGCCGCCCCGGATGATAGCCCGGACAACAAGGGCGGCTTCAAGGCGCTGATCGCGATCGCCGATGTGTCCTTCTACGTCCGCTCGGGCAGCAAGCTCGACCGTGAGGCCTACAAGCGCGGCAACAGCGTCTATTTCCCCGACCGGGTCGTACCGATGCTGCCGGAAGCGCTTTCGACCGATGTCTGCTCGCTCAAGCAGGATGTCGAACGGGCGGCGCTGGTCTGCCATGTCACGATCAACGCAAAAGGGGAGGTGATTGCATCCCGCTTCACCCGCGCAATTGTCAAACTGGCCGGCAATATCGCCTATGAGGATGCGCAGGCGGCAATGGACGGCAAGCTTGACCATCCACTGAAACGCAAAGCGCTCGATCCGCTTTGGGCATGCTGGAAATTGCTCGCGAAAGCGCGTGACAAGCGCGAGCCGCTCAATCTCGACTTACCCGAAAAACGGGTGGTGCTCGATGACCAGGGCAAGATTGTAGAGATTGCCATTCGCGAACGCCTCGACGCCCATCGTCTGGTCGAGGACTATATGATCGTTGCCAATGTTGCGGCCGCGAAAATGCTGGAATCGAAAAAATCTCCGGTGATTTACCGGGTGCACGAAACGCCTTCGCGGGAAAAGCTGATCGCGCTGAAGGACTATCTCAAGAGCTTCGACATGAGCTTTGCGATGGGTCAAGTGATCAAGCCCTCCGTCTTCAACCGGCTGATCGAGCAGGTTGATGACGAATTGCTGTTGCCGCTGGTCATGGAACAGATTTTGCGCAGCCAGACCCAGGCCTATTACGGCCACACCAACATGGGCCATTTCGGCCTGTCACTCGGCAGCTATGCCCATTTTACCAGCCCGATCCGGCGCTATGCCGACCTTATCGTCCACCGCGCCCTGGTCAGTGCCTGCAAGTTGGAGCAACCCGCGCCGGAAACCAGCGCCGTCCCTGAATTTTCCGGGCTGAGTAAAGAGGAATCTGCGCGGCTGGAGATCATCTCCGAGAAAATCTCCAAGCTCGAGCGCCGCGCGATGAAGGCGGAATGGGAAACCATTGACCGGTATATCTCCGCGCATCTCGCGAACCGTGTCGGCGAGGTTGTGCACTGCCGGATCACCGGGGTCCAGAATTTCGGCTTTTTCGCGACCGTTGAAGATCTTGGCGGTGACGGCCTCGTTCCGGTCCGGACCCTCGGTGCCGAACGGTTCGACTATGACGAGGCGAAGCAGCAACTCACCGGAATGGAAAGCGGCACAACCTATAATATCGGCCAGAAAATCGATCTGCGGCTGGTCGAGGCGAACGCGGCCACCGGCAGCCTGCTCTTTGAACTGGCCGAGGGTGCCAACCATATGCCGTCCCGGCCAGCCCCCTATCGCTCCGGCAAGGGCAAGCCGCATCGCAAGGGAAAGCAGGGGCGGCCCGCCAATGTCCGCGGCCATATGGGCAAGTCCAGGCGGAAATAACTGCTGCTTGTAACAAAGCAACCAATTCGCTTGAAAAGACTATATCCGGCAAGCAAAAAGGATTCCTCCATGTCCCGACTTCTCCCCAGCAAGGCCGTCCCCGATTTCACGGTAGCGATGACCGACGGTGGCAAATTTCAGCTGAGCCAGCGCCTCGGCGACAATTTTACGTTGCTGCTATTCTACCGCGGTGTGCATTGCCCGATCTGCAAGATGCAATTGCGCGATCTGCAAGGTCGTCTGGCAGATTTCGCCAAGCGCGGCATAACTGTGGTCGCGATGAGCATGGACAACAAGGAACGTGCCCAGAAAGCAGCGGCGGAATGGGGCATTGACGATCTGATGATCGGCTATGATTTGAATGAGAATCTTGCCCGCGATCTGGGTCTTTATATTTCGGCGGGCCGTCCCGGAGGTACAGAACCGTCGGTCTACTCCGAGCCGGCGCTGCTGCTGGTCAAGCCAGATCAGACGCTCTATTTCGCCAGCATCCAGAGCATGCCATTTACCCGCCCGTCACTCGACCAGCTGCTGCAAGGCATCGATTACGCAATCGAGTCCGGCTATCCGGCACGCGGTGCGCTGGCTGCCCGCGCTTCAGCTTAGCCGGTCGATCTCTTCTTTGCTCAGCGACCCCGGCACCACCATCACCGGACAGGGTAGGGAGCCCGCCTCGGTCGCCGCAAAATGACTGACCAACGGCCCCGGTGCGCCAGTAGCAGCCGCTCCCAGCACGAGCGCGCCAAGCCCGTCAACCTCGTCCATCATTGCCCTTACGACCTTTGGGCCCTTGCCCTGCTTGACCGTGATCGAGGGACGAATTCCGGTTTCCTCGAACAGGCTGCCGGCAGCACCTGACACCAGTGCCTCGGCCCTGTTCTTCGCTTCTTCCTCGAGCGTCGCCTGGACGCCACCCCATGCGACAAAATCCTCGGCTTCCACCAGCGCCAATATGTGCAGCGCACTATTCGTCTTCATCGCCCGGCGCGAGGCAAAGCGCAGCGCCAGACTGGCTTCGTCGGTCTCGTCGATCACCACAAGATATGTACGCATGAACCCTCCTCGTCCTGTCAGAAATACCTGTTGCGATAAAAATGCCCGCAAGGCAAGCGAGCGCCCTTGACGCCATTGGCGCAATGTTGGACAGCTTTAGCTGAAAACAGGACTTATCAGGAAAGATACCCGGCCATGCCCATCAATCTGCAAATGCCTGCGCTCTCCCCGACAATGGAAGAAGGGACGCTTGCCAAATGGCTGGTGAAGGAAGGCGACAGCGTCTCCTCTGGCGATTTGCTGGCCGAAATCGAAACCGACAAGGCGACGATGGAGTTCGAGGCGATCGACGAAGGTGTGATTGCGAAGCTGGTGGTCCCCGAAGGCACAGAGAATGTAAAAGTCGGCGCCGTGATCGCGATCATCACCGAAGAGGGCGAGGATGTCGGCGACGTCGAAGCGCCGGACGGTTCCGCTGCGCAGGCGGACGCCAGCAAACCGGCGGCCAAGGAAGAACGCCGCACCGGTGACCGTCGAGAGGAAGACAAGGGCGGCGACGCCGAGGGCGTCGACAACAGAAAAGACGACAGACGGGAAACGGCAGAGACTCCCGCTCCTGCTCCGCGCTCCGATGATGGTCGGATCAAGATCAGCCCGCTGGCCCGCCGTCTTGCCGAACAAAAGGGCGTCGATCTGGCGGCAGTCTCGGGCTCCGGACCGAGCGGCCGGATCATCAAGGCCGACATTGACGCGGCCGAAGGCGGCACCCTTCGACAAGCTCAGGGCGAACGGTCCGAGGAAAAATCCGTTGGTGCTGAGCCTGTCGAAACACCGGCGGCACAGGAATCTGCATCGACCAGCGATTTCGATATCCCGCACACCGCCGAGAAATTGTCCGGCATGCGCAAAACCATTGCGCGCCGCCTGACCGAGGCCAAGCAGACGATTCCGCATTACCGGGTCAGCATCGACGTCAATATCGACAAGCTGCTGAAATTGCGCGGCGAGCTCAATGCTTCGCTGGAAGCGCGCGGGATCAAGCTGTCGGTCAATGATCTGTTGATCAAGGCGCAGGCGGTGGCGCTGATGCAGGCACCGGACAGCAACGTCAGCTACACCGAGGAGAATCTGATCCGCTATTCGCGCGCCGATATCGCTGTGGCGGTTAGCATCCCCGGCGGTCTGATCACCCCGATCATCACGAGCGCCGATACCAAGTCGCTCAGCGCCATTGCCACCGAGATGAAAGATCTTGCCGAGCGCGCCAAGGCCGGCAAGCTGAAGATGCACGAATATCAGGGCGGCACTGCCAGCCTGTCGAATATGGGCATGTTCGGGGTCACCACCTTCGACGCCGTGATCAATCCGCCGCAGGGCATGATCCTGGCGATCAGCGCCGGTATCAAGAAGCCGGTGGTGATCGATGACAGTGTCCAGATTGCGACGATCATGGCCGCCACCGGCAGCTTTGACCATCGCGCAATCGATGGTGCGACTGGTGCTGCTTTCATGAAGGCGTTCAAGGAAACCGTTGAAAATCCGCTGGGAATGCTCGCTTGACCGACCTGACCAAGAAAATCCCGGCGATCCGCACCATAGTGATGCCGACGGAAGGCAATCCCTATGGAGTCGCATTTGGTGGCTGGCTGATGGGTCAGATGGCCCAAGCCGGCGGTGCGCTGGCGGCTCAGCACAGCAAGCACCAGTCCGTCGTGGTGGGTGCGAATGATCTCCGGTTTGAGCATCCGGTGGGGATTGGTGATGAACTGTCGGTCTATGCAGAATTTTCCAAAATCGGGCACAGTTCGATGACTGTTCAGGTCGAAGCTTTTCGGCGTGACCGGCACGAGGATGAGATGACGAAGGCGGCCTCGGGCATATACATATTTGTGGCGGTAGACGCCGATGGGCAGCCCGTGCAGGTGCCTACAGTCGAATAGAATTACCAAAAGGAATATCATGGCCAACGCATATGACCTCATCGTTCTCGGATCCGGACCCGGCGGCTATGTCGCCGCCATACGCGCCTCGCAGCTGGGCCTGAAAACCGCTATTGTCGAACGCGAAAATCTTGGTGGCATTTGCCTCAACTGGGGATGCATCCCGACCAAGGCGATGCTGCGTTCGGCCGAGGTGTTTCATAATATGAAACATGCCGCCGATTATGGTCTGGTGGCTGAGAAGATCAGCGCCGATCTCGAGGCCATCGTCAAGCGCTCGCGCGGCGTTGCCAAGCAGCTCAACCAGGGCGTTACCGGCCTGATGAAGAAGAACAAGATTGATGTGGTTATGGGTGATGGCAAGATCACCGCGCCCGGCAAGATGACCGTGAAGACCGACAAGGGCGACGAGGAACTCACTGCCAAGAATATCATCATCGCAACCGGTGCCCGCGCCCGCGACCTGCCTTTTGCCAAGGCGGACGGCAAGCGCATCTGGACCTATCGCCATGCCATGACGCCACCGGAAATGCCGACCAAATTGCTGGTCATCGGCTCCGGTGCGATCGGCATCGAATTTGCCAGCTTCTACAATGATATTGGCGTCGATGTGACGGTAGTAGAGATGCTCGACCGGATCGTCCCTGTCGAAGATGAAGAAGTCTCAGCTTTTCTCGAGAAGTCACTGAAAAAGCAGGGAATGGTCATCATGACCGGCGCCGGCGTCAAGAGCATCGATGTCGGCGACAAGGGCGTCAAGGCGGAGATCGAGGACAGCAAGGGAAAGAAGCAGAGCCATGACTTCAGCCATGTCATCGTCGCCGTCGGCATCATGCCGAACATCGAGACCATCGGCCTCGACGAGCTCGGCGTCGAACCGGACGAGCGTTACCATATCAAGACCGATGACCTTTGCCGTACCAATATCGACGGCATATACGCGATCGGCGACTGCACCGCCGGTCCCTGGCTGGCGCACAAGGCCAGCCATGAAGGCGTCATTGCGGCAGAAGCCATTGCCGGCGGCCACCCGCATACTATGAATGTGAATGCCATCCCCGGCTGCACCTATTGCCATCCGCAAATAGCCAGCGTCGGCCTGACCGAAGCAAAGGCGAAAGAAGCGGGCCATGACGTCAAGGTCGGAAAATTCCCGTTTATCGGCAATGGCAAGGCGATCGCGCTGGGCGAGACCGAGGGTTTCATCAAGACCGTGTTTGACGCCAAGACGGGTGAATTGCTCGGCGCGCACATGATCGGCGCCGAAGTCACCGAGCTGATCCAGGGCTATACCATCGGCAAGACGCTGGAAACCACCGAGGCGGAACTGATGAACACCGTCTTCCCGCATCCGACGCTCAGCGAAATGATGCACGAAAGCGTGCTCGATGCCTACGGCCGCGTCTTGCATATGTAGGGTTGATCAGGAACGGTTCCCCGCCGCAGGGCGGGGGCCAGACGATCGCGCTGGACAGTTCTGGACCCCGCCCTTCGGCGGGGCACAAATTGCTTTCCTACAGGCCCCCATTTACGCTAGCCTGTGGGCCATGAACCATTCTGTTTCCCAGCCCGTCGTACCCCAAAAAAATGGCGGTCGCGGTAGCGGTGCGTTTCTTTTCTTTAGCCACTGTAAAGTTTGTAAAGATCACCCTCCGTTATCGCAATAAATCATAAGGTTATAATCCATGGCTAAGGGCACGCATGACTTTGCCGCCGATCCCCGCAACGAAACTATTCTGATCAACGTCAATGGCGTGATGACGCCGCGCGCCGAGGCAGTCGTGTCGGTTTTCGACAGCGGGTTCATGCTCGGCGACGGTGTCTGGGAAGGCCTGCGCGTTCATAAAGGCAGGATCGCGTTTCTGGAGGCCCATCTCGATCGCTTGTTTGAAGGATCGAAGGCGATCGCGATGGATATCGGGATTTCCCGCCAGGCCTTGACCGACCGGCTTTACGAGACGATCCGCGACAACGCCATGGCGGACCAGGAAGGCGTCCATATCCGCCTGATGGTAACCCGCGGCATTCGCTCCACCCCCTATCAGGACCCGCGCGTGGTAATCTCGCCGGCCACGATCGTGATCATCCCGGAATATAAAGAGGCCTTGCCAAGCACGGTCGAGAACGGCATCCGCCTGTTCACCGTCCATGTCCGGCGCGGCGACCCGGCGGTGCAGGACCAGAAACTGAACTCACACAGCAAACTGAACTGCATCACCGCCTGCATCCAGGCGACCCAGGCCGGCGCGGACGAGGCGCTGATGCTGGATCCGCAAGGATTTGTCGCCACCTGCAACTCGACCCATTTCTTCATTGTCCGCAAGGGCGAGGTCTGGACCTCGAGCGGTGACTATTGTCTGGGCGGGATCACGCGAGCCAATGTCATCCGGATTTGCCGGGAAAACGGAATTCCGGTGTTCGAGAAGAATTTTTCGCTCACCGACGTCTACGGCGCAGACGAAGCCTTTGTCACCGGCACATTTGCCGGGGTTGTGCCTGCGACGGAAGTGGATGGCCGGATATTGACCGAGGGCAGGGGACCGATGGTCGAACGCCTGCAGGGCCTTTACAAGGAACTGATTGAGCGTGATGTCGCCTAACCCCGTCCGTATCGCCATGTGGTCAGGCCCGCGCAACATCTCGACCGCGATGATGCGCAGCTTTGGCGGACGCAGCGATTGTGCGGTCAGCGACGAGCCGTTTTACGGGGCGTTCCTGCAAACTACCGGGCAGCGCCAGCCAATGGCCGACGAAGTCATTGCGTCTATGGATTGCGACTGGCATTCGGTCGCCGATGCGATGCGCGGACCGGTTCCGGGCGGCAAACCGGTCTGGTACCAGAAACATATGCCGCACCATATGGTGGCGGATATATCCATTGCAGACTTCCCGGACCACCGTCACGCCTTCCTGATCCGCGATCCGGACCGTGTCGTGGCCAGCTATGCTGCCAAACGGCTGGAGGTGACCGCCGATGATCTCGGCTACGCACGTCAATTGGGCTATGTCGATCAGGCAGCGCAACTCACCGGCAAACCACCGGCCATTCTGGACAGCGCCGATATCTTGCGCGATCCGGAATCCCATCTGCGGGCTTTGTGCTCGGCACTGGAGATTCCCTGGGACACGGGCATGCTGGCTTGGCAGGCCGGTGGCCGAACGACCGATGGCGTCTGGGCAGCGCACTGGTATGGTCGGGTGCTGGAGACAACCGGCTTTGGCGGGACGGAAAGCGCCTTGCCAAAACTGGGACAAAGAGAACGGGCCGTCTCCGACCAGTGCCGCGACGCATATGATAGACTGTCCGAATTGCGGATCAGACTCTAGCCGATCAGCCTTGCGCGCTTCCACGCATATTGATGCGGCTAAACAATGTGCCATCGAGAACCAGATAGAGAGCGCCCAGACCAGCGAACCACAGGATGTCATTCTGCGCGATCATCCAGACAATCGAAGGCGCGAAATTCTGCACACCGCCCAGATAAAGCGCGGCGATATAGAGCAAGGCTTCGAAGGCTACGAAAGCGGCACCGAAAGCCAGTACCGAAGAGATCAGCGACCGGTCGCCGCGTAGCATGAATAGCGCCTTCGCCACACCGAGTGTAGCGAACGCGGTTACGCCGATGGCCAACCCGTGACCGAAGCTGTTCGCGGTCTGCGGATAGCCAAGCAGGAGATAGCCGACCAGCTGGTTCGTAAACCAGGCGGCACCCATCCAGACCGCCGCCTTGCGAAATGGCAATGTCGCCGCCAGCAGTGTCGCGATGGCCGCAAAAGGGAACATGCAGGCCAATGCAAGGCTGCCCAGGACCGACGAAGTTGCCAGTACGCCAGCCCAGATATTCTGCACAGACGATGAAGATTGAACGAGTTGCATATGATCATATTCCCTTTTGCTGTAGGCTGTCAGAAACGCGCCCGTGCGCCAATGAAGGCGGACCGTCCCGGAGAGCCAAAATCAGTGGCCGTTTCATAGTTTACATCGAACAGATTGTCGATACGTCCGAATATTTCAATGCCGTCGCTAACCGGCATGCTCGCGCGAACACCGGCAAGTATATAACCGTCGATCCGGCGGCTGTTGGCAAAATCATCGAAGCTGTCCCCGACCATCTGCAAATCCGCGCCCAGGCTCAGCCCGAATCTGGTCTGGTAGGAAGCATCAATATAAAGGCTGCTTGCCGGTCGCCTTGCCAGCTCATTGCCGAAATTGCTGCCGGAAGACCGGTTTTCGGTGTCGAGCCAAGTGTAATTGGCGTTAATCCGCAACCGTTCGACCGGCGCAATGGACAGCACCGCCTCGACACCCCGCGTGCGATTGCGTTCGATGTTGAGGGTTGTTCCGAACGGACGGCTGCCGCTGGTGCAAACCGCCGGTGCCGGATCCGGCGCGACAGGACAGGCAGCGAATGCGATCTGGTTTAGCGTATGCCGTTGAAAAAGCGTCACGGACATCCGCACGGCATCTTCGATCAGTGCATGATCGACACCAATCTCGTAGGATTTGGCGGTTTCCGGCTTCAGGTCCGGGGTGCCGAAACCAAAGGGACGATCATCAAGGTCGATCAGGGAAGGGGCCCGGAATCCTTCCGCATAGCTTGCACGGATGGTCGGGCCGTTCTGGCCAAACCGATAGACCAGATTACCCGCCACGCTGGTGTTGCCGCCAAAGTCCTCATGCTCATCATGCCGGATTCCGCCAGTCAACGTCAGCTGCTCTAACGGTTCGAACACCGCCTGGAAAAAGATGGAATCGATGCCAGTGGCGTCGCTTACGCCGCTGTTCTCATACCGACTATCTTCCTTTTCAGCGCCGAAGACCAGGCGCAACCGGTCGACCACCGCAAAGTCGCCACGATACTCAAACCGCTCCGTTCGCCCGCGCGGGAGCGACGTGAAGAAGGGATTGATGATATCGCGGTTGATGTCGGAGATGCTAAATGCGACACGGTTCTGGAATCGTCCGTCGAAAAGCGCGGCGTGAAGGCTGGCATTGCCGTAAAGTTCCTGCGCCAGCGAATACTGGCTATTGTCGGAACTGAATGGTGGAAAGACACTATCGTTGTCCACCCTGCTGTCCGCATAATAGCCGCTGGCTTCAAAACGGATTGTATCGGTCAATTCGACTTGCAATTGCCCGGACGTCGAATATTGCCGATAGCCATCCGCTTCGGTGCCGCCGGAAAAAGCGCTAATGCCATCAGTCCGAACATAGCCTGCACCGATACTCAGCCCGACCGGGCCAAACTTGCCGGAAGCATTGCTGACAAGCCTTAGCGTGTCTTGTGCGCCATATTCCCCTTGGGCGAAGACGCTAAGCTCCTCCGTTGGGCTTCGTGTGGTTATATTGACCACACCACCAACCGCCTGGCTCCCCCAGGTTACCCCGCTCGCGCCTCGCAGCACTTCCACCCGTTCGATATTGCCGGCCAGAAGATTGCCGAAATCAAACGCGCCGTCGGGCGAAGAGGGGTCATTGACCCTGATGCCATTGATCAGCACTAGTGTCTGGTCACTTTCCGCCCCTCGAATTCGAAGCGAGGACTGAGCTCCCAGACCGCCGCTCTGGGTAACGTTGACCCCCGGCAATTCCTGCAGGATGGCGGAAAGCGTGATAGATTGCTGGCTACGGATATCCGCTTCGGTAAGGACAGAGATGGCAGCGCCGCTTTCATCAATATCCTGCTCTACACCGGTTGCGATAACAACGATCTCGCGATCTTCAGCAGCCCGTGCAGGAGCAATGCAGCAATAGCTGGCAGACGCCAGAAATATGGCTAGAATTCGGTATTTGTTCATCTGGATTCCCTTTTGTTAACGACATCAATTGCCGCTACGCAGGGGAAAACCCCGTTCACCCGACACACCCCGTCCGGCTGAAGAACGACGATATAGGGCAGGTCTCCTGACTCGCGGATCGCAGCTGATATGCCGCCTTCCCAGATCCGGAGATCCAGTGGCATGTGGCATATCGGCTAGCCGCTTACAGTTGCGGGGGCAGTACCGGATTCGATTCGGGCGACAACCCTCTTCTCACCGGTTTCCCTTTGAATTCTCAATTAAGAGAAACCCGATATCTGGATGCTCATTCTCGCAAAAACAATCCGGATGCAAGCCTCATTACGATTTTGTTCGCGAGTCGGATCGAGTCGTTGGTGGCTAGACCGCATCTTTCGGGGCAACAGAAAGGATTTCCAAAAAATTCGCTATCATGCTGATTATTAGTGGTATTTTCTATCGCAAAAATGCGGAATCTGCTTCGCACACGAATTCCGATCATGCTATAAAGATGCTATATTTTAGGGATTTGGATCATGATTGCATTTTTTAGTATTGCCTTATTCAGCACCGCCTCAGCCGCCACAATTGCCGACGCGGAAACCGCCCGCATTGCCTATTCCAACTGTCTGGTCGAGTTTTCGACGGCCCAGTTGGATGAAAAAATAGAAACCAGCGCATTCAAAAATGCAGCTCCGACGGCTTGCGCCGACGAACGGACTGCGATGATCGCGACGATTAAAAAAGACGAAATGGAGTTTGGAAGTTCGGCAGACGAGGCGGCAGCATTTGCCACTGAGGAAGCTGACGGCGTGCTCTTTTCATTTACCGATAGCTATGCCGGATATGCGAGTTCCAATACACGTCCCGTCAAGCAAGATTGACGGGTTCAGAATTGCCGCGTCAATTCTGCTTCTGCCGTTTTCTGACAATAAAATATCTGGTTTGCGAGATATCTAGAAGCGCAAGCCAAACTGAACATTAATTTTCGGAGACTGGTCACCGCTTTCTAACCGATCGTTGCCGATGGGGGCGGCTGCTTCGACGCCAAAATCGAATCTACCGATTTGGGAGCGCAGGCCACCGCCGGCGGAGAGGAGCGATCCGTCACCGAACCCTGTTCCGATGTTGGATACATAACCGCCGTCGACGAAGGTATAGAGCTGAAGCCAGTCAAGCCATCCGTTGACGTCACTGAATTCCTTGCGCAGTTCGGCCAGTCCGAGAACACCTTCATCGCCAAATCGCTCACTGAAATCATAGCCCTTGCCGAAATAGGGGCCCCCGATGGCTATCTCATGCGCAGAGAGCAGCGGTCGCGATGAAATTTGTGCATTGCCTGCCAGACGCATGCCGAAGCCATCTCCCATATTCAGAATGGAATTGATCCAGAAATTTGCCTTGGTAAATTTGCCACTGGCATCGGCGCGTGAATTCAGCAGATCGCCGCTTCTGCTGGCTCCTAATATTCCCAGTCCTCGGGTTACACCGACACCACCATAGATTCTGCCAATGCCGATATTGTGATTTCCGGCAAAATTCAGCGACGCCGTCACGATCTGGTCGTCCTGAAACAGTGATCCATTTTGCGATTGTTCAACGTCGAGGTAGGCCAGTTCGGCATTGAGCCATAAATTAAGATCGTTGCTTCGTTTCAGCGCCTGACTGGCAAAGACAGATGCATAGCGATTACGTCCTCTGAAACCAAGATTGCTCAGATTGCCGCCCGAGTGGGTCCGTCCGGCAGCACCGGCCAGTCCGACCACGGTCCCACCATCCCCCACAGTCATGGCATATCGTGCGTAGATATAGGTCAGTTCTTTGGGCTGCAAAATTGAACTGATGACATTGGTTGTCAGAACATCGCTGTCGCTCAACAGACCGGTCAGGTCGAGGTCGAGCCGCGTCCGGACCGGTCCAAGCGTTTCTGGGCCAAAATTGTCAAGCGCCAAATGTCCCTTCGCTTTGTCCTCGCGTACCGTGACAATAAGCACTCCCAAGCCGTTCTCGCGTTGATAGTTTGAATTGAGCAGTGTGACTCCCGGCAAGTCTCCCGCGAGCAAGAGTTGCCGCTCTACAAGATGCGAGAGGGCAGGGGGACCTTCCAGCTTTTTCAGTATTTTACGCAACATCGTGTTTTTTGATCCGACGATGTGAACTTCGTCAATGGTACCGGGATCCAGCAGAACCTCAACAACGCCGATCTTTACGGACTGAGGGGGGATGTGTGCGCTGGCGAAAATATAGCCCTCATTGCGGGCAGCAGTCGAAACAGTATTCGCCAAGTCCTTCAGCAAATCATCGGTGGCTTCTTGTCCGATGAATTTTTCATAGCTGCGGGCAAGAACATCTGCCGGAATCTGGGGGCCAGAATTTACTTTGACTGCCCCGATCGTGATTGAGCTTGTTTCAGTGTTGCGGCTTTTTGGAGTCTGGTCTGCAGTAAAACTGGGCGCGGCAATTTGATCCGTGGTTGGTTCTCCAACAGTCCATTCGCCCTTGTTGCTGACGCTTTCAAAGGGATTCCCCGACTGCTGAGCAAAGCCGGATGAAGAGCATGCGACCAACAGCCCCCATATTGCAATATTGATTTCTGGTCGCACGAACACAACTCCTGAAAACGGATTAATCTCAAGTAGCGTGCTTGATTACAGTGCAATCCTTAGAATTTCCTTAGCGTCTGGTCGTTTACAGAAAATTCATGGTGTTTTTAAACGTTATCGGGACATTGAATGGCTATGATGACGGTCATGTAGGCAGAGACAATCCTTTGAAACTGGCCAGGCTTGAGAAAATGAAAATGCAAAAAATGAACAAATTCCTTGCGATTGTAGCGATTATGACAGCCGGAACCGCACAGGCGGGAACACCGGAATGGAAACTTTCGGAGCGTTCTGGAACGGTAAATATTTTGCGTTCCGGCGTTTCAAAGATAGCCATGAGCGGTGGCACGTTAAATCCCGGTGACATTGTGGCCACTGGCGAAAAAAGTCGCGCAGTTCTGGTGCGGGGGCAGGAATATGTCGTCGTTTCTCCAAACAGCCGACTTAGAATAAGCGCGCCTAAGCAGAGCGGAGGGGTCGTTCAGTTCTTTGAAGAAATCGGAAACGTCCTCTTTCGAATCGACAAGAAAGCCACGCCGCATTTCGCTGTGGAAACACCGTATCTTGCTGCTGTGGTGAAGGGGACTACATTCAGTGTTACCGTTTCAGAGAGCGGAACCGCTGTGCAGGTCACAGAGGGTGCTGTTCAGGTTTCAACGATGGATGGCGGAGCCTCTCAACTTTTGTCTCCAGGCATGATCGGAATGGTCAATCGCGAACAGCAATTCCGTTTGACCATTACCGGTGCCGAATCGAGCGTAATTGATTCGCCAAATGCGCCCGCTGGCAGTTCGGATATTCCGGAACCCATGGGCGAGGCAGAATTGCTCGAAATTGCCAATAGCGCATTTGAGGGAACGATTACTGCTCCGGTCTTGGAAACACCGGTTTCGCTAAGTCATCTAACAGGGGGTCTGGTTAGCAACGACAAGCCTGCAAATGGCCTGGTCAAACTGGCAGCGTCGCAAGCGATTGCTCCCGGACTGGGGGCAGGCAATAGTGGACTGAACAACAGCAATCCCGGCGCAGTGGGCAATGGCAACGGCAATCCCTTCAGCGGCGGTAACGGTGTTGGCAATGGCAATGCTGGCGACAATGGCGCTGGAAACGGCAATGGCGGCGGAAGCGGCAATGGCGGTGGAAGCGGCAATGGCGGTGGAAACGGCAAT
>TARA_R100001244_G_scaffold61654_1_pt1 | contig 19681 bp, 17 predicted proteins | sample TARA_R100001244 | Tara Oceans TARA_R100001244 (sample SAMEA2621564) | marine metagenome | biome: marine biome (ENVO:00000447); feature: mesopelagic zone (ENVO:00000213); material: "saline water (ENVO:00002010), including plankton (ENVO:xxxxxxxx)" | depth 790 m
TCAGCGTGGGCTGAGTGTCCGAATGGCGTGGAATCCGCAGCCAACGTCTACATCACCGAAGTCAGCCAGCTAAACACCTCGGAAGCGCGTGGCGAAGAGCTGCTCGAACAGGTCGAAGAAATCGTCGCAATCAGTGGCAAGCCCAAGGTCAACCTGATCGGACACAGCCACGGCGGTCCGACGATCCGCTATGTGGCGGCCGTCAGCCCCAACCTGATCGCCTCGGCAACCAGCGTCGGCGCACCGCACAAAGGCTCGGCCACCGCCGACTTCATCCGCAATGTACCGCCCGGCTCGGCTGGTGAAGTACTGCTCGCCGGGATCGTCAACGGCCTGGGCACATTGATCAATTTCCTCTCCGGCAGCTCCAGTACCAGCCCGCAAAATGCCCTCGGCGCTCTGGAGTCGCTGAACAGCCAAGGCGCGGCGGTGTTCAACGCCAAATACCCGCAAGGCCTGCCGACCACCGCATGTGGCGAAGGCGCCTACAGCGTCGGCGGCGTGCGCTATTACTCCTGGAGCGGCACCAGCCCGGTGACCAATATCCTCGACCCCAGCGACCTGCTGCTCGGGGCCAGTGCACTGACCTTCAACGGTGAAGCCAACGACGGCCTGGTCGGCCGCTGCAGCTCGCACCTGGGCAAGGTGATCCGCGACAACTACCGGATGAATCACCTCGACGAGGTCAACCAGACCCTCGGCCTGACCAGCCTGTTCGAGACAGACCCGGTAACGGTCTATCGCCAGCATGCCAATCGCCTGAAAAACGACGGTCTGTAACGCACGGCACAGGGGTCCTTGCGGGCCCCTGCTCTGCCAACCTCACACCGTCAGCGTCGCCGATAAAGAGTGCCTGTGAAAAAACTCCTGTTGTTATCGCCCCTAGTCTTCGTTGCCTGCGTCGCCGTGATGCTCTACCTGCAACCGGTGGACATTCCCGCAACGCTGGCATACAAGCCGCCGGCCCCAGCGCCCGCGCCACCTACGTCGCAGCCTGCGCAAGCCGTTGCGGCAGCCGCCAATACCCACCTGCCCAGCCAAGTTAAAGCACTGCCGCCCTCATTCAGCGGCACCCAGATCGATGGGGTGTTTCGCGTCGACGCCGCCGGTGACTTGATCGTCAGCGAGGATATTCGGCGGATTTTCGATTACTTCCTCGCCGCTGCCGGCGAAGAACCGCTGCGCACCAGCGTGGAACGCTTGCAGGCGTATATCGCCAGCCAGTTGCAGGCGCCGGCCCGCGATCAAGCGCAGGCCTTACTCGACCACTACCTCGACTACAAACGCGAACTGGTGCTGCTGGAGCGCGACCTGCCGCAAATGGCCGACCTGGAGGCCCTGCGCCAGCGCGAGGCGACGGTGCAGGCCTTGCGCGCGAGGATCTTCAGCAACGAGGCGCATCAGGCCTTCTTTGCTCGCGAAGAAGCCTACAACCAGTTCACCCTGCAACGCCTGGCAATTCAGCACGACGCCCGTCTAGACAGCGCCGACAAGGCTGCGGCAGTCGATGCGTTGCGCAACAACTTGCCCGAAGACCTGCAAGACAGCGTGCTGCCGCAGCTGCAAAACGAACTGCGCCAGCAAACGGCTCGCTTACAGGCTAACGGCGGCAGCCCGACGCAAGTCCGTCAGCTGCGCCAGCAACTGGTTGGCGCGGAGGCTACGCAACGCCTGGAGGCCCTTGACCAGCAGCGACATGCCTGGGCGCAACGCCTGAACAGCTACCTCACGGCAAAAGCCGAAATTGATGCCAACCCCGGCCTGAGCGCCAGCGACAAGACCGCGGCCATCGAACAACTGGCCGAGGAACGCTTCGATGAACACGAGCGTCTGCGCCTGGATGCGGCCGAACAACTGGCCTCCGCCCGCAACAACAACAAACCCTGAAACGCAGAAGGCCCGCACAGGGCGGGCCTTCTGTTCAGTCACACCGCTTAGCTGGCGATTTGCTTGTCCAGCGACAGCTTGCCGGCGCCCTCGACCAGCACCGCCAGGCTCATCGCCATCAGCACCAGGGCGAACTCGTAACCGTTGTTGCTCATGAAGAAGCCATGACTCAAATGCACGGTAACGATCGCCACCAGCATGGTCACCGCCAATACCGCTGCAGCCGGGCGCACCAGCAAGCCGATGATCAGCGCCACGCCGCCGAAAAACTCGGCACTGCCGGCCATCAGCGCCATCAGGTAGCCCGGCGCCAGGCCGATGCTTTCCATCCACTGGCCGACGCCAACCAGACCGTGGCCGCCAAACCAGCCGAACAGCTTTTGCGAACCATGCGCGGCAAAGGTCACCCCGGCGATGATGCGCAGAATGGTCAGGCCGTAACCCGCTTGAGTAGCAACTACAGAGTTGATCAGAGTGTTCATGTGCAGCAGTCCTTGTGGGTGTATTGATGTGATGACGCGCAGATTAAATCAATAAACAGATATTAAAAGCCGATAAAACCGCTTATTCATATCACATAAATAGATTACTTCCGTGCATTCAGCGCTGCTTCCTGCGGTTCAAGCAAATAACGCTCGCGGTCATATGCAAGGTAGTACTTATTTACGCTGTTTACATAGCTGACCACGCCCATGCCGACCTGCTCCATGGCGATCCGCTCCACCTGAAAGAACCACTGATTAGGGTTCAGGCCACGGCGCCGGGCTTCGGCACGCATGCTTTGCACACGCTGCGGCCCCATGTTGTAACCCGCCAGCACGAACGCCATGCGCTCGCGCTCATTGAGCTGCGGACTATTGAAATAGGAACGACGAATCTTCGCCAAGTACTTGGCACTGGCTTGCACATTGTTCTCCAGCGCCGCGATATTGCTCACGCCGACACTGCGTGCGGCCGCCGGGGTGACCTGCATCAACCCGGTAGCGCCGCCAGCGCCACGCGCAGCGGGATTCAAGGTGGACTCCTTGAACGCCACGGCCGCCAGGGTCAACCAGTCGAAGTCATGCTGCGCGGCATACCGCTGCAACACCGGACGCACCTTTTCCAGACGCTGGCGCTCGGCCCGCCCGAGCGGGTAATGCACTTTGTACAACCGCCGATAGACGCGCTGGAAGGCCGCATCCTGATCGGACGGGCTGCGGTAGGTCGTGAAGAAACGGTCGATGCTGGCACCCAACATCGGCGTATCGCGGCGCACATACCAGCGCATGTCGCCGTCATCGGCCAACAACAGATGCCGCTCCAGGCGCAGTTTCGGCATGACCTTGACCCACCGCTCGGCAATTGGCTGTTCCACCGCCGTCATGCTGAAAATCCCGGCCTGCACCATCTCCAGCACATCCTCGACCGCCAGACTGGGGTCGACCCATTCGATGACGATCGGCGGTAACTTGCGCAGAATCAATTGCTGATTGACCAGGCGCAACGCTTCGCCGGCCGCGCTGCCCGCCGGCAATGCCAGGCTGCGACCCGCCATCTGCTCCAGATGCTGATAACGCCGGTCACCTTGCCGCGCGACAATGATCAACGGCACATTGCTGCGGATCGCCGCACTGGCACTGAGGTTGCCGGCACCACGCACATTGAGCAGCTCGCCAGGCGCCACCAAATCGCCCTCACCGCGCTGCAGGGCGCCGAGCAACTGGTCTTTGGCTTTAGGGATAATTTTCAACTTGAGGGCACGCCCATCGCGGGCATTGCGGTTGAGGTACTGTTCGAACGCTCGCAGGCGATGGTATTCCACGCCGATGCTCTGACCTTTGACTTCACCCGAGCTGTTGCGGCTCTGGTTGACCAACACGCGCAATTCGCCACTGTTGCGAATGTTTGCCAGATCGCGCGCCAGCGTCGCCTGACCAACTTCCGGCGGCCCAGCCAAACGCGCAGCAGCCGACAACGGCAGCAACAGCAGCAGGCACAGCACAAGCAACGGTCGCGACATCGAAGCTCCAAGGCAGGGTCGGCTCGCCCTGGGCGTAGCTGATCGACTGAGAGTACGGGTGCGCTCGACAAGTTCCCGGAGCACGCGGGGCGCGGAGGTTCGCACAGCCCGCCACAGGAAGCCAGCCTGAGCTCTTATCCAACATCACAAAGATTCTTCAACTACCTGTATTTATTGACTTTATTTAAAACAAAAAAGCTCTGCTATGCTGCCCTGCTTCAGTCAGTAGGTAGCACCATGCAACTCATCGACATCGGCGTCAATCTGACTCACCCAAGCTTCGCCGAACAGCGTGAAGCACTGCTCGCCCGCGCCTTCGCTGCGGGTGTCTGCCAATTGTTGCTGACCGGCACCAGTCAGACGGAAAGCGAACACGCGCTGCAACTGTGCCGGCAACTGGATGAGCATGGCCAACGCCTGTTCAGCACAGCCGGTATCCACCCCCACGATGCCAGCCACTGGAACGCGGACAGCGCCAGCCAACTCAAGGCCTTGCTGGCCGAACCCGAGGTGCGGGCCGTCGGTGAATGCGGCCTCGATTTCAACCGCGACTTTTCGCCCCGCGCCCAGCAGGAGAAAGCCCTCGAGGAGCAGTTGGCCCTGGCGGTCGAGTTACAGATGCCGGTGTTTCTGCATGAGCGCGACGCCGATCAGCGCCTGCTGGAAATTCTGCGAGACTACCGCGATCGCTTGCCGGCTGCGGTGGTGCACTGTTTCACCGGGGAGCAGCGCGCCCTGTTCAACTACCTCGATCTCGACCTGCATATCGGCATCACCGGCTGGATCTGCGACGAGCGTCGCGGCACACACTTGCAGCCATTGGTGCGGGAAATCCCGGCGGGCCGCTTGATGCTGGAAAGCGACTCGCCATTTCTGCTGCCACGCAGCCTGCGTCCCAAACCGAAAAGCGGACGTAACGAGCCGGCGTTCTTGGGCGAGGTGCTGAGGGAAGTCGCCTTGCACCGCGGCGAAAGCCCTGAAAGCCTGGCGGCGCACAGCACCGCTTGCGCACGTGCGTTTTTCAACCTGCCAGAGCTGGCGCTCGCGTGAACAAGAACCTGTGTTTATCGCTATACCGGCCATAGCCAAGGCCAATTCGTCAGGGCGCAGAGGCGAAATTAGACTGCCGGCACTCTAGCGAGGATTGCAGCATGGCCAACCCCCACCCGAACCTTCGTGCCCGGCAGCGGCAACAGTACCGCGCCAACCACACCCACCCGACCAACCTGTTGTTGCACTTGATGGCCGTGCCGTTGTTCATCGTCGCCAGCCTGTTGCTCCTGAGCGGTCTGTGGCAGATGAGTTTTCTGCCGCTGGTGCTGGGCATCATCGGCCTGGTCGCGGCACTTGCCTTGCAAGCCTACGGACACCGGCTGGAGGCGCACGACAAGCGTGAGACCTGGCAGCGTCTGCTGTTGGAGCAGTTCGTGACCTTTCCACGCTTCGTGCTCAGCGGCGCCTGGTGGCGGGCTTGGCGCGAGCGCCACCGGCGCAAATGACCCACTAACTGCGGGTTAACCAAACACCGTCACGGTTTGCCGACTGAGCGCCAGCAACTCGCCGGTGGGCGTCCACAATGCCGCGGCGATATGCCCATAGCCGTCGCGGGCATGTTCGATCTGCGCGCGATAGAGGCACCAGTCGAGGGTACTCAACTCGGCTAGCGGCTGCATAAATTCGATGGTCCAGGTCAACGAACTGCCGGGGGCCGGCGAACGCAAATGCGGCAACACCGCCGGCGGCCAGGCGTCGACCAAGGTCAACAGATGCGCCTCGTTGACCGGCTGCGCCTCACTCTCATCGCGCAAACGCACCCAGCCACCCATCTCCCGCGAGGTGTTATTGGTGAACGGCATACCACCGATGCCCCAGCGCATCGCCAGGTAACGGGTGAATTCCGGGGTGACATTGCGAATATAGGGCAGCTCCTGGCATGCCTCGACCGGCGCGATCTGCGGCGCCGGCTCAGCGGCCACCGTGATCACCGATTCGCGCGCCGCACCGAAACTGCCCTGCACCAAGGTGACGACCTCACCGTTTTGCAGGGCACGGCCCAGCACCTGACTGACCGCCTTGCCTTCACGTAACACTTCAACCTGGAAACTGACCGGCACATCCGGCGCGGCGGGCCCGACAAAGGTGATCGCCAACGAACGTACCGGGCGGCCGGCTGGCACTTGAGCACGCATGGTCTCATAGACCAACGCCGCCATCAGGCCACCAAAACTGGCACGTCCCTGCCCCCACACGGCAGGAATCACCACCGCTTGCGGGTTATTGCGGACAGCCTGGAGCAACTCGGAAAAGCTCATAACCACCTCAAGAAAAAAGTGCGCGAATGATCTTAGGGGATCGACGCGGCATGGCGGTAGCCAACTAAGGTGGCGGTTCGGTCAATTGACCCGCGATAACGGCGATTTAGCCAGGCGACACCGGCGGAAAATCCGCTTGTAGCGTCGACAGTGCCTGATCCGCACGCTGCTCGGCGGCCAACAACGCGCTGCGCCATGCGGCCACGCAGGGCGCGAGATCGCTCTCCAGTTCGGCACGGGCCAACCATTGCAGGTGATCGTGCCAATCGCCGAGCTCCGACTGCGCCGCTTTCAGGTGAGCCTGAGCCGTGGCACAGAGCCCGGACAGCGCCGGGTAGGCCTCGGCACTGTAGCGCACGCGTTTGATCAACAAGCGCAACCGGTGGCGATCATGCGCCGGGTCGATCAAGGCCGCCGCCAAGCGCCGTTGCTGCTTGGCCAGGCGACGCCGGACCTGCTTACGCATACCGCGCAGTTCGCCGTTGGCCTCGCTTTGCCGCCAGAGTTCGGGCCAGGCGTCCAGCTCGACGAAGACAGCCTGCAGCGGTTTGCTGCCCAGCAACAACGCATAGCCCTCGCGCAGACGCATCTGACGCTCGTTCAGGGCACTTGTCATGCCCGTGGCCTGCAGGTGCGCGAGCAGCACTTCAAGGTCACGCAGCGGCCCGCTCAGACGCCCGAGATCGGCCGCGCGCTGCTGCACCGCAGCGCATGCAGCGAGCCCCTGCAACGGTCGTAACAGGCTGCGTAGCTTGCGCAGGGTAATGCGCAGATCATGCAGGGCCTCGCTATCGGTGGCGGCAGTCAAGCGCTCACGACAGCCGTACAGATTGACCTGCAAGCGCAGCACCTGAGCCCGCAGGTCGTCGACAAACCGGGTCATCGAAATACCTCCTGGGTTGCTGACAGAGTAGAGTACCGCGCTGCTCGGTCACGGCAAGTGGCGGTTAGTCGTAACGCCTCGCCGACTCAGGCGCAGCGCGGGTGAAACGCCATGGCAGTGCACGGCGCAAGGCAAGCAGGTGTTGGCGCAACACCGCAGGCGACGCGGCGGCGCCGGCATAACGCTGCGCTTCGAACGCCGCGGCGAAGGTACGGATCGCCAACGCCTGCTCGGGCAAGGCCTGCGCGGCACGCTCGGCATACGCACGCGGCCCCTCGCCAGGCTGAGGGAAAACGGCGTGCCGCGCCAGCAGCTGCTCGAAGCGCCGGAACAAACGCTGCTGCACATCGCGCTCACGCTGCCAGGGCTTGAACAACCACAGCGCCAACATGCCCAGCAACAGAGCGCCGCCGCCCACCAGGCTGATGCCCAGCAGGCGTGCATCGATGCGGCCGAACCAGCGCTGCAACAGCTCAAGCTGCTGGGCGCCCTGATAACCGAGCACCCAGCGCTGCCAGCCGTAGTTGAGATTGTCCCAGCTCATGCGCAGCTGGTTCAGCCAGGCAAACTGGCGGTAGCGCAGCGGCGAGAACGGCGAATCCTCGAGAAAGCTTTGCTCATCGGCCAACGCCTCCTCCAGCCCCAACTCGATCCGCTCGGGCGCAACCTGGAAGGTTGGGTCGACGCTCACCCAGCCCCTACCCGCCTGCCAGTACTCGACCCAGGCATGCGCATCGAACTGACGCACCTGCACGTAGTTGCCCGCCGGGTTGAACTCACCGCCCTGATAACCGGCCACCACTCGCGCGGGAATCCCCGCCGCGCGCAGGACAAAAGTCATGGCACCGGCGTAATGCGCGCAGAAGCCATTGCGCGTCTCGAACAGAAAATCGTCGATGCTGTTCAACCCCAAGCGTGGCGGCCGCAGGGTGTAGCCGAAAGGCTCACGGTTGAAGTGGCTGAGCAATGCCTGCACCAAGGCTTCGTCCTGCGGGTATTGCCGCTTGAGTTCGGCGGCCCAGGCACGGCTACGCGGGTCGCCCTGCGCCGGCAATTGCAGCGCGCGACGCAGCCCCGCCTGGTTGGCAACGGGCTCGCGCACGGCATCCGGCCAGGAGGTCACCTGATACAGCAGCGAACGCTCGACCGGCTGACGCCGTTGCAAGCGAAAGTCGCTCATCTGCTGCGTCTGTTCGAGCGGGGTTTGTGCCACATCCAAACCGAATAACCAGGGCTTTGCGCTGGGTTGCATGACAATGCTGTAGCGCAGTGGCTCGCCACGTTTTTCCCAGGCTGGGGCCACGGGCAACTGGGCGAAACTGGATTGCGACCAGCGCCGACCGTCGAAGCGCTCCAGGGTCAGGGCGCGCCAGTAGAGCTCGCTGCGCGGCGGCATCTCGCCGTCGAAACTGGCGCGAAATGCCAGGGCGCCGGAACGGCTCAGCTCGGCGATATCCGCCGGCGCCATGCTATCGGACAGGCCGGTGACGCCGCGGTCGTTCGGCACCGGCAGCGACCACAGCGGCGCTAACCGTGGGAAGAAAATAAACAGCAGCAGCATCAGCGGCACGGCCTGCACCAACAAGCCGCCGGCCAACCTGGCGGTGGGCCATGGGCGCGTCGCTATTTCACTCTGTTGCAGGCCGATCAAGGCCGCCAGCAGGGCCGTCACCGGCAACAAGCTGAACAGCGCAACGAGAAAGCTGTCATTGAACAAGTAGGCGGTCACCACCGCGAAGAAGCCGAGAAAGATCAGCACCAAGGCATCGCGGCGCGTGTGCATCTCCAGCAGTTTGAGGATGAACGCGGCGATCAGCAGCACCACGCCGGCGTCCAGCCCGACCAGGCTGCCGCGGGAAAAGAACACACCGAGCCCCGCGCCCAGCATCAAGCCCGCTTTGGCCCAGCCCGGCGGGTAGTTCGCGCGCATGCGGTAAATCTGAATGCGCCAAGTTGCGCAGCCCAGCCACAGGCCGATGACCCACAGCGGCAGATGCGCCAGATGCGGGATGATCACCAACGCCTGGGCAACCAATAGCCAGGTCAGGCTGATGCGCGGAATAGCCGCCGCGCGACTCATGCGGGCAGCCCGTGCAACGCCAGCGCCCGCAGGCAGGCTTCGCGGTGCTGGTCGCCGCTGTCGGGCGCCAATACGCCGCCCGGCAGGCTCAAGGCGAACGCCTGCTGGCGCTCGGACAACGCCAGCACCCAATGGCACAGCAGCGATAAACGCGTTTCGGTATCGCCGTGCAACGCGTCGAAGTCCAGGCACAGGTCGCGGCCACTCAGCGCGGCGAAGTCCTTGACCAGCAAGCCCTGCCCCCGCGAATAGGCCTTCCAGTGCAGGCGGCGCTTGGAGTCGCCGGGCTGGTAGCTTCTCAGCCCCTGAAAGTCATCGGCGCCACGCCCATGAGCGCGCGCGCCCTGCTCTTCGGGGTCATCGCTAAGGCCCGCGGACAACGGCAACTCGCCTGCCAGCGGACGCGGATAGACCAGCAACGCCTGATCCAGGTCAACCCAGCTCCACGCCACCAAAATGCCCAGCGGAAACCGACTCTCGACCCGTAAACGCCCGGGTCGCAGCCACCCACGCTGCGCCGCCGGCAGGTTCAACTCGCACAGGCTGACGCCCTGCGCCGGCACGTCACGGGTCTGTAGGCCTGTGGGCGGCCAGCCCAGCGCGACCGCTTGGTGTGCCCGCGCCGTGCTTTCCAGGCACACCTGAAAACACCCTTGCTCACCGACGAATACCGCGCGCGCGCCGCGCGCCTTGAGGACCAAGCCGGCCAGATTGCGGTAGGTGTGCAGGATCGCGACGATGAATACCGAGGCGAGCAGAAAGGTCAGGCCGTAGGCCAAACTGTTCTGGTAGTTGATGGCCGCCAGCAGCATCAGCAGCAACGCTGCGGCAAACGCCAGCCCGACCAGGGTCGGGACGATGAAAATCCGCCGCTGGGTGAGGCGTATGCTGGTCGCCGCAGGAATCCGCCGGGCCAACCAGCGACTCCAACGGAGTTTGAGCAGTGCCCTCAAAGTGCCGGCACCTCGCGCAACAGCCACTGCACCAGAGCGCCACCGCCATGCCCGGTGGGATCGGCGCGTTCACGCAGGCGGTGGCCAACCACCGACGGCAGCACCGCCTGCACATCCTCGGGAATCACATAGTCGCGCCCGGCCAAAAAGGCCCAGGCACGGGCCGCCGCCAACAACGCCAGGCTGGCGCGCGGCGACAGGCCCCAGGCGAACTGCGGCTGCGTGCGGGTAGCCTCGACCAGGCGCAACACGTAATCGATCAGCGCATCGCTGACCCGCACTTTGGGCACCTCGGCCTGAATCAGCGCCAGCTCGGTATGGTCGAGAATCGCCTCCAGGCGGGGCAGCAGCGAACGCCGTGAATCGCCGAGGAGCAAGGCCTTCTCCGCCGCCTTGGCCGGGTAGCCGAGCGACAGGCGCATGAGAAAGCGGTCGAGTTGCGATTCCGGCAGAGCGAAGGTGCCGCCCTGGCTTACCGGGTTCTGCGTGGCGATGACGAAAAACGGCTCGGGCAATGGCCGGGTCGCACCCTCGATGGTCACCTGGCCTTCTTCCATGGCTTCGAGCAGTGCGCTCTGGCTTTTCGGCGTGGCGCGGTTGATCTCATCAGCCAGCACCAGTTCGGCGAAGATCGGCCCCGGATGGAAGACGAACTGCCCGCTGTCCTTGTCGAACACCGACGTGCCGAGGATATCGCCGGGCAATAGGTCGGACGTGAACTGAATCCGCTGGAAACTCAGGCCCAGAACCTTGGCCAGCGCATGACTGAGGGTGGTTTTGCCCATCCCCGGCAGATCTTCGATCAGCAAATGGCCGCGTGCCAGCAGGCAGGTCAGCGCCATACGCACCTGCGGCTCCTTGCCCAACAGCACCTGATTCACCGCGTGCAAGCAGGCATCCAGTTTCGTGCGCATCGTTCGCTCCTTGTGCAAGTGCGTCGATGCTACTGGCCAGCATGAGCGGGGCAAAGCGCCATGTAACCTTTACTCACGAAACTGTGCGCCAACGCGGCTCTTTCAGCAGCGAAAATGCCCTGCCATGCTTTGCAGCTCACGTCCCAACTGCGCCAACTGGATACTCGAACCGGCGGTTTCATCCATGGCCATGGCGGATTGATCGGCGATATCGCGAATCGAGGTGACGCTGCGATTGATCTCCTCGGCCACCGCACTTTGCTGCTCGGCCGCCGCGGCAATTTGTTGATTCATCGCATAGAGCTGCGTCACTGCCGCGGCGATACCGGCCAGGGCGCCTTCGGTCTGGCCGGCATCCTGCACCACATGCTCGACCAGCGCGCCACTCTCGCGCATGTCGCTCACCGAGCGGCGCGCGCCCTCGCGCAGGGTGGCAATCAAGCCCTCGATTTCCGCCGTGGATTGCTGAGTGCGTTTGGCCAGCGCTCGTACTTCGTCGGCCACCACCGCAAAACCGCGGCCTTGCTCGCCGGCGCGGGCCGCCTCGATGGCCGCATTGAGCGCCAGCAGGTTGGTCTGTTCGGCGACGCTCTTGATCACCTCCAGCACCGAGTCGATGCGCTGGGTGTCCTGGCTCAGCCGCTCGATGCTTTGGGTGGTGGTCAGCATCGCCGCCGCCAGCTGCGCGATCCGCTGCTGGGTCTGGCGCACCACTTCGGCGCCACTGCTGACCCGTTGATCCGCATGCTCGGTCGAGGTGGCGGCGGCCTCGGCATTGCGCGCCACCTCATGCACGGTGGCGGTCATCTGGCTCATCGCCGTGGCCACCTGATCGGTTTCGACTTTCTGCCCATTCATGCCCAGGCGCGTCTGTTCGGTGACCGCCGAAAGCGACTGCGCCGAGGCGGAAATTTGCGTCACCCCACCCTGCAAGCGGCCGACCATCTCGCGCAGGTTCTGCGACATGCCTTGCATGGCGCTCAACAGCTGGCCTATTTCATCGTCGCGCTGCACCTCGATGCGCGCGCTGAGGTCGCCTTCGGCGATTTGCCGCGCTTGCAGAATCACCTGCTTGAGCGGTCGTACGATCATCAGGGTGATCGCCAGCGTCGCCAGCAAGCCGATCAGCAGGGCCAACCCCGCGGCAAGCACGATCAACCAACCGCTGGTGTGCAACTGATTCTGCATACCGGCCTTCTGCCGGACATACGCCTGGTCCACCAAGCCGACGATGCGCTCGGCCTGCTGCACCAGGCGCGCGTATTCCTGTTTCTGCTGCTGTAACAGCCCGGTGTATTCCTTCAGGCGTTCGTTGAAGGAGTCGACATTGCCGATCACCTCCACCAACACCGCGGCGTAGCCCGGGTCCGCCATGGCATCGCGCAGCTCGCCGGCGAGCGCCTGGGCATCGGCGGCCTCCTGGATTTCGGTCTGCACGACAGCGGCAGAGCTGCGGCTTTGTTGCAGACGCACACGGGCCTGATCGAGGGCCTGCAATAACAGCTGGTGCACCTGGCTGAGTTGCCCGGCCTGCGCCACCGCCTCGGCGCCGTCGACCCCCTGGCTGCTCTTGAGCAGATCGACACCGTCTTCGGACAAGCCGTCCTTGAGTAGGTCGAGGCTGTTGGAAGCGCTCACCACCAGCCAATGTGCGGCCTCCAGGGACAAGCCCATCGTCTCGGTCAGTTCGACATAACGCACAAAGGTCGCGCGGTAATCGGCGATGGCCAACGCCACCTCATCCAGGGTTTGTCGCTCGCCAGCGGGCAACTCTGCCTGCAACGCCTGGCTGCGTTCGAGAATGGCCTGCGCCTGTTGCTGCAAGCGCTCGGCGGGTTGCTGATCGCCACTCAGGGCAAACTCCTGCTCGCTGCGGCGCATGTGCAGGACCTCGACATTGATTGCGCTCATGCGCTCCAGCAATGCGCCGCGTGTGCCGACATCACGCAGGGCGGAGAAACCGGTGGCCGCGACCACCGCCGTCAACGCCAGGACAACACCAAAACCGCTGGCCAGTTTTTTTGCCGTGCTCAAACTGGCAACGCGCCGCTGCAGAACAGTCCACATATTTCCCCCTAGCCAAGAGGACAGCCAAGTCACCTGGTGGCGCTTGCATCCCGGTTCGGCAACATAGGAGGACTGCTCTGCTGGCGACAAGCCAGCAGGTGGGCGGTTTGGTGCTTTCAGCTAAGTGGGCGTCGCTTTTGCGGCATCCGCAGCACGAATCGACGGACAACGCCGAGGGTCTGTTGCCATTTCAGCCTGGGCGCTGCATCTCGAAGATGTTGCTTGTGCGGCTGTAGGCCATGCCGCCCAGGCGGCCGAGCACATCGAGCTTGTGCGGGTCGATCCGGCCCTTGTCGTTGAGCACCGCATCGTCGACATGGGCAAGCAATACTTCGGCGAAGATCAAATGGCAGTTCGGCGCCTGCGCTGGATAAGGCTGCACCTGCGCCACGCGGCACTCGAACGCCACCGGTGCGCCGAGCACGCGTGGTGGCTTGACCTTGAGCGAGGGCTGGCTAGGGATGCCGCACTGCTCGAACTCGCTGACACCGTGGGGCAACACCGCGGCGCTGGCATTCATCGCCTCAGCCTGGGCGAACGACACCAATTGAATCACCAGCTCGCCGGTGGCCTGTACGTTGCGCAGGGTGTCCTTGAGGCTGCCGTCGTCACGGCTGCCAACGTTGATCATCAGGGTGGGTGGCTCATCGCTGATCACCTGAAAGAAGCTGAACGGCGCCAGGTTGCTGACACCCTCCAGGGACAGGCTGGAGACCCAGGCAATTGGCCTGGGCGTCACCGTGGACGCCAACCAACGGTAGGCGTCCAGCGGCGTCAGGCTGGTGAAGTCGAGCAGCATCAACGGCCCGCCCGCGATTCGCGGATGTAGAAATGCGCCCGCTCGGACTTGCTGGTGCAGCCTTCATAGGCCTCGAATTGCTGCTGGGTTTTCGCCGCGGTGAGCAGCGACAGCGCCTTCGAGTAACTTACCGTGCCGGCAAAACCCTCGGCTTTGGCGATGTCCAGCTCGCGCCAGGCGGCGTCCAACTGATTGGCGCAGCTGTCGCGATACACGGTTTTACCGGCACAGCCGGTCAGCACCAGGGCCATCATTGGCAGACAGATCCAAGCTTTCATTGCGCATACTCCTTAAAAAGCAGAAACGATCAGATACTCGCGACTTGATATGACGAGCAGAGCGTCAAAAAGTGCCCGCGCCGAGGAGCCTAACGCACGGCGCGCTGGCGCAGAAACTCCAGCAACGCCGCCTGCTCGCCAACGAACTCGATCCGCCCGGCTTTGCTCTCACGCTGGAAGGCGTACATCGGGTCGTAGTACTCCACCAGCAGTGCCTCGATCCAGGCCCGGTGCAGCCCCACCTCGCCCTGGCTTTGTTGCTCCAGCAAGGCTTGATCCATGATCGCCGCCAGGCGTTGATAGCGTTCGCCGCCCAGGCGTTTGAGGATGTTCGCCAAACTCTGTTGCAAACGCTCGGCAAAGGCCGTGAAGCCCGCCTCCTCGCCATGCAGGGTGACGAACTCGGCGCACAGGTCGATCACGTAATCCTTGAGGATACGCTCGACGCGCCCGGCCAGGCTGTCCTCCAACCAGACCATGGGAAATTGCTGCATGCCCTGGTGCAGCTCCAACGGCAACGAGCACTTGCCGATAATCCGCCCTTCGTCTTCGAGAACGAACTGCTGCTGACCGGCCGCGCGTTTTTTCAGGATGTCGATGGCCAGGGCGTTTTCAAAATTGATCTGTGCCGGTTGCACGGTGGCGCGCTTGCCGAAGCTGGAGCCACGGTGGTTGGCATGCCCTTCGAGGTCAAGGCTGTGACTGAGCTGGGCGATCACCTCGGTCTTGCCGGTGCCGGTCATGCCGCCCACCAGGATGAAGTCGCACTGCGTCAGCGCCTGCTCGGTGGTGTCGAGGAGAAAGCTACGCATCGCTTTGTACCCACCGATCACCCGTGGGTAGTCGATGCCCGCCTCGCTTTTCAGCCATTGCTGAACGATCTGCGAGCGCAGGCCGCCACGAAAGCAATACAGGTAACCCTCGGGGTTAGCCTTGGCGAATGCCGCCCAGGCCTCGATACGCGCGGCTTTGAGCGCGCCGCTGACCAGTTGCTGGCCCAGGCCGATGGCCGCCTCTTGCCCCTGCTGTTTGTAGCAGGTGCCGACTTTTTGCCGCTCGCTGTCGTTCATCAGCGGCAGGTTGATCACCCCGGGGAACGCGCCTTTGTCGAACTCGACGGGCGCGCGGGCGTCCATCATCGGCGTGTCGTTGAGAAACAGCTGGCGATAGTCGCTGGTGTTGTCGCGCATCACAGCACCTCGACGGCGTAACGCTGTCGCTCATGCAACTGGCCAATCGGCGCCAAGGTCAGGCCCAGCTCAGCGGCCACGGCGAGAAACTCTGCCTCGCCCTCGGCGGTCACCGCCACCAGCAGGCCGCCGCTGGTCTGCGGGTCGCACAGCAGCAGTTTGTGCAGCTCCGGCAGCGGCGCGATCTTCTCGCCGTAGCTGTCGAAGTTGCGCTGTGTGCCGCCCGGCGCACACCCCTGCTCCAGGTAGTACTCGACGCTGCCCAGGCGCGGCACCTTGGCGAACTCGATGCGTGCGGTCAGGCCGCTACCGTCGGCCATCTCGATCAGGTGGCCAAGCAAACCAAAGCCAGTGACATCGGTCATCGCCATAACGCCGGCCAGTTTGCCGAAACGGCTGCCGGGCTTGTTCAGGGTGCACATCCAGTCGCGCGCCAGGCCGATGTCTTCGGCGCGCAGCTTGGCCTTTTTTTCCGCTGTGGTGAGAATGCCGATGCCCAGCGGTTTGGTCAGGTACAGCCGGCAACCGACGGTGGCGGTGTCGTTGCGCTTCATATGGCGCTTTTCCACCAGCCCGGTCACTGCCAGGCCAAAGATTGGCTCCGGGGCGTCGATGGAATGCCCACCGGCCAGGGGAATACCGGCGGCGTCACACACCGCGCGGCCGCCGCGAATCACCTCACGGGCCACTTCCGGGGCCAGCACGTTGACCGGCCAGCCGAGAATCGCGATGGCCATCAGCGGGTCGCCGCCCATGGCGTAGATGTCGCTGATCGCGTTGGTCGCGGCGATACGCCCAAAATCGTAGGGGTCGTCGACGATCGGCATGAAGAAATCGGTGGTCGACACCACCCCGCGCTCGCCGTCGATGGCATACACCGCAGCATCGTCACGCGAGGCATTGCCCACCCACAGCTTGGGGTCGAGATTCTGCGCACCGCTGCCGGCCAGGATCACATCCAGCACTTTCGGGGAAATCTTGCAGCCGCAGCCAGCGCCGTGGCTGTACTGGGTCAAACGAATAGGCTCGCTCATGAAATCTCACTTATCTCGACAACAGGCGCGGATTCTAGCAAATGCCGCCTTGGCGCCAGCGATTCGCGCGCGTATGTTGATAAAACAATGCGTTACGGGGGATTAAGAGATGACTAAGCGCGTCGCGCTGGTACTGGGCTCAGGTGGCGCCAGGGGTTATGCGCACATCGGGGTGATCGAAGAACTGGAAGCACGCGGCTACGACATCGCCTGCATCGCCGGCTGCTCCATGGGCGCGGTGGTCGGCGGCATCTATGCGGCCGGCAAACTCAAGGAATACCGCGACTGGACGCAGAGCCTGGATTACCTGGACGTGCTGCGCCTGCTCGACGTGAGCTTTCGCCTCGGCGCGATCCGCGGCGAAAAGGTGTTCGGGCGCATCCGTGAGATCGTCGGTGAAATCAACATCGAAGAGTTGAATATCCCGTTCACCGCGGTCGCCACCGACCTGACCAACCAGCAGGAAATCTGGTTCCAGGAAGGCTGCCTGCATCAAGCCATGCGCGCCTCGGCAGCGATTCCCAGCCTGTTCACCCCGGTCATTCAGGGCAAACGCATGCTGGTCGACGGCGGCCTGCTCAACCCCTTGCCGATCGTGCCGGTGGTCTCCAGCCACTGCGACCTGATCATCGCGGTCAACCTCAACTCGACCAACCAGCAGCACTACCAACTGCCGGTCATCGACCGGCCACCCGCGCTGAAGGGCCGTTTCGACCTGCTGATGGCCTCGCTCGGTTCGCGCCTGCCGTCGTTCCGCCGCAAGAATGGCGAGGACGACGAACTGTTGTTGCTGGAAGACCAGGCCATCGAGAGCCACACGGTGCAGCACAACCCCTGGCTGGAACACGCGCACGCCGACTCGCAACAGTCGCCGGCAGCCCCGGAGCCGGAAAGCACCGGCGCGCCGAAATCCGCCAGCGGCTCGCGGGTTGCCGACATGAGCGGCCCAGCCTCGCTGCTCGAATTGATCAACCAGAGTTTCGAGGTAATGCAAACCTCGCTGGCGCAGTACAAGATCGCCGGCTATCCGCCGGATATCCTGATCAACGTGCCCAAGCGCGTGTGCCGCTTCTTCGAGTTCTACAAGGCGCCGGAACTGATCATGCTCGGCCGGCAGATTGCCCGCGATACCCTGGATAAATACGAGCGCGAGCAATAACCGGCCGCTCAGTCGCTGTGCAGCGCCTCCACCGGCTGCAAGCGTGCCGCGCGCCGCGCCGGGGCGATGCCGGCGAGGATGCCGACCAACGCCGCGAGCAACAGCGCCAACAGCAAAAACAGCGGTCGCAGGCTCAATGGCAGGCCAGGCAGGCTCAGGTGCAGCGCGCCGAGCAACAGCCCCATCAGCAACAGGCCGAGCAGCCCACCGAGTACCGATAACAGCAGCGCCTCGCCGAGAAACAGGCCGAGCACCTGCTGCGGGGTGGCGCCGATGGCGCGCAGCAGGCCGATCTCCGCGGTGCGCTCGGCGACGGCGGTGGTCATGATGGCGAGGATGCCAACCGCCCCGACCAGCAGCGAGATACTGCCCAGCGCGGCCACCGCCAGGGTCAGCGACGCGAAGATGCGGTCGAGGCTGCGCAGCATGTCGTCCTGGGTGGTGAAGCTGAAATCCTCCTCGCCGTGGCGCTCGATCAACAACTGACGAATCGCCTCGCTCAGCGCCAGGCCGCTGGTGCCGCTGCCGAACACCACATTGATCTTCGCCAGCCCTGTGCGGTTGAACAGATTTTCGGCCCAGTCCACCGGGATATAGGCGATATCGTCGATATCGAAGCCGAGCAACTGGCCTTTCTTTTCCATCACCCCGATCACCCGAAAGCGCATGCCGCCGACCCGCACCAGTTCACCCAGCGGGTTGGCGTCGCCGAACAGCTCTTGGCGCAAGGTATGCCCGAGCACCACGTAAGGCGGCGAACGGCCGTCGCGCGGCGTGGGCAGAAACTGCCCGAGCGCCAGCTTGAAACGCCAAGCCTGGGCCATCTGGTGCCCGGCGCCGAGCACCCCGGTATTGCGGCTGCGCGCACCGAACTGCACATCGCCGTTGCCCTGGATCATCGGCACCACCACCTCGACATGGGGCAACTGGCGCAGGGCATCGGCATCGGCGATGGTCAACGGCTTGACGCTGCTGAGCAGACCACCCAACCCGGCGGTGCGGGTCATGCCGGGGCGGACCGAGATATTGCGCGTGCCGAACTGGGCAAAATTCTCCTGCACGTAACCGCGCATGCCCTCGCCAATCGCGGTGAGCAGCGCCACCGCGGCAATGCCGATGGCCACCCCAAGCAGGGTCAGCAGGCTGCGCAGTGGCCGGCTGAGCAGCGCCGAAGCGGTCAGCCCGAGGCCATCGCGCAGCTGCATCAGCGCGCCCCCATGGCCGGGTTCAACGCCGCCAGCGGCGTCAGCGCGGCCGCTCGGCTGGCGGGTAGCCAGGCGAACAGCAGCGAGCAGGCGAACGCCAACGCCAGGCTACCGAGCCGCGCCCACCACGGCGCGTACAGCGGCAGGTCGCTTGCCTGGCGGCCCAGCCAGAGCAGGCTTTCCGCCAGCAGCAGGCCGCCCAGGGCGCCCACCAGGGCGAGCATCACCGCCTCGCCGAGAAACAGCAGACGCACCTGCCCGGCCGTGGCGCCGACGGCCTTGAGCAGGCCGATTTCTGCCGTGCGCTGGCTCACCGCGATCCAGGTCACGTTCATGATCAGGATGCCGGCGACCACCAGGCTGATGGCGGCGATGCCGGCCACCGCCAGGGTCAGCACCCCAAGAATCTCGTCGAAAGCCGCGAGCATGCTGTCCTGGCTGATCAGCGTGACGTCCTCCTTGCCTTCATGGCGGGCCTTGAGGGTGTCGATAATCTGCTCGCGGGCGCTGGCCATGAAGCTAGGCCCGCGCACCTCGGCGAACAGCCGCAGCAAGCCCTCGCGGTTGAACAAGGCCTGGGCATTGGCCACTGGAATGATCAGCATCTCGCCCACATTCATACCGAAGGATTCACCCTGCTCGGCAAGCACGCCGATGACCCGGAAGCGCCGATCGCCGGCGCGCAACCACTGACCGAGCGCCGGGCGCGCGGCGAACAGTTCGCGGCGCAGGCTGGCACCGATCACGCACACCGCCTCGGCCTGCCCCAGTTCGAGCGGCGGCAGCGGTTGGCCCTGGCTAACCGACAATTGGCGAATGACGAAGAATTCATGGTTGGTGCCGAGGGCCAGGGCCTCGCGGCTGCGATTGCCGACGCTGACCTGCATCGGCCCGGCCAGCAACGGCGCAACCCGACGC
>TARA_R100001244_G_scaffold99283_3_pt1 | contig 19523 bp, 21 predicted proteins | sample TARA_R100001244 | Tara Oceans TARA_R100001244 (sample SAMEA2621564) | marine metagenome | biome: marine biome (ENVO:00000447); feature: mesopelagic zone (ENVO:00000213); material: "saline water (ENVO:00002010), including plankton (ENVO:xxxxxxxx)" | depth 790 m
CTGCTCGCGCAGGCGCACCAGTGGCGCAATCAGCACCCAATACAGGCCCACGCAGAACAACAACGCCAACACACCGGGCAATAGCGCACGCGTCAACAGCAGCAACGGCCCACGGTAGGCCCAGGGACGAAAGCGCTCCGGCAACTGGATTACCAGATGGCCAGCCTTGTCGGTGAACGGGATGTCGATATACGGCAGCGTCGACGAGCGCCGGCTCATGGGCCAATCGAGCTGACGCATAAAGGTCAGGCGCTCGCGCTGCGCATCGCGCAGCGGCTGGCTGCCGAGCGGTTGCAACTGTTTGTCCAACAACAACGCCTCGCTCGCCTCGCGCGCAGCCAGGGCCTGCAGAAAGCGCTCGGCGCCGGGCGGCCCGCCGGCACGCCAGGCCTGCTCCGCTTCATCGGCATACGCCTGCAACTGCTGCTTGGCCGAGCTGGATAAATAAGAGGTGTGCAACTCGACCCGCTGGCTCCAGAACCAGCTCAGGGAAATCAGCAGCAAGGTGAAGGTGACCAGCAGCAGCGCCAGCTTCCAGAACAGCGAATGCAGCCCGGGCAGCGCCACCTCAGGCCTCCTCTCGGCTGAGCAGATAACCTTTGCCCCACACCGTATCCAGGCGCAGGCCAGTCTCGCCGAGCGCCTGCAATTTGCGGCGGATGTGGCTGACATGCATGTCCAGGCTGCGGTCGTGCACCGAATAGCCGCGACGCAACGCCTGCTGGTAGAGAAACGGTTTGCTCAATGCCTCGTCCAGGCTGCGCGAAAGCAATTCAAGCACGCGGTATTCGCTCGGCGTCAGCCCTGCCCACTGGCCGGCAAAACGCACATCGGCGCGGCCTTCATCGAACTGCAAACGGGTGTCTTGCGGCGGCGGCAACTGGCCGCGGCGCTCATAGGCCACACGCCGCAGAATCGCCTCGATGCGCACGCTCAACTCGCCAAGGCTGAACGGTTTGGGCAAGTAATCGTCGGCGCCCTGGCTGAAACCGGCGATGCGGTCCTGCTCGGCGCCCAGGGCCGACATCAGAATCACCGGCACGCCCCGCCGTTTACGCAACTGCTGCAAGGCATCCAGCCCGTTGGTGCCGGGCAGCAGAATATCCATCAGAACCAGGTCGAAATCCTCCTGCTCGGCCAGTTGCAAGCCCTGGCGCCCGTCATGACTGAGGGTCACCGCAAAACCGCTGCCCTGCAGGTGCGCCTGCACATGCGCGGCGAGCAGCGGATCGTCCTCGACGGCGAGGATGCGGGCGGCGGGCAAATGGCTAACGAACATGGGTGAACACCGAAAAGCAAATGCGAACAATTCTACCTATTAATCGCGCCGCACTCACCTACAGATTCTCCGCCCTCGAATCGCTACACTGCCCAGACGTCAACGCGGGAGGAAGCGAGTGTTCAAGGATCTAGGCATCAAAGGCCGCGTATTAATGCTCACCCTGCTGCCCACCAGCCTGTTGGCGCTGGTGCTCGGCGGCTATTTCACCTGGGTCCAGCTGTCGGGGTTGCAGGCGCAACTGTTGCAACGCGGACAGATGATTGCCGAACAGCTGGCCCCGCTGGCCGCCCCGGCGCTGCAACACAACGATGCCGGGCTGCTGCAACGCATCGCCACGCAAGCCCTGGAACAGCCGGACGTACGCGCCGTCAGCTTCCTCGCCAGCGAACGCACGCGGCTGGCCCACGCCGGCCCGAGCATGCTCAACCAGGTGCCGAACAACGACAGCGCGCTGCCGGCGCAACGCAGCAGCCAGGACGCCACGCGCTTTCTCTTGCCGGTACTGGAACAGCACCTGAGCCTAACCGGCGAAGCCATCGCGCAGCCAAGCGAGCGCCTGCTCGGCTGGGTCGAACTGGAACTCTCGCACCACAGCACCCTGCTCAGCGGCTACCGCAGCCTGTTCACCAGCCTGCTGCTGATCGCCGCCGGCCTGATCGTCACCGCGCTGCTCGCCATGCGCATGAGCCGCAGCATCAACGAGCCGCTGCGGCGCATCAAAAACAGCGTCGCCCAGCTCAAGGATGGCCACCTGGAAACCCGCCTGCCGCCGCTCGGCAGCCACGAACTGGATGAATTGGCGTCGGGCATCAACCGCATGGCCGAGTCCCTGCAAAACGCCCAGGAAGAGCTGCAACACAGCATCGACCAGGCCACCGAAGACGTACGCCAGAACCTGGAAACCATCGAAATCCAGAACATCGAGCTGGATTTCGCGCGCAAGGAAGCCCTGGAAGCCAGCCGGATCAAATCCGAATTCCTCGCCAACATGAGCCACGAGATCCGCACGCCGCTCAACGGCATTCTCGGTTTCACCAACCTGCTGCAAAAGAGCGAGCTGAGCCCGCGCCAACAGGATTACCTGGGCACCATCGAAAAATCCGCCGACAGCCTGCTGGCGATCATCAACGAAATCCTCGATTTCTCGAAGATCGAGGCCGGCAAGCTGGTACTGGAAAATATCCCGTTCAACCTGCGCGACCTGCTCCAGGACACCCTGACCATCCTCGCCCCGGCCGCCCACGAAAAGCAGCTGGAGTTGCTCTGCCTGGCCTACCGCGACACGCCGCTGTCGCTGGTCGGCGACCCGCTGCGGCTCAAGCAGGTGCTGACCAACCTGGTGAGCAACGCGATCAAATTCACTCGCGAAGGCAGCATCGTCATGCGCGCCATGCTCGAAGACGAGAGCGCCGACCGCGCGCAACTGCGCATCAGCGTGCAGGACACCGGCATCGGCCTGTCCGAAGAAGACCTGCGCGCCCTGTTCCAGGCGTTTAGCCAGGCCGACAATTCGCTGTCGCGCCAGGCCGGCGGCACTGGCCTGGGCCTGGTGATTTCCAAGCGCCTGATCGAACAGATGGGCGGCGAGATCGGCGTCGACAGCACCCCCGGCGAAGGCTCGGAGTTCTGGGTCAGCATCAGCTTGCCGAAAGCCCGGGATGACGCCGAGGACCTGCCGCGCCCGCCGCTGCTGGGGCGCCGCGCGGTGATCCTGGAAAGCCACGAACTGGCACGTCAGGCCCTGCAACACCAGTTGGAGGATTGCGGTTTGCAGGTCAGCGCCTTCGATACGCTCGACAGCCTGCTCGAAACGGTCGCCGCCGCGCGCCACAGCGGCCAACCGGTCAGCCTGGCCGTGCTCGGCGTCACCGCCCAGCAACTGCCACCGGAGCGGCTCGGTCAACGGCTCTGGGACCTCGACCGTCTCGCCTGCAAAACCGTGGTGCTCTGCCCCACCACCGAGCAAGCGCTCTATCATCAAGTGATGCCCGACGCGCACAGCCAGCTGCAAGCCAAGCCCGCCTGCACGCGCAAGCTGCAACGCGCACTGGCCGATCTGATCAGCCCACGCCAGCCACGCAGCGAAGCCACCCAACCCACCCCAAGCCGGCCACCACGGATACTCTGCGTCGACGACAATCCGGCCAACCTGCTGCTGGTGCAAACCCTGCTGGATGACATGGGCGCCAGGGTCAATATTGCCGACAGCGGCTACGAAGCCCTGGAGAAAGCCCGTCTGGAGAGCTTCGACCTGATCTTCATGGATGTGCAGATGCCCGGCATGGACGGCCGGCAAACCACCGAAGCGATTCGCCAATGGGAGAGCGAACACGGCCAGCCACCGGTGCCAATCGTCGCCCTGACCGCCCACGCCCTGGCCAACGAAAAGCGCGCCCTGCTGCAAAGCGGCCTCGACGACTACTTGACCAAACCCATCAGCGAGCGGCAATTGGCCCAGGTGGTGCTCAAGTGGACCGGCCTGGCGCTGCGCAATCACGGCCCGGAACGCCCCAGCGAAGGCACCGAAACAGGCAATGTGCTGAACGTGTTGGACGCCGCAGAAGGCCTGCGCCTGGCCGCCGGCAAAGCCGACCTGGCCGCCGACATGCTGAACATGCTGCTGGCTGGCTTGCCGGCAGATCGCCAGGCCATCCAGCAGGCGCGCGCCGCCGGCGAGCGCAACGCGCTGATCGAACGCGTGCATCGCCTGCATGGCGCCACCCGCTATTGCGGGGTGCCACAACTACGGGCCGCCTGCCAGCGCAGCGAAACCCTGCTGAAACAGGACGACCCTGCTGCGCACAACGCATTGGATGAACTGGACGCGGCGATTGAACGACTGGCCAACGCGTTGCAGGTCAGCGCCTGAAAAATGCAGGCTGCGGCCGACGCTGCGCTGGTCAATCCGCGGCATGCCGCGCGTGATAGCATTTGCGCTGATCTGGAGGAACCATGGCCGAACACGACTTTCGCTACAACCTGCTCAACCCCGAACACACCCTGATCGAATGCCGCGCCCTGGCGCCGGGCCGCTATCAGGTCACCGGCAACGGCGGCTCGATCCACAGCGGCGACAGCCTGCTGGTGACCCTCAAAGGCAGTCGTGACCTGAGCATGCGCTTGCAGGTCGAGAAAGTACGCCACCTGATCAACCCCGCCGGGCAATGGGTCGCGGTTGCCCACGGCCCGGTGTTCGGCGAGCTGGCGATTTTCAACTGGCAAGTCAATTGCGACGGCTGCGCCGCGCAGCTGGATTTTGAATTCGCCGTCGATGCCGCCCTCGGCAAAAAAGCCCAGGCGCCGGCAGCCGAGGCACGGATCAACGAACTGGGCTGGCGCAGCCTGAAAGGTCGCCATTTGTGCCCCACTTGCCAGAAGGAAGCCCCATGAAGCACGCCATCGCCATGGGCCTGCTCGCCAGCAGCCTGCTCGGTTGCGCCAGCGCGCCCACGCAACTGGAAACCGAACGCACCTATCAGGTGGAATGGATCGGCGAACGCCCGCTGATCGACCGCAGCCACCTGACCATCACCCTCGGCGAAGACGGCCGCGCCTATGGCAACGCCGGCTGCAACCACTGGTTCGCCAGCTACACCCTGAGCGGCGACACACTCAGCTTCGGCGCCGCCGGTAGCACCCGCAAAATGTGCGCGCCAGCCTTGATGGAGCAGGAGGCGCGCTTCCTCGACAGCCTGGGCAAAGTCGTACGCTGGGACATCTCGCCAATCGAGCAACTGCGCCTCTGGCCCACCACAGGCAAGCCGCTACGCCTGTGGCCGGAAGAAGGCTAATCGAACTCGCGAAAGGACTCTTGAGTCGCACTGCATCGCGCCAGGCGCCGGGCGACCACATAACGTAGGCTGGGTTAGCGGCGCCCGCCACTATCGTGCGGACGACACACCTGCCGAACGCCGCGTAACCCAGCACAGCCTAACGCCACTCTACGGGCTCCGCTCCGATCCCGCCTAGGGCGCGAACAGCTCCAGCTGTTCATGCCGCCCGCGCAGGTCATGCAGACGCACGCCAACCCCCAGCAAACGCACCGGCTTATTGCCGCGAGCAAACGCCGCGCCCAACAATACCCGGTAACTGTCCAGGTCGCGGCGCGCCCCAGCCTGTTCCAGGGTGGTCTGGGTGAAGTCATGGAATTTGACTTTAACGAAGGGCTTGTCCGCTCGATAACTGCTGTCCAGCCGTGCCATACGCGTTGCCAACTCGTCCAGTAGCTGCGGCAGCTGCTCCAGGCAGGCCGGCAAATCCGGCAAATCCTGGTTGTAGGTGGTTTCCACGCTGACCGACTGACGGCGACTGTCGGTCTGCACCGCCCGCTCGTCGAGGCCACGGGCCAGGCCCCAGAGGCGTTCGCCGAAGCTGCCGAACTCTTTTACCAGGGCCAGCTTGCTCCAGGCGCGCAGGTCATCGCAGGTGCGAATCCGCAAACGCGCCAACTTGTCCGCCGTCACCTTGCCGACGCCATGCAACTTGCTCACCGGCAAGGCGGCCACGAACGCCTCGACCTGATCCGGCGTGATGACGAACAGCCCGTTGGGCTTTTTCCAATCACTGGCGATCTTCGCCAAAAACTTGTTTGGCGCCACCCCCGCCGACACGGTGATATGCAACTCCTGCGACACCCGGCGGCGGATATCCTGGGCAATCCGCGTGGCACTGCCGTCAAAGTGCAGGCTCTGCGACACGTCGAGGAAAGCCTCATCCAACGACAGCGGCTCGATCACCTCGGTGTAATCGCGAAAGATCGTCTGAATCTCGCGGGAGACGGCCTTGTATACGTCCATTCGCGGCTTGACGATCAGCAAGTCCGGGCACAGCTTCAACGCATGCCCGGACGCCATCGCCGACCGCACGCCATAGGCACGCGCCTCGTAGTTGCAGGTGGCGATCACCCCACGCCGGTCCGCCGCGCCGCCCACAGCCAGGGGCTTGAGTGCCAGACTAGGGTCGTCACGCATCTCGATGGCGGCATAGAAACAGTCGCAGTCGACATGGATAATTTTTCTGACGCTCATCATCCGCAACCTGGAACCCGCCGCCGCTTACTGCTCGGCCGCCTGACTCGGCGGTACCGGCTCAGCTGTTTCCGGCTCGGGTTTATCCATATAAGCCTGAATCACCAAAATCACGATCAGCATAAAGGCCGCCAGCGGCAGCAATTTCATCTTCTTCGGCACCTCGGCACCGCACGCTGGACACGTCGACGCCTCATTCGCTAACTGGGCACCGCACGCTTTACATTTAAGCCCCATGACTGTTCACCCGTCGCTGTATTGAATAGCCGCGGACTCTAGCCCAACAGCAGGCCGATGGGCTATGCCAACGCACACAGCCTCACCTCAGCCGATAAATATCTGCCTTTTTCAGCCACTCGCTTATTTCGGTGAAACCCCCGCCTGGCAGGGCTTGACGCTCAACCGCAGCTAGCGCCTAACGCTAAGCGCCTGAACGAACAACAGTTTTTCAGAAACTAAAGGTTGACAGCCAAACGTTTGCCGCTAGAATTGGCGCCGCGGGATGGAGCAGTCTGGTAGCTCGTCGGGCTCATAACCCGAAGGTCGTTGGTTCAAATCCAGCTCCCGCAACCAGTTTCATAAAAAGGCCACTCAGCTGAGTGGCCTTTTTTTATGCCTGCTGTTTTGATTTAAGTATTTGATTAAAAAGTAGAAATCGATTGACAGAAACCTTCATCCGTATAGAATTGGCGTCGCGGGATGGAGCAGTCTGGTAGCTCGTCGGGCTCATAACCCGAAGGTCGTCGGTTCAAATCCGGCTCCCGCAACCAGATACTCAAAAAGGCCACTCAATCGAGTGGCCTTTTTGTTTTGGCCGTCGCAATGGTCCGACTCAGTCAACCTTAACCGTTGCCAGGCTAACCTGAAGCTGTTTAAAACAAACAGTGCTGGAGCTGCATCCATCATGTCCTGGAAAAATACCGAACAGCGCTACGGCAGCCTATCGATTGCCTTGCATTGGCTGATGCTGGTGTTGATCGCCGGTGTCTATGCCTGCATCGAACTGAAGGGCAACTTCCCCAAAGGCAGCGACACCCGCGAACTGCTCAAGCAATGGCACTTCATGCTCGGCCTGGCGGTATTCGCTCTGGTTTGGCTGCGCCTGCTGGCCCGCGTCATCGCCCCTACCCCGCGGATCGAGCCGGCGCTGCCGACCTGGCAAGCACTGCCCGGCCAGTTGATGCACCTGGCGCTGTATGCCCTGATGATCGGTACGCCGCTGGCCGGCTGGTTGATTCTGAGCGCAGCGGGTAAACCCATCCCGTTCTTCGGCCTCGAACTGCCCGCACTGCTCGGCAAGAACCCCGATCTCGCCGGCACCATCAAGGAATGGCATGAGTGGGCCGGAGTCGCCGGTTACTGGTTGATTGGTCTGCATGCGCTCGCGGGCCTGCTCCATCACTTTATAAGCCGCGACAACACACTGACACGCATTCTGCCAGGCAAAGACTGAACACCAGAGCAAACAGCGCGCCGGCCACCGGCAATAATCGTGGCGTACGTCAGCTGGCTGCGCCTGACGCTGGTCAATCCCGTCATCCACCGCTAGAATTGCGCACTTTTTGATCAGAGGCGCCTTCAGCGCCCGTCATCCAAAGCCTGAGGTTCGCCGCATGACCACCCCCGCCACGCCGAAAGTCGGATTCGTTTCACTCGGGTGCCCCAAAGCCCTGGTGGACTCCGAACGCATCCTGACCCAGCTGCGCATGGAAGGTTACGAAGTCGTCTCCACGTATCAGGACGCCGACGTCGTGGTGGTCAACACCTGCGGCTTTATCGACAGCGCCAAGGCCGAGTCGCTGGAAGTGATCGGTGAAGCCCTCGCCGAGAACGGCAAGGTCATCGTCACCGGCTGCATGGGCGTGGAAGAAAGCGCCATTCGTAACGTGCACCCGAGCGTGCTGTCGGTCACCGGCCCGCAGCAGTACGAGCAGGTGCTGAATGCCGTGCATGAAGTAGTGCCGCCCAATACCGAGCACAACCCGCTGATCGACCTAGTGCCGCCGCAAGGCATCAAGCTGACCCCGCGCCATTACGCTTACCTGAAGATTTCCGAAGGCTGCAACCACAGTTGCAGCTTCTGCATCATTCCGTCGATGCGCGGCAAGCTGGTCAGCCGCCCAGTCGGCGACGTGCTCAGCGAGGCCGAGCGCCTGGTCAAAGCCGGCGTGAAAGAGCTACTGGTGATTTCCCAGGACACCAGCGCCTACGGCGTCGACGTGAAGTACAAGACCGACTTCTGGAACGGCCAGCCGGTGAAAACCCGCATGACCGAAATGTGCGAGGCACTTTCCAGCATGGGCATCTGGGTGCGCCTGCACTACGTCTACCCGTACCCGCACGTCGACGAGCTGATCCCGTTGATGGCCGCCGGCAAGATCCTGCCGTACCTGGACATCCCGTTCCAGCACGCCAGCCCGAAAGTGCTGAAAGCCATGAAGCGTCCAGCCTTCGAAGACAAGACCCTGGCCCGGATCAAGAACTGGCGCGCGATCTGCCCGCAGCTGACCATCCGTTCGACCTTTATCGTCGGCTTCCCCGGCGAGACCGAAGAAGACTTCCAGTACCTGCTCGACTGGCTGAGCGAAGCGCAACTCGACCGCGTCGGTTGCTTCCAGTACTCGCCGGTGGAAGGCGCACCGGCCAACCTGCTCGACAACCACGTGCCGGACGATGTCAAACAGGACCGCTGGGACCGCTTCATGGCGCATCAGCAAGCCATCAGCGCCGCACGCCTGCAATTGAGGATCGGCACAGAAGTCGACGTCCTGATCGATGAAGTCGACGACCAGGGCGCCGTCGCGCGCTCCTACGCGGACGCCCCGGAAATCGACGGCAGCGTGTTTATCGACAGCACCGAGGTCAAACCCGGCGACAAAGTCCGCGTACGCATCGTCGATGCCGACGAATACGACATGTGGGCCGAGCTGATCTAAGTCCCGCCCGGCTTAAAAAGCCCCGCATTGCGGGGCTTTTTTCGTCCAGCCCCCACACTCTCGCCAAACATCGCACCTCGGCATGACTGCCGCAGGCACACACCACTCCGCGCAGACACCTGCGTAGCAGCGGCCAAGCCTGGCCGCTCTATACTGAACACACAGCCCTCAGCCAGCCTGCGCCATGTCCACCCGGCAAGCTCCCCTCAAGGTTTACTACGACGGTGCCTGTCCGCGCTGTATCGCCGATCGCCGCCGCTACGAAAAACTCCGCACCCGCAGCGACGACTCGGTGCAATGGCTGGACATCACCGGGCAAGAGGAACAACTACGCCAGGCCGGTATCGACCCCTACCAGGCCCTCACCGAACTGCACGTGCAGGACAGCCAAGGCCGCATCCACCGCGAGCTCGACGCCTATATCCTGTTGCTGTCGCGCGCCCCGCTACTCCAGCCACTGGCCTGGCTGATCGGCTTGCCGGGGCTGAAACCGCTGTTGTCCTGGGCTTACAAACGCTGGGTGCTGCGGCGGCTGCGGCGCGCAGGACGACTGTAGCGTCATGCTTGAGACGGCACACGCTTGTGGGCCCGGATTGATCCGCGAAAACCGTCGACCACTGGGCATCTTTCGCGGCTAACGCCGCTTCCATGAGACGCGAAACTGCAGCACAGTTAACGGCTACCGAGTCCACCTCATACCAAGGAAGGCATCATGAAAAAAGCAGCTTTACCCCTGATCGTGCTGATCGCATTTACCGCGTACACGCTGTTTGTCATGGCGCAGACGGAGCAATCGCTGATTCAGTTTGGCATGCAACTCATGTCGAGCCCGGACACCGCCCAGGTTGTCATTGACCTGTATATCCTCGCGGCCCTGGCGTGCATCTGGATGTATCACGACAACAAAGCGAGCGGCAGATCCAGCGCCGCCATCCTTCCCTACCTCCTGATCACCGCCGTATTCGTTTCCGTGGGGCCGCTGCTGTATCTGTCGGTGAAGGGCCTGAGAAAACAGCGCGGGTAACCCGCAGGCTCGTCAAAACCTATCTGCATAACACACCGCCGAACTCGGTGGCGCCCGACGCTCCAGTTCTTCCTCGAGAAACTCCGCCAGCACCTGAGCGTTATTCAGCTGCGTATCGCGCGCGGCGAACAACAGAGTCAGCGGGCCATTCTCGGCAATGTGCAGCAGACCTTGCCAATACGCCGGGTGGGCGGCGAGCTCCTGGCGGTAGTGCTGACGAAATTCGGCGAACCGCTCGGGCGTGTGGCAGAACTGTCGACGCAGCTCGCTGGACGGCGCCACCTCGCGCAGCCAGGCCGTCAGCTGCAACGTTGCCTTGCTGCAACCGCGCGGCCACAGCCGGTCGACCAATACCCGTTGGCCGTCCGTTGCAGACCAGTCCTCGTATACCCGCTTGCACTGGATCATCTCCGCCCCGCCCTTGTGATCACCCATAGGCCTCGGTAACGTGGCCGCTCTTGCCAGGAGAGCCTCGATGCACGCTAGCCGCACCTTATTGTTTGCCCTGTTGCCGCTGTTTGCCAGTTGCCAGGTGTTCAGCGACAAACCCGCCGACGATTCCGCCAAACACACCCGCCTGCAAGGTGAACTCAGCCGGGATGCCGGACAACTGCTGTTCCGCCCCTGCCAGGAGCAGCGGCGCTTTGTGATCAGCAACGATGGCGCCACCGGCATCATGCGCGAAACCGCCGAGCTGTTGCGCGACGGCCCAGGCCCGCTGTTTGCCGATGTGCGCGGGCGCTTGGCGGCGAGCCAGAAAGCCGGCGTCGATGGGCAACTGACACTCAGCCAGGTGTATCGCCTGCAGCGCGAAGGTCACGCCTGCGACGACCTCAACTTCAAACGCACCACCCTGCGCGCCGGCGGGCACGAGCCTGGCTGGAACGTGACCGTCAGCAACCAAGGCCTGATCCTCAACCGCCCCGACCAGCAACCGCTGGCGCTGCCCTATCTGGAAGAGCAACTGCCGGAAGGCCGCTTCAACCTGACCAGCGAGGCCAATGGCCAACGTGTCGAGCTGTGGGTCGCACCGCAGCGCTGCGTCGACAGCATGAGCGGCACCGTGCAGCACCTGTCGGCCGAGCTGCGCTTGAACGGTGAAGTGATGCGTGGCTGCGCCTACCTGGGTGGCGCGCGCAACGAGTAGCCCGAAGAAGGTACTCCCCCTGCAAGGCGGACTGCGGCCCACCACGCCCCCTACACACCTGAATACAGTTTGCCGCCGCAGCGGCGCGGCGCTCACCTACGCTGAACTCAATACAGCGATGGAGGCGTCTTATGCTACGCATTGCAATCAATGGCTACGGGCGAATTGGCCGCGCACTGCTGCGAGCCTTGTTCGAGCGGGGACTGGAGCAGAAGATCCACCTGGTCGCGATCAATGACCTCGGCGAGGCGGCCACCCTCGCCCACCTGACACGTTTCGATTCGACCTTCGGGCGTTTTCCCGGAAATATCGGCCAGCGCGACGACCTGCTGCAAGTGAATGGCCAATCGATTCACCTGTTGCGCGAGCGCGAGGTGATCGACCTGCCCTGGAACCGCCTCGGCATCGACCTGGTGCTGGAGTGTTCGGGCAAGCTGAAAAAACGCGCGCACATCGAACAGCACCTGACCGCCGGCGCCCCGCGCGTGCTGCTCTCGCATCCACTCGAAAGCGCCGACCTGACGGTGGTCTACGGCGTCAACCATCAACTGCTCGGCAGCCAACAGATCGTCTCCAATGCCTCCTGCACCACCAACTGTCTGGCGCCCCTGGCCATGGTGCTGCATCAGGCCGTGGGGATTCGCCAGGGCCTGATCAACACCGTGCACGCCTACACCAACGACCAGAACCTGCTCGATAAAACCCATAGCGACCTGTATCGCGCCCGCGCCGCAGCGCTGTCGATGATTCCCACCAGCACCGGTGCGGCGAAGACCATCGGCCTGGTCCTGCCGGAACTGGCCGGACGCCTGGATGGTTTGTCCGTACGGGTGCCGACCGCGAACGTCTCCCTGCTCGACCTGACCTTCAGCGCGCAACGCCCGAGCAGCCGCGAGGCGATCAACGCGGCCTTGCAGCTGGGCGCGCAGCAACTGCCACCGGGGGTGATGGAGTGCAACGAACTGCCGCTGGTCTCCAGCGATTTCAACGGCTACCCCGCGTCCTGCGTGGTCGATCTGAACCACACCCGCGTGCAGGGCGAACTGGTCAAGGTGCTGGCCTGGTACGACAACGAATGGGGCTTCGCCAACCGCATGCTGGACGTGCTCGTGGCGTGGTTGAAACCCTGACAGCACATATAGCTAGGTCTAGGGCGCGGTTCAGCCGCGCGGCGTGATCTCGACAGCGCAAGCCCAAACCGGCGCCACGATCAGATGGTAATCGCGCGTATAATCGCCGCCTCGTAACTGTTGCCGGGTTGCCTCCGGCCCTGAGAGTGAACCGTCCCATGCTGCGCATTACCGAATTGAAACTGCCGCTCGACCACCCCGAAGACGCCCTGCGACCTGCGCTGATCGCGCGCCTGGGGATCGACGCCAGCGAGCTGCTCGCCTTCACCCTGTTCAAGCGCAGCTACGACGCGCGCAAGAAATCCAGCGAGCTGCACTTCATCTACACCATCGATTTCGAGGTCCGCGACGAGGCCGCGCTGCTGGCCCGACTGGCTGACGATCGGCATGTCGGCAGCGCCCCGGACATCGCCTACAAACCGGTCGGTACGGCACCCGCCGGTATCGAAGAGCGCCCGCTGGTGGTCGGTTTCGGCCCATGCGGCATCTTCGCCGCGCTGATCCTCGCCCAGGCAGGCTTGAAGCCCATCGTCCTCGAACGCGGCAAGGAAGTACGCCAGCGCACCAAGGACACCTGGGGCCTGTGGCGCAAGAACGTGCTCGACCCGGAGTCCAACGTGCAGTTTGGCGAAGGCGGCGCCGGCACCTTCTCCGACGGCAAGCTGTACAGTCAGATCAAGGATCCCAAACACCTGGGCCGCAAGGTGCTGCACGAGTTCGTCAAAGCCGGCGCGCCGGAGGAAATTCTCTACGTCAGCAAGCCGCATATCGGCACCTTCCGCCTGACCGGCGTGGTCGCCACCATGCGCGAGGAAATCAAAGCGCTGGGCGGCGAAGTGCGCTTCGAGCAACGGGTCAGCGATGTGCTGATCGAGGACGGTCAACTGCACGGCGTGGTGCTGGCGAGCGGCGAACAGCTGCTCAGCCGCCATGTGATCCTCGCCCTCGGCCACAGCTCGCGCGACACCTTCCGCGTGCTGCACAGCCGCGGCGTCTTCATGGAGGCCAAGCCGTTCTCCGTGGGCTTTCGCATCGAACACCCGCAGGGGCTGATCGACCGCGCACGCCTGGGCAAGTATGCCGGCCACCCGAAACTGGGCGCGGCCGACTACAAGCTGGTGCACCACGCCAAGAATGGCCGCTCGGTCTACAGCTTCTGCATGTGCCCCGGCGGTACGGTGGTCGCCGCCACCTCCGAACTGCACCGCGTGGTGACCAACGGCATGAGCCAGTACTCGCGCAACGAGCGCAACGCCAACGCCGGCATCGTCGTCGGCATCACCCCGGAGCAGGATTATCCGGGCGGCCCGCTGGCCGGCGTGGAATTGCAGGAACGCCTGGAGTCGCAGGCCTATATCCTCGGCGGCGGCACCTACGAGGCGCCTGGGCAACTGGTCGGCGACTTTATCGCCGGCAAGCCTTCGACGGCCCTGGGCAGCGTCGAGCCGTCCTACAAGCCGGGGGTGAAACTCGGCGATCTAGCCGCGGCGCTGCCGGACTTCGCCATCGCGGCAATCCGCGAGGCGCTGCCGGCCTTCGACAAGCAGATCAAGGGTTTCGCCCTGCACGACGCGGTGCTCACCGGCATCGAGACACGCACCTCCTCGCCGCTGCGCATCACCCGTGGCGCGGATCTGCAAAGCCTCAACGTCAAAGGGCTGTTCCCGGCCGGTGAAGGCGCGGGCTATGCCGGCGGGATTCTTTCCGCCGGAGTCGACGGCATTCGCGTGGCCGAAGCGCTGATTCTCGACATGTTGGGCACGCAAAACAGCTAAACCAGGGTGCCCTGCTTTCAGGGCGCCACCCCCTTAAAGGGCTGACAGTAACTTCGCCAACCCCTGCTGTTGAAATTGCTCGCGGACAAAATCAATAAACACCCGGGTCTTTTGCGGCAGCAATTTCTGCCCGGCGAAGTAGATCGAAATCGCCCCTGCGTCCACATACCAATCCGGCAGTACGCGCTGCACCGTGCCCCGCCGCAGATACGTCTGGGCATGCCCGGTACTCACCAGAGCGATGCCCAAGCCAGCCTCGGCAGCCACACAGGCAGCCTCTGGATCGCTGAACGTCATGCGGGTTTTCATCTCCACCGAGGCCAGCAAGCCCTCTCGATTACGCAATGTCCAAGGACGCACGCGCCCAGTTTGTGGTGAGCGAATCAAGATGCCGGCGTGCTGGGGAAGATCAGCGGGTGAATCCAACGGCGCGGCCTGTTCAAGGTACTGCGGCGCCGCCAGCAACACGCGATGTGCCGGCGCCAATTCGCGTGCCACAACACCTTGGGGAATATCAAACCCGCCGCCAATAGCGGCATCAAAACCCTCGGCGACCAGATCAACCTGGCGGTTGTCAAAGTGCCAATCCGGCATGATGCTCGGATAACGCCGCAGGAACTCTCCCAATAGCGGCACCATATATTCACGACCGAAAGACAAGCCCATGCTTACCTTCAAGGTGCCCGCGGGCTGGCTGCGCAGGCTGGTAAGGTTACCCATGGCCAATTGCAGAGCACTCAAGCCCCCCGCCGCATCAGCCAGAAAATACTCCCCTGCCTCGGTAAGGCTGAGCTTGCGCGTACTGCGGTGGAACAGCCGCACGTCGAGGCTGGCTTCTAGACGCGCCACATTCTTGCCGACTGCGGCCGGCGTCAACCCCAGGCGCCGCGCCGCTTCAGCAAAGCTGCCGGCCTGGGCACTACGGATAAAACATTCGATGCAGTTGAGGGTGTCCATCGGCTATTCCTGCGCGGCAATTCGATAGTATTTGGATCGAAAGCATATGCGCATTACTGGCTTATTAGAAACCAATCCGAAGCAGATACTCACTCCAACACCAAGAAGTACCGAGACACCCACTTACTTGTACGGAGATCGACATGACTAACACCACCCTGCCCCTCAATAGCAAAGTTGCCTTTATTCAAGGCGGTTCCCGTGGCATTGGCGCCGCCATCGCCAAACGCCTGGCTCGTGAGGGTGCCGCTGTTGCCCTGACCTACAGCCAGAGCGCTCAGCACGCCGAAGCACTGGTGAAGGAAATCCAGGCTGCCGGTGGCAAAGCCCTCGCCATTCAGGCCGACAGTGCGAGCGAAAGCGCTATTCGCGGCGCCATTCAACAGACCCTGAGCACCTTTGGCCAACTGGATATTCTGGTGAACAACGCCGGCGTACTGGCCATCGCGCCGATTGAACAGATGAGCATCGAAGACATCGACCGCACGCTGTCCATCAACGTCCGCAGCGTGGTGATCGCCAGCCAGGAAGCATCCAAACACCTCAGCGATGGTGGCCGCATCATCAACATCGGCAGCACCAATGCCGAGCGCATGCCCTTTGCCGGTGGCGCTGTGTATGCCATGAGCAAAGCCGCGCTGGTTGGCCTTACCAAAGGGCTGGCGCGCGACTTGGGTGGCCGCGGCATCACGGTGAACAACCTGCAACCAGGCCCGGTAGATACCGAGATGAACCCAGAAAGCAGCGAGTTTGCGGACAGCCTGAAGCAGCTGATGGCCATCAACCGCTACGGTCGTGCCGAAGAAATTGCCAGCTTCGTAGCTTATCTGGCGGGTCCAGAAGCAGGCTATATCACCGGTTCCAGCCTGATGATTGATGGTGGTTTTTCCGCCTGAAAACCGGACGTACTGAAAACTCCGGCAGCTTAGGCAGCCGGAGTTTTTGGCGTGGCAGATAACAAACAGTGGTACGCCGTAAGCCGTCAGACATCTGCTGGAGCTGAGCCGCCAACTCGACATAAGACAGATGACTCAAGGGACGACCGGTGCTCGAAAATCAGTGCGCAGAGGGTGTCGGTATCAGCAGCCCCGCTGTAGGCAAATCATCCGACAAAGCGACGCCCCGCTCCGCACAATCGGCCACGGCGGCAATCAAGCCGCTCAGGTCGAAACCCTGTTCACTGAGCCAGGCCGGGTTGTAGTAGGTGTCAGCATAGCGCTCGCCGCCATCGCAGAGAATCGCCACCACCGAGCCGGACTCGTCCGCCGCGACCATACGCTGCGCCACCAGCAACGCGCCGATCAGGTTGGTGCCGCTGGAGCCACCCACTCGCCGACCTCGGAAATCGCCGTGGAGCCGCTGGAGGCCTTGATCACCGGCGCGCCGGGTTTGAGCCAGCCATTGCACAGCGCATAGAGAAACAACGAACGCGCCAGGCGGTGCTTGAGGCTGCCGGTGGGATGGCTGGACTCGTCCTTGAAATACAGTTCGATACCCGGCAAGCCGGGCAACGCCAGCGGTATCAGGTGGGTATCGGCGCTACGCTGGAAATCCGTCTCAATGATGCGGATCGCTTCGCGAGCCCCTCGAATCGCTCAGGCTTACCTCTTCAATCCAGTACGCCCGCCGGCGAGGCGGGGAGCGTCGTACGCCACTGGCTGAGCAAAACCCCGGCAAAGACCACAGCGGCCGCCAGCATCTGCCAGAAGCTCAGCCGCTCACCGAGCAGCAGCGCAGCGAAAATCAGGGTGAATACCGGAATCAGGTTGATAAAGCCGGTGGCCTGGCTCGCCGGCAACTGGCTGACGCCATAGTTGTACAGCCCGTAAGCACCGACCGTCACCACCACGCCCAGATACACCACCGACCCCAGGCCTAACGCCGTGATCTCGTCCGGTAGCGGCGCACTGAGCAGCGCCAGCGGTAAAAAGAACAGGCTGCCGATAAACGCCTGCATCGCCGTGAGGATAAACGCCGAATAGCGCGCCGACAGGTGCTTGAGCAGCAGGGTGTAACCCATGGCGCAGAGCATCGCGAGAAATTCGTAGAAGTTGCCGAGCAAGGGATTCACCGCATGCTCATCGGCGCTGCCGGCCAGGCTCAGCCAGACCGCACCGACCATCGCCAACAGAAAACCGGCCAGGGTGGTGCGGGTAATTCGCTCGCGGAGAAAGACAAAGGCGCCCATCGCCACCAACAGCGGCAGCAACGCGGTAATCATGCCCGCCTGCGAGGCGCTGGTGTTTTGTAGCGCCAAGGCTTCGAAGATGAAATACAGACAGGGTTCGCAAGCCGCCAGGCCGAGCAGGTATTTCCAGTCGCCGCCGCGGTACTCGATGCGCCCACGCCAGCGCCAGGCCAGCAGAAACACCATACTGCCAAGTAGCATGCGGCCGAAGATCACCCACAGCGGCGGTAATTCGGCAAAGGCCAACTTGAGGGCAATAAAGGAACTGCCCCATAGCGCCATCGCCACCACCAGGCAGATTACCGCCCCACCTCTACCCTGCCCGTGCATGCTCGGTTCCCTGCAAAAACTCCAGTGTAGAGAGGCTCAGGCAGCGGCGACAGGTACAGTCAGGCGCACGAACTGTGTGCGGCGCAAGAGCGAGGGTGAACCGTAGGCTGGGTTAGCCGCGTACACGGTGGCCCGAGCAAACCGTCAACTCTGACGCGGGGTAACCCGGCGCAGCGCCACAATGGTGGGTTACGGCGCGCACGAATTACCGGTATCGGCAAACACCCTGGATGCGCGCCTAACCCACCCTACGGACTCCAGCCATCGACCTGGCGACCGCCGCTTACTGCTCCCACGGCTTGCCGCGCGTTTGCTCGCTCAGGCGCAGCTTCTGCTGCAAGGCGGCCTTGGCCAGCATGTGCGCGCTGACCGGGGCGGTAATGAAGAGGAACAGGGTGATCAGCAACTCATGCAGGCTGATGCCGTCGCCACGGCTGCCGAAGTAGATCAGCGAGGCGATGACCATGCCGCCGACCCCGAGGGTGGTGGCCTTGGTCGGGCCATGCAGGCGCATGAAGAAATCCGGCAGGCGGTACAGGCCAATCGCACCGACCAGGGCAAACAGGCTGCCGAGCAGCAGAAACAGGGCGATCAGCGCTTCGATCCAAGTAGTCATCAGAGTTCCTTATTCGATGATGTCGCCACGCAGCAGGTACTTGGCCACCGCCACGGTACCGATAAAACCCATCACCGCGATCAGTAGCGCCGCCTCGAAATACAGGTCGGAACCGAGCCAGATGCCGAACAGCACCAGCAAGGCGATGGCGTTGATGTACAGGGTATCCAGGGCGAGGATGCGGTCCGGCATATCCGGGCCCTTGATCAGGCGTGCCAGCGTCAGCATCAGGGCCAGGCCCATGATCGCCAGGCACAGCGGAATCACGTAGCCGAGCATGTGAATACCTCCAGCAGCGGTGCTTCGTAGCGGGCCTTGATGTCGGCCACCAGGGCCACCTCGTCCGCCACATCGAGGCCATGCACCAACAGCATCTTGCGGTCGTCGCTGAGGTCGGCGGACACCGTGCCCGGGGTCAGGGAAATGATGCTGGCGAGCATGGTCAGGGCCAGTTCGTCTTCCAGTAGCATGGGAATCTCGACGAAGGCCGGGCGCAGCTTGGCGCTCGGCCCGAGAATCAGCTTGGCCACCTGTAGATTGGCGATGACGATATCGCCCAGCACCTTGAGGAAGAACAGGCACAGCTTGAACGGCTTGTGCACGCGCGGCGGGTTGATCCAGAACACTTGCGTGACCAGCGGAATCAACCAGCCCAGCAACGCCCCGAGCAACCAGTGGCCGAAGCTGAAATCGTTCACCAAGAGCAGCCAGACCAGCAGCAGACAGAGGCTCAGCAGCGGGTGCGGCAACCAACGACGCGCACTCATGGGGCACCTCCAGGCAACACGATCTGCCGATACAGTTGCAGGTCATGCAGTTGGCTGACCGTGGCATCGACATACGCCAACAGCGGCGACGCCAACCCGACCAGCAGTGGGCTGAGCAGCAGCAAGGCGGCGCAAGCCGACAACCGCCCGTAATCCAGTTCAGCGCTGTCCAGCTGGCTCAGCCCCACGCGCCAGAACAAGGTGCTACCCGCCCGGCTGAGCGCGATCAAGGTGAGCAAACCGCCGCCCAAGATCACCGGCCAGAGGAACAGCGCCTGCAAGCCCGGCTCCACCGCGCGCAGCAACAGCAGCTTGCCGATAAACCCGGAGAGCGGCGGCAAGCC
>TARA_R100001244_G_scaffold19684_5_pt1 | contig 19457 bp, 20 predicted proteins | sample TARA_R100001244 | Tara Oceans TARA_R100001244 (sample SAMEA2621564) | marine metagenome | biome: marine biome (ENVO:00000447); feature: mesopelagic zone (ENVO:00000213); material: "saline water (ENVO:00002010), including plankton (ENVO:xxxxxxxx)" | depth 790 m
CCTGCGCCATGTGCTGGCCTGGCTGGCGCTGCACGGCCAAGTACCCAAACGCGTGCTGTTCGTCTCCAGCAGCGGCGTGTATGGCCAGCAGCAGGGCGAGTGGGTCGACGAGCGTTCGCTGGCCGAGGCCGAGGGCTATTCCGGGCGGGTCATGCTGGAGGCCGAGCAGTTGGCATTGGCCAGTGGTCTGCCAACCAGCGTGGTGCGCCTGACCGGGATATACGGACCGGGGCGGCAGTGGCTGCTCAACCAGGTGCGCCAGGGCTATCGCGTGGCAACCGAGCCGCCGTTATACGGCAACCGCATCCATGTCGACGATGCTGCCGGGCTGCTGGCGTTCCTGTTGCAGGCCGATGCCCGCGGTCAGGCGCTGGAAAGCTGTTATATCGGTGTCGATGACGCCCCCGCGCCATTGCATGAGGTGGTGGCCTGGTTGCGTGAGCAATTGGGTGTCCATCACTGGGCCGAGCAGTCGACCGTGCGCCGCGCCGGCAGCAAGCGCTGCAGCAACGCCCGCGCCCGCGCGTTGGGTTGGGCGCCGCAGTACCCGAGCTACCGCGAGGGGTATGCGGCGATCTTGCAGCGTGACCCACCTGGCGACGGCTGATCTGGCCGCCGCCGAACTCGCCGGCTGCGCTCCAGCGCCTCAAGCGGCTTTAACCGCGAGCCCTTTGCGCCAGTGCGGCGCGTTGCCGGAACCACTCGCGGTCGAGACTGCGCGCACAAATGCGTGACGTCTCATGCAGCAGGTAATTGGTACGGCGCTTTTTGCAACGACCTGCTAGTCGCGCTCCAGCAACCAGCGTTGTGGGCCTTTGCGGTAGTTGGGCATTTCGTCGACCTGCGCGGTATTTCGCGCCGCGAAGATGCGCAACTGCTCGCCGTCGCGCTCGAATAGCCAGACGTTGCCCTGCTCGCCGAGTTGCAGCCAGAGGCTGTCGGACTCGCCGCCCATGGCCGCGCAGTCGCCGGCCAGGCACAGCGCGTAACGCTCGGCGCCGGGTAGACCTTGGAGCTGGCCATCGGGCTTGAAGCGCACCAGGCCACCTTCGCCGACGCCCTGGAGGATCGTCCAGGTGCCGCCCAGGTACGCGCGGTAGAGCGCTTGTTCGAAACTGCTGCCTGGCGGGGCTCCGGCGGCGACCGCCTCGGTTGGCTGGACAAAGCGTTGTTCAGGCCAATTGGCACTGGCGACCTGCACCAGTTCGGCGGCCTCGAGGTCCAGGTATTCCTGATAGTCGCCGTAGAAGTCGACCCGAAAGTGTCCGGCATCCGTTCCCTGCAGTTGCCCCTCGCCCAATTCAAAGCCATTGCTGACGCTGGCGAGCCGGCGCTGGCTGTCGATCTGCCATTCCAGGTTGGGCCCATAGGCGAGCAGGGCTTCACGCAGGTTGCCGCCCTCGGTTGCCGCATCGATCGCCGCTTGATTGATCCAGATGCCGCTGGGGTCGCTGGGGCTGCTGGTACAGCCACCCAGTAGCCAGGCACTGAGTAGCACAACGAAGACTGGGTGCATGGGCGATTCCTTGCGCGAATGCAGATGGCGGGGCAGATGCCCCGCCAGCAGGCTTACTCGAGAACCAGAATGGCGTCCATTTCCACCTGCGAACCACGCGGCAGCGCGGCCACGCCGATGGCGGCGCGGGCTGGGTAAGGCTGCTGGAAATAACGGCCCATGACTTCGTTGACCTTGGCGAAGTGCGACAGATCGGTGAGGAAGATGTTCAGCTTGACGATATCCTTGAACGAGCCGCCAGCGGCTTCGGCCACCGCCTTGAGGTTCTCGAAGACCTGTACCGTCTGCGCTTCGAAGCCTTCCACCAGCTCCATGGTTTGCGGGTCCAGGGGGATTTGCCCGGACATGTACACGGTGTTGCCGGCCTTGATCGCCTGGGAGTAGGTGCCGATGGCGGCTGGGGCTTTATCGCTGGTGATTACGCTCTTGCTCATGGGAACTCCTGACGTTGCGAGGGTTGTAGGGTGGGCTTCAGCCCGACAGCGGATTGCAAGGGCGCGCTGGGCCAGATAAGTGGGCCAACTGGCCGGTTGTCAGGCGCGAACGCGGGTGATGCGGATGACCCCAGTCAGCGCACGCAGCTTCTTGATCACCCGTGCCAGGTGCACGCGGTCGTGCACGCTGACCACCAGCTGGACCACGCTGATGCGGCCGTCGCGCTCGTCCATGCTGATCTTCTCGATATTGCCGTCGGCGGCATTCACGCTGCCGGCCAACAGGGCGATCAGGCCGCGCTGGTGCTCCAGCTCGACACGCAGTTCGACATTGAACTCGCCGGCCACGTCCTTGGCCCAGGACAGTTGGATGCATTTTTCCGGGTTATGCCGAATTTCGCCGATGTTCCGGCAGCTTTCCAGGTGCACCACCATGCCTTTGCCGGCGGATAAATGGCCGACAATCGGGTCGCCGGGAATCGGCGTACAGCATTTCGCGTAGCTCAGCACCAGGCCTTCGGTACCGCGAATCGCCAACGGGCCTTCGCTGCTCGGCAACTCCTCGCCGTCGCGGGCCAGCAGGCGGCGCGCCACCACGTAGGCCATGCGATTGCCCAGGCCGATGTCTTCGAGCAGGTCCTCGATGAATTCCAGGCGGTATTCGGCGAGCACGGCGTGCACGCGCTCCGGCAGCAGTTTTTCGATGTGGCTGTTGAAGCCGGCCAGCACCTTGTTCAGCAGGCGCTCGCCGAGGCTGATCGACTCAGAGCGACGTTGCAGCTTGAGCGCGTGGCGAATGTGCGTGCGCGCCTTGCCGGTGACCACGAAGTTCAGCCAGGCCGGATTCGGCCGCGCGCCCGGAGCGCTGACGATTTCCACCGTCGAGCCGCTTTCCAGGGCCTGCGACAGCGGCGCCAGGCGGCGATTGATGCGGCAGGCGATGCAGGTGTTGCCGACATCGGTATGCACCGCATAGGCGAAGTCGACCGCCGTGGAGCCTTTCGGCAGCTCCATGATGCGACCTTTGGGCGTGAACACGTAGACCTCGTCGGGGAACAGGTCGATCTTCACGCTTTCGATGAATTCCAGCGAATTGCCGGCGCGTTGCTGCATTTCCAGCACGCCCTTGACCCACTGGCGGGCGCGGGCGTGGGTGCCTTTGGGCTGGTCTTCTTCGTTGGACTTGTACAGCCAGTGCGCGGCGATACCGTTGTTGGCCATCTCTTCCATTTCGCGGGTGCGGATCTGGATCTCGATGGGTACGCCGTGCATGCCGAATAGCGTGGTGTGCAGCGACTGGTAGCCGTTGGCCTTGGGGATTGCGATGTAATCCTTGAAGCGCCCGGGCAAGGGTTTGTACAGGTTGTGCACGGCGCCGAGCACGCGGTAGCAGGTGTCGACCTTGTCGACGATGATGCGGAAGGCGTAGACGTCCATGATTTCGTTGAACGCCCGGCGCTTGCCGCGCATCTTCTGGTAGATGCCGTAGAGGTGTTTCTCGCGGCCCAGCACTTCGCCTTCCAGGCCTTCGCGGCTCAGGCAGTGGGTCAGCGATTCTTCGATCTTGTTGACGATTTCCTTGCGGTTGCCGCGCGCGCGGCGCACGGCGGCGCGGATACGCTCGGAGCGCATCGGGTGCATCGCCTTGAACCCCAGGTCCTCGAACTCCACGCGCATGCTGTGCATGCCCAGGCGGTTGGCGATCGGGGCGTAGATCTCCAGGGTTTCCTTGGCGATGCGTCGGCGTTTCTCACCGGACAATACTTCCAGGGTGCGCATGTTGTGCAGGCGGTCGGCCAACTTGACCAGGATCACGCGGATGTCGCGGGCCATAGCCATGGCCATCTTCTGGAAGTTCTCGGCCTGCGCCTCGGCCTTGGTCTCGAAGTTCATCTGGGTCAGCTTGCTGACGCCATCGACCAGCTCGGCCACGGATTCGCCGAACTGCGCATGCAGGGCTTCCTTGGCGATACCGGTGTCTTCGATCACGTCATGCAGCATGGCCGCCATCAGGCTCTGATGGTCCATGTGCATGTCAGCCAGGATATTCGCCACCGCGAGCGGATGGGTGACGTAGGCTTCGCCGCTGCGGCGGCGTTGGCCGTCGTGGGCTTGTTCGGCGTAGAAATAAGCACGGCGAACCAAGTTGACTTGGTCGTGGCCGAGGTAGGACGAAAGTCGATCGGCGAGGGCGTCTATGCTCGGCATGGTTGAACTCCATACCGAGCTGGGTGACCCTGCGCCGTGCGACGTCGACCAGGCATAGGCTTACAGAGGCTCGTTAGCCTCTTCCTCGAATGCGGCAAACAGTGGTTCTTCTTCGACGATCTCGTCTTGCGCGATGACGTCATAGTTGACCAGACCGGCAGCGATCTCGCGCAGGGCGACTACGGTCGGTTTGTCATTTTCCCAAGCGACCTTCGGCTCTTTGCCGCCGGTGGCGAGTTGACGCGAACGCTTGGTGGCGAGCATGACCAGCTCGAAGCGGTTATCAACGTTGTCCAGGCAATCTTCGACGGTAACGCGGGCCATGGTGTTCCTCGTAGCAAATGCACAATAAAGCTGGGCCCGAATGGGCGAGCGGACTGAATAGTCTAAAAAATCACCAGCGATAATGGAAGCGCTGATTTCGTGAGGCCCATGATCGCCGCGCTGTGCGCTTTGGGACCCCTCAGCCTACGCTACGCCAACAGCTCGCTGAGCAGGCCGGCGTGGCGCTGCTGTTGCGAACTCTGCAGCAGTTGGTTGGCGCGGAAGATCGCCTTGAGGTCGCTCAGGGCGTGGGCGAAGTCATCGTTGATCACCAGGTAATCGTATTCGACGTAATGACTCATCTCGCTGACGGCTTCGCGCATGCGCCGCTCGATGATTTCGCCGCTGTCCTGGCCGCGATTGGTCAGGCGATGACGCAGCGCTTCCTGGGTCGGCGGCAGGATGAAAATCGATTTGGACTGCGGCATCAGGCGGCGCACCTGCTGCGCACCTTGCCAGTCGATTTCCAGAATCAGGTCGTAGCCGTCGGCCAGGGTCTGCTCCACCCAGCGCTGCGAGGTGCCGTAGAGGTTGCCGAACACCTCGGCATGCTCGAGGAACTCGTTATTGTCGAGCATGGCGTGGAACTGCTCGCGGCTGGCGAAGTGGTAGTTCACCCCGTCGGTTTCCCCCGGGCGCATCGCGCGGGTGGTGTGCGATACCGAGACGCGGATCAGCGCTTCGCTGTCGATCAGCGCTTTGACCAGGCTGGTTTTGCCGGCGCCTGATGGTGCGGAAATGATGTAGAGGGTGCCGGTGGTGAGGGTCATAAGCGTTTCCCGAGACGGTCTTTTCTTGCTTAAAGTCTTAAAAACGTAGCGCTAGGGCCGCACTCGTTCCCTACTGGGTAGCGGCATAGCCTAGCGCAAACGTTCTTACTCGATGTTTTGTACCTGTTCGCGCATCTGCTCGATCAGCACCTTGAGGTTCACCGCGGCATTGGTGCTGCGCGTATCGAAGGCCTTGGAACCCAGGGTGTTGGCCTCGCGGTTGAGTTCCTGCATGAGGAAATCCAGACGCCGGCCCGCCGCGCCACCGCTCTTGAGTACGCGGCGCACTTCGCTGACATGCGTGCTCAGGCGATCCAGTTCTTCGGCCACATCGCTTTTCTGCGCGAGCATCACCAGCTCCTGTTCCAGGCGCTGCGGATCGAGTTCGGCTTGCATTTCGGCGCAGCGATCGAGGAGCTTCTGGCGCTGGCTGGCGAGCATCTGCGGCACCAGCTCACGCAGGGCGGCGACCTCTTCGACGATGCTGTCGAGCCGTTCGTTGAGCAGCTTGGCCAGTTCGCCGCCTTCGCGCGAGCGGCCGTTCTTCAGCTCGTTCAGGGCTTGTTTGAACAGCGCCAGCGCCGTCTGGTTGAGTGCCTGCGGGTCGGCGGCATCGGCGACCAGCACGCCCGGCCAGCCCAGCACTTCCAATGGGTTGAGCGGTGCCGGCTGTTTGATCAGGTCGGCCACGCTTTGTGCAGCCGCGACCAACTGCGCGGCGCGCTCGCGATCCACCTGCAGCGGCTTGCCGGTAGTGTCTTCGGCGAAGCGCAGGGTGCATTCGACCTTGCCGCGCGACAGGCCCTGACGCAACGCTTCGCGCACCGCGCCTTCGAGGTCGCGGAAGGCTTCCGGCAGGCGCAGGTGCGGCTCCAGGTAGCGGTGATTGACCGAGCGCAGCTCCCAGCTCAGGGTGCCATTGGCGCCAGCCTGCTCGGCGCGGGCGAAAGCCGTCATGCTGTGGATCATGGGGCGAACCTCTCGGAAAGTCAGAGCGGGCGCAGGGCACGCAGAAGCATGAAAGTTGGCACTGCACGGTCGTTACGCGCCACGCTTACCCTGTGGGAGGCGGCTGCCAGGAGGGCGGCGCGGCGCAACTTTCATGGGTTAAAGGCGCGCGATTGTAGCGCAGTGCGTCGGTCGCTCCCAATTCGGCATGTCGTCGCCGTCGTGTGCGCCCTATAATGCCGGGCAGATTTTATTCCAGAGTAGGTATTCCTTGATGAAACGTCCCAGTGGCCGCGCCGCCGATCAGTTGCGCTCGATTCGCATCACCCGCAACTACACCAAGCACGCCGAGGGCTCGGTATTGGTGGAATTCGGCGACACCAAGGTGATCTGCACGGTCAGCGTCGAGTCCGGCGTACCGCGATTCCTCAAGGGTCAGGGCCAGGGTTGGTTGACCGCCGAATACGGCATGCTGCCGCGCGCCACCGGTGAGCGTAACCAGCGCGAAGCCAGCCGTGGCAAGCAAGGCGGGCGGACCCTGGAAATCCAGCGGCTGATCGGTCGTTCGCTGCGTGCGGCGCTGGACATGTCCAAGCTGGGCGAGAACACCCTGTACGTCGATTGTGACGTGATCCAGGCCGACGGCGGCACCCGTACCGCGTCGATCACCGGGGCCATGGTGGCGCTGGTCGATGCGCTGAAAGTGATCAAGAAGCGCGGCGGCCTGAAAGGTGGCGACCCGCTCAAACAGATGATCGCCGCGGTATCGGTGGGCATGTACCAGGGTGAGCCGGTGCTCGATCTGGACTACTTGGAAGACTCCGCCGCCGAGACCGATCTGAATGTGGTGATGACCAGCAGCGGTGGTTTCATCGAGGTGCAGGGCACCGCTGAAGGTGCACCATTCCAGCCGGCCGAGTTGAACGCCATGCTGGCGTTGGCGCAGAAAGGCATGACTGAGCTGTTCGAGCTGCAGCAAGCGGCCCTGGCCGACTGAAACGCCTGACCCAAGGAGCGTGACGATGGACGAGAACCCGCAAACTCCGCTGCCCGTGCCCAGCCAAGAGGCTCGGCAGTGGGCGATGTTCTGTCACTTCGCCGCGTTTCTCGGCTTCGTGTTTCCCTTCGGCAATTTGATCGGGCCGTTGATTGTCTGGCAGATCAAGAAAGATTCGGATCCGTTTGTCGACGCGCAAGGCAAGGAGGCGCTGAACTTCCAGATCAGCGTGGCCATCGCCTTTATGGTCAGCGTGCTGCTGATGTTGGTGGTGGTCGGTTTTTTGCTGGCCAGCCTGGTGGCCATCGGCGCCATCGTTCTGACCATCATCGCCGGGATCAAGGCCAACGAAGGCCGCGCGTACCGTTACCCGTTCTGCTGGCGCCTGGTGAAGTAACCGGCGCACACAAAAAAGCCGGCTTGCGCCGGCTTTTTTGTGTCTGCTGCGGGTGCTACACGCTGAGAATCCAGTCGTAGTCGACGATCAGCGGCGCATGCTGGGAGAAGCGCGGCTGGCGCGGCAAGCGCGCGGTACGCACGCTGCGACGCATGCCCGGCGTGAGCAATTGGTAGTCGAAGCGATAGCCCAGGTTGAGCATTTCCGCCTGCTCGCTGTCCGGCCACCAGCTGAACTGCTCGCCTTCGCGGCTGACTTCGCGCAGCGCGTCGACGTAGCCCATGGTGCCGATCACTTCATCCAGCCAAGCGCGCTCCGGTGCGAGGAACCCCGTGGATTGCTGGCAGTCGCGCCAATTCTTCACGTCGAGCTTCTGGTGCGCCACGTAGAACGAGCCGCAATAGATGTACTCGCGGCGCTTGCGGCGCTGCTTGTCCAAATAATGGGTGAAGTCGTCCATGAACTTGAACTTCTGGTTCAAGCTCTCATCGCCGCCCAGCCCGGATGGCATGAGCATTGTGGCGATACTTACTTTGTCGAAATCGGCCTGCAGGTAGCGCCCATAGCGATCGGCCATTTCAAAGCCGAGGCCGCTGATTACCGCCTTGGGTTGCAACCGCGAATACAGCGCCACGCCACCTTGGCTTGGTACTTCTGCATCGCAGGCATAGAGGAAATAGCCATCCAGTTGGAGGGCTTGGTCGTCCAGTTCAAAGGCGGAGGCGCGGGTGTCCTGCAGGCAGATGACGTCGGCATTCTGTGCTTGCAGCCAACTGAGCAAACCGCGCTCGACTGCCGCATGAATACCATTCACGTTCACACTGATGATCCGCATAAATGGCCCCCAAAAACACGTGCGTGTATGATACCCGAGCTCGTCTCTATTAGCTAAATTCCTAGCCAAATCCGTGCCGTCCGGGACTTTTCATGCAAGCGTACCAGCGCGAATTCATTCGTTTTGCCATTGAGCGCGGCGTTCTGCGCTTCGGCCAGTTCACCCTCAAGTCCGGGCGTACCAGCCCGTATTTCTTCAATGCCGGGTTATTCAACAGTGGTTTGGCGCTGGCCCAATTGGGGCGCTTCTATGCGGCGGCGGTGGTCGACAGCGGGATTACCTTCGATGTGCTGTTTGGCCCGGCTTATAAAGGCATTCCCCTGGCAGCGACCACCGCTGTGGCCCTGGCCGAGCACCATCAGCGCGATGTGCCCTGGTGCTTTAACCGCAAGGAAGCCAAGGACCATGGCGAGGGCGGCACCCTGGTCGGCGCGCCGCTGGCCGGCCAGGTGCTGATCATTGATGACGTGATTACCGCCGGCACGGCGATTCGCGAAGTCATGCAGATCATCCAGGCGCAAGGCGCGCAAGCCGCCGGCGTGCTGATCGCGCTGAACCGCCAGGAGCGCGGCCAGGGCGAGTTGTCGGCGATTCAGGAGGTCGAGCGGGACTTCGGTATGCCGGTGGTGAGCATTGTGTCACTCGAGCAGGTGCTGGAATACCTGGCGGGCGATGCCGAACTCAAGCAGTATTTGCCCGCGGTGCAAGCGTATCGCGCCGAGTACGGAATCTAATCCCTCTAAAAATAAGGTGCCGCCTTGATGCGTAAACCGGCTTCGCTCTGCTGTTCGCTGTTGCTCGGCTTACTGCTGCCGGTTGTGGCGGGTGCCACCGAGCTGTATCGCTATACCGATAACAAAGGTGTCACCGTGCTCAGTCGTCAGGGCGTGCCGCCGGAGTTCATCGCCAAGGGGTACGAGGTGCTCAACGAGCAAGGCCGGGTGATCAAGGTGATTCCGCCGGCGCCGAGCGCCGAGGAGATGCAGCGGTTGCTCGCCGATAAAGCCCGCGCCAGCTCCGATGCGCAACTGCTGCGCCTTTACAGCGTGCCGGAAGATGTCGACCGTGCGCGCGGACGCAAGCTGGCCGAGCTGGATGGCTTGATCAGTGTGGCGCGTGGCAATTTGCAGTCGGCGCGTACCCAGCAGGCCAATTTGCAGAGCCAGGCCGCCGACCACGAGCGCGCCGGCCGTACGGTGCCCGAACACCTGCTGGCGCAGATCGACAACCAGAAAGACGAGCAGCAGCGCCTGCAAAAGGATATCAGCCGTTACCAGGACGCGCGCAAACATGCCGACGCCAGTTTCCTGGCCGATCGCACGCGGCTCAGCGAGCTGCTCGAACGGCGTCGCTAGGCATCATTCCTGCGCGGCGTAGCGTTCGTAGCCGCGTACCTTCTCGCGTAACCATTCAGGCAGTGCGCGGCTGCGCCGGCTGGCGCTGTCGGCATGCACGTAGATCAACTCGCCTTGGGTCAGCGCCTCGTCCGCGCGCCAGATTCCCAGATTAAAACTCAGGCTTGAGCGGCCTAGCCGCGCAACCCGCACGCCAATCTGCAACTGGTCGTCGAAGTGTGCCGGGGCCAGGTATTCCAGTACGCTTTTGATCGCGAAAAAGTCGCCGCCTTCACGGCTCAGATCGCCCGGATAGACCACGCCCAGGGCGCGGAAATACTCGGTGATGGCGACATCGGCGTAGGTCAGGTAATGGCCGTTGAACACGATATTCTGCGGGTCGACCTCAGCCCAGCGCACCCGCAGCGGGTGGAAGAAGGTGAAGGCGTCGCGGGAAAGGCGGGTGGTCATGACAAAGCCCCGGTGATGAGTGTCTAGAGCTTCGACGCGAGCGCGCGGAAGGGCAAGTGACAGTGGGGCTTATTCAAGTGGCGAATCAGCCCGATTGCCCGGGCTGATTCAGGGTGCTGCTCAGTGACGCTTGCGGTTGCAGATCAGGGTGCCGACGCCGCTGTCGGTGAAGATCTCCAGCAGCACGGCGTTCGGCACGCGGCCGTCGATGATGTGCGCGCTGATCACCCCGCCTTGCACCGCTTCCAGGGCGCAGCGGATCTTCGGCAACATGCCGCCGTAAATGGTGCCGTCGGCGATCAGGTCGTCGACCTGCTCGGTGGTCAGGCCGGTGAGCACCTGGCCCTGCTTGTCCATCAGGCCGGCGATATTGGTCAGCAGCATCAGCTTTTCGGCTTTCAGCGCTTCGGCGACCTTGCCGGCGACCAGGTCGGCGTTGATGTTGTAGGACTCACCGTTCGGGCCAACGCCAATCGGTGCGATCACCGGGATGAAGTCGCCCTTGACCAGCATGTTCAGCAGGTCGGTGTTGACCCCGGTGACTTCGCCGACGTGGCCGATGTCGATGATTTCCGGCTGGGTCATCTCCGGGGTCTGGCGGGTCACGGTGAGCTTCTTCGCGCGGATCAGCTCGGCGTCCTTGCCGGTCAGGCCGATGGCGCTGCCGCCGTGGCGGTTGATCAGGTTGACGATGTCCTTGTTGACCTGGCCGCCGAGGACCATTTCCACCACGTCCATGGTCTGCGCGTCGGTGACGCGCATGCCGTCGATGAAGTGGCTTTCGATGCTCAGGCGCTTGAGCAGGTCGCCGATCTGCGGGCCGCCGCCGTGCACCACCACCGGGTTGATGCCGACGGCTTTCATCAGCACGATGTCGCGGGCGAAGCCGGTTTTCAGCTCGTCGCTTTCCATGGCGTTGCCGCCGTATTTGATCACCAGGGTCTTGCCGACGAAGCGGCGAATGTACGGCAGCGCCTCGGAGAGGACTTTGGCGACGTTGGTGGCGGCATCACGTTCGAGGGTCATGCGGGGCTCCAGGGCTAATTCGGTCAATCAAAACGGTAGGGTGATGTCGGGCGCGGCGCTGTACAGCTGCGCGCGGAACACTTCCTTGATGCGTTCAAGCTCCGCTTCGCTTTCGGCCTCGAAGCGCAGTACCAGCACCGGGGTGGTGTTGGAGGCGCGTACCAGGCCCCAGCCCTTGGGGTAATCGACGCGTACGCCGTCCAGGGTGGTGATGTTGCCGTCGCCCCACACGCCGTCGCTTTGCAGGCGCTCGATGATGCTGAACTTGCTTTGCTCGGTGACCTGGATATTGATCTCCGGCGTGGAAATATCGCTGGGGAAGGCGGAGAACACGTGCTCGGCGTCGCGCTTGTCCTGGCTGAGGATTTCCAGCAGGCGGGCGGCGCTGTAGATGCCGTCGTCGAAGCCGAACCAGCGTTCCTTGAAGAAGATGTGCCCGCTCATTTCGCCGGCCAGCAGGGCACCGGTTTCCTTCATTTTCTTCTTGATCAGCGAGTGGCCGGTTTTCCACATCACTGGACGACCGCCGTAGCCGCTGATCAGCGGGGTCAGGCGGCGTGTGCATTTGACGTCGAAGATGATGTCGGCCCCAGGGTTGCGCGACACCACGTCCTTGGCGAACAGCATCAGCAGGCGGTCGGGGAAGACGATGGTGCCGGTGTTGGTCACTACGCCGACGCGGTCGCCGTCGCCGTCGAAGGCCAGGCCGAGGTCGGCCTTTTCCGATTTGACCTTGGCAATCAGGTCGACCAGGTTTTCCGGTTTACCCGGGTCCGGGTGGTGGTTGGGGAAGTTGCCGTCGACGTCGCAGAACAGTGGAATCACCGTGCAGCCGAGTGCTTCGATCAGTTGGGGGGCAATCACCCCGGCGGCGCCGTTGCCGCAGTCGACCACCACGCGCATGGGCTTGGCCAGGGCGATGTCGTCACGGATCTGCTGGAAATAGCGCTCCAGCACGTCGACCTGTTCGACGCTGCCGACGCCGCTGGCCAGGTCGTTGTTGTCGATGCGGGTTTTCAGCGCCTGGATCTGCTCGTTGGCCAGGGTGTCGCCTGCGATGACGATCTTGAAGCCGTTGTAATCCGGCGGGTTGTGGCTGCCAGTGAGCATCACCGCGGACTTGCCGCTGAGAATGTGCCCGGCGTAATAGACCACCGGGGTCGGCACCATGCCGACGTCGCTGACGTTGCAGCCACAATCGAGCAGGCCCTGAATCAGTTGTTGCACCAGCTCCGGGCCGGACAGGCGGCCGTCACGGCCGACGGCGACGTTCGGCTCACCCTGCGCCAAGCTTTCGGAACCAACCGCACGGCCGACCCAGTAAGCGGTTTCGGCGGTCAGGCTGCTGCCGACCACGCCACGGATGTCGTAGGCGCGGAAGATATCGGCAGGCAGTTGGGGGGCGCGGTGCGGGGTATTCATAACGGGTGTTTGCTCCAATCCCAGGAGGTCCTGGTCTTCATCGAGAATGTCGATATCGAGGATATCGGTGTCTTGAAACAGTGGGTCGCTCAGGTCGGCCGGTTTGTGGGCGGCGCCGCTGTTGGCCGGGTCGGGGGTATCGCTGCGGTTGCCCGTGGCTACGGTTTCAGCGGCGCGGCGCGGCAGGCGGGCCAGGGTCTGCGCCAGGCTGTCGAGCGCCGGTAGACTGAGGCTGAAGGCTTTGACGGCTTTACCGGCCGAGAGTTCTTTAACCAGTTGGCCAAGTTGCAGTACATCCTTGTGCAGGCGGCGTTGCAGGCCGCTGTGCACCAGAGCCAGACCGAGCAGGGCACCGCCCAGTGCCAGTAGCGCAGCCAATCCGAGCAGCAGCGGCGAGGCGCTGGCCTGGTCGAGTGCCGGGCCGGGGATAAAGTTGAGTTTCCAGTTCGGGTTGCCGCTGTCGAAGCTATGCGCGTTGCCTTGTGCCTGGCCGCGTTGCGCCAGAACCTGGGCCGCGGCATTGCCGAACTGCTGGGTCAGTTGCAATTGCCCGACGTCGGCCGGCAACGGCGGCAGGCTGGCCAGCAGGCGATCGAGGTCGACGGCCAGCAGCAAGGTGCCTTGCAGCGGTTGGTCATCGCTCAGGCGCAGCGCAGCGGCGCTGTAGACCAACCAGCGCTGGCCGACCTTATAGGCTTCGACGGCGGGCGTTTGGCCGTTTTCCACACGGCGCAGCATGTCCAGGGCGGCAAAATTCATCGGCGCAGTACGGCCCATGTCCTGAACCGCTTGGCCGCGGGCGTTGAGGTGAGCGTCGACCACGCCATCCCAGTAGCTGAGGTTGCGCTCCGCGGCGCGCACTTGGCTGATGTCCTGGCTTTGCAGGGCTTCCAGCAGTTGCGGGTTGCGTCCGGCGGCGTGGGTGTCGGCTGCCAGTTGCCGCAAGGCTTGTTGCAGGGCGGCGGCTTGCCCGCCACCCCAGGCCTGGGTGAGTTGCTGCCGGTGTTGCTGCTGCGCGCTGTTGAAAGCGCCGAACCAGAGCAGTGCGACGGCCAGGCCAAGGCCCGCCGCAGCCGCCAGCAGCCCAGGCAGCAGGGCGTTGGCGGTCAGTTTGTCAGTGCTTGCCGCGCCCTGTGGGGCGTGCTTGTTTGGCTCGCTGGGCACGACATCCGTGGCGCTGCGCTTGAAGAGTTTCATCGAACGTCTCCTCGGCAATTCTTCCTGGAATGGTTAAGGGCAATCAGTGGCTGCCGGAGTGTCCGAAGCCGCCCGCACCGCGTTGACTCTCGTCGAATTGCTCGACCAGCTCGAAATGCGCCTGCACCACCGGCACCAGAATCAGCTGGGCGATGCGCTCGCCAATGGCGATGGTGAAGGCGTTCTGCCCGCGGTTCCAGCAGGAGACCATCAGCTCGCCCTGATAATCCGAGTCGATCAGGCCGACCAGGTTGCCGAGGACGATGCCGTGTTTATGGCCCAGGCCCGAGCGTGGCAGGATCAGCGCCGCCAGGCCCGGATCGCCGATGTAGATCGACAGGCCGGTAGGAATCAGTACGGTTTGTCCCGGCTCCAGGGTCAGGTCTTGCTTGAGCATGGCGCGCAGGTCGAGGCCGGCGGAGCCGGGCGTGGCGTACTGCGGCAAGGGAAATTCAGTGCCCAGGCGCGGGTCGAGGATCTTGGCTTGTAAAGCGTGCATGTCAGGCTCTGTAGTCGGAGGGTGAGCGCCTCAGGCGCGATGCAAACGGTCGGCGATAAAGGCCACCAGCTGGCGGGCGATCTTGCCCTTGCTGGTCTGCGCGAAGCTGTTCTGCTGCAATTCGCGGTCGATGATGGTGATGGCGTTCTCTTCGCTGTTGAAGCCGATGCTCGGATTGGCCACGTCGTTGGCGACGATCAGGTCGAGGTTCTTGTCCTTGAGCTTGCGCGAGGCGTACTCCAGCAGGTTCTCGGTTTCGGCGGCGAAGCCGACGCTGAAGGGCCGGTCGGCGCGCCCGGCGAGGGTGGCGAGAATATCCGGGTTGCGCACCATTTGCAGGAGCAGGCCGTCGCCGCTGCTCGGGTCTTTCTTCAACTTGTGCTGGGCGACCACTTCCGGGCGGTAATCGGCGACCGCAGCAGCGGCGATCAGCAGGTCGCAGGGCATCGACGCTTCACAGGCGGCGAGCATGTCGCGGGCGCTGGTGACGTTGATGCGCGTGACCCGCTCGGGCGTGGGCAGGTGCACCGGGCCGCTGATCAGGGTGACCTTGGCGCCGGCTTCGGCGGCCGCTTCGGCCAGGGCGAAGCCCATCTTGCCGGAGCTGTGGTTGGTGATGTAGCGCACCGGGTCGATGTTTTCCTGGGTCGGCCCGGCGGTAATCAGCACGTGCTTGCCGGTCAGCGCGCGGTGCTCGAAACAGTCGGCGGCGCATTGCGCCAGCTCGTCGGCTTCGAGCATACGGCCCAGGCCGACATCGCCGCAGGCCTGGCTGCCGGCGGCCGGGCCGAACAGACGCAGGCCGCGCTCGGCGAGCAATTGCGCGTTGGCCTGGGTGGCCGGGTCGCGCCACATGGCCTGGTTCATCGCCGGCGCCAGGGCGACGGGGGCGTCGGTGGCCAGCACCAGGGTGGTCAGCAGGTCGTCGGCCACGCCCTGGGCCAGGCGCGCCATCAGGTCGGCGGTGGCCGGCGCGATCAGCACCAGATCGGCCCAGCGCGCCAGCTCGATATGGCCCATGGCGGCTTCGGCGGCAGGGTCGAGCAAATCCAGGTGCACCGGGTTGCCGGACAGCGCTTGCAGGGTCAGCGGGGTGATGAATTCTCGGCCGCCCTTGGTCATCACCACGTGGACCTCCGCACCCTGATCGCGCAAGCGGCGAACCAGTTCTGCACTCTTATAGGCGGCAATGCCGCCACCTACGCCGAGAACGATGCGTTTCCGATACAGCCGCTGCATAGGCCTGCCTTTTTATTAAGGTGGATGTGCGCCACGGCGGTGACGCCTCCCCAGGCCCGTCGCCGCGCAAAAAACTGGGCTACGATAGCACAGCCGCCGCATGGGAGCAGCGGCCTGCCTGGCTCGACACGGAGGTGCTATGAGCATTCGCGATTGGCCCGCGGCGGAACGTCCGCGGGAAAAACTACTGGCCCAAGGGGCCGCTACCCTGACCGACGCCGAACTGCTGGCGATTTTCCTGCGTACCGGTGTGGCCGGGCAAAGCGCGGTGGATTTGGCGCGCCATCTGCTAGGCGACTTTGGCAGCTTGCGCGCGCTGATGCAGGCGGACTTGCCGTCCTTCTGCGAGCGGCTAGGCCTGGGCCCGGCGAAGTTCGCCCAGTTGCAGGCCGTGCTGGAAATGGCCCGGCGGCATTTGGCCGAGCAACTGCGCCGCGATTCGGCGTTGGAAAGCCCGCAGGCGGTGCGCGATTACCTGAAAGCCTTGCTGCGGCATGAGCCGCATGAGGTGTTCGGTTGCCTGTTTCTCGATGCCAAACACCGCGTGCTGGCGTTCGAGGCGCTGTTCCATGGCTCCATCGACAGCGCCAGCGTCTACCCGCGTCAGGTGGTCAAGCGCGCCCTGGCGCATAATGCGGCGGCGTTGATCCTGACCCATAACCATCCCTCCGGCGTGGCCGAGCCGAGCCAGGCGGACCGGGTACTGACCCGGCGCCTGAAAGAGGCCCTGGAGCTGGTCGATGTGCGGGTACTCGATCACTTTATCGTTGGCGACGGCGAGCCGCTGTCGATGGCCGAGTACGGCTGGTTGTAGCTTGGGCTGGCGGTGACGCTTTTGATCCAGCGCGCGTTGGGCGTCGTCGCTTCGCTCCTCAGCCTGCGCGGCCCGACCCCAACCTACGGTTTGACGCCGGGTCAGGGATTCAAGCGCACCTTGGCAAAGTCCTGGCGGCCGAACGGGCTGACCTGATAACCCTCGACCTCTTTACGCGTCAGGGCGTAAGCGGTGGGGTGCGCCAGTGGCAGCCACAGCGCCTGCTCGTGGATGATTTTCTGCGCTGCCCTGTAGAGCTGGCTGCGTTGTGCCTGGTCGCTGGTGGTCTTGCCCGCGGCGATCAGCTTGTCCAGCGTTGGGTCGCAGTAGCGGGCGAAGTTCAGCCCGGACTCCAGCGAGGCGCAGGCAAATTGCGGGGTGAGGAAGTTGTCCGGATCGCCGTTGTCGCCGGCCCAGCCCATAAACAGCAGGTCATGCTCGCCGGCCTTGGCACGGCGAATCAGCTCGCCCCATTCGATCACGCGAATTTCAGCTTGAATGCCAATCGCGGCCAGGTCTGCCTGGAGTAACTGGGCGCCCAGGCTTGGGTTGGGGTTGAGCAGGCTGCCGGAGGGCCGCGTCCAGATGGTGGTCCGGAAACCATCGGCCAGGCCTGCCTCGGCGAGCAGGGTGCGGGCTTTCTGCGGGTCGTGGGCGTAGCCCGGCAATTCCGTGGCGTAGCTCCAAGTAGTGGGCGGGTAAGGGCCGTTGGCCGCTTCGGCGCTGTTGTCGAACACCGCTTTCAGGTAGCTGGCCTTGTCGAACGCCAGGTTGATCGCTTGGCGTACCAGGGGGTTGTCCAGTGGCGGGTGCTGGCTGTTGAGGCCGACGAAGGCGGTCATAAAGGCGGCGGTGTGCACGCTCTTGAGTTGGTCATCGGCGCTGATGGCCTGTACGTCCAGTGGTTTGGGCGACAGCGCGATATGGCATTCGCCACGGCGGAGTTTCTGCAAGCGCACGTTGGCGTCTGGGGTGATGGCGAACAGCAGGTCATCCACTGCCGGCGTGCCGGCGAAATACGTCGGGTTGGCGCTGTAGCGCACCATGGCGTCTTTCTGGAAGCGCTTGAAGACGAACGGCCCGGTGCCGATCGGCTGCTTGTTGAGCTGCTCCGGGGTGCCGGCCGCGAGCAGTTGCGCGGCGTATTCGGCCGAGTAAATGGAGGCGAAGCCCATGCTCAGGGTGGCGAGAAACGTCGCGTCGGGACGGTTGAGGGTGAAGCGCAGGCGGTGCTCGTCGAGTTTGTCGATGTGCTGGATCAGGCTGGGCAGCTGCATCGACTGTGCATGCGGATAGCCGCTTGGCGCGACCTTATGCCAGGGGTGCGCAGGGTCGAGCATGCGCTGGAAGCTGAACAGCACATCGTCGGTAGTGAGCGGGCGGCTCGGGGTGAAGTAATCGGTGCTGTGGAAGTCGACACCCTGGCGCAGGGTAAAGCTGTAACTCAGACCGTCTTCGGCGATCTCCCAGCTCTGTGCCAGGCTCGGCAGCAGCTTGCCGCTGGCCGCATCGAACTCCACCAGGCGGTTCATCAGTACATCGGCCGAGGCGTTGGTGGTGGTCAGCGAGTTGTACTGCACCACGTCGAAGCCATCCGGGCTGGCCTCGGTGCACACGCTGAGCGTGGCCGCCTGGGCCAGTAACGGGCTCAGCAGGGGGGCAAATAGCAGCGCAAGGGCGGCGAGACGCATGGCAAATTCCTCAACAATGCAGCGCGCATCCAGGGGCGCGCCGACAAGAGCGTTACCCTAGGGGTTGTTGTCGTTTCAGCGCAAGCCACGTTGTTGCGCAAACTCTCGTCAGGCTCCGGCGTGGTTCGTGATGCGGCGGCAACCGGCCTAGGCAATCACGGCTGCGGCAGAACACTGCACCTTGGCGACGAGCGGTCGATTGCGAGTGCCGCCCGTATGGCGGGCCTTGGCACTGCATTCAGGCGCTGCCGGTTGCTGACTAATAGTGCGGTTTGCCTTGTTGCGCGGGGGGCTTTCTGGTATAAAGCAGCGCTCTTTTGTAGGGGCCCGGTTCTTGCGCTTTCAGGTGTGGCCGGTAAGACCCTCGAGAAACGCGGCGCTGAGCGCCAATGACATTGAGTTTAAGCGGCCAACCCATGCCGGGTTGGGCATGTGGTTTTAGAGGGCTGAGGCATGTCGAGAGTCTGTCAAGTTACCGGTAAGGGTCCGGTAACCGGGAATAACATTTCCCACGCAAACAACAAAACCCGTCGTCGTTTCCTGCCGAACCTGCAGCATCATCGCTTCTGGGTCGAATCCGAGAAGCGCTTCGTGCGTCTGCGCGTTTCTGCCAAAGGCATGCGCTGCATCGACAAGCGTGGTATTGACGTTGTGTTGTCCGAGCTGCGCGCTCGCGGCGAAAAGGTTTAAGGAGAAAGTCATGCGTGAATTGATCCGTTTGATCTCGAGTGCCGGTACTGGTCATTTCTACACTACCGACAAGAACAAGCGCACCACTCCGGACAAAATCGAAATTAAAAAATTCGATCCGGTTGTGCGTAAGCACGTGATCTACAAGGAAGGCAAGATCAAGTAATTGATCTGGCACCTTGCCGAAAAAGCCCGCTTCTGGCGGGCTTTTTCTTGCCTGCGATTTAGTGCTGCCGCTGGGCTATTGGGCTGCGGCAACACGTTCGCTAAGCGACAGGCCGTTCACAGCACGGCGCGCACGGCTCGTTCGCCGGCCATCGGCCGCATCGGGCAGGCATTCAGCCGCAAGCGGCTGGTTGCGACTAACGCTCAATGCGCCAACGGGTAACTGGGACATCACGCTGTACCCGTTAACTGTTGAAGCGTGGCGCCGGCTAGGCGATGCCTGGCGCGCGGTAATGCGTAGGGTGGGTTAGTGGCGCTGAGGTGGGCTGGCAAGCGACGGCGCAATGGGTGCGCCGCGTAACCCACCCTAGCGAATCTGTGTACACGCAGTTAACGGGTGCATAGCCATAAAAAAGGCTCTGTCCCAGTGACGTGTCGCAGGAGAAGCCGCGCTTTTGTGGGAGCGGATTTATCCGCGAA
>TARA_R100001244_G_scaffold19684_23_pt1 | contig 19454 bp, 18 predicted proteins | sample TARA_R100001244 | Tara Oceans TARA_R100001244 (sample SAMEA2621564) | marine metagenome | biome: marine biome (ENVO:00000447); feature: mesopelagic zone (ENVO:00000213); material: "saline water (ENVO:00002010), including plankton (ENVO:xxxxxxxx)" | depth 790 m
AGCAGAAAACCGCCGAGCAGATCGCCGAACACCTGAGCCAGCGTGGCATCGCCGCCAGTGCTTACCACGCCGGCATGGCCCATGAGGCGCGCGAGGCGATCCAGCGCCGGTTCATGGCCGGACAGATCAACTGCATCGTCGCCACCATCGCCTTCGGCATGGGCATCGACAAGAGCGACATTCGCAACGTGGTGCATTTCGACCTGCCGAAATCCATCGAGAACTACAGCCAGGAAATCGGCCGCGCCGGGCGCGATGGTCAGCCGTCCGACTGCCTGGTGCTGGCCAACCGCGACAGCCTCAACGTGCTGGAAAACTTCGTCTATGGCGACACCCCCGAGCTGGCCGGCATCCGCTGCGTGCTCGACGAATTGTTGCAGGCCGCGGATCAGGCGAGCGATGGCCAGTGGGAACTGATGCTCAACGCCTTGTCCGAGCAGAGCAATATCCGCCAGCTGCCGCTGAAAACCCTGCTGGTGCAGCTGGAGCTGCGCGGCATCATCGCCCCGCGTTACGCCTACTTCGCCGAATACCGCTTCAAGTTCCTGCTCGAACCCGAGGCGCTGCTGGCCAAGTTCGACGGCGAGCGGCGGCAGTTCGTCGAAGGCGTGATCGCCACCTCGCAACGCGCGCGCACCTGGTGCACCGTGGACTTCGACGCGCTCTACCAGCAGCATCAGGCCGAGCGCGGGCGGGTGGTCAAGGCGCTGGACTACTTCCAGGAAAAAGGCTGGATCGAGCTGGAAAGCAAGCAGATGACCGATGTCTATGCGCTGCTCGACCCGAGCTTCGAGCCCGCCGTGCTCAGCGCCGAATTGCATGCCTACTTCAAGCAGCAGGAAGACAGCGAGATCCGGCGCATCCACGCCATGCTCGCGCTGTTCGCCACCGAGCAGTGCCTGAGCCAGCGCTTGGCCGCCTACTTCGGTGACGCGCACGCGCCAGTGCGCTGCGGCCACTGCTCGGTGTGCCACGGTCAAGTCGCTCACCTGCCCGCGCCGCCGCCACTGCGCGCGCTGGCCGAACACGACCTGCACAGCCTGTGCGGCAGTTTTATCCAGCGGCATGCGCAAATGAAAAACCACGCGCCGAGTGCCGAATGCCTCACGCGTTTTCTCTGCGGCATCAGCGTGCCGCTGTTCACTAAGCTCAAGGCGCGCACCATCCCAGGTTTTGCCGCGCTGGATAATTACCCCTATGCCGAGGTGCGCAACTGGGCTACCCAGCAGCTATAACGGCGCCGCACCCGTGCAAGAACCGCGGCTCACCAGCGTCCTCCGGAACCTTGGTGGTGTCGCGGCCTCGAACCTACAAGCCCGTCAGAAATGAGGAACACCATGCAAGTTCATGTGAACAGCAACCATATCGAAGGCAGTGCACGGCTTCAGGAGTGGGTGGCCGCGGCAGTGGCGGGGCGCTTGGAGCGCTTTGAAGACTTTTTGACACGGGTGGAAGTGCACCTCAGCGACGAAAATGGCTCAAAATCCGGCGCCGATGACAAACGCTGCCAGATCGAGGCGCGGCCCAAGGGCCACCAAGCCGTTTCCGTCAGCCACAAAGCCTCATCGCTGGACCTGGCAGTGGAAGGCGCGGCGGAAAAAATGCGTCATGCGCTCGATCACCTGACCGGCAAGCTTGAAGCCAAAGTGGTCTCGACCGGGCATCTCGACGATCCGCTGCTGAGCGCAGAGCCCGAGCAAGTCACCGAAGCGTTGTTGCAGGAAGAGTTTCTCGCCAAGCAGGAAGCCATGGGCAAGGACTAATGCCCTTTTCCCGGCTAATCGAAAGATGTTGAACGGCGGATGAGGTATCGGCCGAGGCGGTGCTGGTGATTGCCAGCCATCGTCTCGGCCTTAACCAGTTGGTGCCCTGTTGGGCTCCGGGTTTACGTTACGCGCCGCCTGGTCGATTCCAGAGTGCTGCGTAGGTTCGCCCAGTTGTTGCAGTTCGAACGCTGTTGGTCAGCGCCATGGCTGTCCTGGCTCGGAGTCAGGTAGACGTTCAACTGCGGTGACTGTGTGCGATTTATCCATACGCTTGCTGCGGCTACGCGCAATCTGCGCGGTCTTGCGTGTTCATATACTGTTGGCCGGCATCCACGGCCTGAGTCATCTGCCTCACAGTTACACGTGCTCCCGGATGTTAGCGACTTGGCCAGCGTGCGGGATGACGCGGGTGCTTAGTAGGAGGTTCGCAGTGCCACTGATCATCATCGGATGGAGTCCTCCTCGCTGCCTACCTTGATTTCAGAGTACGCCAAAAAAACCGGAGAGCTTAGTGGGGTTAGTCATAACGCCATGGCCCCTCTGCTCAAACCTGCATAACCGCTTTGCCAGCACCGCGCTCATACCCGGTGCCCCGTGCGTTTCCAGGCAGATGGGCGTCGACTACAGACAGTTGCGCATCGCCCAAGGGCTTTAGGCTACGCGAGGTTATTTCAACCCGCTGCCCTGGAGCACCCATGCAACCGATCACCGTACTGCGCGACACCACCCCCGTACCGCTGCTCGACGCCTGCAAGTGGGAGCGCATCGCCGGCGACCCGCACACCGTCAACCTCAACGCCTACACCTCGGAAGACGGCAAGAAAATCATGGGCACCTGGATCTGCACCCCCGGCAAATGGCGCGTCGCCTACGAGAAATGGGAGTACTGCCACTTCCAGGAAGGCTACTGCATCATCACCCCGGACGGTCAGGCGCCGATCCACCTGAAAGCCGGCGACATCTTCATCGTCGAACCGGGCATGCAAGGGACATGGGAAGTGGTGGAAACGGTGCGCAAATACTTCGTGTTTGCCTGACGCATGCGCGCTGTGAAGAACACCCAAAGCCCGCACGCAGCGGGCTTTTCGTTGGCTAGGCGGCTGTGTGTCGTGTGGTCCCTTAGGCTCAATCTCAGCTTGAGCATGAAACACTTCTATTAGTTTCCCGCAGGTGCTTGTTACCCAGCCTTTGACTACGCCGCCTGGTGCTAAACCAATCACCAACGCTTCGCGGTATTCACTGGCCTAACAAGGTGGATCAAGCCGTTCGCTCATCACCAGCCAACGGCATTAACGCTTCCGTTATTGGGACGATGTACGGATACAGCAGCCCGAGACCTTTATGCTCAATGCCTTCGACTCAATTATTGAGCTGATCCAACTCCAGCTGTAACTCAGCTGCAAGGAAAACGTTGCGGGTCTCGAAATGCGTCAGTCAGATGATCGAACACCAGGCGCACCCGACGCGGTACGGGCCCCTGCTGTGGGCGATAGATGAACAGGTCCCAGGGCGGCGGGGCAAGGTCGTCCAGCACCCTTACCAGTCTGCCGTTGCGGACGAGGGGGCTGGCCAGGTAGGAGGGGATCTGGCCAAAGCAGGCGCCGGACAGAATCGCCTCCAGCTCTGTATCGGCGTCGTCGCAGATCAGCACCGGTTGCCGGGGGCTGAAGCTCTGGCCGTCGGCAAACAGCCACGGCCAGGGTCTGCCATTGCGCTGGTCGATCAACGCCGACAGCGGACAGGCGTCCAGCGCCTGAATCGAGCGCGGCACGCCGCTCCGGTCGATCAGTTCCGGGCTGGCAACCACATGCATGGGCACGGGTGCAAGTGCCTTCGCAACGTAGCGACGGTCGCGTATCAACCCGACCCGGATACCGATGTCGATCTGAGCCTCCACCGAGTCCGTCATCTGGTCCTCCAGCCGCAGGTGGAACTGCAGATCTGGATGAGCCGCCATCAGCGGCTGCAGAAACGGAATCAGGTAGCGTCGGCCAATGGTTTGCGGTGCGGTAATCCCGATACGGCCTGAAAGCTCGGGTTCACTGCGGTGTGAGCGGAACAGTGTATCGAAGTGCTCCAGGGCCGCGCGGGCTTCCTGCGCATAGCCCTGGCCAAAGGCGGTAATGTGCACCTGGCGGGTATTGCGGTGGAACAGCAGCTCGCCCAACTCGGCCTCCAGCGCCTGAACGGCGCGCGTGACCCCCTGCGGAGAAATGCCCAGGCGGGTGGCGGCTGCGCGGAAGCTGCCGGACTCGGCGGCCGTGCAGAAGATCCTGACCATCTCCATGCGATTGAGCATGGGTTACTCCTTTATGTTCCTGAATTAGGAATAGCTTAATCCAAACATTTCCATTTATTGAGATTTGCTGTGGGTCTACTGTGCTCACAGGCCAGGGACATCTCCCGGCGCCATCCAACCTGTCACGACGAGGTTCGCAGCATGAGCAACAACATTTCTGGAAAAGTGGTGATCATCACTGGCGCCAGCAGCGGTCTGGGCGAGGCCACGGCCCGTCATCTGGCGGCTAAGGGGGCACGTGTCGTCCTAGCGGCGCGTCGCAAGGACAAACTGGATGCGCTGGTTGCAGAGCTGGTGGCCGCCGGCGGCCAAGCGGTGGCCTACCAGACCGATGTCACCTCCCAGGATGACATCAAGGCGCTGATCCAGGGCGCGGTTGACACCTTCGGCCGCCTCGACGTGCTGGTCAACAACGCAGGCCTGATGGCCATCGCCCCGCTGAGCGAAGGGCGCGTGGACGAGTGGGACCGTATGATCGACATCAACATCAAGGGGCTGCTGTATGGGGTTGCGGCCGCACTGCCGGTGTTCCAGCAGCAGAACAGCGGTCATTTCATCAATATTGCTTCGGTCGCCGGCCTGAAAGTATTCAGCCCGGGCGGTACGGTCTACAGCGGCACTAAGTTCGCGGTCCGCGCCATTTCCGAGGGGCTGCGCCATGAGGTTGGCGGCCACATTCGGACCACCACCATTGAGCCGGGTGCCGTCGATTCCGAGCTCAAGTTCGGCAGCTCCCACCAGGCCAGCCGCGATTTCGTGGTCGACTTCTACCAGAAGGCCATTCCCGCCGAGTCGGTGGCCCGCGCTATCGCCTTCGCCATCGAGCAGCCTGCCGATGTCGACATCAACGAGATCGTGCTGCGCCCGACGGTGCAGGAGTTCTAAGCCAAGCAAGGCGCCTGCGGGCGCCTTTGCTGTCAAGCCTGCAGGAGCAGGAATACGTGATGAAGATCGAGCAGATGGACGCCTGGCTGAAGCAGGCCTGCTCAAGCCCCTGCTGAACCCGCACTGCTACAAGATGGCCGAAGCGCAGGCCCCGCATGAGCAATCGGACCAGGGATCGGTGATTGGGAAGTTAGTGCTGGACGCTGATTGGTTTTTTCTAGTCCCAACATATGCGCTTGCGCGGCCAGGGTCGGCACGTACTGGGTTTCGCTACGCGCTACGCCAGCCTGCGCAAACCAACTAATAAGACGGGCGCTCTAGCGCGCTTCCTCCTCCGCCAGGCGTTTGATGTATTGGGCGAAGTCCGGGTCTTCGCCGCGCAGCAGTTCCGGTAGGCGTGCGCGGAAGTCTTCGCGTCGGCTCCATTCACGCATGTAGTCCTCCCAGGAGTGCCAGCGGCGTTGGCGTTTTTCGGTCATGTCGGTGTCGAAAATCAGCAGGTAGGCGCGCTCGAACAGTGAGATGAGCATGTCGAAGATCACCAGCATGCGCTCGTGTTGTTCGTCGCTGAGGTCGGGCGTGGCGTACTGGCTGCGCAGTTTGAGGTCGGGGTTGGCCAGCACCACTTCGAGGAAGTCGATGTAGGCATCGGAGATCTGTTGCCAGGTGGCGTCTTCCTCGTTTGCGCGTTCTTTGCGCTGCTCGAAGAGGAACACGCCAATCGCGAAGGGCAGCGCTACCACGGTGACGATGTAGGACAGCAGTTCCCAGGTGGCGAGGGTCATGTCGATTCCTGTGCGTAAGGCTTATCCAGCAAGCAAAGACTATTTTCGCCCTGACTCGGGCTGTTTTGTGTGGCGTGGCGATGCCGTGGTGGGTACGTTCATCCGGTTATGTGGTGGGGTGCCGGTCTTTTCGCGCCTTTTGCCCGAGCCTGAGCCATAACTGTGCTGGCGCAGTACGAAAGGTGGATGACAACGCGCGCCTCGGCAGTGAATCTGGCGGCCATGCGTGGCCCGCGGTTGCTGCCGCGCGCCCAAACCCGAGCGAGGAAGCCCATGTCTGCGGAACACCTGGACGTTTTGATTGTTGGCGCTGGCCTTTCCGGCGTCGGCGCGGCGTATCACCTGATGAAGCATTGCCCGAACAAGCGCTTCGCCATTCTGGAGGGCCGCGCCGCCTTGGGTGGCACCTGGGATCTGTTTCGCTATCCGGGTATTCGTTCCGACTCGGACATGTTCACCCTGGGCTACAACTTCAAGCCTTGGACCGACCCGCAGGCGATTGCCGACGGCCCGTCGATCCGCCGTTACATCGCGGACACCGCGCGGGAAAACGGCATCGACGGCAAGATTCGTTACCAGCACCAGGTGCTCAAGGCCGACTGGTGCAGCGAAACCGCCTGCTGGACGTTGCAGGTGCAGCGTGGCGATGGCGGCGAACCGATCGCCCTGAGCTGCAATCAGTTGCTGATGTGCACCGGCTATTACCGCTACGAGGCGGGCTATACCCCTGACTTCAAGGGCCGCGAGCTATTTCAGGGCGCGTTCGTGCACCCGCAGCTGTGGCCAGACAACCTCGATTACCGCGACAAGAATGTGGTGGTGATCGGCAGCGGTGCCACCGCCGTGACCCTGGTGCCGGCGCTGGCCGCCAAGGCCCGGCACGTGACCATGTTGCAGCGTTCGCCGAGCTATGTGGTGAGCCTGCCGCAGGCGGATCGGCTGTCCAATTTCCTGCGGCGTTGGCTTCCCGCCACCGTGGTCTACCGGTTGGCGCGCACGCGCAATGTGGCTTTTCAGCTGGGCTTCTACAAACTGGCGAAGGGCTTGCCGACGCTGGTGCGCAAGCTGCTGCTCGGCCAGGCCAAGCGCCAGTTGGGGGCGGGTTTCGACATGCGGCATTTCAGCCCGCGCTACAAACCCTGGGATGAGCGTGTGTGCGTGGTGCCGGACGGCGATCTGTTCAAGGTGCTGCGCCAGGGCAAAGCGTCGATGGTGACCGAGCATATCGACGGTTTCACCGCCAAGGGCATTCGCCTGAAATCCGGCAAGGAGCTGCCGGCCGATGTGATCGTCAGCGCCACGGGGCTGGAGTTGCAGCTGTTCGGCGGCATGCAGGTGGCGGTGGATGGCGTGCCGTTCGATGCGGCCAAGAGCATGGGCTATCGCGGCATCATGCTGCGCGATCTGCCCAACGCCGCCGTGGTGCTGGGTTACACCAATGCCAGCTGGACGCTCAAGGCCGACTTGTCCAGCGAGTACTTCTGCCGTTTGATCAACCACATGGATGCCATCGGCATGCGCCAATGCACCCCGCGCGATACCCAGCGCCAGGTCAAGGAGGCGCCGTTTCTCGATCTGGCGTCCGGCTACATCAAGCGCGCTGCCGACAAGATTCCCACCCAGGGCGACCGCGCGCCGTGGAAGCTCTACCAGAACTACCTGCTCGACCTGGCATTGCTGCGCTACGGCAAGGTCGAGGACGGTTACCTGGCGTTCACCTCGCCGCAACGCACTGAACATGCCGGAACGGCCAGCGCGGTGAGCTAAGCAGTGGCGGCGTAGGCGCTGTCGGGGCTGTGTAAGCCAAATGCCATAGGCGTTTGGTGGCTATCGGCTACAGCATGGGAGCAAATCGCGCTTTGCCAGCAGGCACAAGGCCATTATCCTTTGCGACGCGTTATCACGGATAAGCGCTTTGGCCAGCCGCCTGCGCTAACCCCTCCCTCGGCAGTGAAAGGACTCGGCCATGAAAGAACAACGCTCCCTCCCGGCGTTACGTGCGCATATCGAGCAGTTGCTCAGCAACGGCTGGGTAATCGCCGAGCGCAGCCCGTTGAAGTTGCAACTCGGCCGGAGAACCTGCCTGGTACTGCACGGCATGCTGATCAGCGAAGGCGCGCTGTGAACTCCCGTGACTAAGTTCGCCTCCGCGTTGCCGGCTTAGTGCGTTGTAGCGGCCGAGTGTCAGGCTCGGCCGATGGCGACGATCTGTTCGATCAACCATTGCAGCGCCGCATCGCGCTGGCGCTGGGCCAGGCTGACCACGTCCAGGTGGAACGGCCCGAGCGCGAAGGGCAACTCGAACAATTGCAGTGGTAGCAGCGCGGCGAAGTGGCGCGCCAGTTGACTGGGCAGCACCGCCGCCAACTCGCTGCTGGCGACGATATGCGCAGCCTGTAGGTAGTTCGGCGTGGTGTAGAGAATCTCGCGACTCAGCCCCTGTTCAGCGAGCCATTGGTCGACCATGCCGCGCGTTTGCCCGCCGTGTACCCACAAGTGGCGCAGTTGCAGAAACCCCTGTAAATCCAGTTCGCCCGCGATCAGCGGATGCCCCTGGCGCACCGCCAGTTGCAGGGTTTCGCTCATCCAATGGCGGCGCTCGAAACGCGTGGGCAGCTCTTCGAAGCGGCCGAGTACCAGGTCCAACTCGCCTTTATCCAATGCGTCGGCGGGTAGGTTCGGGCTCAGGTGACGGATGTCGATGCGAATGCCGGGCGCCTGCTGGCTCAGTTGTTCGAGCAGGCGCGGCATGCAGATCAGCTCGACGTAATCGGTGACCGCGATGCGAAAGCGCTGGCGGCTGTTCGCCGGATCGAAGGCTTCGCCGGCCGTCAGGCTCTGTTCGATTTGCTGCAAGGCGGCGCGGATCGGCGCCTCCAGGGCCAGGGCGCGCGGCGTCGGTTGCATGCTGCGGCCAACGCGCACCAGCAGTGGGTCGTCGAGCAGCACGCGCAGGCGGTTGAGCGCATTGCTCACCGCGGGTTGGCTCAACGCCAGCCGCTCGGCGGCGCGCGACACGTTGTGCTCGCGCAGCAGGGCGTCGAGTATGCGCAGCAGGTTCAGATCGAAATTGGAGATATTCATTGGCTGAATACGAAGTATCACAAGACTAAATTTCAAAAATAGTAACGCCTTGCTTATGGTGGTTGGCGAATTTTCTTCGGCAACCAGATAGAGGCGTGGGCATGAGCAAGGCATTCGAGGTTCAGCAGGCCGCCGTGATCGGTGCGGGCACCATGGGCCGGGGTATCGTTATGAGCCTGGCCAACGCCGGCATTCAGGTGCTGTGGCTGGACAACAACCCGCAGATGCTCGAGCAGGCCATGGGCGTGGTGGCCGAGACCAATGCGCACAACCTCAAGCTGGGGCGGATCAGCGCCGAGCAGGCGGCTGCGCGCCTGGCCTGCGTCACTCCGGTGGGCGATTACGCTGCGCTGGCCGACGCCGATCTGGTGATCGAGGCGGTGTACGAGAACCTTGAGCTCAAGCAGCAGATTTTCCGCACGCTCGACGCCACCTTGAAGGCGAGTGCGATCCTCGCCAGCAACACCTCGGCGCTGGATATCGACGCGATTGCCGCCGTCACCCAGCGCCCTGAGCAGGTACTGGGCCTGCACTTCTTCAGCCCGGCGCACATCATGAAGCTGCTGGAAATCGTCCGTGGCGCGCAGACCGCCCCGGCGGTGCTGGAGGCGGCGGTGACTCTGGGTCGGCGCATCGGCAAGGTCAGTGTGGTGGCCGGCAACTGTGACGGTTTTATCGGCAACCGCATGCTGCACACGTATGTGCGCGAGGCGCGCATGCTGCTGCTCGAAGGTGCCTATCCGCATCAGGTCGACGCCGCACTGCAGGGTTTCGGCTTCGCCATGGGCCCGTTCCGCATGTACGACGTGGTTGGCATCGACCTGGAGTGGCGCGCCCGTGAGCTGGCCGGCAAGGGCCAGGATGATCCGGCGGTGCAGGTGGATAACCGCCTGTGCGGCCTCGGTCGTTTCGGCCAGAAGGCGCGCATGGGCTATTACCGCTACGCCGAAGGCAGCCGCCAGGCCGAGCATGATCCCGAGGTGGATGCGCTGGTGTTGCAGGTATCCGAGCAGCTGGGTTTTGCTCGCCGCGAGATTGGCCCCGAGGAAATCCTCGAACGCTGCCTGCTGGCGCTGGTCAACGAGGGCGCGAAGATCCTCGAAGAGAATATCGCCGCCAACAGCCACGACATCGATCTGGTCTATCTCAACGGCTATGGCTTCCCGGCCGACAAGGGTGGACCGATGACCTGGGCCGATAGCCAGGGCGCGGCAGATATCCTCGGCCGTTTGCAGGACCTGCAAAGCCATTTCGGTAGCCACTGGCAGCCGGCAGCACTGCTTGAAAAACTGGCCAGCAGCGGTCAGCGCTTTGCCGACATGCGGGTAGCCGACATGCGGGTATCCGACGTGCAGGAGGGCCGGGTATGAGCTATCAAGCGCCGCTGCGCGATATGCGCTTTGTGCTGCACGAACTGTTCGATATCAGCGGCCACTGCGGACTGCTCGGCAACGGCCTCGATCGCGAGCTGATCGACGGCGTGCTGGAAGAGGGCGCGCGTTACGCCGCCGAGGTGGTGGCACCGCTCAATCGCAACAGCGACGAGCAGGGTTGCCAACTGCGCGACGGCCAGGTGAGCACCCCGGATGGTTTTGCCGAGGCCTACCGGCAGTATGTCGATAACGGCTGGGCGAGCATGACCGGGCCGAGTGAGTATGGCGGCCAGGCGCTGCCGCAGATGCTGGCGTGCAACTTTCACGAGATGCTGATGGGCGCTTCGTTGTCGTTCCGGGTGTATTCCGGGTTGACCGAAGGCGCGGTGCTGGCGCTGTACAAGCACGGTAGCGAGACGCTGAAAAACGCCTACCTGCACAAGCTGGTCAGCGGCCAGTGGGCCGGCACCATGTGCCTGACCGAACCGCAGGCCGGCACCGACCTGGCGCTGCTGCGCACCAAGGCCGAGGCGCAGGCGGACGGCAGCTTCAAGGTCAGCGGCAGCAAGATCTTTATCAGCGGCGGCGAGCAGGATCTGTCGGAAAACATCATCCACCTGGTGTTGGCGCGCCTGCCGGACGCACCGGCCGGGGTGAAGGGCATTTCCCTATTGCTGGTGCCGAAATTTATTGCGGCGGCCGACGGCATGCCCGGCGAGCGTAACGCGCTGTCCTGCGGTGCCATCGAGCACAAGATGGGCATCAAGGGCGCGTCCACCTGTGTGATGAACTTCGACGGCGCCACTGGCTGGCTGATCGGTGAAGCTAATCAGGGCCTGGCCGGCATGTTCACCATGATGAACGACGCGCGTTTTCAGGTCGGTTTGCAGGGCTTAGGGATAGGCGAAGCGGCCTTTCAGGGTGCGCTGCGTTATGCCCGCGAGCGTTTGCAATCGCGGGCGCTGAGCGGGCCAGCCGAGCCGGGCAAGGCGGCTGATCCGATCATCGTTCACCCGGATGTGCGGCGCATGCTGCTGACCCAGAAGAGCCTGGTCGAAGGTAGCCGCATGCTCGCGGTGTATTGCGCGCGCCAGCTCGACCTTGAGCACGGCCACCCAGATGCGGCGGCGCGCAAGGCCGCCGGCAAGCGCGCGGCGCTGCTGATCCCGATCGTCAAAGCCTTCTTTACCGATATGGGCCAGGAAGCCGCCAGCCATGCGGTGCAGGTCTACGGCGGCCACGGCTTTATCCGCGAGTGGGGGATCGAGCAGCTGATGCGCGACAGCCGCATCACTCAACTCTATGAAGGCACCAACGGCATCCAGGCGCTGGACTATATCCGTCGCAAGGTGCTCGGTGATGGTGGGGCCGAGCTGTCGGCGTTGCAGGCCGAATTCAACGAGCTGTGCGATGCGCAGGTTGGCCGTCCGACCTTGGCCGCGTTGGCCACAACCGTGCAGGTGCGCCTGGGCGAATGGCGCGAACTGAGCGCGGCGGTGATCGCCGCCAGCCAGCGCGATGTGCAAGAGATCGGCGCCTGCTCGGTGGACTTCCTCCAGTATTCGGCCTATGTGTTGCTGGCCGGCTTCTGGTTGCAAGCCGCCGCGCGGGCGCAGGATGCCCTGGACGAAGGGCGCGGCGACGCGGCGTTCTACCAGGCCAAGCTGCACAGTGCGCAGTTCTACCTGCGCCGCGTATTGCCGCGCGCCAGCGGCCATCGCGAAGCTCTGCTCGGCGGTGCGGCGTGCCTGATGGCCATGGATGAAGGCAGCTTTGCGTTTTAACCGCGGACCTTTGTAGAAGCCAGCTTGCTGGCGATCCATGCGACTATCGCCAGCAAGCTGGCTTCTACACGTACATCACACAACAACAAGAGGAAGCGCCCATGCTGCCCTTTAGTTTTGCCACCACCGCGCAGATTCTCTGCGAGACCGGCGCGTCCCGACGTCTGGCCGAGCTGTGCCGTGAGCGCGGCGCGCAGCGGGTGCTGATCGTCACCGACCCTGGCATCACCAAGCTCGGCTTGCTCGCCGAGGTGCTGCCCGGTTTTATCAGCGCCGGCATGACCGTGCAGGTCTACGACCAGGTGCTCGCCGATCCGCCGGAAGCCATCGTGCTCAACGCCGTGGCGCAGGCTAAGGCACTCAAGGCCGAGCTGATCGTCGGCTTCGGTGGCGGCAGCTCGATGGACGTGGCCAAACTGGTGGCCCTGCTGGCGCATCCAGACTGCCAACAGACGCTGCAAGACCTCTACGGCGTCGGCAACGCCAAGGGCCAGCGCCTGCCGTTGATTCAGGTGCCGACCACCGCCGGCACCGGTTCGGAAGTCACCCCGGTGGCGATTGTCACCACCGGCGCCACCACCAAGCTGGGGGTGGTGTCGCCGCTGTTGCTGCCGGACCTGGCGCTGCTCGACGCTGACCTAACCCTCGGCCTGCCGCCGGCGGTGACCGCCGCCACGGGGATCGATGCCATGGTGCACGCCATCGAGGCCTACACCAGCGCGCTGAAGAAGAACCCACTGTCCGATCTGCTCGCCCGCGAGGCGCTACGCCTGCTGGCCGCCAACCTCGACGAGGCGGTGCACAACGGCGGCAACCGCGAAGCACGCCAGGCCATGCTGCTCGGCGCTTGTCTGGCCGGCCAGGCCTTCGCCAACGCGCCAGTGGCGGCGGTGCATGCGCTGGCCTATCCGCTGGGCGGGCATTTCCATATTCCGCATGGCCTTTCCAATGCCCTGGTGCTGCCGCACGTGCTCGGCTTCAACGCCAGTGTGGCAGCGCCGCTGTACGCCGAACTGGCGCCATTGGTGCTCGGCGACTCGTTGCGCGCTGGCAGCGCCATGGACCAGACCGAGCAGTTCATCCTCGCCCTGGCCGATTTCAGCGAACGCAGCGGCCTGCCGACGCGTCTGCGCGATGCCGGCGTGCCGCAGGCCATGCTGCAACAACTGGCCGCCGACGCCATGCTGCAACAGCGCCTGCTGGTCAATAACCCACGGGAAATGACCGAGGAACATGCTCTGGCGATTTATCAGGTGGCCTATTGAGGCCATTTCGCGGCTAAAGCCCCTCCCACAGGCGCGCTATGCCCCGTGGGAGGGGCTTTAGCCGCGACGCTTCTGCTCTGCCGCCCACTCTAAGGACTCCCGATGACCCCCCCTCAACACCTGCGCCGCGACTACCGGCACTTTCAGCCGATCACCACGCGCTGGCACGACAACGATGTATACGGCCATGTAAATAACGTCACCTATTACAGCTACTTCGACAGCGCGGTGAATGCCTACCTGATCGAGGTCGGCGGTCTGGATATCCACAACGGCGGGGTGGTCGGTTTCGTGGTCAGTTCCAGCTGCGATTACTTCGCCTCCATCGCCTTCCCCGATGCCATCGAGATTGGCCTGCGCGTCGGCAAACTGGGCAACAGCTCGGTGCAATATGAACTGGCGGTGTTCAAGGCCGGTGAAGAGGAGGCCTGCGCGGCCGGGCGTTTCGTCCATGTGTTCGTCGATAGACAAACCAATCGGCCGCTGCCGATCCCGGAGCGGTTGCGCGCGGCCATGGCGAATCTGGCGCACGGCGCCGATTAGTTCGTGGGCTTAGGTGCGGTGGTTTGCGCCGCTTCTCTGGCCTGTTTTTCCTGAGTCTGCGCCTTTTGCGCCTGGGTATGAGACAGGTGGATGGTTCTGCTCAGTGCGGCGAGCTGTTCTTCCAGCGTCATGGGTGCGATTTGCACAGCGGTATCGTTGTTTATGACGTTTTCTAGTTGTGCCAAGCAGGCGGCCTTGATGTTTGGCTCTCCCGCCAGTTTGCTATTGAGGATATCCAGGCAGATATAGGTCTTGTCGTCAGCGTTCAGGATATTAAGAGCGACCTCTTTCACGGCCTGAGTGACGGTTTGTATGGTCTGGTCATTCGGCGTAAAGGTGCTGGCAGGGGTTGCGCTTTCGACGGTGGTTTTGTTCTCGGCGAAAGCCTGTCTGCGCGTCTGCAGGCCTTTCTCCAGGCTCTCGATGGTGTTCTTCAGGCTCACGCCGTTAGGCGCCTTTTGTTCGGTCTCGCTCAGGGCGTTGAATTTTGCCTTTTGCTCGGCGATGACCTCGGCGGTTTTGCCGAGGTCGGCCGCCACTTCGGCGCTGCTTTGGCTGCTGAGCGTGACATTGGGGCTGCGCACCACGCCGGTCAGTTGTTCGATGGCCATCAGCGCCACGGTATTGCGTTGGTTGCGGGTCAGCATCATCTGGTAGGCGGATTTGGAGATGCCACGGTTGGCATAGGCCTGGCAGATGCTATAGAGCTGATCCCGGAGCAATTGGATGCTGTGGGTGCGCAGGCCTATGTTCGCTCCCGACTCTTGGAAGGCGGCGGCTATTTCGACGGCCTCATGCTTGGCGGCGGCGCTGGCGGCAAAGGTTTTCAGGGCGTCTGGGCTGGCCTCGGGGCACACGGCGGTGAAGTGCTTCAAGACTTCTTTTTCGGTGCTCGAGCTGCCGGCTTTCTCGGTCAGCGTGAGCGTTTCCGTCATAGGGGTTCGGGTCACGATGCGCGTTTCGGCTTCCAGCTCCTGGTAATAGCCGAAGAGTGTGCAGCCGTTGAGCGATAACGCAGAGACGGCGACGGATATGGCGACGAGCTTGCGCATGGTGACTCCCTGTCGAGCGTGGTGGGTAATGGCTAGTCGCCATGCGCTGTAGATAAGTCCAAGGTTTTGCGTCGCGCAAGCGGGTGGCGCGTTCTTGATCTGGGCGTTTGTCGTTGGGTGTTTTGCCTCAGGTGGGTTGCGCTGGCGCTACTCTGTCAGCATCGCGCCGTTGCGAGCCAAGGAGAGCCCGGTCTGTATGTCCAATCCAACCCGTGAGCAGGCGCAGCAGCGCGCCGACCGGATACGTGCCTTCCAGCAGGAGCTGGCGCAGTTGCAGGCCGAGCAGGTGGTCAGCCTGGCGCCGGAGCAGCGCAGCGCGATCAGCCATTATCACCAGCGCCTGCTCAACCATTACGCCAGCAGCCTGGATATCGACGCCGATGCGCGCTCGCGTCAGTTGTCGCTGGGTATGCGGATTGCTTCGTTGTTCGGCGCCCTGGCGTTGGCGACCGGGCTGTTCTTTTTGTTCTACCAGTTCTGGGGGCTGTTCGGCGAGGTAGCGCAGGTGGCGATCCTGCTCGGCAGTGCCCTGGGCAGTGTGCTGCTGACGTTCTGGGTGCGGGCGCGCGACTCTTCGGGCTACTACGTCAAACTGGCGGCGCTGCTGAGCTTCGTGTGCTTCGTGCTGAACCTGGCGATGCTCGGGCAGATTTTCAACATCACCCCTTCGGACAAGGCCCTGCTGCCCTGGGGCGCGTTGGCTTTTTTGCTGGCCTACCAGTGCAACCAGCGTCTGTTGCTGGGGGTCGGCATCCTGTGTCTGGGGCTGTTCGTCGCCGCGCGGGTGAATGCCTGGGGCGGCTTCTACTGGTTGAGCCTGGGCGAGCGGCCGGAGAATTTCCTGCCGGTGGCGTTGCTGCTGTTCGGCATGCCGTTGCTGAGCGATCAGTCGCGCTACAGCGGGTTTGCCAGCCTGTACCGCAGCATGGCGTTGCTGGCCCTGTTCGTGCCGGTATTGCTGCTGTCCTATTGGGGCGAGGCGAGTTACTTGCCGTGGTCGAGCGCACTGATCGAATCGCTCTACCGGGTGCTCAGCTTCGGGCTGGCCGGGCTGGCCATCTGGCTGGGGATTCGCCGCGGCTGGCCGGAAGTGGTCAATCTCGGCCTGGTGTTCGCGGTGATTTTCCTCTACGCCAGGCTGTTCGACTGGTGGTGGGAGCTGCTGCCCAAATACCTGTTCTTCCTGTTGCTCGGTGCGCTCTCGGTGGTGCTTCTGGTGCTGCTGCAACGCTGGCGCAAGCGCGGCCTGGGAGGTGAGCAATGAAGACGCTGAGCACACGGGCTTGGCTCGGGTTGGCGTTGACGCTGATCGTGTTGAGCAATGCTGTGGCCCTGGTCGGGGTTTACTACAACCGCAGCGGTACGCCGCAGAGCCTTCTTACGCTGAGTGAGCGCGAGCTGTACCTGCCGTATGGCGATTGGCTGCACCGCGAGGACAACAGTGGGTTGCGCCTGGAGCTGATGTGGCGTCAGGCGAATGAGACGGGTCAGCTCGACTGGTTGCATGAGAGCAAGCTGCGCGCCTTGGGTTTCCGGGTGCCGGCCGATGGCGCGGAGCGTTTCAGTCGCCAGCTGGCGCGCCCCGTCTGGTTGGTATTGGAACTCGATGGTCCGGCCTACCGGCGCCAGGTGCAGCGCGCGCAGCACGCGCTGGCCGAGGCGCAGGAGCGCGTGCAAGCGCGCCCGGACGATCAGGAGCTGCAACGCCAGCGTGATGCCCTGCGCGAACAACAGGAACAGGAAGAGCGTTACGCCAGCCGCTTGTTCCTGATCGATGCGGGGCTCGATGCCGAGGCGTTGCGCGCGCAGTATCCGGATCGGCAGCGCCATGTGTTGCTGGCCGGGCGCTTGAAGCCGTATCACCGCAGCGGCAACACGGGGCCGCACTACACCGCGAGCATCCAGGCGGAGATTTCACGCATCAGCGTGCCGCCGGCCTTGCGCGCGGCATTCGCCGGCTGGCAGCAGGGCGTTGGCTACCGTGAGGGCCGCTTGCGCGTGCAGGCGCAGGTGGCATTCGGTCAGCGTCACGAACCCTGGATGATCGGTGCCACACGCTAACGCCGGGCATGAAAAAGGATGTGTTGAACCGTGCCGCCGGCTAGGCAATGCCTGGAACGCGGTAAGGCGTAGAGTGGGTTAGGCGCATGACCATGGACGCTCGGTTGCTGCATCGTCAGTTGCGGCGTAACCCACCAGAGGGGCTAGGCCGATTAACGTTTGCTGGGTTACGTGCGCAGTTGCTTTGCCAGCCCGCCTCGGCGCCACCAATCCAGCCTACAGAAAACGGGTACATAGTCATGAAAAAGCCCGCATCACGCGGGCTTGTTCGTTGCAGCGACGTCACTCAGTGGTGGCGATGCTTTTTGTGCTTCTTGTGTTTTTTGCCATGCCGGTGGCCGTCATCGTGGTCACGGTCGTCGTTGGCGAATTCGTTGCCGAGGGCGCCGCCGGCTGCACCGCCGAGGCCGGCACCGATGGTCGAGCCGGTGCTGCCGCCCACTTTGCCGCCGAGTACGGAGCCGCCGGCGGCGCCTAAGCCACCACCCAGTGCGGCTTCGGTTTTGTTGCCATCGCGGGCGGTGATCACCCCGCCGGCAGCGCCACCGACACCGGCACCGATTGCCGCGCCAGTGCTGCCGCCGACCTGCTGGCCGACGATATTGCCGAGCGCGCCACCGAGGCCGCTGCCGATGGCGACTTTACCGGTGTCGCCGGCAAATGCGAGCGGGACGATCAGGGCGCTGAGTGTCAACGCGGAAAGGAGTGTGCGCATACGGCAGACCTTCTCAAGGTAATAAGGCGCCCAGTCTATGGGCGGATCAGTAGCGGGCAAGTGCTGCACGCTGCTTCGTAATGATTAGATAGGGATTTGTCCGAAAATTCCCGCCGCTAGTCGGCTGGAAGGTGCTGCATTTCGGTCAAGCAGCGCGCTTGACCGAAATACCGCAGGCTCAATCGTCGTGATCGCGGTAGCGGCCGTGGTGTTTGTGGCGTTTGTAATGGCCGTGCTTATGGCCATGACCATGGCGGTGGCCGTCGCGGTAACGGCGGTCGTCGCGGTAATAACGGCGATCATCGTCGTCGTAACGGCTCTCGTTGCCGTAGTAGTTACCCAGCGCGCCACCGGCACCGCCGCCGACCGCCGCGCCGATCAGGCCGCCGCTGTTGCCGCCGACACGTTGGCCCACCACGTTGCCGCCGGCCGCGCCCAGGGCGCCACCGATGGCGGCTTCGGTACGGCTGCGCCGATCGGCGCCGACCGCGCTACCGGCCGCGCCGCCGACACCGGCGCCAATCGCGGCACCCGTGGTGCCGCCGACCTGTTGGCCGACGACCGCGCCCAACACCCCGCCCAGGGCGCCGCCAACACCGGCTTCGGTATTGCCAGCGAGCGCAGCAGCACTGGCCAGGCTCAGGGATAGCAGGAGTATCGAGGATAATTTCATGGTCAAGACAACCTCAGGGAACTGTGACGGCGCCGATCCTGAGGTCGCGCGAGGCGGGCGGCAAGCGCCGTTTGTCGGTCTTGCGGTTTTTTTCACGAAGTGCGAAAAAATCGCCGCAAGCACCGAACTACGGGGCCTGCGGCGTTGTCTGTGGTACTTGGTCAGGCGTGGTTTGCGGCGTTTTGATGGCCATATTCCAATCGCGCGCTGTTCAGAACGTGCGCAGCACGGCCGCATCCAGGCCGCCCCAAGCGCTCGCGGCCAAGGCCCCTCCTACCCAGCCAGTGCACGGCGCCTGGATCTGCCCAGGCTGTCGCTGTTTCGCGGTTAAAGCCGCGCCCATGAGGCGCTGGGCCAACGGCCACAGCGCCGCTGTCCATCACACAATCCGTTGCGTATCGTGCGCCGCGTGCAGGCGAATCGCGATGAATTTCGAGGTGGGCGTGAAGCTGCGCTCGCCGAAGCTTTCCAGCGGCACCAGCGGGTTGGCTTCCGGGTAATAGGCTGCGGCCTGGCCGGCGGGAATGTCAAAAGCCAGCAGGGTGAACCCCCGCACCTTGCGCTCCACGCCGTCATCCCACAGCGAGGTCAGGTCGACCTTCTGCCCCGGTTTGTAACCCAGGCGGATGATGTCGGCTTCATTGGCGAACAACACGTCGCGTTGCCCTTTGACCCCACGGTAGCGGTCGTCGAGGCCATAGATGGTGGTGTTGTACTGATCATGCGAGCGCAGGGTTTGCAGGATCAGGTCCGGCGTTTGTCCGCTGTTGCGCACTTGCGCGGGCAACAGGTCGTCGAGCAGCGCGTTGGCCCTGAAGTTGGCCTTGCCAGTGGTGGTGTTCCAGCGCCGCGCCCCGGCCGAGTTGCCCAGGTAGAAGCCGCCCGGATGTTGCACGCGCCGGTTGAAATCGCTGAAACCGGGGATGGTGTCGGCGATCAGCTCGCGGATGCGGTCGTAGTCGGCAATCAGCGCGTCCCAGTCCACCGGGTGGTTGCCCAGGGTGGCCTTGGCGATGCCGGCAACGATGGCCGGCTCCGAGCGCATCTGCGGCGACAGCGGTTCGAGCTGGCCGTAGGAGGCGTGGATCATGCTGAACGAGTCTTCCACGGTCACCGCCTGCGCGCCGCTGGCCTGGTGATCGATGTCGGTACGCCCGAGACACGGCAGG
>TARA_R100001244_G_scaffold119959_1_pt1 | contig 19417 bp, 17 predicted proteins | sample TARA_R100001244 | Tara Oceans TARA_R100001244 (sample SAMEA2621564) | marine metagenome | biome: marine biome (ENVO:00000447); feature: mesopelagic zone (ENVO:00000213); material: "saline water (ENVO:00002010), including plankton (ENVO:xxxxxxxx)" | depth 790 m
TTTGAAACCGAAACAGGTGTAAACCTATTTCAGGACTAGACAACCGATTGCAGCACCGCCAGTACAGGTCATACGGATTGCCAACAGAACAGTTGGCTAAAATCCGAAACTGAGCCAATACAATTTCACCTTGCTGTGACTGCCACCTGAATTGCCCCTGCGCCAGTATGGATACCCATACCCCCACACCCGCCTGGCGCGGGAAGGTCTATCGCCATGGAGCGCAGCCTCAGCAGCCCCCTCACACTCAACCCGCCACGCACTCAATGGCTCGCCCGCCTGCCGACGATCCTAAAACGCTGGCAGCTCAACGCCCGCACACGCCGACAATTGGCGGCATTGGATGAGCGCTTGTTGGCCGATGCGGGGATTAGTCCGAGCGCGCGGTTTGCCGAGTTGGAGAAGCCGTTCTGGCGCTGAGTCGCTACAGCCCTCGGTCTTTGACTATCCTGCGCTCAACACTCAACGCCCTGAACGCTTGCCGGCCAGCAGTTCCCGGTAGAGGGCGGCCGTCTGGTGGCCCATTCGCTCGGCAGTGAACAGCTGTTCGTACCGGCGCTCTGCCTGCTGCCCCATCTGCGCCGCCTGCTCCGGGTTATCCCACAGCGTGCGCATGGCTTCGCGGAAAGCCTGTGGGTCACTCGGCGGCACGACCAACCCCGTCTGACCATGAATGTTGATATAGCTGGTGCCCGTACCAATCTCGCTGGAAATCATCGGCTTGCCATACATTGCACCTTCCAGAAGGGATATGCCAAAGGCTTCCGAGCGCAAATGCGAAGGAAAGACGATGGTGCTGCACAGCTTGAGTAGCGCGACCTTGTCCTCGTCACCCAGGCGCCCGACAAAGTGCACGTGGTGCAATCCAAAAGCCTGCGCCTGCGCGCGCAACGCCTGCTCCAACGGGCCGGCACCGACGATGACGACTGGATAGCCCGTGCCTTTTACCGCCTCCAGCAGAATATGCAGGCCTTTGTAGTAGCGCATCACCCCCACGAACAGGAAGAAGCGTTGGCCGAAGCGTTGCTGCCAGTGCGCGATCCGCTCGATCGAGGGTATTGGGTAGGAGGCTTTATCCAGACCATAGGGGATGACCCGCGTCTTGTCTTTGTGCCGGGCAAGCACTTCGCTGGTACGCAGATAGTTAGGCGAAGCCGCCACAATCCGATCCACACTGCCGAGAAACTTATGCATAAGCGGCTTGTACAGCGTCAGCAGGTACTTCTGCCGAACGATGTCGGAGTGGTAGGTCACCACTGTCGGCTTGCTGACTGCGGATGCGAAATGCACCACATCCATAAAAGGCCAGGGAAAGTGGTAATTGACCACATCCACTTCAGCCGCGAGCTCGCGAAAGCGCCTGAACACGCTGTAAGAGAACCCCGTGGAGGCAAGGTGAAAGTCCAGCTTGGCCCGATGCACGCGGTGATCGCCCAGGATCAGTTCTTGCTGTTCCGGTGTGGCACTCAACGTCAGCACCTGGCTGTCTATGCCCTCGGCCACACCGCTCTGACAGAGCTGATAAATGACCTGCTCAATGCCGCCCATCGACTCAGGCAGGTAAGTCTTAAAAAAATGCAGAACGCGCATTAGCTCTCCATGACCTGTCGATAAACACCGGCGGTTATAGCCGCACAGTTCTTCCAAGAAAAATGCTTGGCGCGTTGCAGCCCAGCAGCGCGGCGGCTGCCCCACAACCGATCGTCGTCGATCAACTGCACGATGGCCTCGGTGCACCCGGCCTCGTCGTCTGGAGCGACATAGATTCCCGAGTCGCCTGCCACCTCTGGAAGGGACGCCGTGCCGCTAAGCACGACCGGTATACCGCTGGCCATGGCCTCTAACACGGGAAGACCAAAACCTTCGTAGAGCGATGGGAACACCAGCAGCCGTGCACCCGCCAGCACTTCTGCCAATACCTCATCCGGTTGATAGCCCAACAAACGCACATGCCCACCGGCCAGGCCACGCTGGAGCAATTCAGCGAATTCATCGCCGCGCCAACCGGACATGCCGACGATGACCAATGGAAAGCGTTGCCGCAGGCTGACCGGCAGTCGCTCATGGGCACGCAAGGCCAGCTGCAGATTCTTACGCGGCTCCAGCGTGCCTACACATATCAGATATTTGCCAGGTTCAAGCCCCAAGCGCTGCAAAGGCTCACGTAATAGCCGCTCATCGCGTGGGTGGAAGCGTGGCGCGCAGCCCAGTGGCGCGACCACGATTTTGTCTCGATCGACAGCGTAATATGCCGCGACTTCGCCAGCGACGAACTGCGAATCGACCAGTATCCGCTGCGCCTGCTGCACGCTGCGTGCAGCATGCCGTTCGATCTCGACCAGGCGATCGGCCGGCTGGGTTTCGGGGTAATGCACATGCGTCAGATCGTGCAGGGTCATCACCATCGGCCCGTCGAAAGCCAGTGGCCACAAGCTCGGTTCGTGATACAGCGCCACGGGGTGATGGCGCAGGCCCGCATTGAAACGCTGTTGCTCGAGGAGTCGGCGTAGCCGATAAGCGCCGGGCAGCCACTGCTTGGCCAATCCACTCCAACGCGAATAACCGGGCATAGGCGCCGAGGGCAACTGGCGTTGCCAACTCCAGCCGTTGAAGAACTGCAGCTGCAGATCGCGTTCGGCATCAAGCGCCGTTGCCAGCTCAGCCAGGTAATGTCCGATTCCAGTACGTGGTGCTCGAAGAATCCCGGCGTTAAGGGCGATCGTAGAGCGCATCGACATCACACAACGTCTTCTGTCCAGGAGCGGACTGGCTCAGATGCGCGGTAATCCGCGCAATCAACTGCTGGGTCGATGCGTTCCAGGTCAACCAGGACCAATTGCTCATCGCGGCCGCAGCCGGGAAATCGCCACTGGCTTCGAACCGCTCGATCAGCGAGGCCAACGACGCCGTATCGTGCAGGTCGAAATAAGCCATGAAGTCACCGCCAATTTCATGGAACACCGGGATATCGCTGGCCATCACGGGCAGCCCACGCTGCATGCCTTCCACCAGCGGCAGTCCGAAACCCTCTACAAACGAGGGGAAGACCAGCGCGCGAGCATGGCTGTACGCATGCTCCAAGCCCGCATCGTCGAGCTGGTTGAACATGAACAGGCGTTTATTCAACTCCGAATGGCTCTTGATGCGCTCGATTAGCGCGTCACACTTCCAACCGACACGGCCGACGATACACAGGCACGCAGGTGAGCTCTTGGCCCAGAGCTGCTCGAACGCACCCAGCAAGTAAGCGTGATTCTTGCGCGGCTCAATGGTACTGACCATCAAGTAAACCGGGGCATGGCCATCGAACAGGCGCACCAGCGTCTTATCCAGGCGCGGGCTGACGGCAGCCAGGTCCAGCTCGGAACCCAGGTGGAAGTGATCGAACCAGCGTTTTTCGGCCTGCTCGCGGCCCAAGCGGCGGGTTACCTCGGCGCGAACCTGATCGCCGATGGTGGCCGAAATGGCAATGAAGCCGTCGGCAGTCTGGGCAATCCACTCAAACCAGCGGTCGAACACACGAACCAAGCCAGCATCGCAAAACTGCGGATGGGTGAGGGGGATCAGGTCGTAAATCACCGAGACGATTCCCACGCCTTCGGCTTTCAATCGCTCTGCCAATGGGAAGAAATCGGCATGCCAGGAGGAGTCCAGCAGCACCAATTGATCGCCCGGACGAGTCTGCAGAGGCACGGCACGCTCAGGGGCTGGCGTGTCGTCGTTGAAACGGTCGATCAACCGCAAGGGAACGCTGAAGCTCATGCTGCCTAGTCGACACAGGATATAGAGCGCTCGTCGCACGTTATGCGAACTGCGCATCGGCCAGAACCGCTCCAGACGCGCGTGCCAATACCAGTAGCGGTTGCGCCAGTGCTCCAGCTTCACGCGCAACCGGCTGACACGCGACAGCCGCGTAGTCGGCAAGGGCGCCAGACTCAGCACTCGATGCACCTGCCCGCCTTGCATCATGACGGGGATGCATTCGACCTCTGCGTTCACTGCGCGCAGATGGCTAATGACATTACGCACGACACGCTGAATCCCCGAGTTATCGTCGGGGTGCTCAAACACATAGGTACATTCAACTAATAAACGCATATCGGCTCTCAATGACCCGCCGGTGAGGGCAGCGGGACAGTACGTTCAATCGCTACGCGCGAGTCCAGCCAGGCGCACCCGACAAAGTCCGGCTGCGCGATATTGATCACGTGGAACACCAGCGCAAAATCGCGCCACTCGTAATTGGTGTCCAGGTGCGAGTCGAAACGCGACAGAGACAAGGCGATGGAGTAGTTGCCCTTGCCCAAACGTGCGGGAAACTCGAAGCGATAAATCACTTGCTCACCTGCGGTGAGATTTTCCAGTGACCGGTTGAGGCGATGGGTATTGATGCCGTAGATGGCCTGCCCCATACGGTCCTTGATCATGAAGCCCAGCACCAGGCGCGGAATATCGACCTTGATATCGACGATCACCTGCAACGTGACGGTGCTACCGACAGAGACCACCTCGATCCGTTGTCCTTGCTCATTGATCAGGGCCACATCGGCAAAACCCGCTTCGCCAGTACCGGAGATGGTGCGAATCTGCCCCCCCGCTAAGCGCTCCTGGCGTACCGTTTGCTGTTCCTTTTCGGCCAGCATCGCGCTGTAGAAATCCATCACCTCTTCCGGCGCACCTTCCAACGCCAGCCGGCCGCCGACCAGCAGGATGGCGCGGTCGCAAAGCGACTGAATCGCTTGCCGATCATGCGACACGATCAACAAGGTGGTGCCCGCCTTGCGAAACTCGCGAATGCGATCGAAGCTCTTGTGCTGGAAATAGGCATCGCCGACCGACAGTGCTTCATCGACGATCAGCACATCGGGGCGGCGCGCGGTTGCCACGCTGAAGGCCAGACGCATCTGCATACCGCTGGAGTAGGTGCGCACCGGATGGTCGATGTACTCGCCGATCTCGGCAAAGGCCTCAATCTCGGGCATCAGCGTCTGTAACTCCTCCATACTCAGGCCCAGCAACTGACCCGCCATACAGACATTCTGCCGACCGCTGAAGTCTGGGTGGAAGCCCATGCCCAGCTCGAGCAGCGCGGCAACGCGCCCTTCGATCTGGATACGCCCTGCATTGGGCTGGGTGGTGCCGGTGATCATCTTTAGCAGCGTGCTCTTGCCTGCACCGTTGACGCCGATAATACCCAGCGCCTCGCCAGGTTTGACCTGGAAGGAGACGTCCTGCAGCACCCAAGTCAACTGGTGGCGCGGCGCCGAGAAGGGGATCAGCCATTCGGCTAGGCGCGACCAGCGCGTGGGGTATTGTTTGTAGGCCTTGCCCAGTTGGCTAACTTGAATACTGCCCATCAGAGCTCATCCACCATTTCGCCGGAGCGCTTGCGAAACAAGCGCATGCCCAACAGGCAAAGTGCTGTCGCGAACAGCGCGGTCGGCCAGAGCGCCGACCAGTCGGGCCATTGACCATAGACAAAAATGCCCTGATAAGCAGAAATCAGCGGCACCATCGGGTTCATCGCGATCCAGGGCTGGATTGCTTCGGGGAGAATCGACAGTGGATAGACGATGGGGGTAAACCAGAACCAGAACTGCAGAAAGATCCCGGTGAATTGCCCGACATCGCGGAAGAACACATTCAGCACCCCGAGAATGATGCCCAGGCCAATGGAGAAGGCGATCTGAATCAACAGGACCGGAATCACCCCAAGAATGGCCCAACCGGGAAAGTTCTGGGTCACCAGTAAAAAGCCGAGAAACAGCGCAAAAATGATCGCGAAGTTGACCCCGGCATTCAGCACCACGATCAGCGGCAAGCAGATACGCGGGAAGCTGAGCTTCTTGATCAGGTTGGCATGTTCGAGAAACACCGACTGACTACGGCCAATCACCTCGGCGAAAAAGCCCCAGGCGAGAATTCCCGCGCACAGATAAATACCGTAGGCCAGGCTGTTATCCACGCCGGGTAGGCGGGCCTTCATCAGCTGGGAGAAGATCACCGTGTAAACGATGATCATCGACAGGGGATTGAGGATCGTCCAGGTCGCGCCCAGCAAGGAGTTGCGGTAGCGCGTCTGAAACTCGCGCTTGACGCTACCCAGGACAAAACCGCGGTAATTCCAGACCGCACGTACCATGCCGATCGCCACTAGAGAATCCTGCCGTATTGATCTTCGAAACGAACGATATCGTCCTCGCCCAGGTATTCGCCGCTCTGCACTTCAATCATGACCAGATCGATCACCCCAGGGTTCTCCAGGCGGTGCTTGTGCCCGGCTGGGATAAAGGTCGATTCGTTGCTGTTGACCAGGCGCGCTCCGTCACCATTGGTGACCTTGGCCATGCCTTGGACCACCACCCAATGTTCGCTGCGGTGGTGGTGCATCTGCAGCGATAGCGCTGCGCCGGGCTTGACCACGATACGTTTGATCTTGAAACGCAGGCCTTCCTCCAGCACCGTATAGGTGCCCCAGGGGCGACTCACGGTGCGGTGCAGGCGATAGGCATCGTGGTTGTTGTCTTTCAAGCGTTTGACCACTTGCCTTACATCTTGGGCACGGTCGGCGTGGGCCACCAGAATGGCATCGGCCGTATCGATGACGATCAAGTCCTCTACCCCAACTGTCGCCACCAGGCGGCCTTCGCTCTGTACGAAGGTATTGCGGCTGTCGATAAAGATCGCTTCGCCCGTCGCGCGATTGTTCTGCGCATCCGGTATGACCAGATCGCTCATGGCCCCCCAGGAACCGATATCACTCCAGCCGAAACTTGCGGGGACCACTGCGACCTTGTTCGAACGCTCCATCAGTGCATAGTCGATGGAAATATCCGGCAGGGCCGCGAAGTGTTCGGCATTCAGCTCCTGTTGCATCACCGCGCCCAGATCCTGGGCAGGACTCGCTGCCACGCAGGCAGCGGCCAATTCGAGCAACTCGGGGGCATGGGCTTCGAGCTCTCCTAGCAGGGTGCTGGCGGTGAAGCAGAACATCCCCGAATTCCACAGGAACGTGCCGCTGGCTAGGTAGTGTTCGGCGGTGTGCTGGTCAGGCTTTTCGACAAAGCGCTCGACCAAGGCAGCGCCCTGCTGATCCAGCGGCGTGCCGACTTCGATATAACCAAATCCGGTTTCGGGTGCCGTAGGACGGATGCCGAAGGTGACCAGGTAGCCATCTGCGGCCAGTGCAGCGGCCTGTTTCACTGACGCGACAAAGGCATCTGAGTCCTGAATCAGGTGGTCGGCGGGCATCACCACCATCATCACTTGATCACCGTAGCGCTCGCACAGCACCAGCGCCGCCGCGGCAATGGCTGGGGCGGTATTGCGGCCCAGGGGCTCGAGGATAAAGTGGGCATGCTGACGCGGCAGCTTGGCGGCAAGAAAGTGATCCTTGCTCTGGAAGTAGTAGTCGCGGTTGGTCACCGTAACGATATCGCCACCCTGGGCCAGCAGCTCGGCGGCCCGTCGGTAGGTCTTGGCCAGTAACGACTCGCCATCGGGTAGCCGCATAAAGGGCTTGGGCTGCCCTTCTCGGGATACCGGCCACAGCCGGGTGCCGGCACCGCCGGAGAGAATCACGGGAACTAACATGGACCTACTCCTTGGCCACGCGTTTAAGGTCGGCGTCCACCATCATCTGGATCAGGCTTGCCAAACTGGTCTTAGGCGCCCAGCCCAGTACCCGCTCGGCCTTCCCCGGGTTGCCCAGCAACACCTCTACTTCGGCTGGGCGGAAGAAAGCCGGATCGATCACCACATGCGCTTGGTAGTCCAGGCCCACGTGGGCAAAAGCAATGCGACACATCTCGCGTACAGTGGTGGTCACACCTGTAGCCACGACATAGTCGTCGGCCTTGTCCTGCTGCAACATCAACCACATTGCCTCGACATAGTCGCCGGCAAAGCCCCAGTCGCGTTTGGCGTCGATATTACCCAGACGCAACTCTCGCTGTTTACCCAGCTTGATTCGCGCGACGGCATCGGTGACCTTGCGGGTGACGAACTCGATACCGCGCAGCGGCGATTCATGGTTGAACAGGATGCCGCTGGAGGCATGCAGGCCAAAGCTTTCGCGATAATTGACGGTAATCCAGTGACCGTACAACTTGGCCACCCCATAAGGGCTACGTGGATAAAACGGCGTGTTCTCATCCTGCCGCTCAGCCTGAATCAGGCCAAACATCTCGCTGGTCGAGGCCTGGTAGAAACGCGTTTCCGGGCTGAACTGGCGAATCGCCTCCAGCATATGGGTAACGCCCAGGCCATCGACGATACCGGTGGTGATCGGCTGATCCCAGGAGGTTGCCACAAAACTCTGTGCGCCGAGGTTATAGACTTCATCGGGACGTGCCTTAAACACCGCCCGCTGCACCGAGCTGGCATCGGCGAGGTCGCCATCCAGATAGTTGATCTCAGACTCGATACCCAACTCGCGCAGACGCCAACGCGTATCGCTGCTGCGCCGGGCCACCAGACCGTGAACCTGGTAACCCTTGTCCAGCAGCAGTTTCGCCAGATAGGCCCCATCTTGCCCGGTAAGCCCGGTAATCAGTGCACTTTTACTCATTATTGTCGTTCTCTTTCTTCCCAGTCAGAGAGCACTCTGCGCAGGGTCTCCGTGATGTTTACGCCAGGTTTCCACCCGGTCTCTTTTTGTAGTTTGTCGGAGCTACCGACAACCCGACGCTGCTCGGCTCTGCGCATCCGCGCGGAGTCCTGCGCCAGCTCCACCTTCACCCCGGCCAATTCGGCCATTTCTTTGATCAGGTCGCGAACCCGACGTTCATTGCCAGAGCAAACGTTATAGACCTCGCCATTGCGGCCATGCTCCAACAGGAGCAGGTAAGCCTCGATGACATCCTGCACATCCAGAAAGTCGCGGGTTACATCAATATCCCCGACATCCAGGCGCGGCGACTGCAACCCTAGGCGAACCCGAGCTATCTGTCTGGCCATATTGGAGATGACAAAAGCTTCGCCCTGACCTGCACCGATATGGTTGAACGGGCGTGCCACTATGATGCGCCAGGGCTCGGTATAGCTCCACTGCAAGCAGAGTAATTCAGCCGAATTTTTACTCACTGCATAGGGGTTTCGCGGCTGTGGAATCAATGTTTCGACGACTGGCAAGTCAGCTTCTGCAACTTGACCGTATACGTCGCCGGAACTGACGTAGAGGAAGGTGCCGTCGAAGCCTGTATTTTTCATGCCTTGCAGCAGGTTGAGCGTGCCCAATAGGTTGACCTGGAGGGTACGTGCCGGATCGCGGAATGCTTCTGGAACGAATGTCTGGCCCGCCAAATGGATAACCGCATCCGGCTGGTGCTGCTCCAGCATGCGGTTTAGCACAGCGCTATCGAGCAGATCATAACTGCCCTCAGGTAGCAGCAACTGCCAGTCAAGTGCTGCCTGGGTGCCGACGAGTAGGCGCTGCAGGTGCTGCCCGACAAATCCTGACAGCCCGGTCACCAATATTTTCTTTCTCATGCGTGTTCAACCTGTTTGCAGCGGATCAGGGAGAGCGAAGAACTGTGCCGAGCTTTTAGCTGAGCGAACTTTAATCTGCCCACGTACCTTGTGCTGTTATCTGATATTCAGCTAACGAGCGGCAACCAATCGCTTCAACGAGGTGATTAGCCTTGCCACCTTCCACAGGCGGCTGCTGTAAATCGCGGCTAACTGCGCCTCAGCAAAATCGGCACGCTGCATGGCGCTTTTCAGGTTTACTTGCAGCGGTTCAATGTCCACGACCGGGTGGCTGAAGCGGTGCCCGTAACACAGCTGAAACTCATCAAGGAAATTGGGCGGCATAGACAGTGGCGCAAGTAACTCGAGTTTTTCCTGCGCGACGTAATAGCGGTTAATGCCGTCGCACAGGGCGAGTTGATAGTTCGCCTGTAAGATAATGGATTGCCATTCTGGCTCTCTGTTAAATGGTGACTCAATGAGGATGAGCCAAGGGCGCCATTGCTGGAAGTCCATTCCACGCAGCACCTGCTCTTCAAAACCTTCGACATCAATTTTAAGGAAATGAAACGGTCGCTCATGGTTTGCATGCTCTTCACAAATGCTGGCCAGGGTTCGTGTCTTTACCGTACGTTGGATAAAAGGAATGCCTTCGGCTTGTTGCAGTTGCGCCATGTCCAGACTGAGGGTTGAAAGCCCCGTTTCTGGTGACTCGAAGAACACCAGTTCATCTTCTCGGTCACCTACTGCCACGCAGAGGTTTATATCCTCGGGGCGCTCGTCGCACAGTGACTGGTGGTAGTGCAGCACCGGCTCAATATTGATGCCGCGCCAGCCGCGCTCGTACAGCGAGCGCGTTACTGAGTCGTGGGTTGGGTGATTGGCGCCGATATCAATATAGAAACCGGGCCCGAAAAATCTCAGGGCCCGCCACAGCATCACATCTTCAAAATTTTGCGCGTAGGAAATGAATGGCATGGGCGAAGGCATCCTGGCTGCAGTAGTGCTGACGGTTTTCAACGGCTATGAATAGGGTTATCTGTACCGGCAGAAATTTCCCGCCCGGTTAACATGCGTTGTGCGATGCGTTTGCCGTGCTCACGCAGTGGACATTCGATAAAGCGATAGTTAAGTTCGCTAAGCACAATAATCAGCGCTCCGGCCGTGAGCACGAAGTGATAAAAAAATTGATCACCGAAACTGGCCTGATCCGGATAAAGACGATGCCATATTTCGCGGGTAAAGAAGAAGGCGGGAACATGGATCAAGTAAATGGCGTACGAGCGCGTACCAAACCAAATCATTAGATTTTTGAAAGCACCGCGAGGAAAAAGGTAATCTCGATCATACGAAGCGATCAGAACAAGTACTGCGCAGAGGAGTGCGATCATGCCAATTCGTACAGAGACTATCCGCAGTTGATCGGTGCCGAGTGCCGCTAGACAGGCCAGCAGGCCAACAAGAATGACAGGCCCCCACCAACCACGCGCAAGGAAGGCGGGCTGGAACAACTTGTAGGACGGATGTGCACTCCAGAGCGCAATTAAGATACCCAAGGCCAGCGCGTCGGTACGGAACATCATGAGCATCGGTGTTCTGAGTGTAAACAGTTGCAATAAAACCATCCCTACAAGGGCGTAGGGTAATAATCGACGGGTCAACAATATAAGAAACGGAAACGCCAAATAGAACTGCTCCTCCAGCGACAAACTCCAGTACACAAAGCTCGCGCCGTAATCCCACTGCATAAATAGCTCAGCGAAACGGATATTTGCAACGTGCAGAACAGCGGCAATGGTGGCTTCGAAGTTAGTTCTGAAACTGCCAAATGTACCCGACTGATTGAACCCAATAGCGGCAAGTAAAATAATGGCTAGCCATAACCAAGCAGAGGGCAAAAGGCGCCATGCTCGTCGTGTCCAGAAGGCCAAGGTAATTCGTAGTGCAGATAAAAAATCATTACTGCTTTGTAGTCGAGGCACTAGATCGCGGGCGATAACAAAGCCTGAGATTGCGAAAAACAGGTCAACGCCAAAGCCCCCGCCAAAGTAGCTATAGAAGCGGGTCAAGGCTGGAGTTGTCCACGTCATTAAGGTCGTACTGGCGTGATAGACAACAACAAACAGCACCGCCAAACCACGCAATAACTCGATATCTTCGATTCTATTTTTCATCTCGACCGTTCGACTCAAGGTTTGCGCGCGACTATCACTTGGCTTTTCGGCATCACCGCATCCAGTGCTGCCTTGATCTGCGGACCGGCTGGCAGCGACAACAGGGTCGACCAGGTTTCAGCCCAGTTTTCCAGCAACGGATGCCACGGTGGCGAAAGCGGCTGATTTTCACAAGCCCAATACAGCGACCACCATACCGAGTGGTAGAAGCCATATTGCATGCTGCTCTCGACGACCAGACCGGCATCCATCGCCAGACGCTCCAACTCGCCGCGCTTGAAGATGCGGATGTGGTTAGGGCTCTCGAAATAGACAGGTGGCGCGATATGCTTCTGTACGCCCTCAATGATTTCATCGGGTACGGTCAGTAGAAACTGTGCGCCAGGTTTGGCAACACGAACGAGCTCGGCCATAAATTGCGCTGGGTCATCGACATGCTCCAGCACCTCCATGGCTACGACCTTGCTGACTCGTCCGTCAGGCAGTGGGATGGGGTTGGCGTCGGTAACCAGAATTTGTACGCTTCGCGCGGCTTCGGCTTGCAGGCGCTGTCTAGCAGTTTCCAGTTTCTCGGCGTCGACATCGGCAAGAATCATTTCCGCACCTTGTCTGGCGCTGAAAAGGGCATAGCCGCCTGCACCGCAACCGATATCCAGCACTGAATCCTCAGGTCCGATGGCGAACCCTTTGACCAGCTCTCCAGTGTCATTTTGCAGCCAGCCACTGAGGTGGATATCGACCAGACCGATATCGATGTCGGGCTCTGCGGGGACAGGTGCCTGAGGTACCGACTCGCGGGCAAGCTGTGGCTCGGAAGGTGGGGTCAGTAGGCGCTTGAGCCGACTCAGCATGTGCGGATTCTCATAGTAGGACAGTGAGCCTTGAGGACACGGATCAACCGGGCTTACGCGCAACAATGACCTGGCTTTTAGGCATCAGGCGATCCAGTTGCTGTTTAACCGGAGAAAACTCGGGCATTTGAATAAGCTGGTGCCAGAGGCCAGTCCAGTTGTCGAGGAGTGGTGAGTAGGGCGGATGCACCACGTCATGAGTTTCACCTGTCTGTTGTTTGCCGGAGGCCTTGAGTTGTGACCAGTAGATCAGCATCCACATGCTCCAATAAAACCCGTAGGACGCGCGGCGCTCGATGACCAACCCAGCCCCCTCAACCAACTGGCCGAAGGCTTCGCGCTCGAAAATATGAATATGATTGGGCGATTGGAAATAATGTGCCGGGGCACAATCCAACTGTATGTGTTCGGCAACCGGGTCAGGCACTGCTAACAGGTAGAGCGCCCCTGGACGCCCCACCCGAACCAGTTCGCGCAGCACGGCTGCCGGGTCATCAACGTGCTCAAGCATTTCCAGGGCAATTACCCGAGAGGCATATTCAGCCACCAGTGGTAGCGGGCTACTGTCGGATACCAGACCTTCAACGGCCCGAGCGGGGGTTTGCTCAAGTTTTTGCCGCAGGGCCTCGATTTTCTCTGGAACCACATCACTGAACACTACATGGGCGCCGCGGTTGGCGCAGAACAAGGTCGCGCCACCTGCGCCGCAGCCAACATCCAGCACAACATCCTGCGGGTCGATGGGGAAGCCAGAAAACAGTTCGTCAGTGGCGTTCAGGAACCAGCCGCTCTGTACGGCATCAATCAAGCCACAATCTCGAGCGTCGACGGCGTCCGGCATATTGGGCGCCTCATCCGATATTATCTCGACAGCGCGTGCATTATTTTTCACCCCGGCCAGACGACGGAGTAGGTCGAGTGGGTTCATCGGCTTGAGGCCTCGTCAATATTCAGAAAAGTGCGCAGACGCTCGCTGGCAATCTCCACAGAACAGTGCCCGCGCATGCGCTCGACGGCTGCTGCCGACATCCGCGCGTAGCGTTCAGGGTCATCCGTCATACAGGCATAGGCGTCGCTGTATGCCTTGACCAGCGAAGCCCAGTCGATCTGGTGACGACAGGTGCGGTAAGCCAAGCGTGGGTCGTGAGACCAGGCGGAGGCATCCAGCCAGCTGTCGACGATAAAGGCCACGTCCTCGTCGATATAGTCGCGCATCGCCGAGTGTTGCGGGGCGATTGCCGGTTTGCCGCAGGACAGAAACTCCATCAGCGGCAGGCACTGGCCCTCGCCATGGGAGGCATTGATCACGAAAGCGCTAGCGCGGATCAGGCTGTCGAACTCGGGGCCTTCCAAAAAGCCTTGCAGCAGCACCACCCGGCAGCGGAAGGCCGGCATACGCGCCATACACATCAACATGTCGTTTAGGGCTGACTGGTATTCGTGGTGGCCGAGTTTGAACAACAGCGTGGCGTCTGGGGTGTCCTTAAATGCCGCACAGAAGGCGGTGAGCATGTCGACCCAATTCTTACGGCCGTCGTACGGGTTGAACAATGCAGTGAAAACCACCCCCGATAGTTCGAAGCTGCAAGGAGCCAAGTCCCATTCCTGTGTCTGCGGTGTTAGGCCGGATTTAGGCAGTAGCTTGGGCTCCACGGTATTGCATGGTTCAAGGTGTTTAGTCTTGTCTTCGCTCACTAGCGTCAAAGCTGTTGCAGTTGCCGGGCGAGGTGAGGGCAATAGTCGGTCGCGCACACAGCGCAGATACCATTCACCGAGATAGCGACGACTGACCCTTAGCCTTGACTGCTGACGGAAGGGCTGGATCAGCAGAGCGTCGCTGGTGCCTCCAGTTGAGCTTGCGGGCCGCTCTTGGGCGCGGGCAGCTTTCACCGCATTGGCCACCGCATCGAGACCAGGCATGTAAGGCTCTAAGGCGACATCGTGGGTGTCCAACACGACCCCGGAACGTACCTCGATCCGCAACGGGCAAACCAATGGCAGCGCCGAGGATTGCTCGCGCAACCCTTGGTATTTGTCCCAGACCGGCGAGGGAACGCTGATGATCGGAAAATTTTTACCCAGTTCGGTTTTGACCGCCTGCACCGTAAGCTCCGAGTGCGTAATGCCAAGACCGCACTTGCTCAGTACATAACGCCAATCCTGGTTCAGCTCATCAAGCCAAGGTTCGTTGGGAATGCTGTCGAACTCCCAAGCGAAAACGGAAACAGTTGGGCAGCGTAGGGTGAGCGGGGTCTTGTGCGGCGGCGTAAATGATAGGAACACACAACGCTCACCGGCGGCGCAGGCCTGATCGTAGAGACGATCAACCTGCAATTCAGGTGTCTCGATGATCTCTACATCACCTAGACGCCGCAGCGCGGGGAGAAAATCGCGCAGTACGAAGTAATAGCTGTACTCCGGTAGGCCTAGGCTGGATGCAATATTGGCAGCATTGACTTGGGAATAAACGAGAATCTTCATTCGGCCAGGCTCCTGTCGATCCGCAGGTCCTGGGATGGTTTTGAAGCACTCAATAACACCTCGTCGAGAAAGCGCATCAGCGGTTCGCTAACTGACTCGACTGCGGCGAAGTGTTGCATCTGCTGATAAGCGCTGCGCGACATAGCTTGGTAACGGGCTGGGTCGCTTAACGCGACCTGGTGACTGTCGCGAAAGGCCTCAACGAGGGATTGCCAATTGAGTCGATGCTTGTGGGTAAACATCATGCCGGTCGGGTCATGGGGCCAGCAGGTCGGCTCCAAGGAAGTTTGGAGTACGAAGGCCAGTTGATCGTTCAGATAATCCGCCATGGCGGTGTGTTTGGGGGCTATCACCGGCTTGGCGCTGGAGAGAAACTCCATCAGGGGCAGGCATAAACCCTCGCAAGAGGATGCATTGACGTAATAGGTGCTCGCCCGAATAAATTCCCGGTACTGCGTGTCCTCGAGAAATCCATGTAGCACCAGCACGCGACAGCGAAACGGTGCCAGACGAGACAGCAGTGTCATCAGCACGATCCGGTAATGTTCAAGATCGTGGTGGGTCATTTTTAGCAGCAGGGTGGCGTTCTCGGTGTATTTGAACGCCCAGCAGAAGGCGGTGACCAGATCGACCCAGTTCTTGCGCCCATCGGCCGGGTTCAGCACCGTGGTGTAGACCACGCCACTGACACTCAACAACTGCGGCTTGGGTGCAGCCGCCGGGTCTTGTGGTGCAACGGCTTCAACCGGAAGGGGCGCGTTGAGCAGGGGACCCAGTGGCTGACGCATCTCGCGCCACCAACCTTTGAACAGGGCCTTGCTCAATGGCCAGATCAAATGGCGTGGAGCACCCGACAGAAGCAATCTTTCAATTTCGGGCTCGGGCGGTTCTACCACAGGCTCTGGTTTGCGCACCAAACCATCGGCGGACAACCCCAAGGTGGGGCTGTCGATGACGATACCGGCGAATGGAAATTCGCGCTCGCCAAGCTCGATCGGCAACCCGTCAGGCGACCCAAGATAGGCATAGCGATCCCAGACCGGCGCAGGCAAGGCAATAACTGGAAACCCATCAGGCATCGCGTGCTCGACCAACCCGGCGGTTTCTCGGCTGGTGCAAATGGCCCCCTGCAGGTTTGCCAAGGCATAGCGCCAATCGTTCTGCGGATTACCATCCCAAGCGACGGACGGCAGGCTATCGAACTCCCAGGCAAAAACCACAACGGTCGGACAACTCAGTCCCAGCGGGGCCTGATGGGGCGGACTGAAACTGAAGAACACCACCTCTTCACCGGCCGCGCGGTGCTGCTCATACAGCCTGTCGATTTCCTCGGTGCTTTTTACCAACAGCACACGCCCCAGGCGTTCGAGCGCCGGGAGGAAGTCTTTCATCAGGAAAAAGTAACTGTATTCTGGTTTACCGAGGGAACCCTGGATACTGGCTTGATCGATTTTCGATCCCACGAGGATGATCATGTCGCGAAAACAACTCCTCTCATCGCCGGGCGAACATGCCCCAGCTGCACAGTTAATTGTTATTAGTGTCTACACCAAGAGAAGTCAGCTTCGTCGTAGCCGACCCAGCTAGCGGAGCAAACCGTGCGGCCTGCAAAAAGCCATCGAACTAAGGTAAATAGCTTCAATACTCAGATAATGGCCGCATCTTACACAAAGTTCCGCCTCTGATCTGCGCTCAAAATAGCATCTTATCCGATCCCTATCACTGCCCCCGACACAACCAAACAACATCCGCACGGTCACACCATAACGCCCGGCAACTGGCCCCTGCTAGCGGGCTTGCGCTAGGCTTACCGTCTACGCAGCAACCCCTCTGCTGCGCCGTTCTCGTCTGTAAGGAGTTTGATCATGACTGCTTTCCGTCTTTTCAGTGCGGCCGCCCTGCTGACTCTGGCCACCAGCGCGTCGGCCACCAGTTTCGTGGTCACCACCGATGCCATCGTCGGCGGTGTGGCGGCCACCAGCGAAGCCACGTCCGATGTCAGCTCGTCGCTGCGTGATGACAAGATCGTACTCGCCGCGCGCGACGATGCGGCGAGCTTCGTCGCCAGCCAGGGTGCTATCCGTGGCGTGCAACTGGAGGCGGCGTTAGAGCATATTCGCCAACAGGCACCGAGCCTGGCGGCCAACGACCTGCAACTGGCGCAGGCGATTCTCAGCCTCTAACCCCCGAGACTGCCACGGCCAGATCGTGGCAGTGGTGTACCGTCGCGGGCAGTAGCGGCTCAGCCCGGCATGACTCGTACACTCCTATTTCGCCTGCTGCGCGGCACGCCGCTGGTTGTGTGGCATGCTGCGCACGGAACTGACGCAGACCATATGCGTCGAAAGAGCCATCATGTCGTTTACCGGAGATTGCCATGCAGCGTCCTTTGCTCACTGCTGTTGCTTTTTTTGCGCTGTTCGCTGGCAGCGTCCAGGCACAAACATTGGTTGCCACCAGTAACATCATTATCCGCGCAGTAGACCGTACCCTCGACTTCACCTCGGATACCACCACCTCGATCCGCGACTCCAAAATCGTCCTCGCCGCACGTGACGACGCCGCCAGTTTCGTTGCCAGCCAAGGCGCGATCCGCGGGGTTCAACTGGAAGCCGCGCTAGGCAGCATCCGCGCCCAGGTGCCTGAAGCACACAACGCCTCTGATCTGGTACTGGCCGAAGCCATCCTCGCACTGTGAGCTTAACGCGTGCCGGGCTGCTGGCGCTGGCTCTGTTCGCCAGCACCAGCGGGCATGCCGGGTTGCGCCTGGCACTGGATACCGACGCCCTCAACAGTGACGAACGGCACGCCAGTCAAGCGTTGTTGAGTGAAGCGCTCGCCGCCTTACCCCCCTTGTTCCGCCAACAACTGGACCGTCGCATCAAAGTGCGCTGGCGGCAGATGCCGGCTGAGGTGTATGGGCGCGCCGGGCGTTTCAGCGGTATCGAGTTGAATGCCGCGCTATTGCCGGCGTTGAGCGATGGCAGTGCCGCCAGCGCCACCACCCAGCGCCCGCATGGCACCGTGCGGCGCGAGCTGCTGGCTACCGTGATCCATGAACTGACGCATCTGTATGACCGTGCCCAGCTCTGGTCGACAGCCGACAAGCAGCGCCTGTTGCGGTGCCGGCAGCGGCTCGACAGCCTCGGTCCCGTCGGCCTGCCCGACGCGTGTCGCGGGCAGACGGCCAGGCGATTCACGCTGAGCGACGACCCGCGCCTACTCGACTTGGCCGGCTGGCCACAGCAGGTCGGTCGACGCGGCGAACGCGAGCACGAGAACGGCCAGGTGGCGCGCAGCCCGGATGCCTACGAACTGAGCAACCCGCGCGAGTTCGTCGCGGTGAACATGGAGTATTTCCTGCTCGACCCCAGCTACGCGTGCCGGCGCCCCTCGCTCGCCGGCTACTTGCAAGCACATTTCGGCAACGCCACGTCGGGCTGGGTGCCGGCCAATCAGCAGCCTTGCGCCGACAGTTACGCCTACCTGAACGCCGGGCGTGATTTCGCCCGTCAACCGCTCGGCGCCCTCGACCTGGAGCGGGTCTACCAGGTCGATTACCTGCTGGCCGAGGCCAACCAGGCCTGGGCCAGCCGCTGGGGGCACAGCATGCTGCGCCTGGTGATCTGCGCACCGGGGCGGCCACGCGGCGCGGATTGCCGGTTGGACCTCGATCACCACCTGGTGCTGTCCTACCGCGCGTTTGTCGGCGATCTGCAGCTGTCCAGCTGGGATGGCCTGACCGGTGCTTACCCCTCGCGACTGTTCGTGCTACCGCTGGAGCAGGTGATCGAGGAATACACCAAGGTCGAGCTGCGCAGCCTGGCCTCGGTGCCGCTGAAACTTGAGCGCGCGCAACTGGAGCAATTGGTCACCCGCGCCGCCGAGCAGCACTGGAGCTACGACGGCGACTACTACTTCATTTCCAACAACTGTGCGGTCGAGACCCTCAAGTTGCTGCGCAGCGGCAGCCAGCATCCGCGCTTGCAGGCCCTCGACAGCATCATGCCCAACGGCCTGCTCGACACCCTGGTGGCGCGCGACCTGGCCGACCGCAGCGTGCTGCTTGATCCGCGCGAAGCGTTGCGCCTGGGCTACCGCTTCGACTCTTTCCGCGACCGTTACCAGGCCATGTTCACGGTGTTGCAACAGCGTCTACCGATCAGCCAGGACAACGTCGAAGACTGGCTCGCGCAACCCTCCAGCGCCCGCCGCCCGTGGTTCGCCCAAGCCGACCTGCGCGCCAGCGCCGCGCTCCTGCTCTTGGAGCAGGCGGCGCTGCGCCGGCAATTGCTGCTGGCCCAGGATGAACTCAAGCAGCGCTACCTGACCGGCCGCGCCGCCAAAGATCCGAGCTTGGATAAAGCCGGTGGCGCCCTGGAGCAGATCCTCGCCAACAGCGGCTTTCTCAGTCGCCCGGCCGAGCTGCTGGACGGCGGCTAC
>TARA_R100001244_G_scaffold6593_11_pt1 | contig 19371 bp, 15 predicted proteins | sample TARA_R100001244 | Tara Oceans TARA_R100001244 (sample SAMEA2621564) | marine metagenome | biome: marine biome (ENVO:00000447); feature: mesopelagic zone (ENVO:00000213); material: "saline water (ENVO:00002010), including plankton (ENVO:xxxxxxxx)" | depth 790 m
GCGATGGCTGCGGGCTGTGTGGCGACGGAAAGAAAGGCTTGGTTTGGCAAGCGCCAGCAGGTGCGCGCTTCCATATTCTCCGCGCTGGCTGCTGTTCATGGCAGTGAAGACCTGGCCAAAGCCGGTATCGAAGTGCGGCGCGACGGGACAAGGCAGAGCCTGTTCGCGTGGCTGCGCTTTCCCAATATTTCGCTGGGGGCGCTCCGTCCATTGGAAGAAATGGAAGCATGTTTGCAAAATTGCGATCCCGATCTTCTGGCGGAAATCGAGGAAGATGCGCGCTATGCGCCCTATCTCGAACGCCAGGAATCGGAACTGCGGGACCTGCGGGCCAACGAGCAGATATTGCTGGGCGATGATCTTGACTATGCGATGATCGCCGGACTTTCCAACGAGATGGTCGAACGCCTGACGACGGCCCGGCCCGAGACATTGGCAGCGGCGTCGCGGATTCGCGGCATCACGCCCGCCGCTCTGGCGGCGATCCTTGTCCACGCCCGGCGGCGCGACAGCCGGACTCTGGCTGCATGACCGAAGAAGAGGCGCAGGCCTGGTTGCGCGCGGAATATGATGTTTCACGTGAAACATGGCAGCGGCTGGAGTTTTTCGTGGCGCTGCTCCGCGAGGAAATGCAGCGGCAAAATCTGATTTCCAAGGCGAGCGCCGATAACCTGTGGGGCCGGCATATCGTCGACAGCGCCCAGCTGTTGCGCTACGCGCCGGTGTCGGACGCGGGGAAGATATGGCTCGATCTGGGAACCGGCGCGGGCTTCCCCGGTATCATCATCGCCATAGTCTCGCCCTATCGGGTGAAGATGGTTGAGTCGCGCAAAAGGCGATGCGAGTTCCTGAATCATGTGGTCGAGCAGACCGGTATCGCGGACCATGCAACGGTCTTGGCGGACCGGCTGGAGAATATTGAGAGCTTTCCGGTCGACGTGATCAGCGCCCGCGCCTTCGCGCCACTGGATCGGCTCATCGCACTTTCGCACCGCTTTTCCACAGAAAATACGGTTTGGCTCTTACCTAAAGGTAAAAATGCGGTAAGGGAGTTGAAAGGCCTGTCGCCAAAAAGGCAAAAAATGTTCCACGTGGAACATAGTTTGACCGATCCGGACGCCGGAATATTGGTGGGAAAGGGCTAGAAACCGGTTTTCTAGGGTAGAACGGCACATGGTTCGTATCGCAATAGCCAATCAAAAGGGCGGTGTCGGCAAGACCACCACAGCGATCAACATGGCCACCGCGCTGGCAGCGAGCGGCTGGAAAGTACTGCTGATCGACCTCGATCCGCAGGGCAATGCCTCGACCGGTCTAGGATTGTCGCAGGGTGATCGCGTCAACAGCAGCTATGATCTGCTGATCAATGACGTGGACCTGTCCGATTGCATCAATCAGACCAGGGTGCCCGGCCTTGAAATCGTCCCCGCCACGGTCGATCTCTCCGGGGCCGAAGTGGAGCTGGTCGAGTTCGAAGAACGCACCCATCGCCTGAAGAAAGCGCTGGATGCCGCGGACAATGGCCGATGGGACATCATCCTGATCGATTGCCCGCCATCGCTTGGCCTGCTCACTCTCAACGCGATGGTCGCGGTGGAATCCCTGCTGGTACCACTGCAATGCGAGTTTTTCGCGCTCGAGGGGCTGAGCCAGTTGCTGCAGACCGTCGAACGCATCCGCGCCCGCTTCAACCGGCAGCTATCGGTGATGGGCGTGGTCCTGACCATGTATGACCGGCGCAACAAGCTGACCGAACAGGTGTCCGACGATGTCCGGGCCTGCCTCGGCGATGTGGTCTTCGAGACGGTGATCCCGCGCAACGTCCGCCTGTCCGAAGCGCCGAGCCACGGGCTTCCGGCGCTGATATACGATTATCGCTGCAGCGGATCGGTTGCCTATATAGACCTCGCGCGCGAGTTGATCAGTCGGTTGCCCGACCGGAAGGTGGCCGCCTGATGTCTGATGATCAGACCGTGAATGACAAGAACAAACGCGCGCCGAAGCGGGTGACGGGACTGGGCAGGGGGCTGAACAGCCTGTTCGGCGATATCCAGCGGGAAGAACCGATCGTAACCGGCGAGCCGACCGAAGAAAGCCAGAGTGCACCGGCAATGGTGATCGACGGCCTGCGCTCGATCGCGGTGTCGGATATCCGGCCAAATCCCGACCAGCCGCGGCAGACTTTCGATTCGGACGCACTGGACGAATTGGCGAACAGCATGCGCCAGCGCGGCGTGATTCAACCGATCGTCGTACGCCCGCACGGCAAGAGTTTCCAGATTGTCGCCGGAGAACGCCGCTGGCGCGCTGCGCAGCGTGCCCGCCTGCACCAGATTCCGGCCGTGGTCCGCAATCTCAACGACGAAGAAACGCTGGAAATCGCGATTGTCGAGAATGTCCAGCGCAAGGACCTCAATGTTATCGAGGAAGCCGAGGCCTATGCACGGCTGAGTCAGGACTTCGGCCATAGCCAGGCGCGGCTGGCCGAGATTGTCGGCAAGTCACGCAGCCATATCGCCAATCTCATGCGCTTGCTGGAATTGCCCGACAGTGTGAAAGCGCTGGTGGTAGACGAGAAACTGACCATGGGTCATGCGCGCGCGCTGATCAACGCACCCAACGCCGAAGAACTGGGGGCCCAGATTGCCAGCCAGGGTCTGTCGGTCCGGGACGTCGAGCGGCTGGTGCGCAAGGCCCTCGCCAATGACAAGCCGGCTTCGACGAAAAAGCCGCGGACGCTGTCGGAAGCCGATGCCGACATCCAGGCGCTGGAAACGCATCTCGGCGACCTGCTGGGCCTGAAGGTGAAAATCCAGTCGGACGGGCAGGGTGGAATCATGGCGATTGAATATGCCAATCTTGACCAGCTCGACCTGATTTGTCAGCGGCTGACCGGCGAACATATCTAGATATTCGGCGGCTGCCGGGTCCGCAATCGGTCGGAATATCTGCCGGACGGGAGCAATATTGAACCCAAACTCCCCTATATTATCATTATATATCAATATGTTGTGTAATTAATCAAAAATTAACCATGACTTGCAGCAAAGGTTTATTCTTTCCCGAGGATAAGCGCTGTCGAATGTTGATACAGGCGATAGCGGGCCAGTGGGTTTGGCCTGATTACACCGCACGTATCCTTTCAGTCATGTAATGAACAATAGGGACCAGTAACTATGTCAAAATTTATCAAGGCCGCTTTGGCCTCTTCCGTGCTTGTGGCTTCGGTCATGGGTGCAACCGCTGCACGCGCTGATACTGCTACGGCAGATGCCCGTGCCAATATCCTCCAACAGGTTACCGTCAACTCCGATGGCACAGCCCTAGATTTCGGTACGATCGTTACCGGAACCGCTGCCTCGACCGTATCTGTAAGCGCCGGTGGCCGTTCCTGCGGTGCCGGGCTGGTCTGTTCAGGCGCAACATCTGCAGCCGGTTTTGATGTAACTGGCACGGCCGGCGAGACGGTGAGCGTTGCCTCTGATCCAAGCGTGACGCTGACCAGCGGAACCAACAGCATGACCGCCAATATTGTTGCCAGCGTCTCGACGCTGACATTGACCGGCGGCGTCGGGTCTTTCAACGTGGGCGGACTGCTCAATGTCGGTGCCAACCAGGCCGATGGTGCGTATGAAGGCAGCTTCAACGTGACCGTAAACTACAATTAAATAGCGGTCGGCGGCGCAACAGGCCGCCGAACCGATAACAGATTGCCCGCCCGCGACTTTGGTCGCGGGCGGGTTTTTTGTTCGCCCCGCGCCCTTGATCCGCCGGCGAATCCTGTAAATCTCTTATGGTTAGCCCTTTGGTAACCCTCTTTGTTCATAAGCACAGGTGGGAACAGGTGCGCAAAAAACGCGCCTATCCGTGCAATATGACCAGTAAAGACGGAGAATATAATGACCATCCAGGCTCTCAGGGCTTTGAAGACCTGTTGCATCGGGCTGACCAGCCTTGCGACAGCCATGACAATGACACTCACACCGGCACAGGCCGCAGGCGACCTATTGGTAGCCCCTACCCGGGTGGTGCTCGACGGCGACCGCGGCACCGAAGTGATCCTCAACAATATCGGATCGGAAACGGCGACCTACCGGATCTCGCTCGAGCTGCGCCGGATGACCGCGGATGGCCGTCTGGAAGAGGTGAGCGAAGAGCAGTCCAACCAGATCGAGCAGGCGGCAAAGGCAATGATCCGCTATGCGCCGCGTCGCGTTACCCTGCCGCCCAACCAGCCGCAGGCCATTCGGCTGGGCGTTCGCGCGCCCGAAGGCCTGGCCGACGGGGAATATCGGGTGCACCTGCTGTTCCGTGCCATCCCGGAAGCCCGCTCGGTAACCGATCAGACGGTACCGGATGGTGGTTTTACGATCGCGCTGACGCCGATCTATGGTGTCACAATTCCGATCATAGTCCGCTACGGCAATCTGCAGGCGACCGCCGCGATCGCCAACGGCCGCATGGAAACAGATGCCGAAGGCCAGTCTTTCGCCTTTGATCTCAGCCGTTCGGGTGATCGCTCCACCTATGGCGAGATCCGGATCACCAAACCGGGCCTGGACGAGCCGGTAATGGTTGCGCGCGGTATTGCCGTCTATCCCGAAGTGACCAAAAGAACCGTCTCCCTGCCGGTGCCGCCGGAAATTGCCGCCCAGCTCAGCGGGCCAATCTCTGTGGCCTATTACGAGTCGGCCAATGATGGCGGCGCGCTCATTGCCAAATCCGATATGATCATTAGATAAACATTGTTCATCAGGGACTTAGTGCGGCGCCACGCCGTCAAATAGTCATGATGCGGAGCATGGGACAGCGATATACAATATGGGACCGGTGCAGCTGTGCGCTGGTCAGGGCCGCGGGGATCATTGCGATCTCGGCGGCTTCGCTGCTTCTGGCATCGCCAGCCGAAGCGGCCGGCAGCTGGTCTGCCAGTGATGACGACGCGCTGCTGTTTGATCTGCGGTCGGGCAATTATCGTCTTGGCGACGGGGTCAGAGGCTATCAGACCGACACCGGAATCTGCGTCGATCTTGCCGATATGATCATGGCGATGGACATTCCGCTGCGTCTCGACAAAAAGTCGCGCCGCGCAACTGGCTGGATCTTTTCCGAGAGCCAGACGCTGACCATCGACCGCGATGGCAATATGGTACAGCAGCGCAGCACCAGCAAAAAATTACTGCCCGGGCAGATATATGACGTGCCGGAGGGCTGGTGCGTCGACGTAAAGAGCCTGTCCAGCTGGTTTGATGTCGAATTTACGCCTGACCTGTCCAATGCCCTGCTGACCATCAAGTCCGAAACCCAGCTGCCCTTCGAACGGGCGCTGGCCCGCAAGGAACAGGCTGCCAAAATCCGCCCGCGCAAAAGTTTCGACCTGTCCGGCCTGCCGCAGTCTACGGAACCCTATAAATTCTGGCGGACCCCGTCCGTCGATGCGGTCGTGGCCGCCGGCGGCTTGCGGGACAAACGGTCGGGGCAGCAATTCGACCTGCGCTACGAACTTTATGCGTCGGGCGAAGTCGGCAAGGCCAGCTTTGATGCGCGGCTGTCTTCGGACAGCAAGGGTGTTCCGGAAAATCTGCGGCTCCGGGCCTATCGTACCGATCCCAGAGGAGAATTGCTGGGCCCCCTGCGCGCCACCCATTTTGCCCTGGGCGATGTGTCGACCTTCTCGACCCCGCTGGTTTCCCAGTCGATCGCCGGTCGCGGGGCGCTGGTCACCAATCGCCCGGTCGAGCGGCCGGACAATTTCGACCGGACCAGTTTCCGCGGCGAACTGCCCAGCGGCTGGGATGCCGAACTCTATCGCAACGACCAGCTGCTCGCCTTTGCCGAAAACCGGACCGATGGCCGCTTCGAATTTATCGATGTGCCGCTGCTTTACGGCCAGAACCGCTTCGAAGTCGTGCTCTATGGCCCGCAGGGACAGGTCCGCCGCGATGTGAAAGTCATTCCGGTGGGCCTCGATTCGATCCCGCCCCGAAAAACCTATTATTGGGCCGGAATCAATGAGGCCGGCGAGGATCTGATCCGGCTTGGCGCGTATCTGCCGCTCCGGCAGGCTGGCTGGCGCGGGGGCGTGGGGCTGGAACGCGGCCTGAATGCCAAGACTTCCGTGGCGGCATCGCTGTTCAGCCTGCAGATTGACGGCAATCGCCATGACTATCTGGAAGGATCCGTCCGCCGGGCGGTGGGCCCGACGCTGGTCGAGCTGTCGGCGTCGTCGGATCTCGGCAGCGGGATGGCATTTCGCGGGCAATTGCTGGGGCAGCTCGGCAACAGCTATATTACCGCTGAATCGGTCTGGGCGCGGGGCGGCTTTATCTCCGACCGGGTCGAGGAATATGTCGAATCCCGGCACAGCCTGGCCGTCGATCACAGTTTCAAGATCGGCAGCAAGGCCGTGCCTGTGCATATAGACGCCCAGTATGAGACCCGTTCCGACGGGCGCGACAGCTTCGACCTGACCGGTCGCCTGTCGCTCAACCTTAGACGCCTGTCGCTGACCGGCGAACTCAACTGGGAGAAGCGATTCAGCGATTTCGGCCCGGATCCGCCGGACCGTCTCGATGCACGGCTGCTCGCCAATGGCCGGATCGGCAAGGTTCGGCTGCGGGGCGAAGCGGTTTACCGTCTGGCACCGGAAAAACGGTTTGAAAGGGTCAATTTCACCGGCGAATGGCGCGCCGGCGAGCGATCCGACTGGCGCGCGGAGTTGGGCTATGATGCCGGGCTGAACCGTGGCCGTGCCGGCGTCGGCATCATTCGCCGGTTCGAGCATTTTTCGCTCACCGCCAGTGCGGAAGCCGCCAGCGACGGGTCGCTGGCAGCCGGTCTCAATCTCGCCTTCAGCCTGGGGCCGGATCCGCGCAATGGAAAATTTCGCCTTTCAAACAACAAGTTAGCTAATAACGGTCAGGCGCTGGCGATTGTGTTTCACGATGAAAACCGGGACGGTATCCGCCAGCCCGGCGAAAAACTCGCGGAACATGTCGAGCTTACTGCCGGGCAGACAGTGGCGATTACCGCGACCGATGCCAACGGCCATGCGGTGATCGACAATCTGCAACCCTTCCGGCCGGTGTTGATCGGAATCGACGCCAGCAGCCTGCCCAGCCCCTATGTCCAGCCAGCCCTGCCCGGTGTGGTGATCACACCACGGCCCGGTGTGGCGATGACGGTCGAGCTGCCGCTGGTCAGCGCCGGTGAAGTGGAGGGCACGCTGATCCGCAGCGGCGGCGGCACGATCGCGGGCGTCGGGCTGGAGCTGCTGGATGTCGAGGGCCGCGTCGTGCGGCAGGCGCAGACCGAATTTGACGGCTTCTTCCTCTTCGACGGCGTTCCCTACGGCAATTACACCATCCGTATCGGCAAGCTGTCGGCGCAGGCGATCGGGGTGTCGACGGTGCTCGCCGCGCGTGCGGTGGTCGACGAGGCGCATCAGGTGGCCCGGCTGGGCACCGTGACCGCCGGAGCCGACCGGATTATCGCGGCGCATGATTCGGGCGGCGCTGTTCGCAGCAACAGGCCCTAGCGGAGGCGCGCTGCCGTTCTTGTAACATGTGCGATTTCTGTTACTGATCCTGTTTTCGGATCAGGCAGGAACAGTCCATGCAAGTCATCGCCAACGGCATCAATATCGAAGTGGAGGATCACGGCAATCCGGCAGATCCCGCCATTTTGCTGGTCATGGGCTATACCGCGCAACTGATCTACTGGCCGATGGACTTCGTCAACGGGCTGGTCGCAAAAGGCTTTCGGGTGGTCACCTTTGACAATCGCGATGTCGGGCTTTCCTATAAATTTGATGGCGTTCGCGGTCCCCATCCGATCCGGCAGATGATTGCCAAGCGCTTCTTCCCGAAGCGCCAGACGGCACCCTATAATCTCAGCGACATGGCACGCGACGCCGTCGGGGTTCTCGACGCGCTCAAGATCGACCGGGCGCATATTGTCGGCGCTTCGATGGGCGGCATGATCGGCCAGCTGATTGCTGCGGACCATGCGGACCGGGCGCTGTCCTTCACGCCGATCATGTCGTCGACCAACGGTCCGGGGCTCCCCGGAGCCAATGCCGATGTCCGCCGGGTGCTGCTGCAGACGGCCCGGGCCAAGGCGCGGACACCCGATGAAGCCCTGGAATTGGGCCTGGCCTTCTCGTCGCTGATCGCGTCGGAGGAAGGGCGCAGCCGGACCGAAGAACGCCGGACGATGATGAAGCTGGCGCAGGAACGCGCCTTTTATCCGCCCGGCCCGAAACGCCAGATGGCAGCGATCATCGATACCGGCAATCTGCGCCCGGTTGCCAACCGGATCAATGTACCGACCATGGTGATTCACGGCGCCGACGATCCGCTGATTCCGTCGGCTTGCGGTCAGGATATTGCGGCCAATGTCAAAGGCGCGCGCTTCGAACTGGTCGAGGGCATGGGCCATGATCTGCCGCCAAGCAAATTGCCGGAAATGGTCGATCTGATCGCGGCGCACTGCGTGGCCGCCTAGACAGGAGCCTCAATCGGGAAGCGGCAGGCAATAGGTGATCATCTGCCCGCTCATCCTGATCCTGCGGGGTTGCGTTGCCATCATGTCGCCGTCCACCTGAAAGGCGGCCTGCCGCGATGGCTTGTCATCTGCCCTGATGGCGAGATCGACGGCCGGCAGCGACCGGACAAAAGCCAATTGTGCCGGATCGCGACCAAGCGCTATGGTCGCGATAAAGCGGATAAAATCGCGGCGCCGCGCCCGGTTCAGCGCAATCACATGGAAGATGTCCGACGCCAGTTCGGCGGCCGGCGCCAGCGTCCAGTTCCCGGCATAATGACGGGCCTTGATCAGATAGAAGGCGGCGCTGCTGAGTTCGGTCCTGCTGCCGTCGGACGCCTCCACCGTCAGGGAAAAGCGCAAGTGCGGCCAGTCGGCAAGCAGCCGGAGCAACGACCAGCCATAGGCCGCGCCGCCGATCCGCTTTTTCAGCGCCGGACTGTGTCGCGCCACCGCCTGGCCGTCCGGACCGGCACTGATGCAGGCGACAAAGGGTTGATCGTCACTGGTGATCAGCGGCGCTGCCAGCCGCGCGCTGTTGCCGGCGAGGAAGCCGGACATGACCTCGCGGGCAAAGATTTCCGGGTCGGACGAATAGCCGATTTCCCTGGCCACGAGATTGACCGTGCCGGCAGGAAAGACACAGAGCGGTTTCGTGATTCCCGACTTGACCATCGACGCGACAACCAGCCGCAAGGCACCATCGCCACCGGATATGCAGACCAGATCGGAATCGGGAAAAATCTCGAACCGGCCGTCATGCTCGGTCCGGCCAAGCCGGACCTTTGCCCCGCATGCCTGAAACGCCCGGGACAGGACATCCAGCCGGAATTCGTCAAATGTGCCCGAGGCAGGATTGTGGATCAGCTCGACAAGCATCGGGCGTCCATGGGGCCGTTTCGGGCGATCCGTCAATAGCGGGCCGGGCTGGTGGTCCGACGACAGCGGCCGGTTCTCTCAACCTATGCCGCGACCTGCAGGCTTTTCAGGGCAATCTCCCTGGCGTCTTTGTATCCGGCCTTGCCATTGGCGGCCCGCGGGACCTCGTCGACCAGGACGAAGGCGCGCGGGGCCTTGTAGGCGGCCAGGCGGCTGCGGACATGCTCGGCAAGCGCCGCTTCGTCAAACCGGGCACCGTCCGCCATCGACAGCACCGCGGTGACCTTCTGGCCGAAACGGTCGTCGGGCAGGCCGACAACCAGACAGTCATAGACCGACTCATGCGTCTTGAGCGCCTCTTCCACTTCTTCCGGAAAGATCTTTTCGCCGCCGCTGTTGATGCAGGCGGAACCGCGCCCGAGCAGGGTGATCGAGCCATCGGCCTCGACCGTGGCAAAGTCGCCGGGGATCGAATAGCGCACACCGTCAAAGGTGCGGAAGGTCGCGGCGCTCTTGGCCTCGTCCTTGTAATAGCCGAGCGGCACCATCCCGCCGTTGCAGATCAGGCCCATTTCGCCGGATCCCGGCGCCACGGGCTTTCCTTCTTCGGTCAGGACCTTGGTGGTCGGGTTCATGTCAAATTTGGCGGTCTGGTCGCTGTCGACATTTTCCGCAGTGGTGATCGAGACACCCATGCTGCCCTCGGTGGAGCCCATGCTGTCGACGATGGCGATTTGCGGCAAATGGGCGAGCAGCCCGCGCTTGACCTCGGCCGACCACATCACACCGGACGATCCCATCATGGCCAGGGCTGACAAATCAAAGGCTTGGCCTGCCGCTCTGGCGTCATCCAGCGCGGCCAGCATCGGCTTGGCAAAGACATCGCCGACGATAGTGATATCGGTGACCTGTTCATCCTGTGCCAGCTGCCAGAGCGCAGCGGGGTCAAAATGGCTGTTATCGAACAGCACCACGCAGCCGCCGAGACTGTGCGGGACCATCGCGCCAATCCACATGCCCGTGCCGTGCATCAGCGGGCAGGCGGGAATGGCACGCGACACGGCGCCGGCGGCATGCAGCTGCTGAACCAGCGGTCCGAAGCTGGAGGAGTCCGTCGGCGCATCCATCATCCGCATCTCGAATCCCTTGGCGAGCAAGGCGCTGGCAAAGGACTTGTGATCATACATCACGCCCTTGGGCATGCCGGTGGTTCCGCCGGTATAGAGCATGTAGAGATCGTCATCCGAGCGCTCGATAACCGGCATCGGTTCCGCCGCTTGCAGCGCCTGTTCGTAAGCGACCGCGCCGTCGAGATGCTCGCCCGAACCATCATCGATCTCCAGGAAGAGCTTGACCTGGTCGAGCTGGTCGCGGATCGCTGCGACCCGCGGCGCGAACTGCGCCTGGAAAACGAGCGCCTCGCTGTCGCTGTTGTTGATCACATGGGTCAGCTCCGCCTCGAGATAGCGGTAGTTGACGTTGACCGGACAGATCCGTGCCTTGAATGCCCCGAACTGGGTTTCGAGATATTCGGCCGCATTATAGGAATAGATCGAGAGCTTCGCACCGGGCTTCAGGCCATGATCGCTCAGCACCCGGGCCACCCGGGCCGCGCGATTCTCATATTCCGCCCAGCTGTAACGCTTGTCGCCGTCCACGATCGCGGGTTTGTCCGGTATCGCGGCGGCAATATGTTCCCAGATATCGGCCATTTGCCAGGTCATGCGATTCTCTCCTTATTTTTTCCGGAAAGAATAGCCGGATAGCGGATTTACGCAACCTGATGACGATATCGGGAGTCGATTGATATGCTCTATGGCCGGGAACGCACAGCCAGTTCGGCAAGGATGGCGTCGCTATGCTCGCCGAGCGCCGGACTGGGACCGCACGGGGCGAGCTTTTGGCCACCGAACCGGGCCGGCGGCGTGACATGCTGCACGGGGCCCAGCAGCGGGTGTTCGCACTGTTCGAATATGTCCATCGCCAGCACTTGTTGCTCTGCGGGCAAATCCGCAAGCGACAGGCAGGGCGCTGCCGGAACGTCCTGTTTGGCCAGGGCTGCGACCATTTCGGCGCTGGTCAGATTCGGCGTCTCGCCGGCGATGATCGAGGCCAGCTCCGCCATGTGGATGCTGCGATTGGTCAGACCCTTGTATTTCTCTTCGCTTTTCAGATCAGCCCGGCCGACCAGATCGAACACCGCATCCCAGTGGGCGTCGGTCATTGCCGCATAGGCGATGGCGCCGTCGGTGGAGCGCAACGGCAGCTGGTAATAGTCGGCGAACGGCGCGCCATGGGCGACATCTTCGCCGTGCAGCGTCAGGTGCATGCCGCCGTCGGGCCAGAGAAAGGCGATGCAGCTTTCGAGCATCGACAGGTCGATATGCTGGCCCTTGCCCGATCGTTCGCGGGCAAACAGCGCGGCGGTGATCGCCTGCGCCGCGGTATAGGCTGTGATCTTGTCGCAGATCAGCGTCTTGACATAGGCAAAGCCGCCGGGGTGACCCTGCAGGGTCATGAACCCGGCCATCGCCTGCATCACATGGTCATAGGCCGGCCGGCTGGAAAGCGGGCCCTGATGCCCGAATCCGGTAATAGCGCAATAGATCAGCTCCGGCCTTTCCTTGCGCAGGGCATCGCTGCCCAGCCCCAGCCGGTCCATCACCCCGGGCCGGTAATTGTGAATCACCACGTCCGCCTGCAGACAGAGCTGGCGGGCACGGGCGACGTCTTCGGGCGATTTGAGGTCGAGGGTGATCGAGCGCTTGGCCTGGTTGCAATTGTGGAACAGGCCGGAGATACCCGCTTTCTGGCTGCCGAGCCAGCGCATCGGATCGCCGATGCCGGGCGGTTCCACCTTGATCACATCCGCACCCTGCTGCGCGAACATCATTGTCGCCAGCGAGGCGGTGATCATGGTGGAAAATTCGACGACCCTGATCCCGGCCAGCGGCTGCGTTGTTTCTGTCATCCGATCCTCAATTCCCTGTCTGTCTCTGCAGAGCGTAGCCGACCATATGGTGCAATCGAAATTGCGACAAGCTCAGGATGGTTAGGGGATCGTCATTCGCCGAGGTTGGCGGCGAGTCTTTCATAAGCGGTGAGGAAATCTTCCTTGAAGCCCTGGACTACCTGTCCAGCGGTCATCTGTTCGTTCATCAGGCCGACGCCCTGGCCAACCCAATAGGTCGCGAGATCCCGTGCGCCCGGGTTGTCACCCTGGCTGAGCTTGTCGATGACCCGCAGCGGCGGCTCGGCCACCAGCGACTGTAGCGGCATCGGCAGCGGTGTCGGTGCATCTTCGCTTTCCCACGCGTCGGTCCACGGCGAGCGCAGTTGCCGCGAGGGCTTGCCGGTCCGTGACCGGGCCCGCACCGTGTCGCGCGAAGTTGCGGCGAGCATTTTTTCCTTCACCACCGGATTGGTTTCCGCCTCGACCGTGGTCAGCCAGACCGAGCCGCACCAGACCCCGCTCGCGCCCATCGCCATGGCTGCGGCCATCTGGGCGCCGGTGGCAATGCCGCCGGCGGCGAGCACCGGCGTATCATCGCCGATTGCGGCCAGCGTGTTGCAGACCTCGGGAATCAGCACCATTGTGGATATTTCGCCGGTATGGCCGCCTGCTTCTCCGCCTGCGGCGACAAGAATGTCGACACCGGCGGCGACCTGGGTCATCGCATGTTCCTTGGTCCCGATCAGGGCCGCCACCGGCACACCATGCTGTTTCCCGAGGTCAAGCATCACCTGCGGCGGCACACCCAGCGCATTGGCAATCAGTTTGATCGGATGGCGGAAGGCAACCTCCAGTATCGCCGCCGCCGTGCCACCGCGCAGATTGTCAGTGAACGCGACCTGTTCGCGGCGGACCGCTTCGATATCCTCGGCGATCCGTCCGGTATCGACGCCATGACGTTGCATTATGTCATTGGTAAACCGCTTCATGCCTTCGGGAATCGAGGCCAGCACCGCTTCCGGATCGAGCTGCTCGCCCTTGCCTTCAACCTTGTTCGGGACGATGATATCCAGTCCATAGGGCTTGCCGTCGACATGGGCGTCAATCCAGCTGAGCTCTTCCTCCAGCATATCCGGAGAGCAGTTGACGCCGCCGAACACGCCCATGCCGCCCGCCCGCGACACGGCGGCGACGACATCGCGGCAATGGGAGAAGGCGACGAGCGGAAATTCGATGCCCAGCATGTCGCAGATTTTATTGTTCATTGGTCCGTCTCCTGTTGCCGTTCGCCCTGAGCCTGTCGAAGGGCGCTTATAGACCGTTAGACCGTTCGTGCTGAGCTTGTCGAAGTACGGACTTGCGCCATCGGCCGTTCGACAGGCTCAGGGCGAACGGAATCTATCAAGCTTCTTCTTCAGCCTCATCCGCGACAATCTCCAGGATCAGATCGTCAGCCGCGATCTGCTTGCCCGCAGTCGCTGCTATGGTCTCGACCGTTCCGTCGATCTCGGCGAGTATTTCGTGCTGCATCTTCATCGCCTCGAGCACGGCCAGCTTGTCCCCCTTGGCGACACGCGCACCCGCCTCGACCAGAATCTCGAGCAGCAACCCGTGCATTGGCGCGACCACCGTGCCGCCACCACCGGCGTCTTCCATCGCGCTGAGTCCGGTCAGGTCGGTGACGGTCAGCGAGCGTGTCGGCAGCGCCAGATAGAGGGTGCGGTGGTCGTCATAATAGATCGCCTCGACGGTCCGGCCGGCGACGCGCAATTTCGCATGGTCGGCGGTCAGGCTCATCAGCAGTATCTCGACTTCCTCATCGCCCGTGATCACCCGATAATGACCAGGCCGGTCGACATGGACATGGATGGTCTGGGCGTCCTCGCCGTCGGCATATTGCGCTACTGTCTCCAGCGCGCCGGTATTCGACCAGTCGAGCATTTCCCGATTGACGTTGAGCGCCAGCCGGTGTGCCGCCTGTTGCCGCAGCTTGTGATGGATCACAGCGGCGATGGCGTAGGATGAAAAATCATGCGCGCCGAGATCGACACCGTCGTCGCCGTAATTTTCCGCGATAAAGGCAGTGGTTGCCTCACCCGCTACAAAGTCCGGCTTGTCCAGCGCGTCGATCAGGAAATCGCGATTGGTCTTCGGACCGAATAGCGCGGTTTCCGACAGGGCCTTGATCATCCGCCGCCGGGCCTCGTCGCGGGTGGCACCGTGAGTGACAATCTTGGCGACCATCGAATCGTAGAAGGGCGAAACCTCGCCGCCGCTTGCGATGCCGCTGTCGACCCGCGACAGGTCGGACGGCTTCCACAGATGGACCGGTCCGGTGCTGGGCAGGAAATCGTCCGCCGGGTCTTCGGCGTAGAGCCGGACTTCCATTGCATGGCCGGTCAGCGTGATGTCCTGCTGTTCCAGACCCAGCAAGTCGCCTGACGCAACTTTCAGCTGCAGCGCAACCAGGTCGAGACCGGTGACTTCCTCGGTCACCGGATGCTCGACCTGCAGGCGGGTGTTCATTTCCAGAAAATAAAAAGCGTCCGATTGGTCGAGCAGAAACTCGACCGTGCCAGCCCCCACATAATCGACCGCCTTCGCCGCCTCGACCGCCGCCGCGCCCATCTGCTCGCGCAATTCTGGCGTCATGACCGGACAGGGCGCTTCCTCGATCACCTTCTGGTGCCGCCGCTGTACCGAGCAGTCGCGCTCGCCGAGATGGACAGTGTTGCCCTGGCTGTCGGCAAAAACCTGTATCTCGACATGGCGCGGCTTGATGATGGCTTTTTCCAGAATCAGCTCGCCATTGCCAAAGGCGTTTTCCGCTTCCGACCGCGCCAGCTTGATCGCGTTGGCGACATCGCCGAGATCATGGACCAGCCGCATGCCGCGGCCACCGCCGCCAGCGGCGGCCTTGACCATCAGCGGCACGCCGATTTTCTTCGCTTCGGCGACCAGCACATCGTCGGCCTGGTCATCGCCCTGATAGCCCGGCACACAGGGCACCCCGGCTGCGATCATCGCGCGTTTCGAACGCGCCTTGTCGCCCATCACGTCGATCGCCTTCTCCGGCGGGCCGACGAAGATGATGCCGGCATCGGCGCAGGCCTTGGAGAAGGCGGCGTTTTCCGAGAGGAAGCCATAGCCCGGATGGATCGCGTCGGCGCCAGTGTCTTTCGCTGCCTGGATGATCGTATCGACCAGCAGATAGGATTCATTGACCGGTGCGGGTCCGATGCGGACGGCGTCGTCGGCCATCTGGACATGCGGCGCGCGGGCATCGGCGTCGGAATAGACCGCGACGGTGCGCATGCCCAGGGCCTTGGCCGTGCGCATCACCCGGCAGGCGATCTCGCCGCGATTGGCAACCAGGAGCGTGTTGATTCTTGTCATGCTAATTTTCCTTCAACCCGTTCATGCCGAGCTTGTCGAAGCATGGCGTATAGCCAGCTGTCCTTCGACAGGCTCAGGACGAACGGAAGAGTTTCCGAATATTCTTTCATTCGGGCTTCACCACCCAGCTGGGCTTGCGCTTTTCGAAGAAGCTGGCGACGCCTTCCCTGGCCTCGTCGCTGACCATGCGGTCGGCGAAATTTTCGGCCGCAAGCCGGATCACTTCGTCGCGCGGCTTGCCGGCAATCTGTCCCAGCAGCTCCTTGGTCGCGGCGATGGCACCGGGCGCGGATCCCAGCACCTGCTTGCGCAGCTGCATCTCGATCGTTTCCAGCCCTGCAACGTCATCGGCGATATAATCGGCGAAGCCCAGTTCATGCGCTTGCGTGCCGTCGAAGCGCGCCGCGGTCAGCATCAGACGGCGCGCGGTGGCATAGCCGAGCTTCTGGATCACGAAGGGCGATATCTGCGCCGGCGTGATGCCAATCGCGGTTTCGGTCATCGCGAAGCGCGCGCCGCTTTCGCAGATTACGACATCGGCGCAGCAGGACAGGCCAAAGCCGCCGGCCATCGCCGCGCCCTCGATCAGCACGATCACCACCTGCGGCGCGGTGTTGACCAGGTCGAATATCTCGGCCGCACCGCTCGACATGGCGATGATATCCTGGCGATTGCCGCTCTGCTGGAAATTCTCCTTGAAATTCTTCAGGTCGGCACCGGCGCAGAAGATACCGCCGCGGCCGCGCAGGGTAATGCCGCGCACGGTCCTGTCCTCGCGCACGCTCTTCAGCACAGCGGCCAGTTCGGCGACCAGCGCATCGCTCAGCGCGTTGCGATTGTCCGGCTGGTTGAACCAGATTGTGAGCCAACCATTGAGGAGCTCCAGTTCCAACGTTTTCGCTTGGGGCAGATCGGTCATATCCGCGCCACTCCGAAAGCGTTGGGATGCAGCGTCCGGTTCTGCGCCTCGAAAATCGTCTCGAGCGCGAAGCCGAGAACCTTGCGGCTGTCACGCGGGTCAATCACGCCATTGTCGAGCACCCGGCCGGAGGTAAAGAAGGCGCTTTCCTGGGCTTCAAAAATATCCTTGATCCGCTGTTCCTGTTTGGCAATCGCCGCTTCATCCGGCTCCTCGCCTTTGCGCTTGGCCTGTACCCGGGCGACATGGCTCATCGTGTTGGCAGCCGATGCGCCAGCCATGACGCCGGTTTTCGCATTGGGCCAGCTGAACAGGAAATCGGGCTCGAAGGCGACGCCGCTCATTCCGTAATTGCCCGCGCCGAAGCTCGCGCCGATATAGAGCGCCAGTTTCGGTACCCGGACATTGGATACGGCCTGGATCATCTTGCTGCCGAGCTTGATCATGCCTTTATGCTCGGACTCGGTACCGACGATATAGCCGGTCGTGTTGTTGAGGAAGATGATCGGCAACTCAGACTGGTCGCACAGCTGGAAGAAATGGGTCGCCTTGGCCGCTGCTTCCGGATCGAACGGGCCGTTGTTGCCGATCAGCCCGACCGCGTGGCCCATGATGCTGGCCTGCATGCAGACCGTGCCGGGACCATAGCGTGCCTTGAATTCCTCGAAATCGGACCCGTCGACAATCCGGGCGGCAACCTCGCGCACGTCATAGGGAATCGTGTAGTCGGTCGGTACTATCCCCGCGATCTCGTCGATATCATACAGCGGTTCTTCATAATCGTTGTGGCGGATCGGCGTCGTATTCTTGTTCCAGTCGAGCCGTCCCATGGTCTCGCGCGCAATGGCAATGCCGTGGGCATCGTCGTCGGCCAGATATTCGACGCTGCCGGTGGTCGAGGCATGCATTTCGGTGCCACCCAATTCGCGGTCATCGGCCACTTCACCGGTGGCAGCGTGAACCAGCGCCGCACCGCCCAGGGCCGCCATGCCATTGTTGCGCACGCCGATCACATAGTCCGACATGCCCGGCATATAGGCGCCGCCGGCGGTGGACGGCCCGTGCAGCACGACCATGGTCGGGATGCCGGCCGCGCTCAGCCAGGCGAGATTGCGGAACAGCATGCCGCCGTGCGCCCAGAGCTCGACCTTATATTCCATCAGATTCGCGCCGGCGCTTTCGACCAGATGCAGGAACGGCAGCTTGAACTGCTGCGCCATTTTCTGCGCGCCCTTGCTGGCATCCCAGCCGCCTGCGGTGGCCGCGCCGGCGCGGATGCCGCTGTCATCGACCCAGATCATGCAGCGCACGCCCTTGACGAAACCGATGCCGAGAATGACGCTGCCGCCGGGAATGCTGGTCCCGGGATTGCTGTCCTCGACCAGATAGTTCGCCATATTGTACAATTGCAGCCAGGGCATGCCGGGGTCGAGCAGCCGTTTGAGCCGTTCGTGGGGAGTCAGCTGGCCGCGCTTCTCAAAGGTCGGACGGCGTTTTTCCGATGCTGCCACGGCCCGGCCTTCGAGACTGCGCAGATGATCAATCAGCGTCAGCATATCCTGACGATTTTTTTCAAAACTGTCCGAGCCAACGGCGATCTTGGACTTAAACTGGGGCATGGGTGCAGCGCCTCTTTCCGATGTGATCGTGTGAACCATTCGCTATTTGACACGGCGAGTCCACAAAGGCTAATTGAATAGCATTCGATATTTTCGAGTCAAGTTCGTAGAGGAATATCCTGTGGCTTCAAAAGCGGTTCCGTCGGAAACCCAGCGCAGCAAGCTGGAGCGCAAGGAACGGGTCATACTGGAAGCCGCCCGGGCGATATTCGTCGATCACGGTTTTGACGGAGCGCGGATGCAGGAAATTGCCCGTCGCGCCGGGATCGGCGAAGGCACGATCTACAGCTATTACGAGTCGAAAGCCGAATTGATGCTCGCGGTGCTGGAGCAGTTCTGGGACGGACTGACCCTGGAAGCCGAAGGCGTGATGGCGTCAGTGCAAGCGACGGATTTCTTTGACCGGTTGCAGGCGCTGGCCCAATATCATCTGAACACGGTTATCGTGAACGCGGACTTCATCAACCTGACCTTTGCCTTGCGCCGCAACAACAGCGAAGTCAGCGTCTCGCGTGACCATCTGCGGCATTATGTCGCCGTGTTCGACCGGCTGTTCCTGCGCGGACAGGATCGCGGCGAACTGCGGACGGATGCGGTGCTCTGGCAGGCCCGGGACATATTCTACGGCAGCCTCGAATATAGCGCCCGCTCGATCGAGATGACCCTCGAAGACGACCGGAAGCCGCGGGAACAGGAGCCGGTGGTCGAACAGATGGTGTCGCTGTTCCGCGCCCATTATGGCGCGCGACCGGAACGCGAAGCGGCCGACGGAGCGACGCTGGCGGGCCTGTCCCGGCAGATCGAGCAGCTGACCGAAAAAGTCGACATGCTTTCCGGGCGCCTTTCCTGACCGGCAAAAAAAGAACCCCCGAAGGAGTCCTTTCTTTCTATCTGTCGCGCCCGCTCAGGCGGCCTTGTAAAAGCTTTCGCCGGCATCCGCCTTCTTGCGGAAGCTCATCGGCGGCTTGAACCGCTCGCCATATTTCTGCGCGAGATTGTCGGCGATGCGGACAAAATTATCGACGCCCATCGTGTCGATATGGCTCATCGGACCGCCGGTC
>TARA_R100001244_G_scaffold21048_9_pt1 | contig 18988 bp, 15 predicted proteins | sample TARA_R100001244 | Tara Oceans TARA_R100001244 (sample SAMEA2621564) | marine metagenome | biome: marine biome (ENVO:00000447); feature: mesopelagic zone (ENVO:00000213); material: "saline water (ENVO:00002010), including plankton (ENVO:xxxxxxxx)" | depth 790 m
CGACTGGGCGCATGTAAGAGATCGGCGCAGTTTTCGGGTCGTCGAAGGTAACCACTTCCCAGGCATCCGTCTGCTCGATCAAGGCGCGCAGCAGACGATTGTTCAGGGCATGCCCCGACTTGAAGCCACGGAACTCGCCAATCAAGCTATTACCCAGCAGGTAGAGATCGCCGATGGCATCGAGAATCTTGTGTTTGACAAACTCGTCCTCATAACGCAGGCCGTCTTCGTTCAACACACGGTACTCATCCACCACAATGGCGTTGTCCACGCTGCCGCCGAGTGCCAGGTTCTGCGAACGCAGGAACTCGATGTCACGCATAAAACCGAAGGTGCGTGCACGGCTGACTTCTTTAACAAAAGACGTGCTGGAAAAATCCACGCTGGCCGACTGCGTGCGGTTGCGGAAAACCGGGTGATCGAAATCGATCTCGAAACTCACCTTGAACCCTTCGAAAGGCACGAAGGTGGCGCGCTTATCGCCCTCTTCGACCGTGACTTCACGAAGAATCCGGATGAACTTCTTGTGGGCTTCCTGCTCTTGCAAGCCGGCGGATTGAATCAGGAATACAAAGGGACCCGCACTGCCATCCATGATCGGGACTTCGGACGCGGAGAGCTCGACGTAGGCGTTATCGATGCCCAGGCCAGCCATGGCCGAAAGCAGGTGCTCTACCGTATCCACCTTGACATCACCATTGATCAACGTAGTCGACATGGTGGTTTCACCGACATTGCCTGCACGCGCGGGAATTTCCACGATAGGGTCAAGGTCGGTACGACGGAACACGATACCGGTGTCCACAGGTGCCGGCTTCAGGGTCAGGTATACCTTCTCCCCGGAATGCAGGCCGACGCCGGTGGCGCGGATAATGTTCTTCAGGGTGCGTTGTCTGATCATGGCTTTGGCCGCTATAGCACTAGTTGCGAATTGTTTTCAACAATGGCCGGCGATGATAGCAGAACCGGCCTTTGCTGAACACCAATCACCCCAATGATCCTGATACATTCCATCAATCAGCCTGACGACGCAGGAATGCCGGGATGTCCAGGTAATCCAGATCATCCTGCGGATTCAGCTTGGCCGCTGTAGCCCCGCCACCATGGCTCTGACGCTGAACGGTCGGGCGTTCGTAGTCCTTGTAGTTAACGCTTTGCTCGGCACGCGACGGTGCGGTCGGGGCAGCCGCGCTGGCCGCGACTTGCACGGTGTTGTCGATTACTTTGACCGGCTTCTCAATCCGCGCACCCAGACCGGTGGCGACCACGGTGACGTGCAGCTCGTCGCGCATGTCCGGATCGATCACGGTGCCGACCTTGACGGTGGCGTGCTCGGAGGCGAACTGCTCGATGATGTTACCCACGTCGGAGTACTCACCCAGGGACAGGTCGGGACCGGCGGTGATGTTCACCAGAATGCCGCGCGCACCTTGCAGGTTGACGTCTTCCAGCAGCGGGTTGCGGATCGCCGCTTCGGTGGCCTCACGGGCACGGTTCGGACCGCTGGCGCAGCCAGTGCCCATCATCGCCATGCCCATTTCGCTCATCACGGTTTTCACGTCGGCGAAGTCGACGTTGATCATGCCCGGACGCTTGATGATGTCGGAGATACCGCGCACGGCACCGGCCAGTACATCGTCGGCCTTGGCGAAAGCCGACAGCAGGCTGGCGTCTTTACCGAGGATGGTCAGCAGTTTTTCGTTAGGGATGGTGATCAGCGAGTCGACGCTTTCCGCCAGCGCGCGGATACCCTCGTCGGCGATCTGCATGCGCTTGCGCCCTTCGAACGGGAACGGACGAGTCACCACAGCCACGGTGAGGATGCCCATTTCCTTGGCCACTTCGGCGATCACTGGCGCAGCACCGGTACCGGTACCGCCACCCATGCCGGTGGTGATGAAGACCATGTCGCAGCCTTGCAGCACTTCGGCGATACGCTCGCGGTCTTCCAGCGCGGCTTGACGGCCGACTTCCGGATTGGCGCCCGCGCCCAAGCCCTTGGTCACGCCTGGGCCGAGTTGCAGCACGGTGCGCGCGCCGATGTTCTTCAGCGCCTGCGCATCGGTGTTGGCGCAGATGAACTCGACGCCTTCGATGTTGTTTTTCGACATGTGGTTGACCGCGTTACCGCCGCCGCCGCCCACGCCAATGACTTTGATAACCGCGCTTTGCGGGATGTTGTCTACGAGTTCGAACATTTTCCCTCTCCTTTACTTTCTAGTTGTAACGCCTACTGCACTTCAGAAATTGCCTTGTACCCAGCGCTTGATGCGCTCGATCACCGGTGTTTTGGGTTCATCGTTGTAGCTGCCGATGGCGGACATGGAGATGCCATCGGCCTGTTTTTGCAGCCCGTACAGCAACAGCCCGACCCCCGTCGAATAGATCGGGTTGCGTACCACGTCGGCCAGGCCCTTGACGCCATGCGGCACGCCCAGGCGCACCGGCATATGGAAAATCTCTTCGGCCAGCTCGACCGCGCCTTCCATTTTCGCCGTGCCGCCGGTGAGGACGATGCCGGCGGGAATCAGGTCTTCGTAGCCGCTACGACGCAGCTCGGCCTGGATCAGGGTGAACAGTTCGTCGTAACGCGGCTCCACCACTTCGGCCAGCGACTGGCGTGACAGGTCGCGCGGCGGCCGGTCGCCAACGCTCGGCACCTTGATGGTTTCGCCGGCACCGGCCAGCTTGGCCAGGGCGCAGGCGTAACGGATTTTGATTTCTTCGGCGTACTGGGTCGGCGTGCGCAGGGCCATGGCGATGTCGTTGGTGACCTGGTCGCCGGCAATCGGGATCACCGCGGTGTGGCGGATCGCGCCTTCGGTGAAGATGCAGATGTCGGTGGTGCCGCCGCCGATATCGACCAGACACACGCCCAGCTCTTTCTCGTCGTCGGTCAATACCGCATAGGCCGAGGCCAACTGCTCGAGGATGATGTCGTCGACTTCCAGGCCGCAGCGGCGCACGCACTTCTCGACATTCTGCGCCGCGTTCACCGCGCAGGTGACCACGTGCACCTTGGCTTCCAGGCGCACACCGGACATGCCCAGCGGCTCGCGCACGCCCTCCTGGTTATCGATCACGTAATCCTGCGGCAGGGTATGCAGCACCCGCTGGTCCGCCGGAATCGCCACCGCCTGGGCCGCGTCGAGCACACGCTCGAGGTCGGCCGGGCTGACTTCACGGTCGCGGATCGCGACGATGCCGTGGCTGTTGAGGCTGCGAATGTGGTTGCCGGCCACGCCGACGAAAGCCGAGTGGATGCGGCAACCGGCCATCAGTTGGGCTTCTTCCACCGCGCGCTGAATCGACTGCACGGTGGACTCGATATTCACCACCACGCCCTTCTTCAGGCCGCGCGAGGGATGGGTGCCAATGCCGACGATTTCCAGCTGGCCATCGGCCGTCACTTCGCCCACCAGCGCCACCACCTTGGAGGTGCCGATATCGAGGCCAACAATCATCTTGCCGCTCTGCACGTTTGCCATGGGTCTTGCCTTCTCCTGATTCACTGCACGACAGCGGTATCAGCCGCCGTGGGCGCGACCGGCTCACGCCACGCCACGGCCAGGCCGTTGGCGTAACGCAGATCGATCCGCGCGATATTCGTTTGCTGCTCTTTCAGCGCCTTGCCGTAAATGGCGGTGAAGCGGCGCATTTTTTCCACCAGATGGTCGCGTCCCAACAGCAACTCGATGCCTTGAGCCGTGGAGAGGAACCAACTGCCGCGCTCGCGCAACTCCAGGCGTGCGACGGAAAAACCCATGGGCCGGAGCATCTGGCTGAGCACCTGGTATTGCTGCATCACCTCCTGCTGCGCGCGCTTGGGGCCATACAGCTGCGGCAGGTGCTGGTAATGCACCAGTTGGTCGGGGGCGAATGCCTGACCCTGGTTGTTCAGCAGCGCCTCATCACCCCAACGGGCAATCGGCAATTGTTCTTCCAGGCGCACCAGCACCTGATCCGGCCATACGCGACGGACTTCGGCGCTGGCAATCCAGGGCATCTGCTCCAGTTCGCGACGCATGCCGAGCAGGTCGACGCTGAAGAAGCTCGCACTGACGAACGGCGCAATGCGCTGCTGCACCGCTTGCTGGCTGATGTAGCTCAGATCGCCTTCGACACTGATCCTGGCAATTGGCCGATCCGCATAGGGCAGCAGGCGCTGCGCCAGCTCGTACGCGCCGAAGCCCAATACGATCAGCAACAGCGGCCAGGTCAGGCGCTTGAGCACGCCGAAATTCGGCTTCGGCAGGCGCACGCTAAGCGGTTCCTTGGCCACCAGGCGGCTTGCACCGCGCGGCACAGGTTTGCCACGCACCGGAGTGCGCGCTGAACCTGGCTGATGACGAAGGATGGCGCCCATGGCTTAACCCCGTGCCTCAAGGCTGTCGGCGAGAATCGCCAACACCAGCTGCTGAAAATCCAGACCTGCGGCGCGCGCGGCCATCGGCACCAGGCTGTGGTCGGTCATGCCTGGCACGGTGTTGACTTCCAGCAGCCAGAATTGGCCGGCGGCGTCCTGCATCACATCGACCCGTGCCCAGCCTTGGGTACCGACTGCTTCGCAAGCGCGTGCGGTGAGGTTTTTCAGCTCGGTTTCCTGCTCCGCCGACAGGCCGCAGGGAATGCGGTACTGGGTGTCATTGGCCAGGTACTTGGCGTCGTAGTCGTAGAAGCTATGCGGGGTGCCCAGGCCAATCGGCGGCAGCACCTGGCCGCGCAGCACCGCAATGGTGTACTCCGGGCCATGAATCCATTGTTCGACCAGCACTTGCGAGTCGTAGCGGCTGGCGTCCTGCCAGGCGGCGATCAACGCGGCGACATCGGCGACCTTGGCCATGCCGATGCTCGAGCCCTCATGGGCCGGCTTGACGATCAACGGGAAGCCCAGCTCGGTTGCCGCCGCTTCGCAGTCGGCGACCGAGGCCAACACCGCATGGCGCGGGGTCGGCAAGCCGAGGCTTTGCCAAACCTGCTTGGTGCGCAATTTGTCCATGGCCAGCGCGGACGCGAGGATGCCGCTGCCGGTGTAGGGAATCGCGGCGCATTCGAGCAGGCCCTGCATGCTGCCGTCTTCGCCGCCACGGCCGTGCAGGACGATAAAGGCGCGGTCGATTTTTTCGTTGAGCAGGCGCTGGAGGACGTCATCGCCGACATCGATGCCAAACGCATCCACGCCGGCGCCTTGCAGGGCGTGCAGCACCGCATTGCCGGATTTCAAGGAGACTTCACGCTCGGCGCTCTTGCCGCCGAACAGCACGGCCACGCGACCGAAGGCGGCGACTGGCAGCTGGGATTTCAAGGTATCGGCGCTCATTTCGACTCCTCTGACGACTCGCCGCCGGCCGTGGCGAACAAAGGGCTTTGCAACAGTTGCGGGGCTAGGCCGCCGATATCGCCGGCACCCTGGCAGAGCAGAATGTCGCCGGCACGCAGCAGCGGTTTGATCAGCGGTGCCAGCTCGATGCCGCGCTCGATGTAGATCGGGTCCAACTGGCCACGCTGACGGATGCTGTGACACAGGTGCTTGCTATCCGCGCCGGGGATCGGTTCTTCGCCGGCCGGATAGACTTCCATCAACAGCAGCACGTTGGCGTCGGCCAGCACCTGGACGAAATCCTCGTAAAGATCGCGGGTACGGCTGAAGCGGTGCGGCTGGTAGACCATCACCAGACGGCGCTCCGGCCAACCGCCGCGCACGGCCTTGATCACCGCGGCGACTTCACGCGGGTGATGGCCATAGTCGTCGACCAGCATCACACTGCCGCCGTCGACCGGCAGGTCGCCGTACACCTGAAAGCGCCGACCGACGCCCTGGAAGCACGACAGGCCTTGGACAATGGCGGCGTCGCTGATGCCTTCGTCGCTGGCGATGGCGATGGTCGCCAGAGCGTTCAGCACGTTGTGGTTGCCCGGCATGTTCACCGATACATCCAGCGGCGCACGGTCGCGGCGCAGCACGGTAAAGAAGGTTTGCATGCCCTGCTGACGCACGTTGATCGCACGGACATCGGCGCCTTCGTCGAAGCCGTAGGTCACGGTCGGACGCGCCACCTGCGGCAGAATTTCGCGCACGATCGGATCGTCCACGCACATCACCGCCAGGCCGTAGAACGGCAAGTTGTGCAGGAACTCGACGAAGGTTTTCTTCAACTTGTTGAAGTCACCTTCGTAGGTGCTCATGTGGTCCATGTCGATGTTGGTGACCACCGCGACCATCGGTTGCAGGTGCAGAAAGCTGGCGTCGCTTTCGTCGGCTTCGGCGATCAGATAACGGCTGGTGCCGAGCTGAGCGTTGGTGCCGGCGGCATTCAGGCGGCCACCGATGACGAACGTCGGGTCCAGGCCGCCAGCGGCGAACACCGAGGCCAGTAGGCTGGTGGTGGTGGTTTTGCCGTGGGTGCCGGCCACCGCCACGCCATGCCGATAGCGCATCAGCTCGGCCAACATCTCGGCGCGCGGCACCACCGGAATGCGCCGTTCGAGGGCGGTGGCGACTTCCGGGTTAGCGGTGTTGATGGCGCTGGAGACCACCAGCACATCAGCGTGCTCGGCGTTTTCCGCACGGTGCCCGATGAAGATCTGCGCGCCGAAGTTTTCCAGGCGCTCGGTCACCGCCGAGGCCTTCAGGTCGGAGCCGGACACCTCATAGCCCAGGTTGAGCAACACCTCGGCGATGCCGCACATGCCGGCGCCGCCGATGCCGACGAAGTGGATGCGGCGGATACGGCGCATTTCCGGCTGCGGGAATGCTTTTTGGCTCTCAACCACGGGCCACCTCCAGGCAAATCTCGACAACCGTGCGGGTTGCATCGGGCTTGGCCAGGCGACGCGCAGTGCTCGCCATGTTGTTCAATCGGTCGGGGTGCATCAAAACCTCGGTCAGCTGCGCGGCCAGCGTGGCGGCGTCAGTGGAACGTTGCGGCAGAAGGACGGCAGCGCCCTCCTTCGCGAGATAGTCGGCATTGCGCGTCTGGTGGTCGTCGATCGCGTGCGGTAGCGGCACCAGAAACGACGGCAGCCCGGCGGCGGCCAGTTCGCTGATGGTCAGCGCACCGGCACGGCACACCACCAGATCGGCCCAGGCATAGGCCCGGGCCATGTCCTGGATAAACGGCGCGACCTGCGCTTCGACGCCGGCGGCGCGATAGCGTTCAGCGGTCACCCCATCATGTTGCTTGCCGGCCTGATGAAAGACCTCGGGGCGCAGCTCGGCCGCCACCAATGCCAGCGCGGCGGGGAGCAATTTGTTCAGCGGCTCGGCGCCCAGGCTGCCGCCGAGAATCAACAGGCGCGGCTGACGGTTACGCAGCGCATCACGCGGGGTTTCCAGGAACAGCTCTTCGCGCACCGGGTTACCGGTGGTACGGCGCTTGGCCGACGCGCCGAAGGTATTCGGGAACGCCTCGCACACGCGGCTGGCGAACGGCACCAGGCTGCGGTTGGCGGTGCCGGCCACGGCGTTCTGTTCGTGGATGATCAACGGCGCACCGGCCAGCTTGGCCGCCAGGCCACCGGGGCCGGTGACATAACCGCCCATGCCGAGCACGCACACCGGCTCAAGCCGACGCATCACGTTGCGCGCTTGCAGCAACGCCTTGATCAACTGGAACGGCGCTTTGAGCAAGGACAACTTGCCCTTGCCGCGCAGCCCGCTGACATTGATCAGGTGCAACGGCAAACCAGCTGCCGGCACCAGCTCGTTCTCGATACCACGCGGCGTACCCAGCCAGTGCACCTGGTAACCACGCGCCTGGAACTCACGGGCACAGGCCAACGCCGGGAACACATGGCCGCCGGTGCCGCCCGCCATGATCAAGACATTACCGGGCATGCGTCACCTCCACAGGAGCGCGCGCAACGGGAGAGCCCGCCTCGGGGGAGCCCGCCTCAGTAAAGTCCGACTCGTCGAAATCGACGTCTTCGCTACCCAGCTGATTGCGCCGCTCCCATTCGATGCGCAGCAGCAGCGCCAGGCTGACGCAGCAGATCACCAGCGAGCTGCCGCCGTAGCTGAGGAACGGCAGGGTCAGGCCCTTGGTCGGCAGCAGGCCGACGTTCACGCCGATATTGATCAGGAACTGGCCGATCCACAGGAAGGCCAGGCCGTAAGCCACGTAAGCGGCGAAGAATTGTTTGGCCTTCTCCGCCCACAGGCCGATGTACAGCGCACGCACGCTGACGAAGACGAACAGGCCGACCGTGATCAACGCGCCGATCATGCCCAGCTCTTCGGCGAGCACGGCGAAGACGAAGTCGGTGTGCGCTTCCGGTAGGTAGAACTGCTTCTGGATGCTGTTGCCCAGGCCGACGCCAAACCATTCGCCGCGGCCAAAGGCGATCAGCGCCTGGGTCAGCTGATAGCCGGAACCGAACTGATCGGCCCACGGATCGGTAAAGGTGATCAAGCGTTGCAGGCGGTATTCCTGGGTCTGCACCAGCACGAACACCGCGCCGACGGCCAGGGCGACCATCAGCCCGAAGCGGAACAGGCCAACGCCGCCGAGGAACAACATGGCCGCCGCCGCGCCCATCATTACCACGGTGGCACCGAAGTCCGGCTCCAGCAGCAACAGACCCGCCATCGGCAGCAGCACCACGAACGGCTTGAAGAAACCGGACCAGCTCTCGCGCACTTCCGCCTGGCGCCGCACCAGATAACCCGCCAGGTAGACCACCACGAACACCTTGGCGATTTCCGACGGCTGTACGTTGAACACCCCAAAACCGATCCAGCGCATCGAGCCGTTCACTTCGCGGCCGATCCCCGGCACCAGCACCATGATCAGCAGCGCGAAGGCGGCCAACAGCAGCACGGCACCGAAACGCTGCCAGGTGGCCAGTGGAATCAACAGCACCACACCGGCGGCGGCGAGGCCGATCAGCAGGTAAATCAGGTGGCGGATCATGTAGTACAACGGGCTGCCGGCGTTGACCGCGGCCACTTCGGTGGAGGCCGAAGCGATCATCACCAGGCCCAGGCCGAGCAGCGCCAGGCAACCGGCGAGCAGCGGGAAATCCATGTCCAGGCCACGACGGCTAAACAAGGGCGATGGATAAGGCCGCAGGAAGGCGAACATCAGACGAGCGCCTCCACGGCATGGGCGAACCGGCGTCCGCGTTCTTCGAAGTTTTTGAACATGTCCAGGCTGGCGCAGGCCGGCGACAGCAGCACGGCATCGCCCGCTTCGGCCAACTCGGCAGCGCGCTGCACGGCTTCCTCCAGGGTCTTGACCCGGATCAGCGGCGCGGCGTCGCCCAGCGCGGCAGCCAGCAATTCGGCATCTCGACCGAGCAGCACTACAGCACGGCAGAACGTGCCGACCGGCGTTTTCAGCGCCGAGAAGTCCGCGCCCTTGCCATCACCACCGGCGATCAGCACCAGCTTGCCGCTGACATCCGCGCCCAGGCCTTCGATGGCGGCCAGCGCGGCACCGACGTTAGTGGCCTTGGAGTCGTCGTAGTAGCTCACGGCATTGCGTTCGCCAACCCACTGGCAGCGGTGCGGCAGGCCCACGAACTGGCGCAGGGTGGCCAGCATGGCATCCATCGGCAGGCCCACGGCATGGCCCAGGGCCAGCGCCGCCAGGGCGTTGGACTGGTTATGCGCGCCACGAATTTTCAGCTCACGCACCGGCAGCAGTGCATCGAACTGGTACGCCAGGCACTTCTCGCCATCGTCTTCAAGCAAGCCGAAGCGTTTGAAGTCCGGCTTGCCCAGACCGAAATACCAGCAGGGCAGCTGATCGGCCACCAGCGGCCGCGACAGCGCGTCGTCGCGGTTTACCACCACCTGGCGCGCGCCGCGGAAGATGCGGTGTTTGGCCAGGTGATAAGCCGGCAGATCGGCGTAGCGATCCATATGGTCTTCGCTGATGTTCAGGCAGGTCGCCACTTCAGCATTCAGCTGATCGGTGGTTTCCAGCTGGAAGCTCGACAGCTCCATGACGTACAGCTCGATCTCGTCATTCAGCAGATCCAGCGCCGGGGTGCCGAGGTTGCCGCCGACCGCGACCTTCTTGCCGGCCGCTGCCGCCATTTCACCGACCAGAGTGGTCACAGTGCTTTTGGCGTTGGAGCCGGTAATGGCCACGATCGGCGCCTTGGCATAACGGGCGAACAGCTCAATATCGCCGGACAGCTTGACCCCGCGCGCAGCGGCGGCTTGCAGGGCCGGGGTGGCGATGGCCAGGCCCGGGCTGACCAGCAGCTCGCTGGCGCGGCAGAGGAAGTCCACATCCAGTTCGCCACAACGCACTTCCACCTGCGGGAACTGCTCACGCAAGGTGGCGAGCTCCGGCGGGTTGGCACGGGTGTCGACCACGGCAAAGGGCAGGCCCTGGCGTGCGAGGAAGCGCACCAGGGACATGCCGCTCTTGCCGAGGCCGACAACGATGCGGAAGTGGTCAGAAGCAATCAGGGTCATGGGTTCCTCAACGCAGCTTCAGAGTGGCAAGGCCGATCAGCACCAGAATCACGGTGATGATCCAGAAGCGCACGATCACCCGCGGCTCGGGCCAGCCTTTCAATTCAAAGTGGTGGTGGATCGGCGCCATGCGGAACACGCGCTTGCCGGTCAGTTTGAAGGACGCGACCTGGATGATCACCGACAGGGTTTCCATCACGAAGATGCCGCCCATGATGAACAGCACCACTTCCTGACGCACGATCACCGCGATGGTGCCCAGGGCCGCGCCCAGGGCCAGCGCGCCGACGTCACCCATAAAGACTTGCGCCGGGTAGGTGTTGAACCAGAGGAAACCCAGGCCCGCGCCAACCAGGGCGGCGCAGAACACGATCAGCTCACCGGCGCCCGGCACGTAGGGAATAAACAGATATTCGGCGAATTTGATGTTGCCCGACAGGTAGCAGAAGATCCCCAGCGCGCCGCCGACCATGACGGTGGGCAGAATCGCCAGGCCGTCGAGGCCATCGGTGAGGTTGACCGCGTTGCTCGAACCGACGATGACGAAGTAGCTCAGCACCACGAAGCCCAAGCCCAGCTCAAGGCTGAAGTCCTTGAGCAGCGGCAGAATCAGGGTGGTCTCCACCGGGCTCTGCGCCGTCATATAAAGGAACAGCGCGGCACCCAGGCCGAACACCGACTGCCAGAAATACTTCCAGCGGCTCGGCAGGCCGCGCGAATTCTTCTCGATCACCTTGCGGTAATCGTCGACCCAGCCGATGGCGCCGAACAGCAGGGTGACGGCCAACACCACCCAGACATAGCGGTTGGACAGGTCGGCCCAGAGCAAGGTGCTGATCGCGATGGCGGACAGAATCAGCGCGCCACCCATGGTTGGCGTGCCTTTCTTCGAGAGGTGCGACTGCGGGCCGTCGTTGCGTACCGATTGGCCAATCTGGCGGATCTGCAAAGTGCGGATCATCCAGGGTCCCAGCCACAGCGATAACGCCAGGGCGGTCAGCACACCGAGAATCCCGCGCAGGGTCAGGTACTGAAAGACCGCGAAGCCTTTGTGGAACTGTTGCAGGTACTCGGCCAGCAGCAGCAGCATTTAGTGACTCTCCCCGAATGTGCCACACAGCGCCGCCACGATTTTTTCCATCGCGGCGCTGCGTGAACCTTTAATTAGAATGGTGGTGTCGCCCTGCTCGACGCGTAGCGCTTCGATCAGGCTGGCTTGATCGGCGAAATGCCGGCCATGTGCGCCAAACGCGTTGACCGCATGAGCCATCAGCGGACCGACTGCATACAGTGCGGCAACCTTGCCGACGGCATAGCTACCCACATCGCGGTGACCCTGCTCGGCCCAGGCACCCAACTCGCCCATGTCCCCGAGCACCAGAACGGTGCGCCCGGAGAAGCCTGCGAGTATATCAATGGCCGCGCAGATCGACGCGGGGTTGGCGTTGTAGCTGTCATCGATTACCCGCACACCATTCGTCGCCAACTGCGCTACGGCGCGGCCTTTGACCGGTTGCAGGTTTTCCAGGCCGGTTTTGATATCGACCAGCGGTACGCTCAAGGCATGCGCGGCGGCGGCGGCGGCCAAGGCATTGGCCACGTTGTGCTCACCAAGCAGGTTGAGCTGGATGCGGGCCTGGCCGCCGGCGCAATGCAGGGTAAAGGCCGAGCAGCCGCGGGCGTCGCGAGCCAGGTCACTGGCATGGAAGTCCGCCGCCGGGTTGTGCAGGGCAAAGCTCAGCACGCGCTTGCCCGCCGCGCGCTGGCGCCAGGTGGCGAACGCCGCGTCGTCGAGGTTGAGCACGGCCACGCCGTTGGCACCGAGCCCTTCGAGAATTTCGCCTTTGGCCAGGACGATCTTGTCCGGGCCGCCGAACTCGCCGACATGCGCGGTGCCGGCATTGGTAATGATGGCCACATGCGGCTGGGTCAAGCCAACGGTGTAAGCGATTTCTCCGACGCGCGAGGCGCCCAACTCGATCACCGCACCTTTATGCTGCGGGGCCAGCTCGAGCAGGGTCAGCGGTGCACCCAGATCGTTGTTCAGGTTGCCACGGGTGGCCAACACCGCATTGCCTTGCTCGACGAATGCCGTGCGCAGGATGCTGGCGAGCATCTCCTTGACCGTGGTCTTGCCGCTGGAGCCGGTAACGGCCGCCAACGGGCCGCCGTAGGCTTGACGATTCAAGGCGCCAAGCTGCCCCAGCGCCTGACGGGTATCACCCACCAGCAGTTGCGGCAGCGGCGCATTGGCCACTTCCCGCTCGACCAGGGCCGCGACGGCGCCCTTGCTGGCGACATCCGCCAGGTAATCGTGGCCATCGAAACGCGGGCCGCTCAGGGCAATGAACAACTGCCCCGGCTGAATCGCCCGGCTGTCGGTGCCAACCGCATCGAATAGGCGATCTTCGCCCAGCAACCGACCATTCAGTGCCACGGCCACTTCGCTCAAACGCAGCGCCTTAAGCATGTGCCACCCCCCATGCAAGCAGCGCCTGACTGGCTTCTTCGAGGTCGGAGAACGGCTGACGCTCGCCGTTGATCTCCTGATAATCCTCGTGACCTTTACCGGCCAGCACCAGCACATCATCGGCAGACGCGCTGGCAATCAGCTGAGCAATCGCCTGGCCGCGGCCATGCACGAACTGCACGGACTCTGGCGCGGCAAAGCCGGCGCGGATGTCGCGGAAGATCTGCTCAGGGGTTTCCGTACGCGGGTTGTCGTCGGTCACCAGCACGCCATCGGCCAGGCGCTCGACCACGGCCGCCATCAGCGGACGCTTACCACTGTCACGATCACCGCCGCAGCCGAACAGGCACAGCAGGCGGCCTTTGACATGCGGGCGCAAGGCTTCGAGGACTTTTTCCAGGGCATCCGGCGTGTGCGCGTAGTCGACCACCACCAGTGGCTGACGCACCCCACCCAGACGCTGCATGCGGCCGATCGGCCCCTGCAACTGCGGCAACACCTTGAGAATTTCGTCGAGCGGGTAATCCATGCCCAGCAGCGCACCGACCACCGCCAGCAGGTTGCTCAGGTTGAAGCGGCCGAGCAGCGAACTGCGCAGGCTGCCCTCGCCACGTGGGGTAACCAGCTTGGCGCGCACGCCGTTCTCGTCGAACTGCGCATCGCGGCAATACAGGTAGGCACTGGCATCTTCCAGGCTGTAGCTGATCAGGCGCGACTCCTGCTCCGCCAGCGCCAGCTGCCGACCGAACGCATCGTCCAGATTGAGCACCCGGCAGCGCAGGCCCGCCCAGGCAAACAGAGCGGCCTTGGCGGCGCTGTAGGCCTCCATCGAACCGTGGTAATCGAGGTGATCGCGCGACAGGTTGGTAAACACCGCCACGTCGAATGCCAGCGCTGCCACACGGCCTTGATGCAAGCCATGGGAGGAGACCTCCATGGCCACGGCGCGCGCACCGGCATTCTTCAAATCGGCCAGGGTGGCCTGCACGCCGATCGGGTCCGGCGTGGTGTGGCGCCCCAGCGCCAGGGCGTTGTAAAAGCCGTTGCCCAGGGTGCCGACGATGCCACAGCGCTCGCCGAGCAGATCCAGCGCCTGGGCCAGCAACTGGCTGACGCTGGTCTTGCCGTTGGTGCCGGTGATGCCGACCAGATGCAAGCCGCGGCTCGGTTCGCCATAGAAACGCCCGGCGATAGCCGACAGCTGTCCGGCCAACCCTTTGATCGCCACCAACTCGGCGCTGCTGGCAGTCATGGCCAGCGCGCCGTCGGCCTCATAGGCCACTGCGGCGGCGCCACGCGCAATCGCATCGGCGATGTGCAAACGACCATCCTGCTGGGTCCCAGGCACCGCCAGAAACAGGTCGCCCGGCCGCACCTTACGGCTGTCCAGGGTCAGTTCACGGATCAGCGTCGCGCTGGCGGCTTCGGGCAATAATTGATTAAGCGGCATGGGCATCAGATACGCCCTCCTTTACCAGCGTTCACCGCAGCCGTCTGCGATTCGACAGGCGGCGGCAGGTCATCAGGAACGATATTCATCAAGCGCAGGGCACCGGCCATGACCTTGCCGAATACCGGTGCGGACACCAGACCACCGTAGTAGCCCCCCTCACTCGGCTCGTCGATCATGATCACCGCGGCAATGCGCGGGTTATCGATCGGCGCCACACCGGCGAAGAACGAGCGATAAGCCTTGTCGACATAACCCTTGGTGCCCACCGCGGCTTTGCGCGCCGTGCCGCTCTTGCCGCCGACGTGGTAACCCGGCACCTTGGCCCGCGCGCCGCCGCCACCCGGCTCCTCGACCACGGCCTGGAGCATGCCAAGCACGGTTTTGGCGATTTGCTGATCGATCACCTGAGTGGAAACCGGTTGCCGATCCAAACGCACCATCGACAACGGCACGTTCTTGCCCGAGTTGGCCAGCACCGAATAGGCGTGCGCCAGCTGCACTGCCGTCACCGACAGGCCATAGCCGTAGGCCAGAGTGGCAGTTTCCGCCTGCTTCCATACGCGGTAATTCGGTAGATTGCCCACCCGCTCGCCCGGAAAACTCAGGCCGGTCTCTTGACCCAAGCCAACTTGCTGCATAACCGCGTAAATCGGCTCGGCACCGATATCGAAGGCGATCTTGCTCATGCCAACGTTACTCGACTTCATCAGGATGCCGGTGAGGTCCAGCACCCCCGCTCGCGATACATCGCGGATGGTGTAGCGGCCGATGCGCAAGGTGCCTGGGTAGGTGTCCACGGTCATTTCCGGGGTCCAGCGCCCCGTACCCAGCGCCGCCGCGATGGAAAACGGCTTGACGGTGGAGCCTGGCTCGAACACGTCGATCATCGCGCGGTTGCGCATGGCAGCGGGTTGCAGGTTGCGCCGGTTGTTGGGGTTGTAGGTCGGCTGGTTGACCATCGCCAGCACTTCGCCGGTCTGCACGTCGAGCAGCACCAGGCTGCCGGCCTTGGCACCGAACTCGGTCACGGCGTTACGCAGCTCGCGATGGGCCAGGTATTGCAGACGCAGGTCAATCGACAATGCCAGCGCTTTACCGGCCTTGGCATTCTGGGTGACCTGTACATCCTTGATCAGCCGACCGCGGCGATCCTTGAGCACCTGGCGCTTGCCCGGCACACCCGCCAGCCAATCCTCGAACGCCAGTTCCATGCCTTCGCGGCCGCGATCATCGACATCGGTAAAACCGACGACATGCGCCGCCACTTCACCGGCCGGATAGAAACGACGGAACTCTTCGATGGCATACACACCAGGCACGTTCAGATCGAGTACGCGCTGCCCCTGCTCCGGCGTAAGGCCGCGCACCAGGTACATGAATTCGCGCTCGGCATTGCCCTGCAAACGCTCGGCAAAGGCCTTCGGCTCCTGCCCCAGCGCAGCGGCCAGGGTCGACCACTGTGCCTTGGCGGCCTGCAGTTCTTTGCCATTGGCCCACAGGGTGGTCACCGGAGTACTTACGGCCAGCGGCTCGCCATTACGGTCGGTAATCAGGCCACGGTGCGCCGGAATCGGGATATGCCGCACGCTGCGCGCATCGCCATGCGCCTTGAGGAAGTCGTGATCGAACACGTGTAGATCGACGATGCGCCAGGCAATCGCTCCGACCATCAGCGCCAGCAGCAGCAGCACCAGACGGAAGCGCCACGGATAGAGTGCGCCCTCGAGCCTGATCATGGCGCCACCATTCGCACTTCGCCCGCTTCGGGGATGCGCATTTTCAGCTGTTCGCTGGCCAGGTTTTCGATACGGCTGTGCGCCGTCCAGGTGCTCTGCTCAAGAATCAAGCGCCCCCATTCGGCCTGCGCCTTGTCGCGAATGCTCAGCTCACCATACAACCCGTTGAGCAGTTGACGGTTCCAGTGCGCGCTGTAGGACACGGCCAGCGCCGAACCGAGCACCGCCACGAACAGTACCAACATCAGCAGGCTGCCACGCGGGTGGCCGCCCCGCGGGTGGCCGCCCCGCGAAAAAGGTTTGTCGAGCAGCGTGCTCATCGCACTTTCTCCGCGACACGCATCACCGCGCTACGCGAGCGCGGGTTGGCTTTCAACTCGGCCTCGGAGGCGAACTGCGGCTTGCCGATCAGCTTCAAGCGCGGCTCGAAGGCTTTCGGAATGATCGGCAGGTCACGCGGCAGCTTGTCCTGCTCGCCCTTGGCGTGCTTGCGCATAAACAGTTTGACGATGCGGTCTTCCAACGAGTGGAAACTGATCACCACCAGGCGACCACCCACCTCAAGGGCTTCCAGGGCAGCATCGAGGCCACGCTCGAGATCGCCCAACTCGTTATTGACATGAATGCGCAGGCCCTGAAAGGCGCGAGTTGCTGGGTTCTTGCCCTTCTCCCAAGCCGGATTGGCCACCGTCAGCACCTGCGCCAAATCGGCGGTGCGCTCGAACGGCTGCTCGATACGGCGCTGCACCACGGCGCGCGCCATGCGCTTGGCGAAACGCTCTTCGCCATATTCCTTGAACACTCGGGCGATTTCTTCTTCGCTGGCGCTGGCGATCCACTGCGCCGCACTGACACCACGGCTCGGGTCCATGCGCATATCCAGCGGGCCGTCATTGAGGAAGCTGAAACCCCGTTCGGCATCGTCCAATTGCGGCGACGACACGCCCAGATCCAACAGCACGCCACTGACCCTGCCAGCCAAGCCGCGGACCGCCGTTTCTTCGCCGAGTTCCGCAAAACTACGCTGCACAACGACAAAGCGGCCGTCTTCGGCCGCCAGCGCATCCCCCGTAGCAATTGCCAAGGGGTCTTTATCGAGCCCCAGCAAATGCCCATCCGGCCCGAGCTTTCCGAGAATCAGCCGGCTGTGTCCGCCGCGACCAAAGGTGCCATCCAGGTAGCAGCCATCCGCTCGCACGGCGAGCCCCTCGACGGCTTCGTCGAGCAGCACGGTAATGTGGCGAAAGCTGCTAGTCATAGTCACAGGATCAGGTCACGTAGTTCGTCGGACAGAGCGCCAGGTTGTTTGATGGCAGCCAAATCGGCATCGGCCACCGCATTCCAGGCATCTTCATCCCACAGTTGAAATTTATTGAGCTGGCCGACGAGCATCGCGCGCTTGTCCAACTTGGCGTACTCACGCAAACGCGGTGGCACCAGGAAGCGACCGCTGGCATCCAGCTCGAGGTCGACGGCATTGCCAATCAACAAACGCTGCAGCCGACGGTTTTCCTCACGGAAGGACGCCAGCTCACGCAATTTGTTTTCGATCAGTTCCCACTCGGACAGTGGATAGACACACAGACAGGGGTCGACGGCATCAATGGTCACGATAAGCTGGCCAGCACAACGCGACACGAGCTCGTCCCGATACCGACTTGGCATCGCGAGTCGCCCTTTGGCGTCGAGACTGATGGCGTTAGCTCCGCGAAACACGACTGCGCTTCCCCTTTAATTAGCTGTCCATGCCCAAAAAAACCCACTTCATGCCACTTCTTACCACCTGCGCACACTATAGGAACGCGCACGCCCCACCGTCAAGGCGCGCCAGGAGGGAAAAATCCTTATAGAACGGCGATTTAGCGAACTAAAGCGGGGTAGAAACACAGCATAGCGAGGGGTTGCGCTGGATAAAAATCAACCAACACAGCAAGCTGAACTTCAAAGTTAAAGTAGTTTGTTAAGAGTAAGATTTTTTCGGTATTAGAAAGGCGGGGAGAAAGCTGATGCGGATAGAAGAGAAAGGTGGAGAGCCGATCTGTAAGCCGGGTTCTGTCGAGGACAGTCATTCCTCTACGACGTACATCACTGCACGCCTTTAGCAACCTACCCGGTTCCAGCGCGGGCCACGCCAATGGAACCCTATTTGGTCTTGCTCCGAGTGGGGTTTGCCTAGCCACGAACTGTTACCAGTCGCGCGGTGCGCTCTTACCGCACCTTTTCACCCTTACCGGCGCCGAAGCGCTTAGGCGGTTATTTTCTGTGGCACTTTCCGTAGGCTCGCGCCCCCCAGGCATTACCTGGCACTCCGCCCTATGGAGCCCGGACTTTCCTCCCCCGCCTTTCGCAGAACGAAACGCGGCAGCGACTGTCCGATCGACTCTCCGCCGCCAAGGTTAGCGGTCTGTGGCCCGGAGAACAAGCTCAAGCGTCTTTCTGCTGCGCCAACGCAGCCTGATAGAGCAGGTTCTTGCGCACCCCGGTGATCTCTGCCGCCAGAGCGGCGGCGCGCTTGAGTGGCATTTCCTTGAGCAGCAAATCGAGCACGCGCATCGCCTCGCTACTGACTGCTGCATCGTCCTCCGGCGCCTGCCAGCCGGCGACCAACACCACGCACTCGCCGCGCTGCTGGTTGCTGTCGGCCTCGACCCAGGCCTGCAGCTCAGCCAACGGCAGCCCCTTAAGCGTTTCGAAGGTTTTGCTCAGCTCGCGCGCCAACACCGCTGGGCGCTCAGCCCCGAACACCGCCTGCATATCCACCAGACACTCGAGAATACGGTGCGGCGCCTCGTAAAAAATCAGCGTGCGCGGCTCTTCCTTAACCTGTTCCAGGCGCGCGCGACGCCCGACCGTCTTGGCGGGCAGAAAGCCCTCGAAGATGAACCGATCAGACGGTAAAC
>TARA_R100001244_G_scaffold89521_1_pt1 | contig 18830 bp, 16 predicted proteins | sample TARA_R100001244 | Tara Oceans TARA_R100001244 (sample SAMEA2621564) | marine metagenome | biome: marine biome (ENVO:00000447); feature: mesopelagic zone (ENVO:00000213); material: "saline water (ENVO:00002010), including plankton (ENVO:xxxxxxxx)" | depth 790 m
TTATGAGGCTTGGAGGTCTCTAGGGAATCCGGGGCTATTCAGTATGACGCCCTGGCATCGGAACCACGACGACTGGCCTTAGCCGCCAAGCCCAGGGAGTAACCCCATGCGAATTGAAAACGGTGCCTTTGCACCGATGGGATCGGCCGGCCCGAATAAAGCTACGGGGAATGGCCGTGGCACGCAGCCTTAGAAAATCAAAGGGACGAAATCCGTCTGGAAGCTTTGCAGCCTTGCCTCATCTGGTGATGGACAGCGAAGACTTCCGGGCGCTATCCGGCGGTGCACTGAAAGTTCTGCTGGGGCTGCTGCGTCAGTACCGCGGCACCAACAACGGCGACCTCTCAGCCTCATTTGGACAGGCTCAGGGCTGGGGCGTGAATAGCAGCTCAACCCTGGCTGAATAGCCCCGGCTTGCATTCTGGAATAGCTTCCGTAACGCGCAGTTGAGCGCGTTGACTGGAGTACGCAGCATGAAAATCCGCATCCGCTACACCCCTGGTCGCCTTGCCGAGGTGGATCGAGACTACCCGATGAACAGCCCTGAGGAGACAATTCGCATTGCGGTGGGGCGTGACTACGAGCCTTCGTCCGGGTTGCCTATGGTGAGCCTGATAGGACGCTTGCCGTCAACTGAGGTCTGGGAGTATCGCCTGGCTGGTTACCTGCCGGGTGAGCCTGAAGTGCCGTGCTACCGATTCTCCAGGGTTTTACCAGCCTGATTCATCCGCGACAGCGTGACAAGCCAGAGGCCATGCGGCCTTTGGCGTTTTTCTATCCGCGACAGGGTGGTGGATGTCGCGGATAGAAAAACGCTACAGCCCAGCAATGGCGTGGCTTGTCGCGTTGTCACGGATAAAGCACCCCTCTATAGGGTGGCCTCCGTGTTTACCGGTGGTTATGCCTTGCGCCTGATGTCTACCACATTAGCCCCCGCGCACAGTGCGTCGATCAAGTCGGCCCACTCTTGCATCATGACTTCTCGCTGCGGCAGGTAGGTGGCGTGGTTGTAGGTGTCGCGGATCTCGTCCTGATCGCCATGGGCGAGTTGGCGCTCGATCCAGTCGCGGTTGTAGCCACGGCCGTTCAGTTCGGTGCTCAGTAGGTGGCGGAAGCCATGGCCGGTCTGGCGATCCTTGTAGCCAAGCGACTGCAGCGCCAGGTTGACCGTGTTCTCGCTCATGGGGTGGCTGGTGTCGTGCCGGCAGGCGAAGACCAGCGGGTACTTGCCGGTGATTTCGTGAGGCGTTTCCGGCGCTGGAAAACATGCGAAAACACTCCAGCAAGCAGCGCCGTGTATGCCCTGATGTATGCCTAAAAAAAACAAAGAACTTAATCAATAAAAAACAGTTACTTAACTAACCAGTTCAAATGACTGCGTACCACCAAACAAAACAAGGGTTTAGCGAAAGCTAAGCCCTTTTTTGTTTGCGCCAGTGACTACAGAGTGGCGACTGAGCGCTTTCAGACCTCCCAAGGATTGAGCCGGCCATGACCCCGCCAGCTGAAATCAACGCAATTATTGACACCACCGAGCAGATCCGCGCGGCGAACAGCGCAGGCTGAACGCCCGCTGCTACGCTTATATTCCGACCCGAGAATTCTTGCAGCTACCCGGGCCCTTCTCCTCGTATTGACTGCTAGGGAGGTGGGTATGACTAGCGCATTTTCGCTTCATCCGTCGATCGACAACGGTATCCAAGCGGGAGCCGATGGCTTTTCAGGCGGCACTCTCGCCTGTCACTGTGCTCAGAACCCGATCAAGGTAAAGGTCGACTCGCAATCGGCTTACAACCATGCCTGTGGTTGCACCAAATGCTGGAAGCCCAAAGGTGCAATGTTTTCCATCGCCGCGGTGGTGCCGCGCACGAAGCTCAGGGTCATCGAGCATGCCGAAAAGCTGACGGTGATCGACCCCAAAGCCACCATCCAGCGGCATGCCTGCAGCCAATGCGGCGTGCACATGTATGGGCGCATCGAGAACACCGCACACCCCCTTTACGGATTCGATTTCATCCACACCGAGCTGTCGTCGGAGAAGGGGTGGTCAGCGCCACAATTCGCCGCGTTCGTGTCATCGGTTATCGAGTCCGGTGCCGACCCAGCCATGATGGGCGCTGTCCGTGCACGGTTGAAAGCACTCGGTCTGGAACCTTATGACTGCCTGTCGCCGGAGTTGATGGACATGATCGCGACGCACATCGCGAAAGCCTCCGGTGCGCTGAAATCCTGACGAGCGGCCAGGTTCAAGGCCACTGCTGGGCGCACGGGGGCGCACGCGCTCCCGCGGCTTGCTATCGCCGCATCACAGCACTGGCGCTCCCCAGCTAGCACATCGGCCCTGTGCGGCAAAGGGGGGTGGCGCCGGCAAACGGCAGCCCTTCTCCGCTCACGTACGCGTCGGCCCACGCTGCGTCGCCAGCAACAAGCCGGCAAAGATCAATGCCCCGCCCAGCCAGTGGAACAGTTGCAGACCTTCATCGAGCAGTAACCAGCCGAGGATGGCGGTGAATACCGGCATCAGGTAGTTGGCCATGGAGGCCTTGGCAGCACCGAGGATTTTGACCCCGTGATTCCAACCGAGGTAGGCCACCAGCGAGGCGAATACCGCGGTGTAGGCGATGGCGCCGAGGGTGGCGGGGGTGACGACGAGTTGCGCGCCAGCGGCCAGTTCAAACAGGTACAACGGCAGGATCAGCGGTACGCCGAGTAGCATGAAGATGCCGAGCATGGCCAGCGGCGGGATGGGCATCAGGTAGCTGGCCCAGCGACGCAGGAGCACGGTGTACAGCGCCCAATCGGTGACGGCGAGCAGCATGATCAGGTCGCCGCGATTAAACGATAGGTTAGCCAGGGTGCTCCACTGCCCCTGGGTGATCAGCACCAGCAAGCCCAGCACGGCCAGGGCCATGCCCCACCAAGTGCGGCGCGCCGGCCATTCGCCGAGCAGCAGGCCGGCGCCGATGAAAGTCATCAACGGGATGCAGGTGTTGACCAGAGTAATGTTGATCGCTGCGGTGGTTTGCGCCGCGCTGTAGAGCAGTGAGTTGTAACCGGCGATACCCAGCCCGGCGATCAGCGGCAGGCGCCAACCGGCGCGCAGCAGGTCCGCGCGGTGGCGCCACAATGGGCGGGCGACAAAGGGCAGCACCAGCAGCAGGGCCAGGCTCCAGCGCCAGAAGGCCAGCGCGAACGGCGGGATCTCGCCGACAAAGGCCCGCGCCACCAGAGCGTTGCCGGCCCAGCAGAGTACGGCCAGCAACACACCGGCGATGGCCAATTGGCGGGAGCGATCGGTCATCGGTAACCCTTAGTTCTGCCCAAGCGGACGCAGGCGGTATTGCGGCGGCAGTTGTTCCATGCCGCTGACCGTGACGTTGAGGTTCTTCCAGCGGCCGTCCTGAATGCCGTAGATGCAGCCGTGCACCGACAGCTCCTGCCCACGGTGCCAGGCGTTCTGCACGATGGTGGTGTGGCTGACGTTGGCCACCTGCTGGATCACGTTCAACTCACATAGACGGTCGACCCGCTCTTCCTCGCTCGGCAATTGCGCCAGGTGGTCGCGGTGTTCGTAGTAGAGGTCGCGGATCGAGCGCAGCCAGCCGTCGATCAGGCCGTACTGGGTGTTCTGCATCGAGGCGCGCACGCCGCCGCAGCCATAGTGGCCAGTGACCAGGATGTGTTTGACCTTGAGCACATCGACCGCGTACTGGATCACCGACAGGCAGTTGAGGTCGGTGTGCAGCACGACGTTGGCGACGTTGCGGTGCACGAACAGATCGCCCGGCAGCAGGCCGACAATTTCGTTGGCCGGCACCCGCGCATCGGAGCAGCCAATCCACAGGTATTCCGGGACTTGCTGCTTGGCCAGTTTGGCGAAGAATTCCGGGTCTTCTTCCTTGATCGCTTCGGCCCAGCGCGCGTTATTGTCGAAGAGGTGTTGTAGATCGCTCATGCGGTTCGCTCCGAAAAATGCCGATGCGCACCATACGGAGCGCGTGTGACTTTTGACAAGCCACTTTTCGCCCTGGTCACAGCCGTGCGCGATGCTGCCACCAGCGACTCAAGCGCGGTCGCGCGGCGTGTGCCTCGGCTTGCCAATGCCGATGCCAGTGGGCGGCACGCTCGCTCAATTGCGCCCAATCCGGTTGCGGCTGCTGCAATGCCTGCAACAGGCTCGGCTCCAGTTGGTCGCGGCTGGCGTGCAGCGCCTGACGAAAATCCGCATCGCCCAGGCTGCGCCGATGCACGGCCTCGAAACGCCACCACAGGCTGTCTTCGATCGGCGCCAGCGGGTCGCTCAGCAGGGCGGCGCCGGCACTGGCGGTAAAATTCAGCGGCTGGAACAGGCTCAGGCAAGGTGCGGACGTGCCAGTTGCGGCAATCGCCAGCGCCTCCGGTTGCAGATGTGCCAACAAACTCGCGGTGGTTTGCGCAGGCCGCCAGAAGCGCCCGGCATGCATGCACACCTGGCGGTTGTTGTGACGGGCGAAGTCTTCGCCTTGCTCGCCGTGATGACGCAAGGCCTGGATCAAACTGGCGGCATCCGCACTGCTCGCACAGGCGCTGAGAAACTGCTGGTTTTGCGCCTGACGCCGATGGGCGCCACCGATCCAGGGTAGCCAGCGCGTGTCGAAGGCGCGGGCAAAATGGAAGTCGCCCTTGCCGTCCCAGCACTCCAGGCGCCGCGCTTGGTCATGCAGACGCGGGCTGTGCAGGTCGAACTCATGAGCGAGGCTCAGTGCATTGGAAATCGCCCAGCGTTCGACGCGCTTGGCGGCCCACAGGTGGCCGGCGGTTTCCAACACCCAGGCTTCGGTGGGGTCGGCAATCAGGAAGCTGTTGTCATAGCGGTAGGCCTTGTTGCGGTAACCCGCCGCACCGCCCTGGCCGTAGGCTTGCAGGTGCTCGATGATCACTTCGAGGGCTTCGCGCGCCGTGGCACCGCGCTCCAGCCCCAGGCGCAGCAGGTCCATGCCGAGCAGCGCCGCGCCCTTCTTCTGCGTCAACTTGGTGAACACCGCCTCGTTGCCGATGGCCACGCCGTGCTCGTTGACGCCCATCTCGCCGCCCCACAGCCAACTTGGCTGGCTGAGGATCAATGCATGCCGGTCGGCGGTCTGCGGGATTTGCAGGTAACTGGTGAGCAGCAGCGGCGCGCGGTCGCCACGCACCTCGGGCAAGCGAATCAGACGCTGCGGCTCGGCGGCTTCGCGGTCACTGTTCTTGGCGAACCATGTCTGTCCGTGACTGCGTAGAACCAAGGTGTCGCACATTGGACGCTCTTCCTTATTGAGTGCTCCGCCGCTGAGCCCACTGCCGCGCCGCGCGGCGGAGCAACCAGGCGATCAACAACAACCCGGCCAACAACACCAGGCTGACGCCCCACTGCAAAGGCCCGGCGTAGCGATACAAATCGCCAGGGTGCAGGCTCGGCTCACGCAGCATACGCTGTTCGGCCGCCGCACCGTCGGTCGGGATATCGGCCAAACCGTCAGCATCTGTATCCGGCAGGCTACCAATATGATCGAGCAGGCCCTGCCATTCCTTGTATTCCTGTACCCCAGGCTGCTGCGGATCGGTGTCGATGATCGCCGCCTTGATCTCGGCCAGCGGCCGCCCCTGAGCATCCTTGGGCTGCACGCTGAGCAGGCCTTTGCTCAGGTCGGCAATCAGCCAGGTAAAACTGCCGACGTAGCTGGTGGCGCCGATGCTGTACAACCGCGGGTCCTGCAAATCGAGCGCCTGATAACCGCGCTGGGCGTCGCCGATTTCGATGCGGCTGATCCGGTCGAACGGCACGCGGTAAGGGTTATAGCTAAAGCGCAGGCCGGAAACGCGCGGGTAATAACTGCGGCTTTCGCGCAGTTGATAAGCGAGCAGCAGCACTTCCAGAATATTTTTCAACTCCTGGCCAGTGACGTACACCTTGATCAGCGGATACCCCGGCGCCTGGTCGAACTCGCCAATGCCCAACGGGGCAATGCGGAACAGATCGGAGACGTTCTGCACGCCATGGCGACCGCGCATCAGGTTGTCGCGAATGGTGCCGTTGCCGGTGAACGACAGGTCGCTGCCCGTGGCGTGGCGCAGGGCATCGGTGACCAGGTTGGCGAGGACTGGATCGTCGAACTCCCGGGTCAGGGTTTTGTTCACCTTGGCCAGCGGTTGGTCGAATTGATAGCCCTTGGGCGCCAGCATGCGCTCACTGACCACCCTCTTGAAATCCTCGACCTGGGCGGTGATCGCGGTATCGCCGAGGGTCTGATCATTCAGCGGGTGCAAATGGTAGTCGAGCAGCTGCGGCCTGCTGTCAGCATCCAGCCGCATGCGCAGCTCGCCCAGGTATTGGATTTCTGAACCGGCCTGCATCACCGGGGTGCGGCCGTTGACCAGCACCGGCTGCGGCAAAGCGGTGTGCGAATGGCCACCGACGACGATGTCGATGCCCGGCACCTGCTCGACCAACTCGACTTCCTCGCCGCGCCAGCTGCCATCCTCCTGCTGCACCACGCCCATGTGCGAGAGCAGGATCACCACATCGACCTTCTCCACCTCGCGCAGGGTTTTCACCATGGCCTGGGCGGTGGCGACCGGGTCGGCAAAGGTCAGCGGTTTGATCATCGGGCTGACCGCCACGGCGTTGTTACCGAGCAAGCCAAACAGGCCGAAACGGATGCCGCCCTTGTCGATCACCTTGTACGGCAGGATGCGTCCGGCGTCGGCGTGCGCCTGTAGGCTGTCGTCAGCCTGGTGCGCGGGGTCGAAGCGCAGGTTGCTCGACAGCAGCGGCAGCAGGGCATCGCCTTTGGCGCGGTGCGCGGCGCTGATCATCGCCGCGAGGCCGGCCGGGCGGAAATCGAATTCATGGTTGCCGAGCGTCGCGGCGTCGTAACCCAGCTCGCTGAGCAAGCGCAGCTCGCCGCCGATCTCCCGGGTGACGGTATGGAACAGCGTGCCCATGCTGAAGTCGCCACCGTCGAGCAACAATACCGGCTGCTCGCCCGCCGCCGCGCGACGGGCCTGGAGCAGGGTGGCCAGGCGTGCCACGCCGCCGACCGTGTCGTCGTCGTTCAGCGTGGCCGGGCTGTATTCGTTGTTCGGGCCGAACCCAAGCAGGCGCGACTGCCAATCGTTGGTGTGCAGGATGGTGAAACTGCGCTCGGCGCTCATAACCTGGCACGCGGCGAGCAGACAGAACAGGGTAAGCGCGAGGTGAAACGCACGCATGGCACATCCTTGAGCAAGAGGCGGGGCAACCGCTGGGGTCGAGCCGCGCAGTATGCGCTACGCCTGCGGGCAGCACAGCGGCGAATGACGCCGCAGACGGTAGCCGATGGTGTCAGACCGCGCGGTGGCGAGGCGGCGCCGGACGCGGGCGCTTGCACGGTTAAACGCAGGTCTACCCGCCAGGGGCCGCCTGCGGATCAAGCATCAATCGATCAGGGTGCAGGCCATGACCAAGGCATCTTCACGGCCGCCGACGGCGGGGTAATAGTCGCGCCGGCGACCGACTTCATTGAAGCCGTAGCGCTCATACAGGCGATAAGCCGATTGATTGCTGGCACGCACTTCAAGGAAGCACTCGCCAGCCTTGAGCTGCATCGCACGCTGCATCAGGTATTCCAGCAGACGCAGGCCCAGACCGCGGCCCTGGCTTTCCGGCTTGACGGTGATATTCAGCAGATGCGCCTCGTCGATGATCACATTGATCACCCCATGGCCAACCTGCTGGTTGCCCTCGAACATCAGCCAGCAGTCGTACGACTTGAGGCTGTCGAGGAAGATGCCGCGTGTCCAGGGATGGCTGAACGCCGCGTATTCGATCTTCACCACCGTATCGATATCCGCCTCGGTCATCGGGCGAAAGGAAATCGCATCACTCATTCAGGCTGACTCATCCAACGCTGGCGCACGCGGCGCATGGCTTGCCACAACTCGGCCTTGCGTGCCGGCTCGTCCATCAACAACTCCAGCCCCGGTAGCGCCCAGGCGGCGCCCAAGCCGTCGATCTGCAACTCGCGGTTGTAAGCCTCGGCGTCGGCATCGCCGGCAAAGCGAATCGCCGGCAAACCGACCAACCACAGACAACTACAAGGGTCCTGCTCCTCCAGGCGCGCACCGATGAAGCTCTGTACGAACTCCAGGGCCGCCTGCGGGCCCTGATCCATGCTGCCGCGTACCAGCAGCGGCCAGCGCACCGGTTCGCCGATCAATTGCGGGCTGTCTGGCAAACCGGCGGCGCGCAGTAGGTCCTTCAACAGCAGATAAGCCGGATCGCGCCGTTGCATGGGCTCGCCGGTGGGCAACTCGACCAACAGCATGCAGTGACCGGCCCGCAACAATTGCAGGGAAAAACGCGGCGGCGCCACCGGCGTTTCTTTCGGCGTTAGCGTCTCGGCTAGCGCTTCGCCGTCTGCGACCTTGGCATTGCGCACAACGCCCGTGGGCCGTGGCACGTCGATTCGCGGACGCTCGCTGGGCGGTGCGGGCGGCGGCACTACGCGGCTCTCGGCGGCAGCGGGCGGTGCCACAGCCGGCGATACCGAGACAGCGGGCTCGGGCAGCTCAGGCGGCGCCAGCAATTCCGGGCGCGAAGGCGCCGCGAACGGCAACTCCACACGCGGCAGCCAACTGGCCACCTGCATGGCACTTAAATACGCACGGCGACGCAGTTCTGCCATCAAACGTCAGCCACCTGTGGATGCGCCTTTTGCCCGGCCTGCATCAGGTTCAGCGCGTTGATATAGGCCTTGGCGGATGCCACCAGGATATCGGTGTCGGCGCCATTGCCATTGACGATGCGCCCGGCCTTCTCCAGGCGCACGGTGACCTCGCCCTGGGAGTCAGTGCCCTGGGTGATGGCATTCACCGAGTACAGCTGCAGGCTGGAATCGGAGCTGGCAATCGATTCGATGGCCTTGAAGGTCGCATCCACCGGGCCGGAGCCCTGGGCCTCGGCATGCTGCTCGACACCATCGACACTCACCACCAACTTGGCCTGCGGCACTTCGCCGGTCTTGCTCGCCACTTCCAGGGTGACCAGCTTGAAGTGCTCCGGAGCTTCCTCGGCCAGGGTGTCGGAGACCAGCGCCTGCAAGTCTTCGTCAAAGATCTCGTGCTTCTTGTCGGCCAGCTCCTTGAAGCGGGCGAACGCGGCGTTCAGCTCCGCCTCACCGGCCAGCACGATACCCAGCTCGTCCAGACGCGAGCGAAACGCGGCGCGCCCGGAGTGCTTGCCCATGACCATCTTGTTGGTGTGCCAGCCAACCGACTGCGCCGACATGATTTCGTAGGTTTCGCGGTGCTTGAGCACTCCATCCTGGTGGATGCCCGACTCGTGGGCGAAGGCGTTGGCCCCGACTATGGCCTTGTTCGGCTGCACCGGGAAACCGGTGATGCCGGAGACCATGCGCGAGGTGCTGAGAATATGCGGGGTGTCGATGCGCGTGTGCACACCGAGCAGGTCTTCGCGGGTCTTGATCGCCATGACGATCTCTTCCAGCGCGGCGTTGCCGGCACGCTCGCCGAGACCGTTGATGGTGCACTCGACCTGACGTGCACCAGCCACCACCGCCGCCAGGGAGTTGGCCACGGCCAGGCCCAGATCGTTGTGGCAATGCACTGAGAACACCGCCTTGTCGGCATTGGGTACGCGGTTGAGCAGCTGGCGAATGGTCTCGGCGTACTGATGCGGAATCGCGTAGCCAACGGTGTCGGGAATATTGATGGTGCGCGCCCCGGCATCGATGGCGGCTTCGATGATGCGGCAGAGGAAATCGATTTCCGAACGGCCGGCATCCTCGCAGGAAAACTCCACATCGCTGCACAGGTTGCGCGCACGCTTGACCGCATGCACCGCCTGCGCCACCACCTGGTCCGGCTGCATGCGCAGCTTGTACTGCATATGAATCGGGCTGGTAGCAATAAAGGTATGGATACGCCCAGAGTTGGCCCCCTTGAGGGCTTCGGCGGCGCGGTCGATATCGGCGTCCAGCGCCCGCGACAGGCTGCACACGGTGCTGTCCTTGATATTGTCGGCAATCGCCTTGACCGCCGCGAAGTCGCCGGGGCTGGCGATGGCGAAGCCGGCTTCGATCACATCGACACGCAGGCGCTCCAGGGCCTTGGCGATGCGCAGCTTTTCTTCACCGGTCATCGACGCGCCGGGGCTCTGTTCGCCGTCGCGCAGGGTGGTATCGAAAATAATGACGCGGTCGTTGCTGCTCATGCTCGGCTCCTCACGGCCCCGGCATGCATGCCGCGGGGCTCAGGCAGTAAGTGCCCGCTGACGGAGCACTCAATTGAGGAATTGTGGCGTGAAACCGGGCATACGGAAAGCCTACCGCGGTTTTCCGGCAACACGCGCGGCACGCTCAGAAGCCGCGGGAAGACTCAGGGAGCAGGGAAAATGTAGATATTGCCCTGCAAACGGACATCGCCATTGGTCTGGTAGGTCAGCAGATCGGTCTGTTTGAAGCCCGCCCCACCTGACGCGGCGCTGTTGGAGCCGGCCAGGGTGAACTGTGCATTGCTGAAACTCGCATTGGTCAACCCCACGCGCATGGCGGGTGCGTTGAAGGCCGCGCCATCGCCGCCGTAGCCGCTGTCGATGGTGACGATGTCGAAACTCAAGCCCTCGAAACTGAAGGTGCCCTGGATATTGTCCAACACGATAAAACCGGCGCTGTTGGCCGGTTTTATCGCCAGCCGCGTGCCGCAACCGCCGGGGCAGCGGGTCTGGCTGGGGGTCGCGGCAAAATTCAAGCTGGCGCTCAGGCTCAGCCCTGCCTGCCCGCTCACGCCTTGCAGCTCCTCTTCGCCCAACGGGCGCAGTTCGGCAGATACCAGCGAGGTCCAGGCAGCCAGGACCACGACCGTCACTTTAGCGAGCATCTTGGGTCTCCTCATCGCGGCAGGTTCACCGTGCGCATATTCAGGTAATCCACCCGTATGCCGCGGACGACTTGCGAGCCAAGGTCGACGCCACCGATATTCAGGTTGCCGACGCTGATATTGCTTTTCGGTACCTGCTGGTAAAACGCCTGGTGGTTGGCCCAGGTAACACCGGGCAGGAACAACCGCAGCTCGCCATCGGCCAGCACCGAGAAGCTCAAGGGCTGCAAGCTGGCATGACCGAGATTGATGTCGAAGTAGAGATTCTTGGCCACCGCGCGATTGCCGTCAGTGCAATTGCGACAGCCACCGATGACCAGTTTGTCGGCATATGCCTGCAAGCTGGCCTCACCTTGCAACCCGGCGCTGTCGCCCCACAGGTTGAGGTAGGCGCCATTGAGGGTGAAGCCTTCCAGGTTGATCGAGAAAAAATCGCTGCGGGTAGTGGTGGCGCCTTTAACGATATTGCCGTTGCCATCCTTGCTGTAGGCGACGCTGGGCAGGCTGAAAGTGGCCTCGATACCGACATCCAAGCCTTTGACCCGAGTGCCGCCAGCTTGCAGGGTTGCCGCGACCACCGTCACCACCTGCTTGCCATCCTCGGTACTTTTGATGCTGCCACCCACGCAGGTCGGCGACTGGGCGCTGGGCGCGCCGCACAAGATGCTGAATTCGGTGTAATCGCCGAGCCGCTGGGTCAAGGTCAACCCACCATAACGCTCGACGTTCCAAGCCTCGCCCAACTGCTTCTGGGCCTCGAACAGCGCTGTGCTGGACGTGTTGAACGGATCGATCGAGTTGTTGTAAGCCCTGACGGCCTGGGGGCAGCCGAAGACCGAGCAAAAATAGGTCTCGCCTTTGGCCGGTTTGTTGTACGTGATCAACCCACCCCGATAGCTGCCAGGCGCTGCGTCATAGGTCGAATTGAAGGTGTCTCTTGCCGCTTGAAACGTGACCGTGCGCGCCTCGACCACCTGTTTGCGCTGGTTCACCAGCACCATATCCGCATCGATGTCCTGCTTCAGCGTCAGGAAGCCGACCGTTTGATACTTCGCCAGTAATGCCGAGCGTGTGCCTTGTAGTAGGTCCAGTTGGGCCTGCACCACACCGACCGCCTTATTCGGGTCGGTGCACCCGGGCTCGCCGTAGAGGCAGCCCTGGTAATAGGCCCACATGCCGTATTGATGGGTATCGTTGAGCGGGTCGCTGTAGGTCGGCGTCTTGAGCTGAAGCGCTTGCTTGCCGACCGGCAAAGTGGGCGCCGCGGCACCGCTGACCACCCCCAGGGTAAAGGGATGCAGCGGCGTACCGAGAGTGGCCTCGGTATCCACGGCGCCGCGCTGGCTGCCTTCGCCCTTGATATAGGCGCGCTCGAAATCGATTTGCAGCGGGCTGCCCTGGCTGTCCTTGACGCCGGTCACGCGGGCGCTAGCCGTACCCTGGTCGTAATAGAATTGATCGATGAAAAAGCCCACGCCCGCGCCGCTGACCTCGCCCATCTGCTCGTCACTGAGCACCTGCATGGCCGCAGCGTTGACGCACCACAGGCTCAGGCTCAGCCCCAGCACCGCGCGCAGGCTCATGTTCAGCACCCCGAGGTCTGGCCGCCGATGCACGTCGGCACACGGGCGGTGCCGCGCAGGGCGTCATACAGGTTGATCATGAACGGGTAGAGCGCGTTGGCGCCCTCTCCGGTCTTGGCGAAGTTGGCGAAAGCGCCGGATTGGGTATCGACGAACTTGCCGGTATTGGCCAGGTCCTGCCAGGGCACATTCTGGTTCTGCATCGAGAAGAAAATGCCCTGGGCGCCGCCTTGGGTGATGTCGGGCTTGGTCGGGTCGCCGACAAAAATGCTCTTGTAGTTGAGCAGCGCGAAGCAGGTGGTCAGGCCCAGTGCCTGGCAGTCGCTGGTGGTCGACAAGGTCGGTAGCAACGCGGCGATCAGGCCCGTCTCGTCGGTCTGCAGCGACTGCCCATTGGGAATACCGATATGGGTCGCGCGGTTGATCGGCTGGCCATTGAGGGTAGTGACACCTGTGCCCTGTTGCAGCAGTTCCACCTCGGCATACACCTCGGTATCGCCGGCCAAACTCAAAGCGATACAGTTCGGGTCCAGCCCCAGGAAGCCACAACCATTGGTGTCGCGGTAATACTGGTAAGCAATCGAGGCCGGCCCGTAAATCTTGCCCTGCATCACCCCGGTCAGCGAACGGATATCGCCGGACAGGTCGCCACGCGCACGGCCGAAACCGACCCGCACACCGGCCACCTCGCGTACGCCTTGGCCATTCACCTTGAAGGCGAATTCCAGGTAAGGGTCGCGTATCTGAAAAGGCACGATGGCGGCATTCGGCGAATTGGCATTGTCCACCCGGCCCAGGGCGAAGTTGTCGATCCTGATATCCGCAGGCTGCGTCGACGCGGTGCCGCCTCCGGTGCGCGAGTAATTGCCGAGGCGGAGCTCATCGATATTGGTCAACAAATCGATATCGGAGCCCAGGTTCACGCGGGTGTACTCGAAGCCGCCATAGGTCAGGCCATCCATGGTGATCAACGCCTGTCCGGTGACCTCGGCCAGTTCACGGTCATCCATCGGCTGCAAGGCGGCCTGCGTCGTACACGCGAACAAACCGCCGCACAGCAGGGACAGAAGGCGTTGGGCAGGGCGACAGATCGGGCGCATGGCGAGTTCCTTATTTTTGTGGCGGCGCAGTCCTGCAGACTCCGGCCCTTGCTAGCCACTATAAAAAGCTCGCGCACAGAACGGGCCGACCCATAGTCGAGAAAACCACGGCAAATACTTGCCCGACGCGACACCCGGCGCAAACGCCTGTTACCCATCGCCACATCCGTCACCCCACTGCCCGGCCCTGACGAAACAACCTGGGCGGATGCTCGGCAAGTGTTCCGTCAAAAGCCTTGAGGCCCAGCCGCGCGCCGTGTCACAGCCGTGAACTGCCGCCTTGCGGCAAATGCGCGAACGCTGCCGCCTCTGATCGGTTCGGGCTCAGGCGAATGCCGGTCGATGCAGTACAATCGGCGTTTTTTGCGAAAAGCTCGCGGAGCGGATGCCCCGATGATTGACCCCAAGCGCGTACTACGCGCCCTTGCCGAACACTGGACGTTGCTCGAGCCGCTGTGCGAGCGCTTCGATGCCGGCACCCTGAGCCTGGTGGAGCTGCGCCACCAGCTCACCGCGCAGCTGCCGGACAGCACGCCGGTGGACATCACCGCCCTGCTCGACCAGTGGATCCGCCTGGATATCCTGGTGCCGGTAGCCAAGAGCCCCAATCGCTTCGAGCTGAACGCGCAGATTCACGACTTCCTCGCCTACCTGCGCCGCGAACACCGCCTGGGCCTGTGCCTGGAAATCGAAGCCTACCTGCGCCATCTGGAACGCCTGGCCGGCTATATCAAGGACGCCTTCGAGGTACGTGACGCCGCCGATCTGGCGCGCCAGCTGCGCTTGCTGGATATGCGCGTGCGCGACGTGCTGAAGAAGCTGGCCAACGACGAACAGGCCCTGGTCGCCGTGGCCGATCGGGCCAAGACCTCGGATCGGCAAATCCCGCTGCGTCAGCGTTACGCCGAGGTGCTGGCCACCTGGGACGAATACGTCGAGCCGATGATCCAGCTGGTCGCCGCCGACGGCGCCTTCGAACAGGGTGTGTACCGCGTCGAACACGTGCTGCTGCGCCTGCTCGGTGAACAGCAGCGCCTCGGCCAACTGGTGGATGACGACCTGCTGCTGCGCACCCACGCGCGCATCCTGGAAATGCAGACCACCGCCCAGTTGACCCTGCGCCGCGCCCGCGAACTGCTGCTGCCGCTACGCGAGGAAGCGCGCCGGCACAACGCCGTGACCCGTGGCGCGGCGTTGGCCCTGGCGGCGATTCGCAAGAAGGGCCTGGACGCCGTGCCGCAGGCTTCCCTGCCGCTGTTCAGTCGCCCGCAAAGCACCTTCCTCGGCACCGCTTCGCAGGTCGAGGCTTATGTCTACGCCCTGGCCCGTTTCGAACCCAAGCCGGCGCAGTTCCCCAAGGCCCACAGCAGCCGCAAAGGCGAAGCACCCCGCGCGCCACGCACGGCCCGCGAAATGATCGAGCGCTGCGAACAGGCCCTACCGCTGCCGGACCTGATGGTCTGGCTGCTGGAGCAGGAGCCAGAAGGCGCTACCGACGAATTGCTCTACTGGTTCTCGCGCCTGTCCCGCGATGGCCGTTTCCAGCGTGAGCGCCTCGAGCGCCGCGACTACCTCACCCGCGAGCATCAGGTCAGCCTGAGCTCCTATGCCCTGATCAAGCCGGCCGGGACCACCGCCCTATGAATATCGACCTGAAAGAACTGACCCAGCTCGCCCCGATCTTCCGCGAGCTGTTCAAGGGCTACCACATCAGCCGCAGCAACCCGGAGCTCTACAGCCAGCTGGCCAGCCAGCAGGACCAGTACCGCAGCCTGTTCAAGGCGCTGGGCTATGAACTGACCTGCGACAGCCGCGGCTTCTACTATTTCGTGCCGGAACAGATGGGCGCGCAGGTCAACAAGACCGCCCAGCGCCTGGCGCTGTTCACCTTCATCTTGGTCGAACACCTGGCCGACCAGGGCCGTGACCCGCTGGCCGTACTCGACGGCGGCAGCCTCGGCCGTGACGAACTGCCGGCGCTGCTGGAGAAATACAAGGACCTGTTCCTGCAGGCCGAAGTCACCACCCAAGACGAGTTGGAGGAAAAGGTGATGCGTCGCCTGACCCAGCTCGGTTTTGCCAGCGAAGACAACGGCATCTACCGCTTCCTCGCCCCCATGCACCGCTTCCTCGACGTCTGCCTCTCCGTGCAGCAAGACCGCGACCTGGCGGCCACCCTGCACAGCGCCCTGCCACTGCCGACTCCGGTGCTGCTGGATGATGAGGCCGAAGACGAGATTATCAGCCTCGCCGAGGTTGAGTCGGACGAATCCGAAGAAGACGCCCTGGCCCGCGCCATGGCCGAAGAACGTGAAGCCCAGGAGATCGACGCATGAGCCAGGAACGCTACGGCATCCGCCGCTTTGCCCTGCTGAATACCGCTGGCTACAGCCTCGGCCTGTTTCCCCTGGAAAACCCGCTGTCGGTATACGGGGCCAACAACCTCGGTAAATCGGCGTCGATCAACGCCTTGCAGTTCCCGATTCTGGCGCGTATGTCCGACATGAGCTTCGGCAAGTACAGCCTGGAGCAGTCGCGCAAGTTCTACTTCGCCAGCGACACCAGCTATATCCTGGTCGAAGTCGTGCTGCCCCACGGCCCCCATGTGATTGGCGTGGCCGGGCGTGGCCCGGGTGGTGGCTTCGGCCACCAGTTCTTCGCTTACCAGGGCACCCTGGACCTTGAGCACTACCAGAAGAACGGTACCTGCCTGCGTCAACGCGAGCTGTTCAACGCGCTGGAGCGCGAAGGCATCAAGGCCTACGAGCTGAAACCCGAGGAACTGCGCCGTCTGCTGGTCGGCGGGCATACCTCGATTCCGCTGGACCTGACCCTGATTCCGCTGCGTTCCACCAGCGAACAGAGCCTGAAGACCTTCCGCGCGCTGTTTATCAACCTGTTGCATATGCGTGAGATCACTGCGGCCAAACTTAAGCAGCTGTTCCTCGACGCCTTCGAGCACAGCCTGCGCTCGGGCAGCGTCGACTATATCGCTGCCACCGAAGAGGCCTTCCGCGACGTGCGGCGCATGGAGCAGGACTATCAGGCCCTGGTTACCGCCGGCCCACTGATCGAAGCCTTAGCTGCAGGCGTGGCCCAGCGCGAACTGCTGCGCGGCAAACTGCATCGCCTCTCGCCCCTGCTCGATTCGCTGCTCGGCACCTGGCAGGACTACGCCGGCGCGCGCCGCGAGGAACTGGTGATCCAGGCCGAGCACTACCGCGGCGAGCAGGACGGCCTGCAGCACGAACAACGCGGCGGCACCCAGGAGCTGATGCGCATGGAGCGCGAAATCAGCGAGATCCAGCGCTGGCTCGGCGAACTGTCCGTTCTGAAAAACCGCTTCGCCCTGGTCAACGACGCCAAGGTGCTGGAAGAACAACTGCTGGCTGCCAAGGATGCCCACGACGAACTGGCCGGGGCCCTAGCACAGTCGCGGCAGTTCTCCGCCGAAGACCTCGATGAGCGTCTACGCGACCTGGAAAAACGCCTGAAATCGGTGAAGCAGCAACTCGAGCACGCCGACAACAACAGCTACTCGCGCCTGCGCGAAGAGTTCAGCCAGGCCGATGTCGACCGCCTGATGCGTCTGTTTAACGGCCAGCTGTTCAGCCTGCCGCTCGGTGAGAAAGGCATTCAGGTTGCCGACGGCGATGCCTGGGTCAAATCCCTGGAGGCCATTCTCGATGGTTTTAAAGGCGAGCACTTCGAAGTGCCGGGCCTGACCATCGACCTCAGCCATATCGAGCCACCGGCTCTGCAAGCCCTGGCAGACCGCGCCGCCCTGCGCGACCAGAAAGACCGTCTGGATCGCGAATACAAACAGCTGAAAACCCAACAGGCGGTCGCCTCCGACCGCGCCGCGAGCAAGGCCCAGGCCGAGCAGTTCTACCAGGCCGTGCTGGATGCGCAGAAAGCCCTGGAAGATTTCCGTCGCAGTCAAACCCTGGCCGTCGAGGAGAGCGACAAGCTGGAGCAACTTGCGCAGCTGGAAGCCGCTCAGGACGAACTCAAGCGCGCCTCCGATGCCTTTACCGAGCGCGTGCAGCAGCTGTCCGCCAAGCTGCAACTGGTCGGCCGCCAGCTCGCCGATCTGGAAGCCAAGCAGCGCACCCTGGAAGACGCCCTGCGCCGCCGCCAACTGTTACCGGCCAACCTGCCGTTCGGCACGCCGTTTACCGACCCGGTGGACGACTCGCTGGACAACCTGCTGCCGCTGCTCAACGACTATCAGGACGCCTGGCAAGGCCTGCAACGGGTCGATGGGCAGATCGAGGCGCTCTATGCCCAGGTGCGCCTGAAAGGCGTGGCCAAGTTCGACAGCGAAGACGACGTCGAGCGTCGCCTGCACCTGTTGGTCAACGCTTACGCGCACCGCCAGGACGAAGCCATCACCCTGGCCAAGGCGCGCCGCGCCGCGGTCACCGATATCGCCCGCACCCTGCGCAATATCCGCAGCGACTACGACAACCTGGAACACCAGCTGGCGCTGTTCAACCGCGAGATCAACAAGCGTCAGGTGTCCAACCTAGAGAGCTTCCGCATCGTCCTCGCGCCAAACAAGGACGCGCTCAAGCATATCGATCAGATCATCCACAGCGCCGGCCAGTACGAAGAAGGCGAAACCCTCTCGGTGTTCGACCTGCAGCAAAGCAGCGAGCAGGACAGCCGAAACGAGGAAGCCAAGGAATACCTGGCGCGCCTGGTGGCGGCCAACCATAACCAGCTGGGCTTGAAGGACCTGTTCGAACTGGCCTTCGAGATCACCAAGGTGCATGGCCAGCCGGTGATTCACACCGATATCGATGGTGCTGCATCGAACGGCACCACCATGACCATCAAGGCGCTGACCAACATGTACCTGTTGCTGCACCTGATGGACCGCGACCAGGCCGGCAAGGTGCGCCTGCCCTACTACCTGGACGAAGCCGCGGATATCGACGAGAAGAACCAGCAGGCGCTGATCGAAACCAGCCTGCAGCTCGGTTTCGTGCCGATTCTTGCGTCGGTGAAACCGCAGGTCTCGGCCCATGTGGCCATCGACCTGGAAGGAGGCAGCGGGCCGAACGGCATCTACATCGACGAAGCGGATTGGAAATATATCCAGCGCCGCGACAGTGCCAAGACCAGTAGCACCACCCGAGTCGCCGACAGCGAGCCGGCGTGATGCTGCGCTAAAACAATCAGGGCCGCTAATGCGGCCCTGATTTTATCCACCGATTACGGCAGGGCAATCTTCGGCGCCCACCCC
>TARA_R100001244_G_scaffold20643_5_pt1 | contig 18688 bp, 17 predicted proteins | sample TARA_R100001244 | Tara Oceans TARA_R100001244 (sample SAMEA2621564) | marine metagenome | biome: marine biome (ENVO:00000447); feature: mesopelagic zone (ENVO:00000213); material: "saline water (ENVO:00002010), including plankton (ENVO:xxxxxxxx)" | depth 790 m
GAATGCTGCCGATCTGGTCAGCATGTCAATGCGGGATGCCGAATTCTGCAAACTATGCTCCAAGCCCTTATATTCGATGAAAGTCACGGCCTTGCCGGCATCTTTGAGCTTGTCTTCCATCATCTTGGACTGATTGATCAGGACATTCTGATCGAGGTCGCCGTGGAACAGCAATACCGGCGCCTTGATCCTGTCGGCATTTTGCGCCGGCGATCCTTCCCTGACATGGGGACCGCTTCCGACGCGGTCGTCTTCAACGACGCTGCTATAGTTATTGTTATTGCTGTTTTTCTTGAGCGCCAGGTCTGTAACCGGCGCAATCGCGATAACGGCCTTGAACAGGTCGGGATAGGTCGCGGCTGATTGCAGCGCGGCATAGCCCCCGTAGGACCATCCCACTATGGATAGCGCCTCCGGCTTGGCGATGCCCTGATTGATCAGCCAGCGGCCACCGTCAGAAACATCGCCAATCGCGACTTTCCAGGACTTGTAGCCGTTTTCCAGAAACCAGTCATCACCATAGCCTGCCGAGCCGCGGAAATTGGGCTGCAACACGGCATAGCCCTGGCTGACGAAAAACTGCGCGAGCCAGTCAAAACCCCATTCATCCCGGGATTCTGGGCCACCGTGGGGGATGACAATGGCCGGCAGGTTCTTCGGTTCCACACCCTTGGGCAGGGTCAGGTAACCAGGAATCTGCGTGCCATCTGCGGCCGGGAAAGTGATCGGCTTCACCGTCGCCAAATTCTGGGTTTCGACTTTCGGTCTGACGCCCAGCAGCGGTCGCAGCTGTTTGGTGCCGCGGTCAAAAAGGAAATATTGCCCCGGATCGATGTCCGAGCCCGCCCAAATCAGCAGCTTGCTCTCATCCTGGCTGGAGTCGGAGAAATTGATCGCGCTTTCTCCACCCAGAGCATTGGCCAAACCAGTCGCCAGTTTTTCGAGGCCTTCATCGAAATAGATGGCTTCGCGTTTCTCGATCGCATAGCTGGCGCCGACGACACGATTCTTGCGCCCGATGCGGATGAGTCCATCGACATCGACCTGGTCGTTGGCAACCAGTATTTCTTGTTCTCCGCTGCCGTCGAGCTTGAGCGATATCAGGGCCTGGCGCCCCTTAAAGGGCGCGAAACCGAACACCGCATTGCGAGTCTTGTCTACCGCATAAGGGTTGAACCCACTGCGATTGGCATAGTCGAGTTGGCCCAGTTCGACCCAGTCGTCCTTCTCATTCATATAATAATATTTTATGCGACCGGAATCGCGCTCCGTTGCGCCGAGTTTTGTCCGCATGCCCTTGATCCGGACATTGCCCTCCCCGTCGCTGATATATTCGATGGCTTCGTCGGCTGGCCTCTCGACAAATTTTGCCTTGCCCGTGATTGTATCGATGCGCTCCACGGCCCACCCGAAATTCCGGTTTACAATTCTCGTCCCGTTCGAGCTCTGCTCGGGATGATATCGACTCATCAGAACGGCATTTTGTTCGTCCGGCAACCAGTCGATGATGTCACCGCTGCCCAGACTGTAGGTCAGCGTGTTCGCGTCTTTTTCCAGCGTCAGCTGTCTGGCGTTTTCGCCATTCGAGTCGATCGCGAAAATGGTGCCAAATCCATATATTTCACCGGCCTGTTCCTTGAGGCCGCCCAGACGGCACGCAAGGCGCGCATTCGAAACCCATCCGCACCACTGCAGGTTTTCCGGTTCACCCGAGGAACTCATCACCCGCGTGGGCGTGTCGCCCTTGGCCAGATCAATGGTATAGAGATCCGACATTTTTCCCGGACCGGGAGAGATGAAGGCAATCTTCGTTCCGTCCGGTGACAGGCTGATATCGCGGATCGCCGGCATGGCACCGAAAATTTCGGCTTTTTCATTTGCCAAAGCGGCGGGAATGCCAAAGGCCGTCGAAGTCGCCAATGAAACAAAAACTAAACTATTACGAAACACAAAAACTCTCCCCTGAAATATTCACCACCGAACATCGCGAACTCGAAATGTTTTGGCAACCCCGGAAATTGAATCGCGACGCTTCTTGCCTTGCCGAAAATCGTCTGCCATTGACCGTGCCATGATCTTGCACGCCGAAAATTTCAGAAGGAAACGCAATATGTTCAAACGGTCGCTGCTAACGCTTCTCCTGCCCCCACTGGTACTGGCCGGTTGCACCAAAATCGAAGAGGAAGATGCAACCCTTGCGATTCCCGAAATCGCCGCGCCGGAATTGTCGGTGGAAACGATGAAATCGATCACCGAAGAGCTTTCTTCCGATGCCTATGAGGGTCGTGCTCCTGGCACAGCGGGCGAAGAAAAGACGACCAAGCTGATCTCCGAAAAATTTGCTGCAGCCGGACTGGCGCCGGGCAACGGCGACAGCTGGTTTCAGGAAGTGCCGCTGGTCGGGATTACGGCAAAAAATACGTCTCCTCTGCAAGTCAGTGGTGGTGCTACTGCCTTGTCTTTTGAATTTGGCAGCGAATTTGTCGTCACCAGCTATCAGGAACAGCCGAAAATCGAAGTCACCGACAGTGACATGGTGTTCGTCGGCTATGGAATTAACGCGCCGGAGCGCGGCTGGAACGACTATGCCGGTATCGACGTCAAGGGCAAGACAGTGGTTATCCTGGTCAACGATCCGGACTTTGGTACCGAAAGCCTGGAAGGCGAATTCGGCGGTCGGGCGATGACCTATTATGGCCGCTGGACGTATAAATATGAAGAGGCGGCGCGGCAGGGCGCTGCGGCAGCTATCATCATCCACGATACAGCTCCGGCAGCCTATGGCTGGAACGTCGTGGAATCCAGCTGGACCGGCGAGCAGTTCTATGCGCAGTCGGCCAATGGTGGAGCGGACCAGACCAAGCTGAACGGCTGGATCCAGAAAGATGCTGCGGCGAAAGTCTTTGCTGCTGCGGGCCAGGATTTGACCACCCAAATGGCGGCGGCGAGGAAAAAGGGTTTCAAGGCAGTGGACTTGAAGCTGAAGGCCACCGTTTCGCTGGAAAACGACATCCAGAAAACCGATAGCAAGAATGTCGTAGGCATTTTGAAAGGCAAGACCCGTCCTGATGAATATGTCATCTATACCGCTCACTGGGATCATCTCGGGCGCTGCAAGCCCGCGCCGGATGGCGATGATATCTGCAATGGTGCAGTCGACAATGCTACGGGTACGGCCGCTTTGGTTGCTCTGGCAGAAGCCTATGTCAAGGCAGGGGCGCCGGATCGCAGCGTGATTTTTCTGGCGGTAACGGCCGAGGAATCGGGCCTGCTCGGCTCCAAATATTACGCTGAAAATCCGATTTATCCACTCAGCCAGACGGTTGGCGGTGTGAATATGGATGCCTTTGGCATGGCTGGACCGGCAAAGAATGTCATCGTGGTCGGCAAAGGCAAATCACAGCTGGATGGCTATCTGGAGGCGGCATTGAAGGGCGATGGCCGTGTAGCCGAAGCCGAGCCGACACCGGAGAAGGGCTATTATTACCGGTCCGACCATTTCAGCTTTGCCAAGCTGGGCGTACCGATGATCTATTTCGAAGGCGGTGAGGATCTGGTGGACGGCGGCCGGGAAGCCGGCGAGGCGGTGGCCAAGGACTATACCGACAATCGCTATCACGGTCCCAAGGACGAATATAATCCGGAGTGGGACTGGACCGGCGTGATGGGCGATCTGAAAGTCTATTACACGGTCGGCCGGATGCTGGCGATGACCGAAGCATGGCCCAACTGGAACGAAGGTGACGAATTCCGCGCTACCCGGGACCAGAGTCGCGCTGGCGGTTGATCCGCTCCGAAAGACGGCAAGATGAGATGGCCAGCAGAATGGGAACCGCATCAGGCGGTGTGGATCGGCTTTCCTGGTGATCCGGCGGAATGGCCTGTCGGTCGCGAAGAAGCGCAGCGTGAAGTGGCGGCCTTTGCCAATGCAATTGCGAATAAGGGGACGGGCGAGACCGTTGTTCTGGTCTGCCGGACGGTCGCGGACGTCGATATGGCGGGCACTCTGGCAGGAGCCGGTGTGGAAATCGTCCTCGAGCCATTTGGCGACATCTGGCTGCGCGATACTGGCCCAATTATCACCAAACGGAGAGATAAGCGAAACGAGAAGCGGGAAAACAATGCCGTGCGCGGGGGCAAGTTTCATCAGCCGGCGAAAAAGGCCGACTCCCGTTTTGGTGAACTGTGGCTGCGTGACAATGGACCAGCTTTAAGGATTTCTAACGAAAAACTTGTTGCGCACAACTTCCGTTTCAACGGCTGGGGTGGCAAATATGCCATGGCGGGTGATCAGGATATCGGCACGCGGCTGGCTGAGCGCTTCCATTTGCCGGTCAGCAACAATGACTGGATATTGGAAGGTGGCGCAATCGATGGAGACGGCAACGGCAAATTGATCACAACCGAACAATGTATCCTCAACCCCAATCGCAATGCGGGGATTACGAAGCAACAAGTCAGTGAGCGTCTAGGTCAGGTTCTGGCGATCGAGAGTATCTGCTGGCTCGGAGACGGACTGGTCGCCGATCATACCGATGGCCATGTCGACAATCTTGCCCGCTTTGTCGCGCCGGGAACGGTGGTAATTCCAAAAGCTGAGTCAGCCGAGGATCCCAATGCAGATATTTTCGAAGATGCAGCACGGATAGTCCAGTTATCCGGATTGCAGGTGGTCCGGCTGCCATCGGCAGGGCGGTATGAAATTGACGGCGACATCGCCCCTGCCAGCTATATGAACTTCTATATCGGCAATCAGGTGGTGGCAGTCCCACAATATGGGGCCGCGAATGACGCTCTGGCGGTTGCACGGATCGCCAATCTTTTTCCAGATCGCAAAGTGGTGGGCCTATCCAGCCAAGCCTTGTTGCGCGGTGGCGGCAGTTTTCACTGTATTTCGCAACAGATACCGCTCGCCCTTTAGTTTAGTCGTCCGTTGATGAACTTTGATGCCGACCCACACCCGGGCTGCAATATAAGCTGTCTATGGGAATTCCCCGATAATACTTATTGTGCCCAGGCAGGCCTCTTGTAGATGTGCAGGCAGGAAGAACCGATCCCGGAAATCTGAGAGGAATGAATGATGAAGAAATTGCTGATGGCGAGTGCGGCGCTGGCGATGCTTACGGGCGCTGTTCCGGCGACTGCCAACCACCACAAGAAAAATGGTGTCGAGATGACGGATGCAGGGCTGCAGTCGATTCTCAATGATCAAAGCCGCGCGGACGACAAGGCCCGGGATGCCTATCGCCATCCTGCGCAGACGCTCAATTTCTTCGAAGTCAAGCCAGGACAAACGGTTGTCGAATATGGGCCCGGTGGCGGCTGGTACACGCGTATATTGGTCCCCTATCTTGCTGACAGCGGCAAATATGTTGCGATCAACGCAGACAGCTCGGCCACCGATTTTCCGAACCGTGCCCGCGAAGCGCGTACCAAGGGCTGGCCCGAGAGCTTCCCGGATACAGCCGCGCAATGGACCGGTATCGATGCCAAGAAGATACTGGCATTCGAGAGTGACGAGATGCCCGATGACATGAAGGGCAAGGTCGACCGGATTTTGATATTCCGGTCGCTCCATGGCATGCTGAACAGCAACCGGGCCGACTCGGAACTGCGGCTGCTTCGCGACATGCTGGCCGATGACGGTATGATCGGGATAGTCCAGCACCGGGCCAAGCCTGACGCATCCTATGCCATGTCTAACGGCAGTAAGGGCTATTTGAAGCAGGCATCGGTTGTGGACCTGTTCGAGCTGAACGGTTTCGAGCTGGTCAGCGAGTCCGAAATCAATGCCAATCCAAAAGATATGGCCAACTATCCAGACGGTGTGTGGACCTTGCCTCCGGTCCTCCGGTCAGGCGATGCTGACAAGGCCAAATATCAGGCCATCGGCGAATCCGATCGGATGACATTATTGTTTAAGAAGCGTCCCTAACGCGCTAACAGGGCCGCTATGACCAATTTATGCGTAGCGGCCCTGCAATTGCCTCTTGGTGGTGATGAACGGGAAAATATCTTTGCTGTCAGCAACCTGATTGCCGAGGCTGCGGAGCAGGGGGCCCAGATCATCCTGCCGCCCGAGCTGTTTGCGAGCCCCTATTTCTGCAAGACCGAGGACGAGGAGCTGTTTGCGCTGGCGCAGCCGGCAAGCGAGAGCGCTCCGGTGATGGCCATGCAAAAGCTGGCGAAGCAATATGGCGTCGCGATCCCGGCCAGCTTTTTCGAACGGGATGGGCCGCATCATTACAACAGCCTGGCGATGATTGATCCCGAAGGCGAGATCATGGGCGTGTACAGGAAAAGTCATATTCCCGACGGACCCGGTTACGAGGAAAAATATTATTTCCGCCCGGGCAACACGGGCTTCAAGACGTGGGATTTGTTCGGCACCCGCATCGGCGTCGGCATCTGCTGGGATCAATGGTATCCGGAAAGCGCCCGGGCGATGGCGTTGATGGGCGCGGAAATATTATTCTATCCTACTGCAATCGGGTCGGAACCTTATGATGCCGATCTCGATACAAGCCGCATGTGGCGCCGGGCGATGCAGGGCCATGCGGTGAGCAACTGCATGCCGGTGGTCGCCAGCAACCGGATCGGACTGGAAGACGACCAGACGTTCTACGGGCACAGTTTCATCGCCAACCAATGGGGTGACCTCGTAGCCGAATATGGATCGGACGAGATCGGCGTTCTGGTTACATCATTCGATCTGGAAGAAGCGCGCGCGCACCGGGCGGGCATGGGTTTTTTCCGGGATCGCCGTCCCGAGCTTTACGGGCGGCTGGTTGAAGACAAATAAACGGCTCGCTCGAAAACTTCTTCAAACATCGTGGCTGTCAGTCGCCCTGTATTCACATTATAGCGGCTGCAATGATAGCTGTCGATCAGGGTGCGACCATCGGGGAGCTGGTGGGTGGCGCCATGGACGAACTTATGATCGGTGAGTCTCTCACCGGATAGCCGGATTATGCTGTCGTGGGCGACTTTGCCCAGGGCTATCATGATCTGTAATCTGGGGAGGCCATCAAGCGCCCTGGCCAGAAAAGGTCGGCAATTGTTGATCTCGCCACCGGTCGGTTTGTTCTCCGGCGGCAGGCATTTGACGGCGTTGAGGATGATCGCCCCGTTGAGCCGGATATCATCGGCCGGATCATTGGCAAATATTCCCTCGACGCATCCATATTTGGTCAGGGTAGCGAACAGCATCGCGCCCGAGGCATCACCGGTAAAGGGTCTTCCCGTGCGATTGGCGCCTTCCTTGCCGGGTGCAAGGCCGACAATCGCAAGCCAAGCATCCGGATCACCAAATGCGGGAACCGGTGCGTTCCACCAGTCGGGATGTTCCTTGCGCAGCGATTGACGCAGGTCGGCCAGTCTGGGGCAGCGAAGACATCCGGCCGGGGCTTCGGCAAAGGAAAGGGGGCCATGATCGATCACAGCCTCCGCCTAAATTCAAACAATCATAGCGTCCAGAGGATTAGACCTTCCGTTCCGCCGATGAATCCGGTTTATCTGCTTCTGGTGGCTTGAATCCTGATCCTATGGTGTCCAGAACATTCCTCGCGGAAACAACTGCCTTGAGACAGCCTTGACGGTCTGGCGCTACAGTCGCAAGCCACTCCGTCGAGCAAGCGGCATTTGGCAAGAAAATATGCTAGGGCCTTCGCTGGAAAAGGAATCACGAAGAGCAGCCGGGCTACGGAAGGAAGGCGACGATGAATATTATGGATATGTTGCAGCAGTCGGGCGGGATTGGCTCGATGGCAAAGGAGCTCGGAGTCAACGAAAGCGTTGCCGAAGCCGGTGCTGCCGCGTTGCTGCCTGCCATATTGGGCGGTTTCAAAAAGACAACGCAGACCCAGCCGGGTGGACTGGACGGGCTCGGCGGACTTCTCGGTCAGCTGGGCGGTGGCGGACTGCTCGACAGCGTGCTCGATACCCAGCCCACTCCGGTCTCGAAAGGCAATGATGTTCTAGGCCAGATATTCGGTTCCAAGGAAGTCAGTCGGACCGTAGCCGCTGGCGCAGAACAGCAGACGGGTATCAGCAGTGACCTGCTCAAGAAAATGCTTCCCTATGTAGCGATGATGGTGGCAGGATATATGGCCAAGCAAAGCAGTGAAAGCACGGGCAGTGGTGGAGGACTTGGCGGTCTGATCGGTGGATTGCTGGGTGGCGGTAATAACGCGTCAGCCGGCGGTGGCCTCGGATCGCTGCTCGATCTGAACGGGGATGGAAATCCGCTGGACGACATCATCGGCATGGCTGGCAAGCTGATGCGCTAAACCGAGCATTATGGAGAGACAAAGACTATGAGCATTCTAGACAAAATCATGGATATGTTGCCGGAGAACTTCACGCTGGACGATATTGCGCAAAAGGCCGGGATGACGACGGAAGAGGCCAGAAAAGGCGGCGAAGCGCTATTTGCCAAGCTGCGGGAAGGCGGTACCGACAAGATAAGCGCAATCAGGGAAGCCGCTGCCGAGGCCGGCGTGGATGCTGAGAAGCTGAAAGGGCTGTTGCCAGCGATGGCGGAAAAAGCTGGTCTGGACGGCGAGGGCAGCTTGATGGAAAAGCTGACTGGTGAAGGCGGCCTACTTGGCAAGGTCAGCGGCTTTTTTGATCGTGACGGCGATGGCAATCCGCTGAATGACCTCACCAATATAGCAAAGGGCTTTTTCAAGAAATAGATTTGGTTTCCAACAGTATGTTGTCGTCCATTGCTTCCAGACGCAGGACTCCGCCTTCTACTGCAGCAACTTTTGCGATCGTACCTTTTTCCATATTAGGCCCTTTGGCCGGCCATTCGCCATCGCCGACCTTCACGCGCCCGCTTGTCGCCGAAATTGATTCTACCACGGTCACCGTTCGGCCGACCATCTGTGCGGAACGGTTGTTGAGCAGCGGATTTTCGCTTTCCACATTGTGGGTCAGATACCAGCGGCGTCCGCCAAGGACCGCCAAAATGGTGGACAGGCCGAAGACCGTCAGTTGACCGGCCACGGTCAGGTCGATGAACAGCGAGAGTATACCGGTTACCGCTGCGGCTGCGGCGACCCAGATCAGAAATACTCCGGGAACGAACAATTCTGCAAGCGCGAGCAGCGCGGCCAGGCCCAGCCAGAGATATTCGGGATTGTTGATCGAGAATTCGTCCACGGCCTATGCTCCTCTGATCGCTGCCGTCACTCGCCCTGATTATCGAACGGGCCCTTGCGCCGGGGCGGTGGCGAAAATGTCTGGCTGTCTTCGCCGAGCGCTTCCTTGGCGAGCGCGCCAATGCCGCCAAGCGTGCCGATCAACTGGGTCGCCTCGACCGGGAACAAGATGGTCTTGGCATTGGGCGAGGTCGCGAATTTTTCGACCGCCTTCACATAATCCTGCGCGATAAAATAGTTGATCGCCTGTGCGTTGCCGCCGGCGATGGCCTGAGACACCAGCTCCGTGGCCTTGGCTTCGGCCTGGGCCTCGCGCTCGCGCGCTTCTGCATCGAGAAAGGCTGCTTCCTTACGGCCTTCGGCCTGCAATATCTGCCCCTGCTTCTCGCCTTCGGACCGCAAGATTTCGGAAGCGCGCGCGCCTTCGGCATCGAGAATATTGGCGCGTTTTTCACGCTCGGCTTTCATCTGCCGGGCCATGGCGTTGATAATATCCTGCGGCGGCCGGATATCCTTTATTTCTACGCGGGTGATCTTGATGCCCCAGGGCGTCGTCGCATCATCGATTACGACCAGCAATCGGCCATTGATTTCGTCACGCTTGGAAAGGGTTTCATCCAGGTCCATCGAACCCATGACCGTGCGCAGGTTGGTGGTGACCAGATTGAGGATGGCATTGTACAAATCATTGACTTCATAGGCTGCCTTGGACGCATCCAGCACCTGAAAGAAGACGACGCCGTCGGTGGAAATCATCGCATTGTCCTTGGTGATGATTTCCTGACCGGGAATATCGAGTACTTGCTCCATCATGTTGACCTTGCGGCCGACGCGATAGAGAAATGCCGGATAGAAATTGAAACCCGGCTGAGCGGTCGTGGTGAAACGGCCAAAATATTCGATCGTATAATGATAGCCCTGTCGGACGATCTTGATGCTCGCAAAAAGATAAATGATAGTGACCAGCAGCACCAGCAGTAACAGCGAAACACCCATTTTCATTCTCCCTTGCGATCCGTCTCATAGTCATTGATTATTTGCAGGATAATGCCAAGGGAAAAGCGAAATTATTGCCTTGGAAGAAGGGTTGTATCCGCAATGCGTTTCATTGCATTCCTGATTGTCTCGGGTCTGGTGTTCTGTGGCCCGGCCCGTTCCCAGCCCATCGGCGAGGCAGACCTGCTCGGGCATATCGAGATATTGGCGAGCGATGCGTTCGAGGGCAGGGAACCGGGAACGCGCGGCGAGAACAGGACGGTCAATTATATCGCTACGCAATGGGCGCAGACCGGTCTTCGACCGGCAGGTGCAGACGGTTCGTGGTATGCACCGGTAACGCTGGTGGAGCGACGAACGACAAGCCACCATGTTGCGTTTGCCAGTTGGCCAGGCGGCAAGCAAGTAGGTATCGAGCAGAGTGAGATTGTTCTGCGCAGCAGCGCTCCGTCTTTTCGAAAAAGCAACATACCGGTTGTTTTTGCCGGTTTCGCGCCATCCGGGCCTGCTTCGCAATCCGTTGCCGGAAAAATGGTACTGATACCGCGCGCACCATTGGAAGACAGCAACGATATAAAAGACTTCCGGGCGCGAAAGCGGCAACTGATCAAGGACGGGGCGATCGGGGTGATAACGGTCATTGACCGTCAGGAGCGCTGGTCCGCATTCGAGCGGTTTTTTCGAAGAGAGTCCACCGCTCTGTCCGGGCCGGATAACCATGCAGTGCTCGAAGGAATGATCAGTTTGGACCAGTTCAGCAAACTGGCTAGACAGTCGGGTATGGCGGCGACTGTATTGCTGGCTGAAAGAGATGCCATTTCTGTCGTCGATCTCGATCTGCTCGCAGACGCAAACGTTGCCACAAGCATTCGCTCCTACGTCTCTCACAATGTGATCGGAAAAATCCCCGGTACCGATCCCAGAAAGGGAGCCCTTCTGTTCATGGGGCATTGGGACCATTTCGGCATATGCCGGATAGAGGACCCGCAAGATCCTGATAAGGATCGCGTTTGCAATGGTGCAGTTGACAATGCCAGCGGCATTTCCCTGCTCATTGAGGCTGCCGAACGGCTGTCGAACGAGCATCATGACCGGGATGTCTATTTTTTGGCGACTACGGCGGAAGAAAAGGGCCTGCTGGGCGCGCAGGCGTTCATTGAGAATCCGCCAGTTGCGCTCGAGACACTGATCGCGGTCTTCAATGTCGATACCATTGCCCTTTCCGACAAGGGACAAAAGATCGCCGTTATCGGACTGGGCGAGGCGGGTCTTGACCAGGATATCGAAATTATCGCGGCACAGGAGGGGCGCGAGATAGACCGCAGCGGCAATTCAGATTCATACTTGGCGCGGCAAGACGGTTATCTGTTCCTCGAACGCGGCATTTCGGCCTATATGATCACCAGCGCCTTTGCCGACCAGGAACGGCTCAAGGCTTTCATCAATGGTCCCTATCATGATGTCAGCGATGAGGTGAGAGACGATCTGCTGCTAACAGGAGCGGCCGCGGACGCCAATTTCCATGTTGCGCTGGGCCGCTATTTTGCCTCCACCGTCACATATCCGGGAAAAGCCACTAGCGGCGAGACCGATAACTGATTACATGGGCCGCCACAGAATCACATTCACGATATCGGAAAGTGGCGATCATGAGCAGGCCGGGCAAGCACAATGAAATTCGATTGGGACTGACGTTTGACGACGTCCTGTTGCGGCCAGCCGCCTCCGAGATCGTGCCGAGCCAGGCCAATACCAAGACCAGTATCTCCAAGCTCATTGGCCTGAACATCCCGATACTGTCGTCCGCAATGGATACGGTTACGGAATCGGATATGGCGATCGTCATGGCGCAGATGGGCGGAATAGGCGTCTTGCATCGAAATCTCACCGTCGAGCAGCAGACTGCCGCCGTGCGTCAGGTCAAGCGGTTTGAATCCGGCATGGTGGTCAACCCGATCACGATTGCGCCGGACGCGACCCTGGCGGAAGCGCAGGCGACAATGGAACAGAACCGGATTTCCGGCATCCCGGTTGTCGAGAAATCGGGCAAACTGGTCGGCATATTGACCAATCGCGATGTGCGCTTCGCGGAAAATCCGAAGCAGGTGATATCCGAGCTGATGACCAAGGACAATCTTGCCACGGTGCCGGCCGGGGTGAGCCAGGAAGAAGCACGACGCACCCTGCACCAGCGGCGCATCGAGAAATTGCTAGTCGTTGATGACAATTATCATTGTGTTGGCCTGATCACGGTCAAGGATATCGAAAAGGCCGTCACTTATCCCAATGCTACCAAGGATGCGTCCGGCCGTCTGCGTGTCGCAGCGGCCTCGACTGTCGGAGACAGCGGGCTGGAGCGGACCCAGGCGCTGATCGATGCGGAATGTGATCTGATCGTGATCGATACCGCCCACGGCCACAGTGCCATGGTTGCGCGGGCGGTGGAAGAGGTTAAAAAACGATCGAACAGCGCGCAGGTTATCGCTGGCAATGTGGCAACGGCTGCAGCGACCAGGGCGCTGATTGAAGCCGGCGCAGATGGAATCAAGGTCGGTATCGGACCGGGCTCGATCTGCACCACCCGGGTTGTTGCCGGTGTCGGTGTACCGCAGCTTACCGCGATTATCGATTGTGCCGAAGAAGCCGCAAAATCTGGCATTCCTGTCATCGCCGATGGCGGCCTCAGGACATCCGGTGACGTTGCGAAAGCGCTTGCTGCCGGTGCATCGGCCGTGATGATCGGTTCGCTGCTCGCCGGAACCGAGGAAGCGCCGGGGGAAACGTTCCTGTATCAGGGCCGTGCCTACAAGAGCTATCGGGGCATGGGTTCGGTTGGCGCCATGGCGCGCGGATCGGCGGACCGCTATTTCCAGCAGGATATTACCGACCAGATGAAGCTGGTGCCGGAAGGGATCGAAGGGCAGGTGCCGTTCAAGGGACCGGCGCGTGATGTCATTCACCAGCTCGTCGGCGGTGTGAAAGCGGCTATGGGCTATACAGGTTCCGCGACGCTGGAAGATTTGCGCGAACGGGCCGAGTTCATCCGGATCACCAATGCCGGATTGCAGGAAAGCCATGTCCACGATGTGGCAATCACCCGGGAAGCTCCGAATTATCCGACACGCTAGCACCTGTGGAGCGATCGCGTGATCGAAGCCAAGATCATTTTGCTGATGTTTGTCTGGCCGACCGGCCAGTCGGAAGTTCGTCCGCTGTGGGTGACGGATGTCCATCTCAGCATGGAAGAATGTGAATCAGCTGCTGTTGAGCGCAAGGCACAGGCCGTTATGGCCCACGGAGCGGTCGCGCGTGCCATGCATTTTTGCGTCCATGCCGATGATCGCATGAGCCAGTGACACCTTCGGCAAGACTGCAGGCGGCGATCGAGATGCTGGACTGGATCATTGCCGCTGCGCGGGACAATGGCGCGTCCGCCGACAATATCGCGAAGAAATTCTTCAAGGAAAGGCGTTATGCCGGCTCGGGAGATCGTCGCGCCATTCGCGAACATGTCTATGCTGCAATACGGCGCTGGGGCGAAAGACCGGAAAACGGCCGGCAAGCTGTTCTCGGGCTGATCACCGAGCAGCCTGAATTGCGCGAGCTTTTTAGCGGTTCCAACTACGGTCCTGCCGCAATTGCAGAGAACGAACCGGTTGCCGCCGGCCCGCAAATTCCGAATTGGCTGGCGGAGCAGTTTGCCAGTCTGATCGGCGAACCAGAACGGCAGGCATTGTTTGATCGTGCCCCGCTGCACATCCGGGTCAACGGGCAGCGTTCCACCGATTTGGAAGTCAGATCGGCATGGCCCGAAGCCGTCTCCCTGGCGTTGCCGCATGGCTATGAATTGCCGACCGGGACCCAGCTGGAGGACAAGACGCTTTATCGTGAAGGGGCGGTCGAAATCCAGGATCTCGGCAGTCAGGCAATCGCTATGGCAGGTGCTGCGGGCAAGCCCGAGCTGGTCCTTGATCTTTGCGCCGGCGCCGGTGGCAAAACGCTGGCTCTGGCTGCCATGCTTGCGGCCGACAGCCAGATTGTCGCAGCCGACACGGACCGCGGCCGGCTGAGCCGTATAGATCCCCGCAAACGCAGGGCCCAGGCGCGGAATATCGAGACAGTCTTGCTGGCACCGGGCGAGGAAATGGATGCGCTTCAGCACTTGAAAGGCCGTTGCGATCTGGTTCTCATCGATGCCCCTTGCAGCGGTACCGGCACCTGGCGGCGCAATCCCGAACTGCGCTGGCGGATGACGCCGAAGCGGCTCGACCACACAACGGAATTGCAGCAAAGGCTGTTTGGCCTTGGCAGCGCGATGGTCAAGCCCGGGGGGCGTCTCGTTTATGCCGTTTGTTCGCTGCTTGATGCGGAGGGTGGCGAGCAGACCGAAAAATTTCTTGAAAGTCACCCGGGCTGGCGGGAAATACCGATTGATTTGCCGATCGGCCGTCAATATCGTAAAGGCATTCTTCTTTCCCCGTATCATGACGGAACGGATGGCTTTTATTTTACCTGTCTCGAAAAATTGTGATAGCAAATCATGTTAAGCCAGCGTGCAGCTGAATCTGGCTATGGTGGCGAGAGTTTATTGGAGCTGATTATGCGTTTTTCACCGGCTGTTGTTGCCCTGTCCCTCGTTTTTGCCACTGTTTCCAGTGCTGGTTTCGGCCAGTCTGCGGATATCGAGATCAAGCAGCGATCGGTGGAATATCTGCAACTGGGTGAAGCGGCGCAAAAACGTGGCGAACTTGAACTTGCCGCTGACCTATATGAAACATCGCTGGCCGTGGATCCGCGCAACAGCTCGGCATTCATTGCCCTGGCCCAAATCGCCCGGGTGCAGCAGCTGCCGGGCAAAGCGATTCGTCTGTATCGCGAGGCGCTGATTGTGGATCCGAATAATCTTGATGCACTGGCTGGGCAGGGCGAGGCGCTGATCCAGCGTGGGGCGCTGGAGAAGGCGAAAGTCAATCTGTCGCGGATTGAAACCCTGTGCCGGTCGCGCTGTCCTCAAAATGACCAGTTGGCGTCGGCGATCAAATTGGCTGACCAGAAACCGGTTCTTTCTGCTGAAGCGGTGACGCCCAAGCCGAGAATCGGTGATGAAGAGCCGGCGAGCGAAACGCCCTGATAATCCGGCCTGCAAAGCGGATTAAAAATCGTACACCAGTGACGCGCGGCTGAGTGTGTCGGTCTTGAACCGGCCGACGGGCGGGTTTGTTTCATGTTCGACCGTATAGGAAAGGCGCGCCGAAAGGCTGCGTATCAATTTGGCATCGAGCGCAGATGTCGCTTTGAATGTGGTATTGTCGCTGCCGATGACGGCGACCGCCGAGGTGAATCCTTGCGCATCGCTGGCCCAGGTTCCTCCGGCATCCTGTGAAAATTTGAGATGGTCGGAAATCTTCCAGTCAAAATCGAGTCCGATCAAGCCAGCCAGGCTGCTTTCGGAATTACCTCCCGCGAACTGCGTAATCCGGATCGCCGGTCCGGCCTTGACCGCGAGCCTTACGTCTTCGGTTTTGACCAGTTCATATCCCAACCCCCCTGAAATGGTATAGCGGGCGGAAAACCCCTGGAGGCGGTCGCGTTCGAACTGCGCGAGCCCATAGGCATAGAGCTTGTTGTTGAATTTGTAGTTCGGCTCGATGGTCGCGCTCAGCTGATCGCGCGTGGTCTTGCCCCTGTTGCGTTCATAGTCGGCGCGAGCCTGAAAGTTCAGCCGCCATTTCACTGCATCTTTTACCAGTTTGATCCCGCCCGACAGACCCAGATTCTTGGTATTTCCTGTTGAACGAAAGCCGCCCAGTTCGCCTTGCCCCGACCAGTTTTCGAAGAAACCGGCTTCTTGCTTTTCGCGTAGCGCTGCCTCCGCCATCTTGGCCTGCCTGGCGTTAAAATCCGCAAGCATCAAATCAATCTCGGCGACATCATCCGGGTTGGTGGCCTTTGCAATTTTAACAATGGCGAGCACATCCTGTTTGTCGCCAGAAGCAACAGCGGTGTCGATCATCGCTTTGACCGGATCCGGCAGGGCGGCGGCTGCCGGCGTTGACAGGCTCGCCGCACCGAGAATTGCGGTCGTCAATGCTATTCGGGACATAAAAAATCTCTATTGATGGTAACTAAATCAGCGGCAGGAACTCTTTCAGAACTGCGCGGTACAAGTCTCGTTTGAACGGTACGATAATATCAGGCAAACCAGTAGGTTCGGTCCATTTCCAATTGGTGAATTCGGGATGATCGGTCTGGATGTCGATATCATGATCCTCGCCGGTAAAACGCATCAGAAACCAGCTTTGTCGCTGACCGCGATATTTCCCCTTCCATATCTTGCCGAGCAATTCGTCCGGAAGATCGTAGAAATATTCTTCTTTGGTCCGGCCTATGATTTTTACATGATCGGTAACGATGCCGGTCTCTTCCCAAAGTTCGCGCAAAGCCGCTGCCTCCGCGTCCTCGTCCTGATCGATCCCGCCCTGAGGCATTTGCCAGGCGTCGGGATAAAGACTCTCGGCCGCATCCAGCCTTTGGCCGACGAACACCAGGCCTTCCCGGTTGGCGAGCATGATACCGGCACAGGGGCGGTAGGGGAGTGAACTATAATCGATCTTGCAGAGCCTTTCTGGCAGTTTCCGTGTTTGGCCAACTCATGAATTTAGCGAAGCGATCAGGGTTTTCCAGGCGGCAATCATCTTGTCCACGTCCTGCGCCGCCGACGGCACGGCTTTGCGGATATTAATGAAGCCATGCACGTTTCCGGGCATTTCCAGATAATAAGTGTTCACGCCATGCCGGACCAGATCAGCGGCATATCCGCGGCCCTGGTCGCGTAGCGGATCAAGGCCGGCGGTTACCAGCACTGTGGGCGGAGACTGGGAAAGATCGCCAAGATAGGGCGATACCATGATGTCTTCTCCCGTCGGCGCATAGTGAGCATTAAAATAATCCATGCTTTCCTTGGTCAGCAGGAATCCTTCGGCAAACTCATCCATCGATCCACCTTCCGCATCCATACGGGTCGCGGGATAGATGGGGAATTGCGCAATTACGGGAACAGAGGCAGGTTTGGTGGCCAGAGCCTGCCCGACCACCAAGGCGAGATTGCCGCCCGCACTGTCGCCGCAAGGGATCAGGCCGCTGATCTCGAGCTTAAGCTGTTTCTGATTGTCTGCCACCCAGCGCGTCGCGGCCAGACTGTCCTGTGGCGCGGCGGGGAAGGGCGCTTCCGGTGCCAGCCGGTAATCGACGGCAATGACCGGAAGGTCCATTTCGCGCGAGATATAGGTGCAGAAACTGTGGTGTGATTCAAGGTCCCCGATCACGAAGCCGCCGCCGTGATAGAAGATGATGACCGGTGTTGCCTCGCTCCGTTGCGCCTGACTGTCATACAGGCGGAGGGCGATGTCACCCGCCGGTCCGGGGCAAGACATATCCTCTATCCGCGCAAGATCGACCGCATCTGCCTCCAGCATGGCAGCCATCATATTATACATTTCGCGGGCCGCTGTGGGTTCGACTTCCGACATCAGCGGCTGGTCCGACTGCGCCATCATCGTTAAAATCATTTGTACATCGGGGCGGACGTATGCGTCAGTCATCTCTCTTCTCCAACCGTGATTAACCGGCCGATTAGATCAGGCTAGGTTCACTAGGCAAGGGCTAATCGGGAGGGGGCGCCCAAACAAATGCTTTATCCCTATTAGTTTTTGTGGTTTGAAGCGCCTTGCATTGGTGCTCTAGAGCGGCTTGCACAATAACATAAGGCACGGAAATTTAATCATGGCCACCGCGTTGAAGCAGGAAGAACCGAATAACCCCAATCCCGACGGCGCCGAAAATGTGGTTGTCCGTTTTGCAGGCGACAGCGGCGACGGGATGCAGCTGACCGGAGGGCAGTTCACGCTGTCGACGGCGCTGGCGGGCAATGACCTTGCCACTTTCCCGGATTTCCCGGCAGAAATACGGGCGCCTCAGGGGACGCTGTTCGGTGTGTCCGCCTTTCAGATCAATTTTGGTTCGCGTGCGATTGAAACCGCCGGGGATGAACCGGATGTACTGATTGCGATGAATCCGGCGGCGCTCAAGACCAATGTCCAGGCGGTGCGGCCCGGTGGTCTGGTGATCGCGGACGAAGGTGAATTCGGCAAGCGCAATCTCGACAAGGCGCATTATGACAGCAATCCGCTGGAAGACGGGTCGCTCGCCAAATGGCAATTGCTGAAACTCAATATTTCGCAGCTGACGCTCGATGCGGTGAAGCCTTTCGGACTCGGTAACAAGGAAGCGCTGCGCTGCAAGAATATGTGGACGCTGGGTCTGGCGCTGTGGATGTTCGAGCGCGACCGTGAACCGATCGTGCAGTGGCTGAACAGCAAATTCGCCAAGATGCCGGATATTGCCGAGGCCAATATTGCCGCGCTCAACGCCGGGCATGCCTACGGTGAAACCGCGGAAATTTCCGGTGATGGTCTGGGCGGCGGCCATTTGCAGCATCACAAAGTTGCGGCAGCACCCGCCGAAGCCGG
>TARA_R100001244_G_scaffold128641_3_pt1 | contig 18454 bp, 15 predicted proteins | sample TARA_R100001244 | Tara Oceans TARA_R100001244 (sample SAMEA2621564) | marine metagenome | biome: marine biome (ENVO:00000447); feature: mesopelagic zone (ENVO:00000213); material: "saline water (ENVO:00002010), including plankton (ENVO:xxxxxxxx)" | depth 790 m
CCGTAAGGTGCAACGCGGCTAGTCAAGGGGCGGCCTTTTCCGGTGCATATTCAACCCTTGCAAATCAGCTTGGAGGCCTTCTCGTTGCGAAACTGCAAGGCGTGCAGCGCGCCAGGCGACTGTTCGGCCTCCAGACGGGCTTGCAGAATCACCCCATGATGCGCTGATTTGCTGCACACCGGGTCGGCATTGCTGGCATCGCCGGTGAGCATGAAAGCCTGGCAACGGCAGCCGCCGAAATCCTTGTGTTTCTCGTCGCAGGAGCGGCATGGCTCGGGCATCCAGTCGTCGCCGCGAAAGCGGTTGAACCCGAAAGAATCGCGCCAGATGTGCTCGATGCTGTGCTCGCGCACGTTGGGAAACTGCACCGGCAACTGGCGGGCGCTGTGGCACGGCAGCGCGGTGCCGTCCGGGGTGATGTCGAGGAACAGGTTGCCCCAACCGTTCATGCAGGCCTTGGGGCGCTCTTCGTAGTAGTCCGGGGTGACGAAGATCAGCTTGCACGGATGGTTTTGCGCCGCCAGTTTGGCGCGCCACTCATTGGTGATGCGCTCGGCGCGTTGCAGTTGCGCGCGGGTCGGCAGCAGGCCGGCGCGGTTGAGCTCGGCCCAGCCGTAGAACTGGCAGGTGGCCAGCTCGACGAAATCCGCCTCCAGCTCCAGGCACAGCTCGATGATGCGCTCGATGTTGTCGATGTTGTGCCGATGAGTGACGAAATTCAGCACCATCGGGTAGCCATGCGCCTTGACCGCGCGGGCCATGGCCAGCTTGTGGGCGAAGGCCTTCTTCGAGCCGGCGAGCAGGTTGTTCACCTCCTCGTCGGCGGCCTGAAAGCTGATCTGGATATGGTCCAGGCCGGCCTCGCTGAAGCTGGCGATACGCTGCTCGGTTAGGCCGATACCCGAGGTGATCAGGTTGGTGTAATAACCCAGGTCACGCGCTGCCTTGATCAGCTCGGCGAGGTCTTGGCGCACCAGCGGCTCGCCGCCGGAAAAACCCAACTGCGCGGCGCCCAGCTCGCGTGCCTGGCGAAACACCTCGATCCACTCGGCGGTCGTCAGCTCCGCGCCCTGCTGGGCGAAATCCAACGGGTTGGAACAGTACGGGCACTGCAACGGGCAGCGGTAAGTCAACTCAGCCAGTAGCCACAGCGGCGGACCCGGGGCGTGACCGGCAGTCCCTTGCAAGGCTACCTGCGCTGCCGATGCGTCGTTAAAAACAGGCTCGACTGCCTCGCCAACGCCTTGCAAAGGACTGCTAGTGCAGCTCGATCCAGAACTGAGCATTGGCTACCTCCATAAAGGTCAGGATGTCTTCATCGATTCCCGGTACATCCGGAAACCGCCCGCGCAAGGCGTCGATAATCTGCGCCACGCTCTGCGCGCCGTTGACCTGCTGGAGAATTTCTCCGGCGCTGTCGTTGAGCTTGATCATGCCTTCCGGGTAGAGCAGCACGTGGCAACCTTGCACCGCTTCCCACTGCAGACGAAAACCGCGGCGCAGTGCGGGGACTTTTTGTTGCAGGGCTTGGTTCATGGCGTCACCCGTACTGCGCGGCGTGCGGCGCCCCCGACGACAAGCACGGCCTCGCCCCTAGTGTCGCGACAGCGTTGAACTGTCGGTTCAACGCCAGGCTTGTGGGCTCTCGTAGGGTGGGTTGGGCGCACGCTGCCGATAACGATGATCCTGCAAGAGCCGTGGCGCCGTAACCCACCATCGGCGCAACGCGGGAGATCGCTTGGTGGGTTACGCGGCGCGCCACGCTGGCGGTGCCTGATCGCTCTGCGCTTGGCGCCGCTAACCCACCCTACAGTGATGGTTGAAGCGGCACTAGGCGCCGTGCGCAGCAATGGACGGCCGCTCACAATGCGATCCCCCGATGCCAGACGCGCTCGGCGGTCACCGTGTGATACGGCGGGCGCTCCAGTTCGTAGGCCATGCTCATGGCATCGAGCATGCTCCACAGCACGTCCAGCTTGAATTGCAGGATCTCCAGCATGCGTTGCTGCGCCTCATAGGTGGTGTAGTGCTGCAAGGTGATGTGCAGGCCATGCTCGACATCGCGGCGTGCTTGTTGCAGGCGCTTGCGGAAGTAGTCGTAGCCGCTGGCGTCGATCCACGGGTAATGCTGCGGCCAGGCCTGCAAGCGCGACTGGTGAATCTGCGGGGCGAACAGTTCGGTCAGCGAGCTGCTCGCCGCCTCCTGCCAGCTGGCGCGGCGGGCGAAGTTGACGTAGGCATCCACGGCGAAACGCACGCCAGGCAACACCAACTCCTGCGACAGCACCTGCTCGCGCGCCAGGCCCACAGCCTCGGCCAGGCGCAACCAGGCCTCGATACCGCCCTCCTCGCCGGACGTAGCGACGCCCGGTGCGCCGTCGTGGTCGAGGATGCGTTGCAGCCACTCGCGGCGGATGTCGCGCTGCGGGCAGTTGGCCAGGATCGCCGCATCCTTCAGCGGGATATTCAGCTGGTAGTAGAAGCGGTTGGCGACCCAGCCCTGAATCTGCTCGCGGCTGGCCTGGCCGGCGTACATCGCCCGGTGGAAGGGATGATGGATGTGGTAATAGGCGCCCTTGGCGCGCAGCGCCTGCTCGAATTCGGCAGGGTTCATGGCGGGATGGCTCATGTGCCTGGCTCCTTACAGCTGAATGCTCATGCCGTCGCTGGCGACCTCGATGCCATGGGCACGCAGCTCGGCGCGCTCCGGCGAATCGAGATCGAGGATCGGATTGGTGTTGTTGATGTGGATCAGGATCTTCTGCGCGGCGGGCAAACCATCGAGCACCTCGATCATGCCGCCGGGGCCGCTCTGGCACAGGTGGCCCATCTCGCTGCCGAGCTTGTCGCCGACCTCGCAGACGCGCATCTCGTCGTCGCGCCACAGCGTGCCATCGACCAGCAGGCAGTCGGCGCGGCGCATCCAGCCGAGCAAGGCCTCGTCGACCTGACCCAGACCCGGCGCGTAGAACAACGTGCCACCCGTGCGGCGGTCTTCGACGAACAGGCCGATGTTGTCGCCCGGCTGCGGGTTGCCGCGGTGCGGCGAATACGGCGGCGCACTGCTGCGCAGCGGGATCGCGCTGATGTGCAAATCCGGGCAAACGGGAATGCTGAACGGCGCGCCGTCCAACTCGATCAGGTGGTGCTGCAAGCCGCCGTGCCAATGGCTGAGCATGTTGAACAGCGGGAAACCGCTGCTGAGGTCCTGATGCACCATTTCGGTACACCAGACCTGGTGCGGGCAGCCTTCGCGCAGGGTCAGCAACCCGGTGGTGTGGTCAATCTGGCTATCCAACAGGATGATCGCGCCAATCGCCGTGTCACGCAGCCTGCGTGCCGGCTGCAAGGCCGGGAACGCGTCGAGCTGCGCGCGGATATCCGGCGAGGCGTTACACAGAATCCAGTGCGTGCCGTTGTCGCTCAGGGCAATCGAGGATTGCGTGCGCGGCTGGGCATTCAAGCTGCCATCGCGCACGCCACGGCAATTGCGGCAGTTGCAGTTCCACTGGGGAAATCCACCGCCGGCGGCGGAGCCAAGAATCTGGATATGCATGGAGGCTTCCGGTTGAGATGCCCCGACAGAGCCGGGGCAAAGCGGATCAACGATTGGCGAAGTACATGGTTACTTCGAAACCAATACGCATGTCGGTGAAAGCGGGTTTAGTCCACATGGGGAGGTCCTCTTCTTATCGAAGCCGGCGAATTCCGGCCCTGCTAGTTATGCACCGAGGACGTGCACGACTGAATGGTACTTTGGGAGGAAATCGGGCTGGCATTGGTAGCGCTCCGGACCGCGACCAGACGCTCGCGGGCGCACCAACAGGCGATGGCATGGCGCATTGCGCCCCAACCTACGCGGCCCGAGCCAACGCCACGCTCGAAGCGGACGTGTCCGCGAGCGCTTGCTGTAGTGACGCGCAATAAAAAACGCGGCCGAAGCCGCGTTGCGTGAGAGATCTGCTGCCGTCAATCGGGCGACTGCCGCCCGATGCAAATCCTGCCCGAAGGCATATCGCAGGAAGGAGCCGGCGCACGGGAGCACGCGCGCCGGGTTAATAGGGCTGAATCAGAAGAAGCCCATCGGGTTGATGTCGTAGCTGATCAGCAGGTTCTTGGTCTGCTGATAGTGGTCGAGCATCATCTTGTGGTTCTCGCGGCCGACGCCGGATTTCTTGTAGCCACCGAACGCGGCGTGCGCCGGATACAGGTGGTAGCAGTTGGTCCACACGCGCCCGGCCTTGATCCCGCGGCCCATGCGGTAGGCGCGGTTGATGTCGCGGGTCCACAGGCCGGCGCCGAGGCCGAACTCGGTGTCGTTGGCGATCGCCAGGGCTTCGGCTTCGTCCTTGAAGGTGGTCACGCTGACCACCGGGCCGAAGATCTCTTCCTGGAACACGCGCATCTTGTTGTTGCCCTTGAGCAGGGTCGGCTGGATGTAATAGCCGCTGGCCAGGTTGCCATCGAGGCTTTCCGCCGCGCCGCCGGTGAGCAGCTCGGCGCCTTCCTGTTGAGCGATTTGCAGGTAGCTCAAGATCTTGTCGAACTGCTGCTCGGAGGCCTGGGCGCCGACCATGGTCTCGGTGTCCAGCGGGTTGCCGCGTTTGATCTGGGTGATTTTCTTCATCACCTCGGCCATGAACGCCGGGTAGATCGACTCCTGCACCAGCGCCCGCGACGGGCAGGTACACACTTCGCCCTGGTTGAAGAACGCCAGCACCAGGCCTTCGGCGGCCTTTTCGATAAAGCTCGGCTCGGCCTGCATGATGTCTTCGAAGAAGATGTTCGGCGATTTGCCGCCCAGCTCGACGGTGCTCGGGATGATGTTGTCGGCGGCGCAACGCATGATGTGCGCGCCCACCGGAGTCGAGCCGGTGAAGGCCAGCTTGGCGATGCGCGTGCTGGTGGCCAGTGCCTGACCGGCCTCGCGGCCGTAGCCCTGGACGATGTTGAGTACACCCGGCGGCAGCAGGTCGCCGATCAGTTCGGCGAACAGGCTGATCGACAGCGGCGTCTGCTCGGCCGGTTTGAGTACGATGCAGTTGCCGGCGGCCAGGGCCGGGGCGAGTTTCCAGGCGGCCATCAGCAGCGGGAAGTTCCACGGGATGATCTGCCCGACCACGCCCAACGGCTCGTGGAAGTGGTAGGCGGCAGTCAGTTCGTCGATTTCCGCGGCACTGCCTTCCTGGGCGCGGATGCAGCCGGCGAAGTAGCGGAAGTGGTCGGCAGCCAGCGGCACGTCGGCATTCAGGGTTTCGCGCACGGCCTTGCCGTTGTCCCAGCTTTCGGCCACGGCCAGCAGTTCGAGGTTGGCTTCAATGCGGTCGGCGATCTTCAGCAGCACCAGCGCACGGTTCTGCGCCGAGGTCTTGCCCCAGGCGTCGGCGGCGGCATGCGCGGCGTCCAGCGCGCGTTCGATGTCGGCGCTGCCGGAGCGGGGGAATTCGCCAATCACCGAGGCGTCGACCGGGCTGGTGTTGGTGAAGTATTCACCGTTGAGCGGCGCGACGAACTCGCCGCCGATGTAGTTGCCATAGCGCGGCTTGAGGGTGACGACGGCGCCTGGCGTACCGGGTTTGGCGTAAATCATGATGCGGTCCTCTCTGGTTGTCGGAGCCTGCCCCGAAAGCGTGGAACAGGTCATGGTTGGATATTAGGAAGCCGCTGGGCCATCGGGTATGCGCCCAAGGCATAAAACCTCTCGTCATTTGGTAGTAGAGGCGCAAACCCGCTGCGCAGAGGGCTTTCCCGCGTTCAGGGCAACCGCTTCTGGTATAGCGCACCGTCGGCGTCTTGCCAGCGCAGCAGCAACGGCGCGCTATGCCTGGGCAGACGCAGCCACCAGTAAGGGTTGGCAGCCAGCCCTGCAAAAAGTTCGATGCCGAGCACCCGCCCCTGCGCGCCATCGATCTCGAAACGCGCGGCCAGCCGCCGCGGTAACCGCTGCCCATCCGCGGTCTGGCGGCGGCCGGTTTCCATCGGGTGACGCAGCATGCTGCGCACCGCCAGCACATCTTCGCCGTCGGCCTGGGCCTGTAGCTGGCCAAGCCCCGCCCATGGGTCGCCCAGGCTCGGCGCCAGACAACTGCTGGCGAGCACCGCAACCGACTGCGCCGCCAGCCACACCCGGCCCCGCCCATCGCGGGCCAGCACGATCACCTGCTGGCTGCTGGGCAAGCGCACCCGCGTCGCGAGTTGCAACGGCGGCTGCCACAGCCATGCGCTGATCAGGGCGATGCGCGGGTCATGCTCGCCACTGCGCAACACGCTGATCGCCACCGGTGGTTCGGCGCCGTGCAGGGTCAGGCTCAGCGGCACGAAGGCGCCATCCTCGACCCACTCGGCCAGTTGCAGCGTCAGACCTTGCGCCTGTGGGGCCTGCCCGTCCAGCCAGCGTTCGACCGCCGGTTGCGCACGTCCCCACTGCGCGCCCCAGGCCGCGTGACTCAGCAACGCGGTGAGCAGCAGGCACAGCGCGGGCTTGATCACGCCGCGCCCCAGGCATCGGCGCAGATGCTCTGGTACCAGGCTTCGGCAAGCGCGGCTTCCTGCGCGCGCACGCTGACGGGCGCATCGAGTGGGCTGAGCGTCAGGCTGTCCGGCAGTTCGATCAGACGCTGCGCCTGCACGGCGTAATCCGCCGCAATGGACACCGCCTGCCCCGGCGCCAGCAGGCTGTAACAGGTATTGCGCCACGCTGGCGCCGGCGCTTCGATCCCGGCCAGGTCGGCCAGCAACGCGGCCACCGCAACCTTGGCCTGGGCATTCGCGCTGTAGGCCGACTTGGGCATCGGCGCGGCGATGCAGGCGTCGCCTGCGACATACACATAGGGGTTTTCCCGCGCCTGAAAGCTGCTCGGCACAATCGGCACCCAACCGCTGGCATCGGTCAAGCCCGCGCGCTCGGCGATCAGCCCGGCTTTTTGCGGCGGGATCAGGTTGATCACCGCCGCCCGATGCCGCTGGCCGAATTCGCTGAACAGCTCGCGCCGCGCGCCATCCACCCGCACCACCTGGCCATCGCCAGCCCGCCCGACCCATTCGATGCGCTCGCCATACAACCCGCGCCAGCCCTGCTGGAACAGCGCCTGCTTGGAGAAACTGTCCTTGCTGTCGAGGATCAGCACTTTGCTGCGCGGCTTGTGGCGGCTCAGGTAATGCGCGATCAGGCCCGCGCGCTCATAAGGGCCGGGCGGGCAACGGTAGGGGTTATCCGGCACGCTGATGAGCACCAGCCCGCCATCGTCCATGGCCTGCAACTGCCGGCGCAGCAAGCGGGTTTGCGCGCCAGCCTGCCAGGCATGCGGCAGTTGCTCGGCAGCCGCCCGGTCATAGCCCTCGACGGCATTCCAGCGCATGGCGATGCCCGGCGCCAGCAGCACGCGGTCGTAACGCAGGCGATGCCCGTCGCGCAATTCGATCTGCCGCGCCGCCAGGTCGATGTCGCGCGCCCATGTGCGCAGGTGGATGATCTGCTGGCGTTGCAGCGCGGCAAACGACTGGCGAATCGTCGCCAACTCGCGCAACCCGCCCAGCACCTGGTTGCTGAACGGGCAGGTATACACGGCCTCACGCGGCTCCAGGAGGATCACCTGCAACTGCGGTGCCTGACGCTTCAGGTAACGCGCCGCCGTGGCCCCGGCAAACCCACCGCCGATCACCACCACCCGCGCCGCGCCGGCCGCCTGCAGCGGGCCACCCATTAGCCAGGGCAAGGCCGTCATGCCTGCAAGCAACTGGCGGCGCGTTAACGCAGTGCGCATCCGCTGTTCCATAAGCCCTCCTCCAGCACCTGCCACGACGCGGTGACGGGTGCACTGGCCCATTGCGGGCTGATGCTGGCTAGCCACAACGCAAAAATGCCAATGGCCGGGCAAGCCCGACCATCGTCATACACGCGTACTTACGCCCTGTGGATCACTGCTTGGCGACCAGGTCCTTGGGCAGTTTGAAGGTCCAGAGCATGCCGCCCTGGTTGAAGTTCTTCACCCGCTTGGCCACTTCGCCGCCCCACAGCGGTACCGCACCGCCCCAGCCGGACAGCACCGAGAGGTACTGCTCGCCGTCCATCTCCCAGGTGACCGGCGAGCCGAGCACGCCGGAACCGGTCTGGAATTCCCAGACCTTTTCGCCAGTCTTGGCGTTGAAGGCTTGCAGGAAACCCTCGGGGTTGCCGGTGAACACCAGGTTGCCCTTGGTGGTCATCACCCCGCCCCAGAGCGGCGCGAAGTTCTTCTGACGCCAGACTTCCTTGCCGGTTTTCGGGTCGATGGCACGCAGCACGCCGATGTAATCCTCGTTCAGCGGCTTGATGGTGAAGCCCGAACCGAGGTAAGCCGCGCCTTTCTTGTAGGCGATGTCTTCGTTCCAGATGTCCATGCCCCACTCGTTGGACGGTACATAGAACAAGCCGGTGTCCTGGCTGTAGGCCATCGGCATCCAGTTCTTCGCGCCGAGGAAGGCCGGTGCGACGAAGACCGAGTTGCCTTTGGTTGCGCCACCCGGTGCGCCAGGGCGGTTGGCGTCGTCGTAGAGCGGGCGGCCGTCCTTGTCCAGGCCCTTGGCCCAGGTGATCTTGTCGACGAAGGGGAAACCGCGGATGAACTTGCCGTTGGTGCGGTCGAGCACGTAGAAGAAACCGTTACGGTCGGCAGTGGCCGCCGCCTTGATGGTCTTGCCGCCCTCTTGGTAGTTGAAGGAAATCAGCTCATTGACGCCGTCGTAGTCCCAGCCGTCGTGCGGGGTGGTCTGGAAGTGCCATTTGATGGTGCCGTCGTCCGGGTTGAGCGCCAGACGCGAGGACGAATAGAGGTTGTCGCCAGGGCGCAGGTGCGAGTTCCACGGCGCCGGGTTACCGGTGCCGAACAGCAGTTGGTTGGTTTCCGGGTCGTAGTAGCCGCCCAGCCAAGGCGCGGCACCGCCGGTTTTCCACAGGTCGCCCGGCCAGGTCTTGCCGGCTTCGCCGCCGGTGATGCCGTGCTCGACCGCCTTGCCGTCCTTGTAGACGTAACCCATGTGGCCTTCCACGGTCGGACGGGTCCACAGCAGCTCGCCATTTTTCGGGTCATAGGCTTCGATCTTGCCGACCACGCCAAACTCGCCGCCGGACACCCCGGTGATCAGCTTGCCGTTGATCACCAGCGGCGCCGCGGTGATCGAGTAGCCGGCCTTGTGGTCGGCGACGTTCTTGCGCCACACCACCTTGCCGGTGTCCTTGTTCAGGGCCACCAGCTTGGCATCCAGGGTGCCGAAGATCACCAGGTCGCCATACAGCGCCACACCACGGTTGATCACGTCGCAACACGGGCGGATGTCGTCGGGCAGGCGCGCATCGTATTGCCACAGCTCACGCCCGGTGCGCGCATCCACCGCATACACCCGCGAGTAAGACGCCGTCACATACATCACGCCATCTTTGATCAACGGCTGGGCCTGCTGGCCGCGCTGCTTTTCGCCACCAAAGGACATGGCCCAGACAGGCCGCAGGTCCTTGACGTTGTCAGTGTTGAGCGTATCCAGCGGGCTATAGCGCTGCCCTTGCAGGCCCATGCCGTTGGTGACGATCTCGTCGGTGGTTTTCACATCGTCGAGGATCTGCTGATCGGTGACGGCCCACGCCGACAGACCAGGCAACAACATGGCGGCACACAGTGCACTGAGAACGAAAGGTTTGCGAAGACCGGAGTGTTTCATTGCGGCTACCTCTGCGGGTTAATTGTTATCACCGGGAAATTTTCCCGATCTGCCGCAGATTCTTGGCTTCCGGGGGGCACCCAACAATTGCACGCAGTGCCGATTTCGCTACTCCCTTGGTAGCAATACTCCGGCAAGCAACGGCGGCGGGCCGATAGCCGCCAGGCGATAGCAACCTTGAGCGCAGGGTTTCGCCACACCAGCTCGGCGGAAAGCCGCCAAACAGACCGCACACAGCCCGCGTGAATGGCGACATTCCGCCACGAGCGTATGCCTCGCCGACTATTTAGCCCGGCGTGCGACGGCTATTTAGCCCGGCTGAATCGTTTCGGCACTGGTTTTGCTTAAGCCTGGCCGCACTGCCGCAGGCCGCCTGGCGCATGCGCAGGTAGGCCCCTCTGACAACGAATACGCTGCCGCAGCAAGGCAGGGTCGTGATTTCGCCACCAGCGCACAACGAGAGCCAATGGCCAATGCACAGCGCCGGCGATGACACCTGCTAGCCTCTAGGGCTATCAGGCAGGCGATGCCTGCCAACTTCACACTTAAAAATGGTCTGTCTAATGAAAAAACTCCTGTTGACCCTGATGTGCTTGAGCGTGATCGCCTGCGCCAAGCACCCCGAACCAGAAAAAACCGTGGATGTCCTTCTGATCGGCGGCGGCATCATGAGCGCGAGCCTGGGCACCTACCTCAACGAGCTGGAACCCGGCTGGACCATCGACCTGTACGAGCGCCTCGATCAGGTTGCCGCAGAAAGCTCCAATCCGTGGAACAACGCCGGCACTGGCCATTCGGCCTTCGCCGAGTTGAACTACACCCCCGAAAAGGCCGATGGCAGCATCGACATCAGCAAGGCGGTGGCGATCAACGAATCCTTCGAAATCTCCAAGCAGTTCTGGGCCTATCAGGTGCAGCAGAATGTGCTGAACAACCCGAAATCCTTTATCAACAACGTGCCGCACATGAGCTTCGTCTGGGGCGACAAAAACGTCGAGTTCCTGAAAAAGCGCCACGCGGCCCTGCAACACAGCACGCTGTTCCGTGGCATGGAGTACTCGGAAGATCCGGCGCAGATCGCACAGTGGGTGCCCCTGGTGATGGCCGGCCGCGCGCCTGGCGAGAAGCTGGCGGCCACCCGCGTGCAGATCGGTACTGACGTCAACTTCGGCGAAATCACCCGTCAGTTGATCGACTCCCTGGCAAAGCAGGACGGTTTCAACCTGCACCTGCAACACGAAGTGCGCGACATCGTGCGCAACGCCGACAATACCTGGACCGTGGTGGTCGCCGACCTGGCCAACGGCGAGCAGGAAACCAGCGTCAACGCCAAGTTCGTGTTCATCGGCGCGGGCGGCGGTGCACTCAAGCTGCTACAACAATCCGGCATTCCCGAGGCCGATGGCTACGCCGGCTTCCCGGTGGGCGGCCAGTTCCTGGTAACCAAAAACCCGGCCATCGTCGCCCAGCATCAGGCCAAGGTGTATGGCCTGGCCTCGGTGGGTTCGCCGCCGATGTCGGTGCCGCACCTGGATACCCGCGTGATCGATGGCGAGAAAGCGCTGCTGTTCGGGCCGTTCGCCACCTTCTCCACCAAGTTCCTCAAACACGGTTCGTGGCTGGATATGTTCGCCAGCCTGACCACCCACAACATCCTGCCAATGACCCATGCCGGCCTCGACAACCTGTCGCTGAGCACCTACCTGATGGGGCAGTTGATGCTCAGCCAGGAAGACCGCATCGACTCCTTGAAGGACTACTTCCCAGGCGCCAACGCCGAGGATTGGTCGCTGCTGACGGCCGGGCAACGCGTGCAGGTGATCAAGAAAGATCCCGAGCATGGCGGCATCCTGCAGTTCGGCACCGAAATCGTCAGCTCCGCGGACGGCAGCATCGCCGCCCTGCTGGGCGCATCGCCTGGTGCTTCGACAGCCGCACCGATCATGTTGCAGCTGCTGGAAAAGACCTTTCAGGACGAGCTCAAGAGCCCGCAATGGCAGGCCAAGCTGAAGCAAATCATCCCCTCCTACGGCCAGAAGCTGAACGACGATCTGGAGCTGACCAACCAGACCCGCGCCTGGAGCAGCGCACTGCTGCAACTGACCTTCGTCCCGGTCGCGCCGGAAACGGTTGAGCTGCAAGCGCCGCTACCCGTCACCGAAGTGGCGCTCTAAAAGCCTTGCTAGCCACCTATAGGCTCGTGCGAAAAAGCGGCTAACCGCATCGCGGTTAAAACCGCTCCCACACAGGTTGCGCACGGCCCTGTGGGAGCGGCTTTAGCCGCGAAGTCTGACAACTGGGTATCCCTCACCTATCCACCCTCTGCATCTGCGCCTGCTCATAACGCGGGTACAGGTGACTGACGCTGCGCACCAATTCGTAACGACTCAAGCTGACGCCGGCGAAACGCTCGGGGATCGCGCTGCGGATCAGCGTATTCATGTCCGCGCCCTGCTCCGCGCCCGCGCGCAGCAGGCCGTCCAGCCAGCCGAGGTAGTCGCGCATCTGCTCGAACGGCGCCGCGCTGCTGGCGACCGGGCCGTGTCCGGGAACGATCTGTTGCCATGGCAGCGCCTGCAAGTGCGCGAGATCCGCCAGCCAGACATCCAGGCCTGGCGTACCCGGGGTGGTCAAGGCGCGTTGGTAGAAGAGCATGTCACCGGCAAACAGCACGCCGCTGCGCTCATCGAAAATCGCCAAATCCGCGCCGGTGTGGCCACGCAAGGCGAGCAGTCGCAGCTGCCGATCGCCCACTTGCAGCACGCCGGGCACCAGGGTTTCATTCGGCAAGACTACCTCGGTGCCACGCATCCAGTCGCCGACCAGGCGGTACATGCTTTCCGCCATGGCCTCGCCCTGTTCGCCAAGCAAAGCCGTGGTGCCGGGCAAGGCGGCAATCGGCACATCGCTAAAAGCCTGGTTGCCCAGTACATGGTCGGGGTGGTGGTGGGTCAGCAACAGCTTGATCACCGGCTTATCGGTGACCGTGGCAATCGCCCGGCGCAAGGCCTCGCCATAGCGTTTCGACGGGCCGCTGTCGATTACCAGCACCCCCGCAGTGGTGACGATAAAACCCGTGTTGACGATGGCGCCGCCGTTGCGCGGGTCGAAGTTCTCGGTGCTGCCTTCGAGCAACCAGATGCCTTCGGCAATCTCACGGGGTTGCAGGGCATAGTCGAAATCGGCGCGTGCCAGCAGTGCGCAACACAGCAGGCCCAGGGCAAAAATCCAGCGCATACAGACCTCTTGGGTTCAGTGCCGCCTGCCGCCAGCTAACGCCCGGCTTGGCGCATGGGCAACGCGCGGGCGCGCTCAGGGGGCGAGTTTGACCTCGCTGATCTGCACCAGCGGCTGGCTGTCGGTGAAGTTCGGCAGGTCGCCCATGATCCGCTGCGCATGTGGGCCGAAGCTCTGCTGGAAATCCTCCAGGCTGTCGAAATACAGATGGCCCATGGCGGCGAATGGCGCCGCCTCGCCGGGCGTGGCGCTGGCCAAGCCGTGATCGACGGCGATGCCTTTACAGGCGTCGCCCAGGCATTCGCGGACGATGGCCATGTGTTGCTGGCAGTAATAGGCGATATCGAAACGCCCGCCGAGGGTGTGGGGGTAGAGCACGCTGACTTTGATCATGATGTTTATCCTGTGCTGATAAAGCGCTTGCAACGCATTCGCGGCGCATCTTGGCGGCGGCGCATGCGACGTCAGAGCGCTGCCTCGAACTCGTTGCCATTGTTGTCGCGCAGCCACAGTTGGGTTTCGCCCACGCCTTTGACTTCCAGGCCGATGCTCGGGTTTTCGCTGACCGCCGAGAACAGCTCCAAGGTAGCCAAGGTCTTCCCGGCGGCGTCGCGCAACACCGCCTGGTTAAGGAAAAACTCGGGAATACCGCTGATCAAACCGTTGTCCATCGGGTGGGCGATCTGCAAGCGCAAACGGCTGGAATCGGCCAAGGCGAAGCGTTTGCCGAACACGTCGCCGAGGCGCTCTTCCCAACCCGGCTGGGAGCGCACCACGCTCGGCGCGCTGCAACCACCGCCAGCCGCTTCGATGTGGGTGGAGCCAACATGCCAGAGGCCATCGCGGGTCAGCACCGCCACGCGAATCGGCGTGGCCTGCTCGACGCGAATGCGGATGGCCAGACGCGGCACTACCTCATTACCCGGTTGGAAGTCGAAAATCTGCGGGATCGGATTCAACTCGGCCCAGGCGAGCATGCGCACCACCTCGCCCGGCAATGCACGGGCATCGACCTCGATCGGCACCTGCCGCGCGTCTTCGGCAAACGGCGGTGCCAGCAGCTTGACCTGCTCATCGAAGACGAACTCCGCACCGTCGAGCAGGCGTTCGTGGTAGTAGTCCCACATCACCGAGGTCACCGGGTCGCGCTGCGCGCCCCAACTGTCCCAGGGCAAGGCAAACAACGCCAACAGTGCCAATGAACGCCAGTCAAACTCCATCACCCACCTCCCACTTCGGACAGCAACCTGCAACGGCGTAGCTATTCGACCTCCTGATACAGGCCGGGCAATTCGTAGCGCAGGCCATAGCGGCCGTACAGGTCTTTCAGTTCGCCGGCGAGGATCAGCTCTTCGAGTTTTTCCTCCAGCGCATACGCCAGTTGCCGGTTGCTTTCGTGCACCGCCATGCCGATATCCCAGACCTGTTTGCCCATGTCCGGGTAGGCGTTTTCCGCCAGCGCCAGGTTGCTGTCGGCGGCCTGCTTGAGCTGCCAATCGATCTCGCCGCGCATGGCCATCACCGCGTCCACTTCGCCGTGCTTCATCCCGACGAACGCCGCTTGCGGGTTGTTGAAGTGATGGGTCTGGCCACTGAGCAGGCCGTCGAACACCGACGACAGATAGAACGACGGTACGCTCTCGACCTCGACGCCGATCGGGTGCCGTTGGAACACCGCCACGCTCGGCACGGCATCCAGCCGGCGGCGGTCGAATGCCACCTGCCAGCGCTCGCGCTGGTAGGGGCCGAACATCACCACCAGTTCGTTGACCAACTCGCCAAATTCGTTGCTCTTGTAGGAAAACTCGCGGTCGTACGGCACGCGCATCATCACATCGGCCAACACCTCGGGGCGCAGGTAATGGCCGCGCCAGATGTAGTCGCGCAGGTCGTCGTCGAGCTTCTCGCCGGGCGGTGCCCAGATCAGTTCGAGCTTGACCCCCAGGCCTGTGGCCAGGGCCTGCGCCAGTTCGACATCGACGCCGCGCGGCTGACCGTCCTGCTGGAAGCTGTAGGGCGGGAAATCCTGGTACACCGCGACCTTGAGCACACCGGATTCGATGATCGAATCATAGGCGCGCACCTGGGCATGCGCCGGCGCACAGAGCAGCCACAAGGCAGCCAACCACAGGCTGATCAGGCGCATGTGCGTTACTCCTCGATGGCCACGCTCTCCAGGTAACTGCGCACGGCCCACAGCGCTTCCTGGCTGAGGTAGTCGGCCATCTTCGGCATGTACACCCGGCCATCGCGCACCGCACCGTTGATCACCCGCTCCTTGTACCACTCATCCCCGGAAACCCCAGTTTCGAGCAAGCGCAGGTCCGGGGCGATGCCGCCGGACTTGGCTTCCAGGCCATGGCAGGCCGCGCAGTTCTGGTTATAGGCCGAGGAACCGATCTCGATCGCCTTGGCATTGTCCCGGTAGGGGTTTTCGTCGCGCCATTCTGCGCCCAGCGGCTCCAGCCCCTCGGTCTTGACGGCCTGGGGCACCACATCGCCATGCGCCCAGAGGCTGCTCGAAAACGCCAACAGCAGGTATGCAAAACCGGTGTTCTTTTTCATCGTCATGTTCAAGGCCTCTATCCAATGCACGCACAACAGCTCTTATCGAGCTTGCTTGCGAGCATCTTAGAAACAGCACCGTCGCCACCGAATGCTGCTTTGGTGGCTCGCGCCTAGTCCCTTGGTAGTAGGGCTTGTGGCGGTAGGCAGGAGCGGCTTTCGCAGCAAGGCTAAGTCATGTGCGGTTTGGGCATTTTTCCCGGCAAAGGCGGGAGCTTTTCCGTTTCGGTCGAATGGGCGTGGTTCCACTATCGGTTCGCCAGGTCGCTACCGGCGACCTCACCTCCACCACCAATGGGAACCACCACCATGACAATAAGATCGTTACCCAGCACGCCGCACCCCGTGGCCCTGGCCATTCACAGCCTGTTGCTGGCCGGCGGCCTGGCGTTGAGTGGCAGTGCGCTGGCCAAACCCGTTACCTGGGATGACATCGCCAACGACCACCTGACCACCCACAACGTGCTGCAATACGGCATGGGCACCCACGCCCAGCGCTGGAGCCCGCTGGCTCAGGTCAACGCAGAGAACGTCTTCAAGCTGACCCCGGCCTGGTCGTTCTCCTTCGGCGACGAGAAGCAACGCGGCCAGGAATCCCAAGGCGTGGTGCACGATGGGGTGGTTTACGTCACCGGCTCCTACTCGCGGGTGTTCGCCCTCGACGCGAAGACCGGCAAGCGCCTGTGGAGCTACAGCCACCGCCTGCCGGACAACATTCGGCCGTGCTGCGACGTGGTCAACCGTGGCGTCGCCATCTACGGCGACAAGGTCTACTTCGGCACCCTCGACGCCCGCGTCGTGGCGCTGAACAAGGACACCGGCAAGGTGGTGTGGAACAAGAAGTTCGGCGACCACGCCGTCGGTTACACCATGACCGGTGCGCCGACCCTGGTGAAAGACCAGAAGAGCGGCAAGACCCTGTTGATCCACGGCAGCTCCGGCGACGAATTCGGCATAGTCGGCAAACTCTTCGCCCGCGACCCGGAAACCGGCGAAGAAGTCTGGATGCGCCCGTTCGTCGAAGGCCACATGGGCCGCCTGAACGGCCAGGAAAGCACCCCGACCGGCGACGTCAAGGCGCCGTCCTGGCCGGATGATCCCAACTCGCCGACCGGCAAAGTACCGGCCTGGAGCCAAGGCGGCGGCGCCCCGTGGCAGAGCGCCAGCTTCGATGCCGAAACCAATACCATCATCATCGGCGCAGGCAACCCGGCGCCGTGGAACGGGTGGGCGCGCACCGCCGAAGGCGGCGACCCGAAGGATTTCGACAGCCTCTACACCTCCGGCCAGGTCGGCGTCGACCCGAGCACCGGCGAAGTTAAATGGTTCTACCAGCACACGCCGAACGATGCCTGGGACTTCTCCGGCAACAACGAGCTGGTGCTCTTCGACTACAAGGACCAAGCCGGCAAGACCGTCAAAGCCACCGCCCACGCCGATCGCAACGGCTTCTTCTACGTGGTCGACCGCGCCAACGGCAAACTGCAGAACGCCTTCCCCTTCGTCGACAAAATCACCTGGGCCAGCCACATCGACCTGAAAACCGGCCGCCCGGTGGAAGTCGAAGGCCAGCGCCCGCCGAAACCCGAACCCGGCGAAGCCCGCGGCAAGTCGGTGGAAGTCTCGCCGCCGTTCCTCGGCGGCAAGAACTGGAACCCGATGGCCTACAGCCAGGACACCGGACTGTTCTATGTGCCGGCCAACCACTGGAAAGAGGACTACTGGGCCGAGGAAGCCAACTACAAAGCCGGCTCCGCCTACCTGGGCATGGGCTTTCGCATCAAGCGCCTGTTCGACGACCACGTCGGCATCCTCCGCGCGATGAACCCGACTACCGGCAAGGTCGTCTGGGAGCACAAGGAAAAACTGCCACTGTGGGCCGGCGTGCTGGCGACCAAAGGCAACCTGGTGTTCACCGGCACCGGCGACGGTTACTTCAAGGCCTTCGACGCGAAAACCGGCGAGGAGCTGTGGAAATTCCAGACCGGCACCGGAATCATCTCGCCGCCGATCACCTGGGAACAGGACGGCGAGCAGTACATCGGCGTGACCACCGGCTACGGCGGCGCCGTTCCGCTGTGGGGCGGCGACATGGCCGAGCTGACCAAGCCGATTGCCCAGGGCGGCTCGTTCTGGGTATTCAAACTGCCGAGCTGGGACAAAGCCAGCGCCAAACGCTAAAGGCCAACCGCATGGCGCGCCGTAGGGTGCGCCATGCAGCGTTATCGCTTGCGGTAAACGCCGCTCCCCGGTAGGAGCGGCTTCAGCCGCGAATTGAAAGACTGACGCCGCCCCTGGGTTGCGCCACGCCCCCGAGGACTCGCCATGAACTACCTTCCCCTGCTTATCCCGGTCCTGTTGCTGGTGATCGGTAGCCACGCCATAGGCGCCGAGAGCGACGACGTGCCGCAGATCAACGGCTGTCGCATCGAACCCGACAGCCAATGCCCGAACGCCGACCTGCGCAATGCCAACCTGAGCAATCAGGACATGCGCCGGATGAACCTTGCCGGCGCCGACTTGAGCGGCGCCGACCTGCGCCATGCGCGCCTGGACCTGGCCGTTCTGGAAAAGGCCACCCTGCGCGGCGCCAACCTCACCCGCGCCAGCCTGCAGCAGAGCAACCTGCGCCTGGCCGACTTCACCGACAGCACCCTGGTGGCGATCCAGGGCTGGGGCCTGTTCGCCCAAGCCGCGCAATTTCAGGGCGCCGACCTGCGCGCCGCCAACCTGGAATTCGCCCGCCTGTCCGGCGCCAAGCTGCACCGCGTCAAGCTACAGGCGGCCAACCTGGAAATGACCTGGCTGAGCAAAGCCGACCTCAAAGGCGCCGCGCTGAACGACGCCAACCTGCAGGAAGTAAAGCTCTCCGGCGCCAACCTGGCCGACGCCGACCTGAGCGGCACACGCACCCACTACGGCAACTTCCAGGGCGCGAATATGGCAGGCTGCATCGCCT
>TARA_R100001244_G_scaffold106242_3_pt1 | contig 18413 bp, 19 predicted proteins | sample TARA_R100001244 | Tara Oceans TARA_R100001244 (sample SAMEA2621564) | marine metagenome | biome: marine biome (ENVO:00000447); feature: mesopelagic zone (ENVO:00000213); material: "saline water (ENVO:00002010), including plankton (ENVO:xxxxxxxx)" | depth 790 m
TTGCCCAGCCGAGCAGCAACCCTACCTGGTGCTGCAATACGCCAACCCGGTGCGCAATCAATACCGGGTCAAGGCCGGCCTGCCGTTGTAAACAGGCTTATGCGCGGCAAAGGCAGCCAATGGGCTGCCTGTCGCATCCCGCTCAGAGCTGCGTGCTGGCCCAGGAGAGCGCCAGTGCCAGGCCCAGGCTGGCGGAGCCGAAACGGTAGAAAAAACGATTGAGTCGCAAAGTCGGCTCATCAAGCAGGCTCGCCAACTCAACGACCTCATGCCCATCGCTATCGGCGAGCATGCGCAGCGCCGCGCGTTGTTCGCGCCACCGGGTCGCCAGCAGCAGCCAGCCGCCGGCAAGCCCGAAAAACATCGCCAGACCGTTCAGCATCGGCGCAGGCTGGGCAAGAAACAGGGACCAAAGCGCCTGCAACGACATCAGCAACCTCCAGATCAAATTGGTGCAACGGCGGACCATATGCACCAGCAAAGGGAAATGCCGGCGCACTCAGGGTGCAATGCAGCGACTGTGCGGGCGAGGCCAGGCGCAAATCCCTCAAGCGGCTATCGGCCAACGCCGATACCCTGCCTCAAACCCGTGCAGCAATCGCATTTCACACCGCCAACCGTCGACCAGGCCGTCCAAAATACGCCGCGCAGTTTACTGAAGCGCCTTCTTTATAAGTTCCGTTTCCGACGAACGATGGCGCTATCCCTAAATCGTCTGAAAATCGTCACATCTCTGGCCTAAGGTTTGAATCCTCTTCAGCTATGCACCGAGCTCATTGCTCGGGAGCGTATTCAAACTGTCCCGGAGGAACTGCCATGCTCAATCCACAACCGCTTGATCGCGACTACCTGATCGACTCGCTAGACGACGTGGAAGCCGTGATCGACGAACTGTCGTTCAACGTGCAGGATCACCACTGGTTGGTCTATTGCACCCTCGGTGGTCACGAGCACTACGACCTGCCAGACACCGACCTGCACACCGGCTTCAGCCTGCCTGAGCTGTATGCCGAAGCGGCCTGAGCCAATTCGCCACCACAAAAAAGGCCGGTCATTTGACCGGCCTTTTTTGTGGTGGCTTGCCGCTTACTGGCTGAGCATTTGCCCAATAGTTGGGTCCTTGAACGCGCGAGTCAGCGCGTCGCTCAACACATCGCTGACCAGCTTGGTATTGGTTTCCTGGTTCGGCGCCATGCCGAAACGCTGATTCAGCGATGAACCATAACGGCCACTGTAACGACGCGAGCTGTTCTGCACATCGGCGCGGAAGGTTGCAGTGATGTCCGACTCGGTAACGTACAGCCCTTCTTTCGGCGACTGATACTTCAGTTCGGCCAGGGTCAGGGTCAGCTGCGGTGCGTTATAGGCGTTCGGCGTCGGGGTGAAGCCGAGCAGGCGTACGGCAGCTTCGGCCTGGGCCTGCAACTTGGGCAGAATATCTTGGCCGGTGACGCTGATCGCACTGGTTTCCGGGTACAGGCCACCGCGCGTGCCGAGCACCGGCGACGGACGACCATCGGCAACCCGCACCACAACGGGTTGGCCCTGGCCAACGGCGGTCAGCGGACCATTGATTTTGGGTTGCGGGCTGAGTTGTTGCGGGCTGTGGGCACAGCCGACCAGGGTCAGGCTGACGACAGCGATCAGACCAAACAACAGGCGATGCAGCATGCTCATCTCTCCATGGGTAGGGCGCAAAAGTGGCCGGCAGTATAACCAGCGGCGCAGTACGCTAACAGCGTCGTGTGTATGACCCAGGGCCGGCGTGCAGGTTCCTGTCACGCCGCTGTCATGCGTGTCAGGCATAAGACTTTAGTCGTTCACCGCCGTGGATCTTTGCCATGTTTTGCCTTCGCTCGCTGCTTGCTGCTCGTCGCCCGATGCGCCTGTTCGCTCTGCTCGGTGACGATGATCGCTGTCGCGCTTTTCGCCAGTCAACCCAGGCGCCAGTAGGTGTCGGCTGGATCGAGGTCAACGAGCAACGGCTCTGCTGGCTGCAACAAACGCTGCCCGCCAGTGCGAAAGTCGCACCAGTCGTCGTGCATGCAGGTACCGAAAAAGCGTTGGCGGCCTGACCGACGGAAGAAGAAAAGTCACGCCGGACGATCAATTTTTCTGCTTTCGCCTTATAATCGCGCCCCGATTATAAGGACGCCTCCTGATCGGCCTCGCCGTACCGCTGATGCACAAGCCATCGGCACGCCCCAGAGAGTCGCCCACTTCGTGCTGCCCTTCCGGTTAGCCCGCCTTCGCCCCACCGCAGAACGCCTTGCAGCCATGCAATGGCGCGTACGCGCCGGTGAAAAGGCAGGCCCGGGCACACGAGCTTTTTTGAGGTTCACGGCTCCAAAAGAGCGTGAAAAAACGGTTTCAACAACTTCACAAGAGTGTGGCGAAAAATGAATGATCTTGCGGCTGGCAAACGCACGGTTACCCCTCCCTCCATTCACCCAGGACATCTCAGCGACTGCTGATAGGCGTGGTTTTACGCTTAGGCCTCTGGCCGTCAATTGGGTGCTGCATTTTTTGGAGAAGTGGTAATGGCGCAAAACGATTACGAAGCAGTGGATGTGGTGCTGGTTGGTGCCGGCATCATGAGTGCGACCTTGGCCGTGCTGCTGAAAGAACTCGACCCGGCGATCAAGCTGGAAGTGCTCGAGATGATGACATCCGGGGCGATTGAAAGCTCCAACCCGTGGAACAACGCGGGCACCGGCCATGCCGGCCTGTGCGAGCTGAACTACACGCCGGAATCGGCCGACGGCTCGATCGACATCAAGAAGTCGGTGACCATCAATACCCAGTTCGAGGAATCCAAGCAGTTCTGGGCCTACCTGGTCGAGAAAGGTCGCTTCGGCTCGCCCAAGTCGTTTATCAACCCGGTGCCGCACCTGAGTTTCGTCCGTGGGCAGAAAGGTATCGACTACCTGAAGAAGCGCTTTGCCGCGCTGACCGCGCACCACGCCTTCGCGGACATGGAATACACCGAAGACCGCACCACCATGGCCGAGTGGATGCCGCTGATGCTGCCGGGCCGCGACCCGAACGAGCCGATTGCCGCCACCCGCGTGATGGCTGGCACCGACGTCAACTTCGGCACCCTGACCAAGCACCTGCTCGACCACCTCGGCCAGCAGGCAGACGCCAAGGTCACTTGCAGCCAGAAGGTCACCGGCCTCAAGCGTAATGCCCAGGGCTGGCGCGTCAGCGTCAAGGATCAGCAAAGCGGCAGCAGCCGTGAAATCCAGGCCAAGTTCGTCTTCCTCGGCGCTGGCGGCGCGGCGCTGCCGCTGCTGCAGATGTCCGGCATTCCGGAAGGTAAAGGCTTCGGCGGTTTCCCGGTCAGCGGCCAGTGGCTGCGCTGCGATAACCCGGAAGTGGTCAAACAGCACCAGGCCAAGGTCTACAGCCAGGCCGCCGTCGGCTCGCCGCCGATGTCGGTGCCGCACCTGGATACCCGCGTGGTGGATGGCAAGACCTCGCTGCTGTTCGGTCCTTACGCTGGCTTCTCGACCAAGTTCCTGCGCCACGGCTCCTTCCTCGACCTGCCGCTGTCGGTACGCCCAAACAACATCGGCCCGATGCTGGCGGTGGCCCGCGACAACTTCGACCTGACCCGCTACCTGGTCAAGGAAGTGCTGCAATCGGAAGAGCAGCGCCTGGAAACCCTGCGCGGCTTCTACCCGCAAGCGAAAGCCGAAGACTGGCGTCTGGAGATGGCTGGTCAGCGTGTGCAGATCATCAAGAAAGACCCGAAGAACGGCGGCATCCTGCAGTTCGGCACCGAGCTGGTGGCCGCCGAAGACGGCTCGATTGCCGCCTTGCTCGGCGCGTCGCCAGGCGCCTCGGTCACCGTGTCGATCATGCTCGATCTGATCCAGCGCTGTTTCGGCGAGCAGGTGAAAACCGCGCAGTGGAGCAGCAAGCTCAACGAGATCTTCCCGGCCATGGGGGCCGTTCTGGCCAGCGACGCTGCGCGTTACCACGACGTGCAAGCGCGCTCGGACGCACTGCTGCAACTGAGCGAGCCAGCCATGGCCTGAGTCGATTGCCGCAGTCACTAAAAACCGCCCCTCGGGGCGGTTTTTATGTTTCTGGCAGACGGGTTCGCGCTATGCGGATGCGGCCAGGGGGTGAAAGCTGAAGTAATGGCGCAACGCATCGACCATTTCGACGTACTCGGCGGGTGGCGCGACCAGGGCGAAACCGGAATCGAAACTGCCCGGGGTGATGTCCTCGCGGGACCATTGGCAGGTGGCGGAAAAATCGACAAATCGCTGAGCATCCTGCCCCGGAATCTTCAAGCGCATGTCGAAGCGCGCGCCCACCAGCATCGGCAGCTGGCTGATCAACATCAGGCCGTCCAGCGACACATTGCCGATGTAGCCCATCGGCTTGTCGGTGATGCGATTAAACACCTTCAGGTAGTAAGGCAACTGATGGCGGTCGATTCGGCGCTGAGTCGGCATAGTGGCAAATCGCTATAGATGGCCTTTGAGTATGGCCGCACTACTGCTCTTAAACCAGTTTCAGGTACAGCGTTCAGACACTCGGTCGCGCAGCTGACGACGAGCGGCATCAAGCTGTTCGTCGCTGTAATAGCTGCGCTCGCCGTTCGCCTCGAGGCGAAAATAGCGGCGCCCTTCGGGCATCCGCGCCAGCTTGCCGCGCAGTTCGCGACACTCTTGCGCCCGCTTGGCCTGGCGCTCGGCAGACGCAGCCGCAGCCTGCGCTTGCTCATCGCGACGCGCATCATAAAACCGCTCGGTGCGCGCCTCACGCTCACGCGTTGCCGCATCGCGCTCGACCACTTGCGGTGTCACCTCGACCTGCTCGGCCCCCGGCACAGCAGGTCGCTGGCCAAAATGCACCTGGCCGTTGGCATCCGTCCAACGGTAAATCTCCGCCGCCGCCAACCCCGGCAACAGCAACAGACACAGCAACACCCGCATGATTTTCCTCCCTGAACAAAGGCCTCAGCTTACCCTCGGCACGCCATGCTACCAGTGCCTGGCGACCAATGGTCAAAGCGCTGCGGGCGAGGCCTTGGCGGCTTCCGGCGCACTGTGATGGCCAAGCTGGCGCAGGGTATCCAACCGGGCGCGGGCGCGGAACGCATATTCGCTGGCCGGGTAACGGCTGATGATGAACTGATAGGTCTGCGCCGCATCGACAAACAGGTTCTGCCGCTCCAGGCACTGACCGCGCAGCAAGGAGATCTCCGGCTGCAAATAGCTGCGCGAGCGACTTTTACGCTCGGCTTGCGACAGCTCCAGCATCACGTCTTCGCACTCCCCCTGCTCGTAAGCACGGTAGGCATTGTTCAAATGATGATCGAGCGACCACCGGGTACAACCGACGGCGCCGAGCGCCAGGACAACGATCAACAGGGTTCGCATGGGCCTCTCCTCCATTGAGCAGTGTATCGACTGCCGCGCGAAAATCTGCAGGGCATATCCTCCGATGGGAACTGCTGGCGCTGGCTTGGCTGCGCACACGGCGGCTGGCTAGACTGCCGGCATCCGGCCCAGGTGCCAAGGAGCTGCCATGTTGTCCGCCCGCCTCATTCTTCCACTCGCCTGCCTAAGCCTGCTGAGCGCCTGCTCACCGACCACGCCGCTGTTTATCGCGCAAATCACCACCAACGAGGTGGTCGAGTATAAAACCCTCAAAAGCAACCGCATGACCGCCGCGGTGGAAGAGGAAGGCGACCTTCTGACCTACAGCGCCCTGGCGATTCGCGATGCCAAGAGCGAAAAAGCCGAAACGCTCTACCTCATCGGTTACCGCGACGAGAAACTCAGTGCCGAAGTGCGCGCCATCTCGCTCTACCAGATCGGCCTGGTGTACATGAACCGCTTCAACGACCAGCGCGACGACAGTAAGGCGCTGAATTACTTCTATCAGGTGCTCAACGAGTTTCCCGCTACGCGCGCCGCCGAACGCGCCGAAGCGCGCATCGTGACGACCCGCCAGCGCGCCAACGAACCGGTGCAGAAAACCTCGCGCGAACTGCTCGCACACTGGAAGCCCAACCAGAACCTCGACCTCTATCAGGCCAGCCTCGACCCGGACATGACCCTGCTGTCGCGCCGCGCCGTGTTGAAAAACCGCGTTGCCGAGGCCGAGGAACTCTACCTGCTGGCGCTGAGCGACGCCGGCGTACCCGCCGACATCAAAGAAAAGGCCCTCTACCAACTCGGCCTGATGTACCTGGCGCCGGACAACCCCAGCGCCAACCGCGACAAGGCCATCGGCTACCTGCGTCGCCTGCTGGTGCAATACCCGGACAGCGCACTCGGCAACAAGGCCGCCCGCCACCTCGATCAAGCCTTGAATCGCGGCATGCCCTGAACCAAGCGATTTTCGAGGGCTCAGGCCCGTGCGCACAAATCGACCCGCGCGAATGCCGAAAAACCCTGGGTTAGGTAGTGCAGAGGAACAATGACTACAGGGTTTCAGCGTAGTAGCCTCGCCGACAGCTTCAACTCAGGAGTCTGCGCATGACCTTTCGCCGCACCAAAATCGTCGCCACCCTCGGCCCATCCAGCAACTCGCCCGAAGTACTCGAACAGCTGATTCTGGCTGGTCTGGATGTCGCCCGTCTGAACTTCTCCCACGGCTCGCCGGATGAACACAAAGCCCGCGCCAAGCTGGTGCGTGACCTGGCCGCCAAGCATGGCCGGCATGTCGCCCTGCTCGGCGATCTGCAAGGGCCGAAAATCCGTATCGCCAAATTCGCCGGCAAACGTATCGAGCTGAAAGTCGGTGATCGCTTCACCTTCTCCACCAGCCACCCGCTGACCGAAGGCACCCAGGACATCGTCGGCATCGACTACCCCGATCTGGTGAAAGACTGCGGCGTCGGCGACGAACTGCTGCTCGACGATGGCCGCGTGGTCATGCGTGTCGAGACCGCCACCGCCGATGCCCTGCATTGCTCGGTGCTGATCGGTGGCCCGCTGTCCGACCACAAAGGCATCAACCGCCGTGGTGGCGGCCTGACAGCGCCGGCGCTGACCGAGAAAGACAAGGCCGACATCAAGCTCGCCGCCGAGATGGAGCTGGACTACCTGGCCGTGTCCTTCCCGCGCGATGCCTCGGACATGGAATATGCACGCAAACTGCGCGACGAATCAGGCGGCACCGCCTGGCTGGTGGCGAAGATCGAACGCGCCGAAGCGGTGGCCGACGACGAAACCCTGGACGGTCTGATTCGCGCCAGTGATGCGGTGATGGTGGCCCGTGGCGACCTCGGCGTGGAAATCGGCGATGCCGAGCTGTGCGGCATCCAGAAGAAAATCATTCTGCACGCGCGCCGCCACAACAAGGCGGTGATTACGGCGACGCAGATGATGGAGTCGATGATCCAGAACCCGATGCCGACCCGTGCGGAAGTCTCCGACGTGGCCAACGCCGTGCTCGACTACACCGACGCGGTGATGCTCTCGGCGGAAAGTGCCGCCGGCGCCTATCCCCTGGAAGCGGTGCAGGCAATGGCGCGGATTTGCGTCGGCGCGGAAAAACACCCGACCAGCAAAAGCTCCAGCCACCGCATGGGCACGACCTTCGAGCGTTGCGACGAAAGCATCGCCCTGGCCGCCATGTACACGGCGAACCACTTCCCCGGCGTGAAGGCGATCATCGCCTTGACCGAAAGCGGCTACACGCCGCTGATCATGTCGCGGATTCGCTCCTCGGTGCCGATCTACGCATTCTCCCCGCACCGTGAAACCCAGGCGCGCGCGGCGATGTTCCGCGGCGTTTACACCGTGCCGTTCGATCCGGCGGCGCTGCCGGCGGAACAGGTCAGCCAGGCGGCGGTGGACGAACTGCTCAAGCGCGGCGTGGTGCAACCAGGCGACTGGGTGATCCTGACCAAGGGCGACAGCTACCACACCATCGGCGGCACCAACGGCATGAAGATCCTGCATGTCGGTGAAGCGCTGGTGTAACCACCGCGCCGCAATACAAAAGGCCGCTCAGTGAGCGGCCTTTTTTGTTGGCTACGCCTGAGGCTCAGCCCTTGTAGGAGCGGGCTTGCCCGCGAATCGACATCAATATAGAGAGACATCGCGGCCAAGGCCGCTCCTACGGGTTTCGCAGAAGCCGCCAGCACTGCTGACAACTCTGAATGAGGCATCAGGCAAACTTGCTGAAATCCGGGGCGCGCCGCTGCATAAAGGCGGTCAGCGCCTCGATGGCTTCCGGCGAGCGCAGGCGTTGGCCGAATAGCGCGCCCTCCTCTTCGATCACCCGGCGCAGCTCCTCGCGACCCGGCGCGCGCATCAGGCGTTTGCTGTCAGCCACCGCAGCCGGTGCCAGTTGCTGAAAGCGCAGGGCCATTTCGCGGGCTTTGGCCAAGGTTGCCGCGCCGCTGTCCAGCGCCTGATTGGCAATACCCCAAGTGGCAGCCTGCTCGCCGGTAAAGCTCTGCCCGAGCAGCAACAGTTCGGCAGCGCGGGCGTGACCGAGCAGGCGCGGCAGAATCAGGCTGGAACCGTATTCGGGGCACAGACCGAGGTTAACGAAGGGCATCTTCAACGTGGCATCGCGGCTGACGTACACCAGGTCGCAGTGCAGCAGCATGGTCGTGCCAATGCCCACCGCCGGGCCATTGACTGCGGCCACCACCGGTTTGCTGAAGTCGAACAGCGCCTGCATGAACTGGAACACTTCGCTGTTCAGTCCAGTCGGTGGTGCCTGGATAAAGTCGGCCACGTCATTGCCGCTGGTGAAGCAGGTCTCGCCACCGCTGATCAGTACGGCGCGCACGCTTTTATCCTGATCGGCCTGCACCAGCACTTCGGCCATGCCGCTGTACATGGCGCGGGTCAGGGCATTTTTCTTGTCGGGGCGGTGCATGCGCAGGGTCAGCAACCCTTGTTCGCGTTCAACCAGCAGGTGCTCGCTCATCATCAATCCTCGCGGCAGGCCATCCGCGAGCTAGCAGGCTAGCGCGCGTGGGGCAAAAAGACGTCAGCGAACACCTGGCTACGCGGTAAACCCGCCAGATACAGGCGGCGCGCAAAGGTTTCGACGCTGTCGGGGTGGCCGCAGAGTAAGGCCAGGGTTTGCCGCGAAACAAGGCGCAGTTCGGCCAAAGCCGCTGGCAACTCGGCCGCACTGAGTAACTCGATCTGCAACTGGGCATGGCTGGCCGCCAGCGCTGCCAGTGCATCGGCGAGGTAATGCTCGGTTCGATCATGCGCCAGGTGAATGACCCGAATGGCGCCCCGATGATCCTGACGCAGGGCTTCGCGCAGTACCGCATAGAGCGGCGCCAGCCCCGTGCCGGCGGCTAGCAGCCAGAGCGGCCGCGTTTGCCAATCGGCATCGTAGTGCAACGCTCCGCCGCGCAACTCGCCGAGGCGCACGCTGTCACCGGGTTTGAACTGGCGCGCCGCATCACTGAACGCGCCGCTCAGGCGACAATCCAGATGAAACTCCAGCCACGGATCTTCGCCAGGCAGGCTGGCCAGCGAGTATGGCCGGGCGACGCCGCTCTCGCTCCACAGCACCAGGTGCTGGCCGGCACGATAACGCAGCGCTTGCTGCGGCAGCAGACGCAGGCGCAGTACCTGCGCACTGAGCCAGGTGCAACTATCGATGCGTGCCGGTAGACCGTCACGCAATGGGTCGAACACCTCGATCTGCAAGTCGTCGACCACCCGGCACTGACACGCCAACCGCCAACCCTGCTCACGGCGCGACTCATCCAGGGCGTCAGGCTTGGCATCCAGCGGCTCGCCGCGCACGCAACGCACCAGGCAGGCGTGGCAACTGCCGGCACGGCAACTGTAGGGCACGGCAATGCCGCCGCCATGCAAAGCATCCAATAGGTTGCTAGCGGGCTCAACGACCAGGCGTCGCTCACCCACCCGGAGTTCAGGCATCGGCATCCTCCCAGGCCGCCGCGCAACGGTTACGCCCGCTGCGTTTGGCCTGGTACAGCGCCTGATCGGCGCGTTGCAGCGCCTCATCCAGATCATCGTGCATGGTCAGCAAGGTCATTCCGACAGACAAACTCAGATTATCCACCTTAACGCCCAGCGGTTCAGCCTGATTAAAGGCCTCACGCAAGCGTTCGCAGCAGGCGGTGAACTGATCGGCGTCGGTATTGGGCAGCAACAGCACGAACTCTTCGCCGCCATAACGGGCGATGGTGTCGCCGTCGCGCAGGCAGGCTCGCGCCACGGCGGCGAAGGTTTGCAACACGCGGTCGCCAGCGGCATGCCCGTGGGCATCGTTGATCCGTTTGAAATGATCCAGGTCGATCAGCGCCAGGCCGTGATGCCGACCGCTGCGCAGGTTTTCCAGCTCGCGGCTGGCCAGACGCAGGAAGTGCCGGCGGTTGCACAGGCCGGTCAACTCGTCGGTGGCAACCAGGTCTTCGAGCTGGCGCATCATTCCGCGCAACGTGTCCTGGTGTGCCTGCAAGGCAAAACGGCGCTGGCGCATGCGTTGGCGCATGGCCTGCATATAACTGGCGAACAGGCTCAGCCAGACCAGCACGAAGGCCAGCGCGCTAACCTGCAGGATCGCCAGCCCAGGATTGGCCAGTTGGTAGGTGTAGGCTTCATAGAGGTTAAGCCCGGCAAACCCGAAGAAGGCCAATGTGGTGCTGCGCACAAACACCTTGGGCGGTAGTTGAAACACGCCGAACAGCAGGATCAGCGGGTAAATCACCAACAAGGTGCCACGCCCCTCGACGAACATGGCCAGCAGTACCGTCAACCAGGCCAGGGCGACCAGCACCTGCGGCTCGGTCAGGCTGGGGTCGCGCAAACGCAGATTTTGTCCGGAGAGGAAGAGCCCGAGAAAGACCAACTGGCTCAACGCCATCAGGCCAATCAGCAACCAGGCCGAGGACAACGAGGCGCGAAACAGCTCGTTGATCACGCCGATCCAGCACAGCAGCACAGTCAAGGCATAGGTCGCCACTGCCATGCCGAAACGCTTCAGCAGCAGGCTTTGCAGAGTTCGCTGAGTGACCCGTTGGCTGCTTAGGCTCATGGGCTCCATCCCATACTGGCATCTAGCCGCCACTCTACCCTTGTGATCACAAATTGCCTAGCGCGCTCGGCAGGCACAGCGTGCCTGGAATCGCTCGCGGACCAACACCGGTGATCCGCCATGCATGCGCCTCACCGGCGCCTCCCCACGCCGCGCAATAACCGCGCAAGCCGGGCGATCAGCGACCAAGGTCGACCGTCGGCGGGTGTCCGCCCAGCCTGCTGCGCGGTATACTGCCGCGCCTTTTTTACTGCAACAGCGCGCCGGGTTCTGGTTCGGCGTCCCTCGAAGTTCCTGCCCTACAAAAGGAGCGCCAAGCATGACCGTGATCAAGCAAGACGACCTGATCCAGAGCGTCGCCGACGCCCTGCAATTCATCTCCTATTACCACCCCGTGGATTTTATCCAGGCCATGCATGAGGCCTACCTGCGCGAAGAATCGCCGGCCGCGCGCGACTCCATGGCACAGATTCTGATCAACTCGCGCATGTGCGCCACCGGCCACCGGCCGATCTGCCAGGACACCGGCATCGTTACCGTGTTCGTCCGCGTTGGCATGAACGTGCGCTGGGACGATGCCACCATGGGCGTCGACGACATGATCAACGAAGGCGTACGCCGCGCCTACAACCTGCCGGAAAACGTCCTGCGCGCCTCGATCCTGGCCGACCCAGCCGGTGCGCGGAAGAACACCAAGGACAACACTCCGGCGGTGATCCACTACTCCATCGTCCCCGGTGACAAGGTGGAAGTGGACGTCGCAGCCAAGGGCGGCGGCTCCGAGAACAAATCGAAGATGGCCATGCTCAACCCGTCCGACTCGATCGTCGACTGGGTACTCAAGACCGTGCCGGAGATGGGCGCTGGCTGGTGCCCGCCGGGCATGCTCGGCATCGGCATCGGCGGCACCGCCGAGAAGGCCGCAGTGATGGCCAAGGAAGTGCTGATGGAGCACATCGACATCCATGAGCTGAAAGCCCGCGGTGCGCAGAACAAGATCGAGGAAATGCGCCTCGAGCTGTTCGACAAGGTCAACCAGCTGGGCATCGGTGCCCAGGGCCTGGGTGGCCTGACCACCGTGCTCGACGTGAAGATCATGGATTACCCGACCCACGCGGCTTCCTTGCCGGTATGCATGATCCCCAACTGCGCCGCCACCCGTCACGCGCACTTCGTGCTCGACGGTTCCGGCCCTGCCGAACTGGAAGCGCCGGACCTGTCCGCCTACCCGGAAATCGTCTGGGAAGCCGGCCCGAGTGCGCGCCGCGTCGACCTCGACACCCTGACCCCAGAAGACGTGCAGAGCTGGAAGCCGGGCGAGACCGTGCTACTCAACGGCAAGATGCTCACCGGCCGCGACGCGGCGCACAAACGCATGGTCGACATGCTCAACAAGGGCGAGCAACTGCCGTTCGACCTCAAGGGCCGCTTTATCTATTACGTCGGCCCGGTCGATCCGGTGCGTGAAGAAGTGGTAGGCCCAGCTGGCCCGACCACCGCCACGCGGATGGACAAGTTCACCCGGCAGATCCTCGAAAGCACCGGCCTGCTGGGCATGATCGGCAAGTCCGAGCGCGGCCCGATTGCCATCGAAGCGATCAAGGACAACAAGGCCGTGTACCTGATGGCCGTCGGCGGCGCTGCCTACCTGGTCGCCCAGGCGATCAAGAAGTCGCGCGTGGTGGCCTTTGCCGAACTGGGCATGGAAGCCATCTACGAGTTCGACGTGAAGGACATGCCGGTCACCGTGGCCGTCGACACCAAGGGCGAGTCGGTGCATATCACCGGCCCAGCGATCTGGAAAAGCAAGATCGCCGAAAGCCTGGCGGTCGAGATCAAGTAACCGCTGCTCTACACACAACAAACCCGGCCGAGTGCCGGGTTTGTCGTTTTCAGCCCCCAGGCTGGATTGAGCGCAGCGATACCCAGCATGTCACTCAGACCAGGCTCGGCGTGCAACCCGGCAAGCCGGGATCGCTGCGTTATTCACCGCAACTGGCGCAGCACGCGCTCTTACAAGGTGATCTGGATGCCGGATTCTCTTCGCCGCCATGAGCGCACTCAAGGCAAAGGTCGGGGATTCGCCAGCGTTGTGGCCAACAGCTAATAACCTAGATCCCGATCGTATCCAGCGCCTGCCCTACTGCGCGCCAGAAACCACGCTGCGGGCGCTCGCGCTCGCCACTCGCGACAATCCGCTCGAACGGCTGCACTTCATGGGTCGCGCCGATTTCTGCCTGGGCCAGGCGGGCCGAAACCAACTGCAACGGGCCGTCGCCTTCGTTGGCGGCGCCATCGCTGCCGGGTGGTGGGTTGAGTTCGTCGTAACGCAGGTAATACACCCCACCGGCTTCGGCATCCAGGGCGAAACTGGCGATGCGGGTAAAGTCCAGCGGGCCGTCGGCCAGCAGAGTCCAGTAACTGCCGAACAGCGGCCGACGCATTTCCAACTGATAACTGGCGATATCGAACTCCAGCACCAGATAACCGTTACTCGGCAGGTTGCCGATCAACTGGTTATTGAGGAACAGGCCGGGCGCTTCCAGCTCCTGGTCGGCCCAGTCGCTTTGCGGACGGTAGAGATAGACCAACGCATGGTTATCGTCACTCAGGCGATGTTCGCGAAATACCTCGCCCTGTGTCGCACCGAAGAAGGCGCCCGCGGTGGAGCAACCGCTCAAGACAACCGACAGCAACAGGGCGAACAGCGGAAGGCAGCGCATCGGGGTGATCCTTTATTCGAGGGATGCGCCGAGCATAATCCCGCCAACGGAACCCGGCACCCGACAAAAGTGCGGGCAAGCAACAGACCCTAGCGACGGCGGTCGAGCAGGTTGACCACCACGCGATCCAGCCAGCCCCACACGCGTTGCTGCACGCGCCGCCACCAGGGCCGGGCGCGCCAGCTTTCGAGGCTGACTTCGTGGCTCTCGGCAAAGTCCGTCTGGAAGCTGGCCAACACCGCCGCGGTCAGCGTTGGGTCGAGCGCCTCCAGATTGGCATCCAGGTTGAAGCGCAGGTTCCAGTGATCGAAGTTGCAAGAGCCGACACTGACCCAGTCGTCGACCAGCACCATTTTCAAATGCAGGAAACGCGGCTGGTACTCGAAAATCTGCACACCGGCCTTGAGCAGACGAGGGTAATAGCGCTGACCGGCGAAGCGCACCGGCGGATTGTCGGTGTGCCGGCCGCTGAGCAGCAGGCGCACATCGACACCACGTGCCGCAGCTTTGCGCAGCGCGCGGCGGACTTTCCAGGTCGGCAGGAAATACGGCGTGGCCAGCCAAATACGCTGCTTGGCGCCGCGCAGGGCACGCACCAGCGATTGCAGAATATCGCGGTGCTGCTGGGCGTCGGCGTACGCCACCCGGCCCAGCCCCTGGCCCATCGGCGGCGCGCCAGGCAGGCGCTTGAGGCCTGGCGCAGGGCGCGGCCGCCAGGCAAAACGCGCATGGCAGATCTGCCACTGGCGATCGAACAACTGCTGCCAATCCGCAACCAGCGGCCCGGCGATTTCCACCATCACTTCGCGCCACGCACTTGGCGCGGCACCCGGCGTCCAGAATTCGTCGGTGGCACCGGTACCGCCGACAAATGCCAGTTGACCATCGACCAGCAGCAGCTTGCGGTGATCGCGGTAAAAATTACGCGCACCACGGCGCCAGCGCAGCGGGTTGTACCAGCGCAGGTGGACCCCGGCGTCCTGCAGGCGCAACCGATCGACCGGCAACAACGCCTGGCAACCGAAATCGTCGAACAGGCAGCGCACCTCGACGCCGCGCTGCGCGGCCGCACACAACGCACGCAGCAGCACCTCAACGCAGGCGCCACTTTCCACCAGGTACAACTCCAGCTCGACCTGCCGCTGCGCCGCGTCGATGGCCGCGAGCATGCGCGGGAAAAACACCGGCCCATCGTTGAGCAAGGCAAATTGATTGCCGTTGCGCCAAGGGAAAATCGTGCCGGGCATCAGCGCGCGGCGAACATAAGTACGGCGCCGACCGGCATCGACAAGCCGTCACCGACCGGCGCCAGAGCAACGCGCAGGCGCACCTTGCCCGGGTGGAAACACTGCACGTGCGCGTCGTTGGCGGTATGGGTGGCGATCAACGCCCGGCGTGAAGATTGGTTGTCGAGGGACCCGCTGGCCTGGGCTGGCAACGCCACGCCGGTGGCAAGAAACAGGGCATGGAGCCTGCGCATAAATCCTCGGGGGGCAACCCATTCAGGCGCCACGATAGCGACCCGCAGCGGTCTTGCAAAGCCTGCGCGGCGCGGCTGGGGCTCAGGCGTCAGGCAGCGCTATCGCCTGCGCCAGCAACTGGCAACCCTGGCGCACGCCCAGCCATTGCGCCGTCTGCGTGCGGCCCAGGCCGCGCGCGGTCACGCGCTTGTTGGCCGGGTCGTCGAAAAAGCCGCTGAGCGGCACCAAATGCTCGATATACGCCGCGCAGTAGGCGGCCGGATGCTTCACGACATAGCGGCAGGAACAGTACTCCTTGGCCGAATAGGCGCCGATGATTCCTGGAAAGGCTTGCAGGTGGCTGCGGTTCTGCCAGGCCAGGGCGGCGAGCAACAAACCAATCAGCAGCAACAGGGTGCTGAACGGGCGACGGCGAATCATGGTTGCACCTCGTCGGCAAAGGCGGCGGTGACGTGCTTGAGTAATTCGTTGTGCGAGGTACTGCCGTCGCGGTCATCGGCGTAGCGCACGATCACCAGCTTCTGCGTCGGCAGCACGTACAGGCCCTGGCCCCAGTGGCCTAATGCGGCGAAAGCATCGCCCGGCACATCCGGCCAGGGCTTGGCCGCCCCAGGCATATCGGCGTTGAGCCACCACTGGCCGCCCGGCACGGCCTCCCCCGGCAGCGCTGTCTGCGGCGGGTAATTGGCGAACGCTGTGCGATTGAAATCGACCCAGGCCTTGGGCAGCAACTGGCGCTCGCGCCAGCGCCCGTCGCGCTGCATCAGCAGGCCGACCCGCGCCAGATCGCGAGCCGTCAGGTAAGCATAGGAAGAGCCGACGAAGGTGCCGGCGGCATCGCGCTCCCACACCGCCGAGGTGATGCCCAGCGGCTCAAACAGCGCGGTCCACGGGTAGTCGGCATAGGCCTCGGCGCCGAGCATGCCCTTGAGCGCCGCCGCCAGCACGTTGCTGTCGCCACTGGAATAACGAAAGCGCGTACCCGGCAAGGCATCGGCGTCATGCGCGGCGGCGAAGGCGGCCATGTCGGCGCGGCCCCGGGTGTAGAGCATGGCCACCACCGAGGACTGCAGCGGCGCGTATTCGTAATCCTCTTGCCAGGCGAGTCCCGAGGCCCAGTTGAGTAGGTGGCCGATCTTGATCCCCGGGTGCTTGGCGAACGGCGGGTAATACTGCGCCACCGGCGCGTCGAGCGTGAAGCGCCCTTCGCCATAGGCCACGCCGAGCAGCGTGGCGAGCAGGCTCTTGCTCACCGACCAGACCAGATGCGGCGTGTCGGCCTGGGTCGGTCCGGCGTAGCGCTCGTACACCAGCACGCCATCGCGGATCACCAGCAGCGCATCCGTGCGCACCCCGCGGCGCGTGGCATCGTCGCGCGCCGGGAAGGCGTAGGCGTCCAGCGCCTTGATCGCCGGGCTACTCGCTACTGTGCTGCGCGGCCATTCGGCATCGGGCCAGGCTTCTGCGCCCAGGAGCAGATGCGGAAAAAGCGCCAGGGCGAGCATCAGTGCCAGCCGGCGCGGCAGGGAAACGGGCATGGGAACGCCTCTCGCGATGACAGAAGCGGCACCCTAGCACGGCTGAAATGACAGTAAAAAGTGCTGAACATGCCGGTTCAACGGGCGATTCGGCGCGTAACGTCAGGGCCGTTCACTTAGGCAGGCGGTAATCCTCCGGCCCCATCAGGTCGAGCCCGCATTCGAGGTTTTCGATCCAGTAGAGGAATGCGCTGATCATCGCCTGGCCGACGAAGGGCCGACCGTGCTGCGGCACGATCATCGCCACATCCATCTCGCGCACCATCGCCGCCCACAACCGGCAGACCTTGTTGCTGGCCATATAACGGCGGTGGAAACCTTCCATGTGCGGCACATGGTTGATGAAGTCGCGTACCGGGCTGGCGTCGTCGACCAGGGAGGCGCCCATGTCGCCGGAGAAGAGGATCTTGCTCAGCGGGTCGTACAGCTGGAAGTTGCCCACCGAATGCAGAAAGTGCGCGGGCACCGCCTTCAGCGTGCACTGGCCGAGGGCGAAGGACTGGCCACGGTCCGGCAAGGCGATGATGCGATCGTAGGTGGAAATACCGTGGTTGATCGCCAGGTAGTTGGCCGTCAGGTGCGGCAAAAAGCGCGCCCACAGCTTGGAGCAGATCACCCGTGCGCGGGTGTGCAGCAGCCACTTGTCCAGCGAAGCGATGATGTCCGGGTCCTGGTGCGAGGCGAAGATATAGGTCAGCTCCTGCACCGGAATGAACCGCGACAAGCCCAACGACAGCGGCGTGTAGGTCAGGTCGCCGCCCGGATCGAGCAGCAGGTACTGGCCGTGGTCGGTGATCAGGAACTGATTGGACTGCACGCCCTCGCCGCTGACCAGGTCATCGAACATCAGGCATTGGTGACTGCCGTTATCGAACAGCACGATAGGCTCGCGTCGCATGAAATGCTCTCCCCCAAACGGCGCGACCTTAGCGGGGTTGCACGAGCGGCTTACTGATCTGGATCAACGACACACCCTAGGGTGGGCACGCCATGGGCTTGTCAGCCGCCGAGCCACCCGCGCTGGTGGTGGACAAGGCTTCGCCATGTCCACCCTACACGCCAGCAGCAACACCGCACCCCGTAGGGCGGACATGCCGCAGGCTTGTCCGCCGATCAGTCTTGAGGCTTACAGGGTTACGCCCAGCGCGGCCTTGGCCTTTTCCAGGCGTTTGCTACGCGCCGTGCTGGCAATCGACAACAGGCCTTTGTCGCGCTGCCACAATCTCGCCCACTCGGCCGGGCCGGCGGCAAGCGCGGCGTCCAGCTCGGGGCCAAGCAGCGTGAACTGGGCAAACAGCCCCGCCAGCAGCAGGTGCGTGCTGGGCAGCGCCGGACACTGGCGCGCCACTTCGGCGCAACCGCTGAGCAGGCCGAGCAGGCGCAACTGCAACGCCTGCGGCCAGGCCGAATCCTGGCCGACGCCATATAACCAGGCGCTGAGCGCGGTCAGCACGTGCAGGTCCTCGATGCTGCGAAAGGGTTTCACGTATGCATCCCAGCCATCGCCGGCCAGCCGTTCGCACTGGGCCTGCTCGAGATGCAGCCGGCCATGGCTGACATCCGGCATCAAGGGCAATGCCGGCAGCACCTCGATGCGGACACCCGGCGCGCCATTGCGCACCACACCAAGCGCCAGTTGCGGCGGCAACCCTGGT
>TARA_R100001244_G_scaffold9454_2_pt1 | contig 18396 bp, 16 predicted proteins | sample TARA_R100001244 | Tara Oceans TARA_R100001244 (sample SAMEA2621564) | marine metagenome | biome: marine biome (ENVO:00000447); feature: mesopelagic zone (ENVO:00000213); material: "saline water (ENVO:00002010), including plankton (ENVO:xxxxxxxx)" | depth 790 m
GCCTCTCCAAGATTCTAGTCACCTAGTTTCAAAGGCAGTTCCGGAGTTGAGCTCCGGGCTTTCACCTCTGACTTGAGTAACCGCCTACGCGCGCTTTACGCCCAGTAATTCCGAACAACGCTAGCTCCCTCCGTATTACCGCGGCTGCTGGCACGGAGTTAGCCGGAGCTTATTCTCCAGGTACTGTCATTATCATCCCTGGTAAAAGAGCTTTACAACCCTAAGGCCTTCATCACTCACGCGGCATTGCTGGATCAGGCTTTCGCCCATTGTCCAATATTCCCCACTGCTGCCTCCCGTAGGAGTCTGGGCCGTGTCTCAGTCCCAGTGTGGCTGATCATCCTCTCAGACCAGCTAAAGATCGTCGCCTTGGTGAGCCTTTACCTCACCAACAAGCTAATCTTACGCGGGTTCATCAAAGGGCGATAAATCTTTGGTCCGAAGACATTATGCGGTATTAGCTCAAATTTCTCTGAGTTATTCCGCACCCTATGGTAGATCCCCACGCGTTACGCACCCGTGCGCCACTAGATCCGAAGATCTCGTTCGACTTGCATGTGTTAAGCATGCCGCCAGCGTTCGTTCTGAGCCAGGATCAAACTCTCAAGTTTGATGTCCTGTAATGGTGGCACAAACCGAAGTTTGCCATCCACCGAAACAGCTTCATTTCAAGGAGCCGTTCCTGCACAAATCTTTTTTACGTATATGGATACATATAAAGGACATGTTCGGTAACATGATAGAGCCAAAGCTTTTCTCACGAAACCTATGGAACGACTTAACTTACCAGAGCACCGGAACCTTGAAGTTCCCGGGTCTGGGGCCGCCGCCCACATGTCCCTTCATCTATTACTACAATGTCAAAGAGCCCATCAAAAAGCGCAGACAACGATTTTTCCCGCTATTGCTACCGGGGAGAACCGTTGTTTCAAATTTTGACGACCAACGCTGTGGGGCCCGTGTGAGCCGCTTCGTGCCGGTGAAAAGGTCTCTAGATGGATGGCCTGATTCGGTCAACAATGTTTTTCACTTTTGTTTCAAAATTATTTGTAATTGGCCGTTAAGAGGGTGTTTCAGGCGAAATAAAGGCATCCAGACCGCTACGATATGTTGAATGAAACCGCACCTCCAGCTGGCGACAGCAATTTCGGAAATCGCGTAAGAAGCGCAGTTTTCTGGCGCTCCGGCACACAAATATTGTCTCAGGTCATCGCGTGGGGCGCGACTCTGGCGGTGATTCGTATCCTTGATCCGGAGGATTACGGGATCTTTGCGATGACGCAGGTCATTCTCGTTTTTCTGAGTTTCATGAACGGATACGGCCTGGTCAGCTCGATCATCCAGGCAGAGAAAGTCCAACCGATTCAGATTCGCCAGGCCTTTGGCATGCTTTTGCTGCTCAACGGCGGCATCGCAATCCTGCAGCTGATTCTCGCATCCGTCGCGGCAGACTATTACCGGCAGCCTATCGTCGCCGATCTGCTGCGGGTGCAGGCCCTTATATATCTGGCCACTCCTTTCATGGCCTTGCCCGAAGCGCTGATGACACGCGACCTGGAATTCAAGAAGCCGGCGATCATCAATCTTATCTCGGCGGCGGTCGGGGCAATCACCGCCCTGTACTTCGCCTATAATGGCTATGGTGTATGGACATTGGTCTATGCGCCGCTGGCGATATTCTGGAGCCGGGCCGTCTGTCTCGTCATCGCGGTCAAATTCTACATTCTGCCAACCTTCAACTTCAAAGGTGCTGGGGCGATGTTCGGATTCGGCGCGACACTGCTGGCCAGCCACCTGTTCTGGACCATCCAGAGCCAGTCCGACATTTTTATCGCCGGTCGCTATCTCGATCCGCATGATCTTGGCCTCTACGCCGAAGCCCTGTTCCTGACGACGATCATTGCCGCAAAGTTTGTTCCACCGCTCAATGAAGTCGCCTTCCCTGCCTATTCGCGTCTGCAATCCGATCCGCGGGCGCTGGCATGGTCCTTTCTGAAAGCAGTTCGTCTGGTGATGCTGATCTCCTGCCCACTGTATTTCGGTATGGTGGTGACCGCCTATCCGCTGGTAGAAACGGTGTTCGGCTCCAAGTGGACCGAGATGTCGCCCTTTGTCGCGATACTTGCCCTGGCTATGCCGGTGATGACGCTGCAGATATTGTTCACACCGGCCAATAATGCACTGGGACGGCCGCAAGTGACGGCGCGCACCAATATGTTCGGTGCCGTGCTGATGCCGGTCACCTTTCTTATCGCTATCCAATACGGCGTATATGGGCTTGCCTGGGGCTGGGTCATCGCGTTCCCGCTGCTGACAATTTTCACGTATATGCAATCGCATCGTCATATCGGTATTAGCGCCAGAGAACTTGTTCAGGCCGTGTGGCCCGGTCTATCGGCTTCTGTCGCGATGGCAGCGGTTGTATATGGTGTCGACCAACTGCTGCCAGACATGATCGTCTATGCCCGTCTGGTGCTGCTGGTCGCGACCGGCGGCCTCGCCTATGTCGGCTTGCTCTATATACTCGCCAGGCCGACCCTGATCGAGGTGATCCGGCTGCTCGTCCGGCGCAAGCCACCGGAACCCAGCCCCGCTGAGCTTAGTGCGGAGCAGATTTAAGAGTCGCGCCACCCCGCGGCAGTCCCCTGATTAAAATGTCCATTGTCGAACGCGGGAGATACGCGCAGCATCCTGACAATGAGCCATATTTTGTCACTCGCCGCGGGCACCTTGCCCGAATTTCAACCGCATCAGGTGGCCCTTGCTGCCGGAGAAGCCGGTTTCAGCCATTGCGGATTTACGATTGAGCCGGACAAATGGGATGCAGCCGCGCTCGCCGCAACAATGACGGCGGTAAAGGACCACGCGCTGTCAGTACTGGATGTCGAAGTGGTCTGGATACCGGAAGGCGGCAAGCTGACCGATGACCACAGATTGATCATCGATGCCGGGCTGGAACTGGGCGCGGCCAATGTGCTGGTAGTGAGCTCCGAGCCGGATGGTGACCGGACGGCAGAGGCCCTGCATCAACTGTGTGCCTGGGCCGCACCCGGCAACATGCGGGTCGCTCTCGAATTTCTGATGATCACCGCCGTGCAGTCGATGGACAGCGCGCTGGATATCATCCGGAATGCAGACCATCCGGCCGCGGCACTGCTGATCGACACGATTCATTTCCAGCGGGCTGGACATCAACCCCGGCAATTGGAAGAATTGGAAGCATGTTTGTTGCCCTATAGCCAGATCTGCGATGGCAATCTGGAATGCGAGCCAAGTTTCGAGGCTTTTCTGGAGGACGCGATCGATTTGCGGAGTTGCCCGGGCGAAGGGGAGCTGCCGGTTGCTGAGATAATCAGGGCGTTACCGGATCAAATTCCGCTCAGCCTTGAAATCCGGTCCAAAGCCTATCGGGACCAGTTTCCCGGCGCGGCGGACCGCGCCAGCGCCGTGCGCAATGCCAGCCTTGCCTATCTGCAGCAGAACGGCATAATTGTTCGCTAGGTCGACTGGATATAGTCGCGCATCGCCGCGGCTTCATGTTCGATCTTGTCGATCCGGTATTTGACGAGATCACCGATCGAGACAAAACCGACCAGATTGCCATCCTCGACCACAGGAAGGTGGCGGATTCGTCTCTTGGTCATCAGCGACAGCGCACCCATGACGCTTTTGGTCCGCTCGACCGAGATCACGTCCGCCGTCATCACGTCGCGCACCACATGATCCATCGCGTCATGGCCAAATTTGCGCAGGCAATGGAGGACGTCGCGTTCGGAGAATATGCCGACAACTTCTGCCCCATCCAGCACGGGCAAGGCGCCAATCCGCTTTTCGGCCAATATCTCAACGGCCTGAGAAACCGGCACGTCTGCCGCACAGCTATATATGTCGCCGCTGCGCCCCTGCAATATAGACTGAATGGTCATCGTCCCTTTCCTCCGTTCTGATTCTGTTTATTGCATGTCTATAGCATATTTTTGAAAGTCGTTGGACTTGATGGTAGCATGTTATCGGTTCAATGTACCGAAAACCGATGGAGACTTTTTTGCCGCAGCCTTCCCGCCTTGATGATCCACTATACGCCAGCGTCGCCTGGGCACGATACTGGCGGCTGATGCGGGGGATGGCGAAATTTACGCTGCTGTGCATCGCTGTGGCATTTGCCATTCTTTTTTACCTGCACGGATTTCTCTCGATCCACATGTATATCGCCACGGCGGGTGGTGTGGCGCTGACGCTGATGCTGATGGCCGCACTGATGGGCCTGGTTTTCCTGTCGAGCGAATCCGGTCATGACGAATCGATCGATGATCCGGTTTCAAGGAGTGTCGATCCCGATGAGCAATGATGACCTGAAAGAGCTGGCCAAACTGCAACCGGTATTGCGCGTTGCACCGCAACCGCGCGACCTCAACAATAACGGCCATATATTTGGCGGCTGGGTGCTGGCGCAGATGGATATCGCCGGCGGTATCATGGCGGCCAGAGTGGCGCGCGGATCCACCGCAACGGTGGCGATCGAGGCAATGGAGTTTCTTGCACCGATCCTGACCCGCGACCTGATATCGGTCTATGCCCGGGTCGAACGCATTGGCCGGACCTCTGTCGCTATCCGGCTGGACGTGATCGCATCGCGCAATCTCGACGAGGAAAAGGTGCCGGTAACAAGCGGACTGTTTACCTTTGTGGCGCTGGATGAAAATCACAATCCCAGAGCAATCCCGGAAGAGTCAAAAGCGCATTATCTCAAATAGGATGTCATCGGCCGTCAGCGCAATTTGATGGCATAATCGAGCGTGGCTTCATCATTTGCCGGAACAGTCACGCGCCAGGTGGGAACCCCGTCGATCAAGGCAATGGTTTTGACCCGGCCGGCCATTTCAAAGGGAATTTCCATTTCGGCGTCGACCGGATGATCGCGCGCATTGGAAAGGGTAGCCCGCCAATAGGACCGGCTTTTGGTCCGCCGCAGCTCTATCACCGAGAGACGAACATCCGATGACTGGCCAACGACGATCTCGATCTCATTGTCGACAGCACGATCCGGCAGATCGCCCTCCCCTGCCAGCAAGGGTCCGACCGGACTGTTCTCAAAGACTGCGACCTTGCCGGACGGCAACGGGATTCCCAGTCCGGACTGCATGTCATTTTTGCTGCGCAGCATATAGGAAAGAGGCGCACTGTCCCCTGAATGATTGCCGGCATCGGCTATATAGACGCGATCATAGATGACATCCGGCTGCACGATCATCGCAACCTGTTTCTGTCCCTTGGCATTCACCGTGACCCGTTCCGGCACGCGGTATAGCTTGAGATCGCCCAGCCCCTCCTGTTCGGCAACAATCGCGGCAACGGGGGACGCCATCTCCATCCTGCTGCCACTCCGCCGCGTTGCGGTCACCATGATCTCTTCTCCCCCGTCCATCATCGCCATCGGAGCAGGCGGTGGAGGTGGCGGTGGGGGTGCCAACAAATAGCCCGGGTTATATGGCACCTGATCGGTTCTCTGCATCGGCCAGCAGCGGATCTGAAGCGCGCCGCCGGTCGGACGTGGTTGCTCGCCACGCCTTTCCCTATTGGGTTCTCCGGCAATCACCATCATATTGGCATTTTCAAAGCTCTGCTTGCCGCCATTGGCGACTGTGAGCCAGGCGAACAGGTCCATTTTCGCTTGCTCGCCTGACGGGCTCGGCTTGACCGTGGCGACATAATTGGCCTGCCAGTCAAAGCCCGAAGCCAGATAGGTCAATGTCAATGTGGCGGTCACCGTCCGGGATGATGTCGTGAGGATGGACAGCGTCGGCCTGGCCGACAGGTCTGCCGGAAGCCTGGGGAAAGACATCCGTTCGGGCAGGCCGGTGCAGCGCAGCGCCTCGAAACCCTCCTCGCTTTCAAAAATCACGCCCCCGCCCGGCCCGGCAGTTATAAACACATTCTGTGTGCGGGACTTGCCGGTCGCCTTGTCGGTCCGGGTAATCGAGACCTCGCGCTTGAGATAGGCGTCCACCAGTCCCTGTGGCGACAACAGCCGCGCATCGCGATTTTTTTCCCGAACGCCGTTGGGCAGTCCGGTGACGATGGCGCTTTCCGGGAACATGCCTTCGGACACACCCTCGAAGCGCACCATCGCGTCGCCGGCCGGCAATGATATGGTGCGGGTTTCCGTGATCAGCGCATAGCCTTGCGGCCAGCTGACGTTGATCGGCTGCGCGCCTCTGTCAGGCGCGCGGTAGATGGTGACAGATACGTCTTCCGGCCGGTCCGAGACAACCAGTTGCTGTGCCGCAAGCGGGACGGCTTGCAGCGTCAGCAAAAACGGCAGAAGGGCCAGCAAGCGCGAGAGGGTCATAACGCGTCCTGTCCGGCGGTCAGTAGCGACTGTCGAAGGTTGCCGTCACCGTCACGCTGCCATTAGCGGGCACGTTCAGGCTCCATTCGACCTTCTCGGCAGAAACCCGCGAGCTGGCCTGACTTTCCTGCTCGATACGGACGTCGCCCCAAAGCCCCGACTGGGCGAGATCAACCGTCACCGCATCTGGCCGCGCGTTGGTGACCTCATAGCGCATTTTGGTACGCCAGCGGCTCGACGAGCGGCGGGTGCGTTCCTCGACCACGGTCTTGACCTTCACGTCAAACGCTTCGCCGGTGCGGATCGACATGGCAGACCCCATCGGGGTGGCCTCGATCTGGCTTTCGCCGATAAATTGTGGATCGCCCCGCTTGTCGCGCATATAGACGCGCATGATGCCGGATGGCAGCTGGTCACCCAATCCGCCGGAGCGCGAAGTCGAGAATTTGAGGACGGAACTGGCGCTGGCCGCATCCCTCGAGCCGAGCCAGCCGTTGGTGAATTCATAGACCTTGCGCGCCGGGGCCGCCGTCACGTCCAGAAAGCTCACCTGCTTTTGCTGGGCATTGGCAACCGTCGTGCGCTCGGCAAGCGGATAGAGATAATAATCACCGAGCCGCTCGCGATCATTGGATTCCGTGCCCGCATCCTCAATCGTCCCGCTCGGCCATTGCGGATAGCTGTTCCGGCCGCGGCCGCCGCTGGGATTGCCCGCAACCAGCAGGACATCGGCGTTGCGATAATCGGTGCCGCTGTTGTTGGTCAGCGTTACCCATCCCTGCACATCCATCGTCTGTCGGGCTTCGTCGAATAGCGTCACATAATCCGCCTTCCAGTCAAGGCCGGGGGTAAGATAGCTGAGCGCGGTCGGCACCTGCCCGCCGGCCGACTCCAGTGTGATGGAAAGCGTTGGACGCGCCCGCAAATTGGGGGGAACGCGATCAAAAATCACCCGCACCGGCAGGCCATCATCGCGGAGCACCTCGATCGTATCTCCGATCTTCATCACGACACCGCCATTGGCCGCGAGAATTTGCGCACGGACCCGGGTTTCGGCGCCGGTCGCCGGATTGGTGCGGATCAGGGTCACCGTTTGACCGACGGCCTTTTCCATCAGCTTCGCCGGGGTCAGAAGGTCAAAATCGAAATTCTGTTCGACAATACCAATTCCGGGTCCCGACAGCGTTACGGTTTCCGAGCGAATTTGTGCCGAGACATCCGGGAATTGCTGTTTGCTGCGCCCCTTCGGCAGGTTCAGCGTGCGAACATCCTGCACCAGCGCCTGATTATTATTGTAGATCGTGACCGAGACATCGCCCTGGGCCGATTCTTCCGGCGCAGACTGACTGATCGCTGGCGTGGCAACACTGGCCAGCAAAAGTCCGACAATTCCAACAATCCGCATATTCTCTCTCCCCTGTCGACACCGGACGCTAGCGCAGGGAAAATGAACCTGCGCTAAATATCCGTTGCTGCATATTGGCGCGTCCGCCCGTTACCTGCCAGCGCTATTTTCATGACGGTAGCTTATATCCTGCAAGTCGGCGCGCTCGGGGATGGCTGAGCCCATCGGCCTGCAGGCGGCTGGGAGCAGCGGCCCGGGGGCCACAAACTGTCGCCGAGGGCAAAAAATTACCTGAGGCGTAATTGAAGAATGAAGAATTTTGCCTTTTATCAAGAAACCGTATCACCTATATATATCACGCTGGCTATGCTGCCACGCCGAGGAGCCTTTACAGGAGCCAATTATGCCCCGTCCCGAAACCGACATTGTGGCCACCCGCATCAGAATCATGGATGCCGCCGAACATATCATCCAGGAAAAAGGCGCGATCAGCTTTACCATGACCGACCTTGCAACCGCAGTCGGTATGTCGCCATCGAATCTCTACCGGTTTTTCGAGAGCAAGGATGCGCTGGCCGAAGCCATGGCCGGCGAATGGTTTGCGGAGCTGGAAATTATAATGGACGGTCTGGTTTCAGCGGAGATGCCGGTTGAAGAGAAGCTCTACCAGTTTTTTGCCAAACGCTTGATGGTCAAGCGGGCGCGCTTCGAAGATGATCCGGGCCTGTTTGAATCCTACATGGAACTGGGCGACGAGCATTTTGAAGTGATCAAGGGCTATGTCGATCTGGCCGACCACTATATGGCATCTATTCTCGCCGAGGCGATGGAGAAGGGCTATTTCAAGGGGCTGGATCTCGATACGGTCGTGTCTCTGGTCAACACCATGATGCAGCCATTCTGCAACCCCAAGCTGATGATGCAGATGATGCATCTCGCGACCGATGAGCGACTGCGGATCGTCATCAGCACGATTTTGAGCGGCCTGCAGGCCCATGACGAGCAGGTCCCCGTCAAGCCGGAATTGCATATCGCCGGCTAGGCGTCTTCCGCCATCCACTGCTTCATCATCGCGGGCGGCGGCGACGGCTTCATTTCCTTTTCATCCAACGCGGCCAAGGCCCGTTGGCGATCCTCGTCGGTGAAACTGCCGGTGGTGAGACAGAATTCGACCATATTGCCATTGGGGTCGCGCGTGTAAATCGAGTGGCACCAATTGTGGTCGATCTCCAGCACATCGAAGCCCGCCGCGTTCCATTTTTCGCGCCAGGCAACCAGCTGCTCCGCTGTCTCGACGGAAAAGCTGTAGTGGTTGGTGCCCTGAGGGGTTCCGGCCGCTTCGTTGAGATCATAGGCATAAGCGTCTTTGCCCGGCGTGTCATGCAGTTCCCAGAAGGCAATGAAGCGACTGTCATCGCCGTCCATCCGGTAGAAGAAATGCTTGCCCCAGCCGCCGCCCATGACCGGTGCGATCTCCACCTTGACCAGTTCGAAACCCATGACGCCTTCATAAAAGGCGTGGATCGCCTTCATGTCTTTCGCGGCGAGCGCAAGGTGATGATAGCTCATCGGGCGGCATCCTTTCTCTTGTCGACCATGCCCATGACATCCGCCGTCGCGCCGTCCGGCGCGGGGACCTCGACGACGCGTTCGGGCACGTCATCAAATTCCAGTTTCAGCGCCCGGCTCATCACGGCGTGCATCATGTAGGTACAAGTTATGTAGGTCAGCTCGAGAATTTCGACCTCGCCGAGATGTTTTTTCAGCGCAGCAAAGGCGCCGTCCGGTACCCTGCCCCGGTCCAGCACCAGACAATCGGCATAGGCCAGCACGGCCCGTTCAACTTCGCTGAAACAGTCCGCCACCTGCCAGTGGGCGATCGCCTGGACCTGTTCGTCCGAATAGCCTTCGAAGCGCATCGCCTTGCTGTGCTGCGAAAAGACAAATTGCGATCCCACGGCATAGCCGGCGCGGATCTGGCCGAGTTCGCGCAGTTTCGGATCGAGCTTGCGATTGGGCGAACGGTAGAAACCGAAACCCTCTGTGGTGTGTTTGAAAGCATCGGGGACCTGCGCAAAGACGGTCCACCAGTTGCCCGGCGTTCCGGTTGCCGTGCCGGGCTCCGCCACCGGATCGCGGTCGCCGAACAGCATGGTGTAGAGACCGAGAATATAGTCGTCGGTCACCTCGGACCGGGGTATTTGGCGCAGTCGGGGCATGGGTCTCTCCTATGCCCCGACTATGCACAATTTGCTGCGGCTTGCTAGCCCTGGGCGAGGTTGCGCAGCACATATTGCAGGATGCCGCCGTTGAGGAAATATTCCATTTCGTTGGCGGTATCGATCCGGCAGATGGTCTTGAAGGTCGACTTGGTGCCGTCAGCGCGGGTCATTTCGACTTCAACTTCCTGCAGCGGTTTCAGCGTGGCAACGCCCTTGATGGTGAAGCTTTCCGAACCGTCGAGGCTGAGAATTTCGCGATCGGTGCCTTCGCCGAACTGCAGCGGCAGCACGCCCATGCCGACGAGGTTCGAACGGTGGATCCGTTCGTAGCTTTCGACGATCACCGCGCGGACGCCGAGCAGGTTGGTGCCCTTCGCCGCCCAGTCGCGGGAGGAGCCGGTGCCGTACTGCTCGCCGCCGATGACGACCAGCGGCGTGCCGTCGGCCTTGTGCTTCATCGCGGCGTCATAGATCGGCATGATCTGGCCGTTGTACTTGGTGTAGCCGCCTTCTTTTCCGTCGGCCATTTCGTTTTTGATTCGGATGTTGGCGAAAGTGCCGCGCATCATGACTTCGTGGTTGCCGCGGCGGGAGCCGTAGCTGTTGAAGTCCTGCTTGCTAACCTGATGATTTTTAAGATATTCTCCGGCAGGGCTGTCCTCCTTGATGGCGCCGGCGGGGGAGATGTGGTCGGTGGTTATGCTGTCACCCAGCAGCGCCAGCGTCTTCGCCTCGATGATGTCGCTGATCGGCTCCGGCGTCATCGTCATGCCCTCGAAATAGGGCGGATTGGCAACATAGGTCGAGCCGGCGCGCCACTGGTAGGTCGCCCCGCCGGTGACATCGATCGCCCGCCACTGCTCGTCGCCGTCATAGACATTGGCGTAGCGGCTCTCGAACATCTCGCGGTTGACGAAGCTGTTGACCATGTCGGTGATCTCGGCGTTGGTCGGCCAGATATCCTTCAGGAACACGTCCTCGCCGTCCTTGCCCTGCCCGATCGGCGTCTCGTACATGTCCTGCCGCACGGTGCCCTTGAGCGCATAGGCGACGACCAGCGGCGGCGACGCGAGATAGTTGGCGCGCACGTCCTGCGACACGCGCCCTTCGAAATTGCGGTTGCCCGAGAGCACCGAGGCGGCGACCAGATCATTGTCGTTGATCGCCTTGGAAATCGGCGCCGGCAACGGCCCGCTGTTGCCGATACAGGTGGTGCAACCATAGCCGACCAGATTGAAACCGAGATAGTCGAGATCCGCGCTGAGCCCCGCCTTGTCGAGATAGTCGGTGACCACCTGCGATCCCGGCGCCAGCGAAGACTTGACCCACGGCTTGCGCTGCAACCCGCGCTCGCGGGCCTTGCGCGCGACCAGACCGGCGGCGATCAGCACATTGGGGTTGGAGGTGTTGGTGCAGCTGGTGATCGCGGCAATCGCGACATCGCCATGGGCAAAGCCGTGCTGGCTGCCCTCGACCACGACCCGCTCGCCGGTGTCCTCGACCCCGAACACGTCCTTGAGATCGCGGTTGAAGCCCTCGTCGAGATCGGCCATCGATACGCGCTGCTGCGGCAGTTTCGGCCCCGACAGCGACGGCACCACGGTGCCGATGTCAAGCTCCAGCGTCTTGGTGTAGATCGCGTCCTTGGTGGTCTCGTCATAGCGCCAGAAGCCCTGCTCCCGCGCGTAAGCTTCGGTCAGCGCGATGTCCTGGGCGCTGCGGCCGGTGAGCTCGAGATATTCCAGCGTCTTTTCGTCGATCGGGAAATAGCCGCAGGTCGCGCCATATTCCGGCGCCATATTGGCGATCGTCGCGCGATCGGCGAGCGAAAGCTCTTTCAGCCCCGGTCCGTAAAATTCGACAAAGGCGCCGACCACGCCGACATGGCGCAGCATCTGCACGCAGGTCAGCACCAGATCGGTGGCGGTGATGCCCTCGGCGAGCTTGCCGGTCAGCTTGAAGCCGACCACCGGCGGAATCAGCATCGACACCGGCTGGCCGAGCATCGCGGCTTCCGCCTCGATCCCGCCCACGCCCCAGCCGAGCACGCCGAGACCGTTGATCATCGTCGTGTGGCTGTCGGTGCCGACGCAGGTGTCGGGATAGGCGACCATCGCGCCGCTTTCGTCCGCCGAAGACCAGACGGCCTTGGCAATATTTTCCAGATTGACCTGGTGGCAGATGCCGGTGCCGGGGGGCACCACGGAGAAATTGTCAAACGCCTTCGAACCCCATTTCAGAAATTCGTAGCGCTCCATGTTGCGCTGATATTCCAGCTCGACATTATGTTCGAACGCCTGCGGCGTGCCGAACTCGTCGACCATCACCGAGTGGTCGATGACGAGGTGCACCGGCACCTGCGGGTTGATCTGCTCGGCATTGCCGCCGAGCGCGGTAATCCCGTCGCGCATCGCCGCGAGATCGACCACCGCCGGCACGCCGGTAAAATCCTGCATCAGCACGCGGGCCGGGCGATATTGAATCTCCGCCGCGCTCTTCGCTTCCTTCTGCCAGTCGACCACCGCCTGCGCATCCCTGGCATCGACGGTAAAGCCGCCGTCCTCGAACCGCAGCATATTTTCCAGCAGCACCTTCAGCGTGTAGGGCAGCTTGTCGATATTGCCGAGCTTCTCCGCCGCTTTCGCGAGAGAATAATAAGCATAATCGGTGCCGTTGACGGTGAGCGTCGAGCGGGTGCCGAGGGTGTCTTTGCCGGTGGTGGTCATGGTGGAGTGTGGCCTTTCGTTGATGTTTTTCGAAACCCACGCGGCGGGGAGAGCCTGGCCGGTTGGGGCCGTGGCGGAGGTGGGATTCGGTTGTTCGGGAGCGCTTTAGCGCAGGGGGGTGGGAGAGGCAACTAGTGGGTGTGGGGGAGATTGATGAATCAGTTCGATAAGGGCGAAGCAAGCCTAGCCGAATTAGGAAAAGATTGTAATTTTCCTGCGTTGACAGTCGCTCGACATGCGACAATCATGTGTAAGAAAACATCGAGAGCAAAATGGCACACTTCGAGAAAATATCTGATCAGAACTTGTCTGGAAGCCCATTAAGAGATCAGGCTGCAAATTTATTAGAGTTGCATTATAAAAATGTCAGCGTTGAGCCGATGATAGATGGTAAAAAAGTTGATATAAAATATGATGAAACAATATATGGCAAGCAAACAAATGTATTTTGCGAGTGCAAAGACTATTCAAAGCCATTGAACAGAAACCAAGTTTCAAATATACTATCTGATTATTCATCTTTACTTCATAAAAACATTGGAAGTAAATTATTAATAATTACGCGGCATGGCCTGTCGTCAAGCGCGGGTACAATAGTAGACGGAAATCCGTCGGTGTTCCATTCAGATATTTGGTCACTAGAGAACGAGTTATTCAACCTATTGTCTTATGTTGAAATACAAAATGACAATATAAAAAAAACTGGACTAAACAATTATTTCTTACCGCCTAGCGCAAGATTTTATACATCCGACAAGGGAAAACTCAAAACAAACCGAATAGACCTAATGAGCTACACGAGAAAGTGGATTGACCAAGAAGGCGCACAACCGCCCTTTGCAATTCTGGGCGGGTATGGCGCGGGAAAAAGCTCTTTCGCGCAAATGCTTTTCATGGAGCAGTCAAACCTTTGCATCGAAAATCCAACCGAGCGCAGGCCTGTTCTCATAAAATTGGGAGATATTTCACGGTCTTCAAGCCTTGACGGATTACTTGGTACAATTTTTACAAGTCAAATCCCGACTAAGGGATACAGCTTCGACAATTTCATGAAAATGAACAACAATGGTCGTCTTTTGATAATTTTGGACGGTTTTGACGAAATGAAATTCGCGATGTCGTGGGAAGATTTCAAATATGAAATAAGCCAGTTGAACACCTTGGTTTCTGATAACGCGAGAGTGATATTGCTGGGAAGACCAACAGCGTTTTTGTCTGACGGTGAAAGACTTCACATATTGAAAGGGCAGCGACAGTTAGGAAAACAGTTGTTAGCGATCAGCGGGTGGCCGAAATTTTTCGAAATCGAAGTCGATGATTTTGACAAAACAAAAGTTGCTGATTTTATAACGAACTACTCAAGCTACCTATCGCAGAAGAACAACATCAGTGAAGATAAGATACGGGAAAGAGTTGAACTAATTAAAGACATAGCGCTGCAATCTATTGATCTTTTTGCTAAGCCTGTCCATTCAAAAATCTTGGTTGAGATAGCATCATTATCCAAGATAAGTTTAGATGGGATTATTCGTCATCGAAATAGATGGGAATTGTATCAAGCCTTTTTCTCTCACCTAATCGAGCGAGAGGTACAAAAAACTTCCAGAAGAAATATCTCTGAAGAAGACCGTCTAAAATTTTTACGAAGGCTCAGCTTCTGGCTTTGGAGCGAAAAAGATGGGTCAATCTCGTTCCAGCCTTCGGCTATCCCACTTAGAATTTATGACGATTTTTGTTCGGAATCAGAAGATCAAGACGCTGTGCTGAGAGAACTTTTGATTGGATCATTTGTGGAGAGGAAAGCGGGCAACACATATTTCTTTGTGCATCGCTCATTCTGTGAGTTTCTCGTTTCTCAACATGTGATTGCAAATGTTCCCTCAGCTTCTGACCATACAATTTACTCAAAGGTGCTCAATGACGGGGTGCAGGAGTTTTTACGCGAATTCCCTGATGAGGTAGATTTTGAAAGCTGGGCAGTTACAATTCCAGCTCAAAATGTGGTCTTGAATCCCAGCTACCTTATCTTCCTTGCCGAACGGTTAGACAAATTGAATATTGAATATTCAAAACTTGAAAATGATGTTTGGCTTCCGATAATTTCAGTATTCTCAGATAGGTTTGGAACCCAACCAGAGCGACTTGAACACGCGGTTGGATTATTGAAGGTAGCACCTGCTCTATCATGTGCATGCTTAATAATGCTCATTGTTCCCGGTGGAATATTCAATTTTCGACCCGAAGAAATTTCTCAAAAGAACGTCGTTTATAAAATTGCCGCGAACTTGATATCAAATCTATTCCGATATGTAAGAGAGGATAATGGTCATTCTAAAGTGACCATATCTGATCAAGAAGGAGAAGAATTACTACAACTAATTAGACCTTCTATTGTGGGCCCAGACGCGAGTAGTAACGGTCGAATTATACGAACATCTTGGACAACTTTATTGGAATCCGCAGAGAAGGTGGTTAAGCGCGCCAACGTAAATCTGTCTTTGAATCGTGACACCCAAGAACTTGATCCTAAATCAATATTTGAATTGTCATCTGTAGAAGTGAGCCGATTCATTCCCTCGGGAAATGGCGGAATGGCTGCGAAAGACTATCTATCTCCAAGCGGACGAAACAATTTGGATGCGGTCGCTGTTGTCACCCACATAAGACGTAAAAACAGACCACCTTCGAAATAGGATTACGGAACTACGGCGATACCTTACTTTATGCATAAAACCCCTAATCGAATTACGGTGACAGTGCACTAAATAGCCACATCAGGTAAGAGTTACAGGAAGACCGGATAACGGGGAGAAGTCTCCGTGATTAGGCTGTTTCTAATGTACGTCGTTGCTATAAGCATACTGTCAGGTTGCAAGGCCGATATTGTAGGCTTCGCCACCACCGAGTTCTTCGATCTCAATGGACCCGAATTTCATCTGTCCGCTAACCCAATCGTCGAGGTGATAAAGGAACCCCTTGGCGGTATGAGCCAAAAGTTTGGAGTCACTTGCAGCGCTATAGCAAACGCTGAAAACGGCCATCGGGTAAGTGCTTTGGTCTTTTCGTCCTGCGAGCACCCCAAAATCATTTTTAGACAAGCTCATCTGATAGAATTTCTTGGCTTCTTCGTTCGGACCCAAAATGAACTTCGCCGAATCCTTCGATTTGGCTTGCTTCACACAATCCGAAATAAATTCTTCGGCAGCTGTCCCGCCCCTCAACATATTGAACATCTTTCCTTTCAAGGTTGCGTTGATCGCTGGAGTGGAGCCGACATTTTTGACGACTATATAGAACCTGAATTTCAAACCATCTTCGGTCAACTGAACCGGCCTTTCCAATTCGGCCCTAAAGGTGAGCCAAGGTCGCTGATCGATTTGGGCGCGTTTCCTGCCGAAATAAATATCAACGCCAATCGCAAAAAGGGCCAGCCCTGCAATGCTCGCGCTGGCGAGAGTCGCCCAGAAAGCGGCTTTGGCCCAATCGGCCATTTCCTCTTGGGCCACAATATCCCGCCGCTCGCGCTCATTGCGTTCGTCCTGATAGGGATCGCCATTAGTGTAAGTTGTTTGACCTATTTCCCCAGCAGACTGATCAATGTGCGGAATTCTTTCGGTTTCTGGGGTGGCCTTATCAGCGGGTGCTGTGGTTGCGTACTGTTGATCTATTGGATTTGGTGATGCCATGGTGAGCATTCCCGCTAATCCTAGTGAAACCAATCCAATAACTGCAAGAACTGCACTCCGAAAACCCTTAGGCATTGCAGAACGAACGCGGTCGCAAATCCGCTCCTACTAATCTTGTCGTAGCGATTGCGCTCATTCTCCTGAGCGTCAGTTTCCGCCAGCTTTTCAACAAACTCCGCATAAGTAGATCCCCCGCCGTTTCAACTCACCCTTTAGCAGATTTTGGTTCCAGCGGTAGAGCCGCGTGTTGGCAGTTGCGGTCATGGTGGAGTTGACGAATTTCGCTGACGCGAGCGATGCTGGCGCATCGCCACCACCCCTGAATCCCCTCCTCTCAAGAGGAGGGGCTGGAATTGCGCGATTCCATTACCGGTACCGCTTGCCGATGGGGATCCCAGCTTTCGCTGGGATGACGGGGTGGGCTGGGATGACGGAGTGTTCGCGCTTTGACAGGTGTCTCGACTTCGCTCGACACGAACGGTGGTGGGGACGCTCCCTGCCCTTCCTGTTGTGTGCCCCGCCGTAGGGCGGGGTCCAGAATTGTCCTGCACGATCGTCTGGGCCCTGCCCTTCGGCAGGGAACAATTTTGCAGGTGAACAATCAACGCCCCCCTACCCCACCACCGCCATCAGCTGCGACGGAAACGGCGCTTGCAGCGCCGCCGCATCATCGCCGGATAGCCAGCGGTCGTAATCTTCCGGCTGCAGGATCACCGGCATCGCCTTTGGGTGGATCGGTTTCACCACCGGATTGGGCTCACAGGTCAGAAAGGCGTAGCAATAGCCCTCCTCCTGCTGGCGCCAGATACCGGCGAAGCAGGACACGGGCTGGTCGTTGACGGCAAACCAGACTTCCTCCCGGCCGGCGCCCGGCTTGGGCTCGGCAAACCGGTGAAAGGGGACCAGGCAGCGATGCTCGGCCTTGTTGATGATATTGCGGTAGAGCGGGCTTTGCAGGTTGCGGACATTGGTGGTGTTCATCTTTCTGGTGGTGCCGGGGCGCTTGCCCTTGCCCACCCACGGGAAGCCCCAGTGCATGGTCTCGGCGACTTTCGCGCCGTCGACCACGCGCACGATCGCGCCCTGTCGCCCGGGCCAGACATCCTCTGCCGCGTCATCGAGCCGGAAATGGCTGACATAATCCGCCCAGCTCTCGATGCTGTGCAGCGCGCCGGGGATATTGCGATAGTGGTTGCACATCGGCGGGTTATGGCATTGGGGCCGCGTCGCGTCCAGCGGGGAGATCCAACAGTCTTTCCTACAGACAGGGGATTTTGTTATGGATTCACCATGGCTGGCAAGAAAGCATATGGTGGCGAGGCCGTTCGTCCCGAGCCTGTCGAAGGACGCCTTGCAGACGAGAGAAGCCGTTCACCTGCGGTGGCCTCCGGCTCGACAAGCTCAGGGCGAACGGATCTGGTTCCGTTGCAAACACCCCCGACGAAACCTCCCCGGAAACCCCGGAAACCCCGCAAACCCCGGCATGACGGCTGGACCGAAGCGCGGCGCAAGACGTTTCTGGCGGTGCTGCGCGAGAGCGGCTGCGTGACCGATGCCTGCCGGGTGGCGGGGGTTTCGGGCACCTCGGCCTACCGGCTGCGGCGGCGCGATCCGGAGATGGCGGCGCTGTGGGACGAGGCGCTGGAGACCGGGCAGCGCGGGCTGGTCGCGGTGGCGCACCAGCACGCGGTGGTCGGCAAGGAGACGATCATCTATCGCGGCGGCGAGGAGGTCGAGCGGCGGGTGGCGCCGTCGGACTCGATAATGGCGCTGCTGATCAAGCGCGGCGATCTCGGCGGGCGGATCGGGTCGCGGACGGCGGACCAGGTGATCACCTGGGAGGAATGGCAGGACGGGCTGCGCTTTGACGAGGAGGGCAACAAGGTGACGCTGGAAGAAGAGGCCGCGGCGGTGCGGGCCTCGCTCGATGCCAAGCTGGACGACATGCGGACGAAGCTGCTGGCGCGGGACACCAGGAAGCGCGCGGCCGAGGACGAACGGCTGCGCGCGGCGGAGGCGCGGATCCGGGCGGCCGAGGCGCGGGCGGCGGAGCTGGAGGGGGAATGAC
>TARA_R100001244_G_scaffold259_19_pt1 | contig 18345 bp, 20 predicted proteins | sample TARA_R100001244 | Tara Oceans TARA_R100001244 (sample SAMEA2621564) | marine metagenome | biome: marine biome (ENVO:00000447); feature: mesopelagic zone (ENVO:00000213); material: "saline water (ENVO:00002010), including plankton (ENVO:xxxxxxxx)" | depth 790 m
GGCGATGTCGCCGCGAAAACGGTTGATCACAAAACCCTGCACCCGCGCCTGCTCGCTCTCGGAAAGCAACGCCAGGGTGCCGACCAGATGGGCAAACACGCCGCCCTTGTCGATATCGGCAATCAGGATCACCGGGCAATCCACCGCCTCGGCAAAGCCCATATTGGCAATGTCACCGGCGCGCAGATTGATCTCCGCCGGCGAACCCGCGCCCTCGACCATCACCACCGGGTAGGCCGCGCTCAAGCGCTGGTGCGATTGCAGCACCGCCTGCATCGCCACCTTCTTGTAATCGTGATAGGCCACGGCATCCATGCTGCTGAGGGCACGGCCATGGATGATCACCTGGGCGCCGATGTCGCTGTTGGGCTTGAGCAGCACCGGGTTCATGTCGCTGTGCGGCGCCAGCCCGGCCGCCTGGGCCTGTACCGCCTGGGCCCGGCCGATCTCGCCGCCGTCGGCGGTGACCGCGCTATTGAGCGCCATGTTCTGCGGTTTGAACGGCACCACACTGACGCCCTGGCGTTTGAGCCAGCGGCACAGCGCGGTCACCAGGGTGCTTTTGCCGGCATCGGAGGTGGTGCCTTGCACCATCAGGGTGACGCTCATACAGACTCCAGGGCGAAGACCCGCAGCGCCTGCTCCAGGCGCTGCCAGCTGGTTTCATCCGCCGGCAGGCCGAAACGCAGGCTGCTCGGGCTGAGAAACAAACGGGTAAGAATGCCGTTAGCGGCGAGAAATTCATGCAAGGCGCCGGCGCGCTCGCTGGCGACCCAGTGAAACAGCGCGCAGCCGCCGGTCGGCGGCCAGCCGTGGGCGCCAAGCAGCGCCGCCAGACGTTCGCCATCGGTGCTCAAGCGCTGGCGCTGGGCCTGCTGCCCGGCGTTGTCCTGCAACAACACGCTGGCCACCGCCCGCGCCGGACCGCTGACGGTCCAGGGGCCCAGCAGCTCGGCCAGTGGCTCGAGCAGCGTAGGCTCGGCCAGCACGAACCCCAGACGAATGCCGGCCAGGCCGAAGAACTTGCCGAACGAGCGCAGCACGATCAATCCAGGCAAGTGGCTGAACGTCGCCAGGCTGTGCTCGGGGGTGCAATCGATAAAGGCTTCATCCACCACCAGCCAGCCGCCGCGTTCGGCCAGGCGCGCATGCCAGGCCAGCAGTTGCGCGCTGTCGATACGCCGGCCGGTGGGGTTGTTGGGGTTGATCAGCAGCAGCACGTCGAGCCGTTCCAGGGCGCGGTTGACCGCGGCTTCGCTGATTTCCAGCAGGCGATGGCCTTCGCGCTGCCAGGCCGCCGCGTGCTCGGCGTAGGCCGGCGAGACGATGCCCACCGTGGCGTTGCGGCGCAGCCGTGGCAACGCCTGGATCGCCGCCTGCGAACCGGCCACCGGCAACAGACTGGCAACGCCGTAGTAATCGCGGGCAGCGGCCTCCAGGCCGTCGTCGAGCTCCGGCAGACGGGTCCAGGCCTGTGTGGCAAGCGTCGGCAGCGGCCAGCCGTAAGGGGCGATGCCGGTGGACAGGTCGAGCCACTCGTCGAGGGGAATAGCAAAGCGTTGCGAAGCCGCACGCAAGCGGCCGCCATGTTCAAGCACGTAGCACCTCCATGGCGATCAGTAGCGCCAGCCACAGCAGCACGCCGCCGTTGACCAGGTTCAGTGCCCGCTCGATGTCCCGCGCCTTGGGCGACGGCCCTTCACCCAGTTGCGGGCGCTCATGCACCTCGCCGTGGTACTGCGCCGCGCCGCCGAGGCTGACACCCAGGGCACCAGCGCCCGCCGCCATCACCGGGCCGGCGTTGGGGCTGTCCCACTGCGGCGCCTGGCGTTGCCAGCAGGTCAAGGCCAGCCAGGTCCGCCCGAGCACCGCGTAGGTCAGCGCCACCAAGCGCGCCGGGACGTAGTTGAGCACATCGTCGATCTTCGCCGCCGCCCAGCCAAAGCGCTCGAAGCGTGCGCTGCGATAGCCCCACATGGCGTCCAGGGTATTGCTCAGGCGGTACAGCACCACGCCCGGCGCACCGGCGACGAGAAACCAGAACAACGCGGCGAACACCGCATCCGAGCCATTTTCCAGCACCGATTCGGTGCCGGCACGGGCCACGCCGGTGGCATCCAGCGCGGCGGTGTGGCGGCTGACCATGTAGCCGACCCGCTGCCGGGCCAGGGCCAGGTCGCCAAGGCGCAGCGCCTGCGCCACTGGCTGGGCATGCTCGCCCAGGCTTTTCAGGCCCAGGGCCAGGTACAGGGCGAGAATCTCCACCGCCCAGCCAAAGGCCGGCACCTGTGCCAGCAGCCCGGCCAGCAGGGTCAGCGGCAACACCGCCAGGCACCAGGCGCTAACCCCATGGCTGCGCCAGCCGCCACCGGCCGGGTTGAAACGCTGCTCGATGCGCTCGGCCAGACGGCCGAACGCCACCAGCGGATGCCAGCCCTTCGGCTCACCCAAGGCGGCATCCAGGGCCACGCCGGCCACGGCGCTGAACACCAGGCTCACGGCTGCGCCTCGACGCAGCGGCGAATCAGCGCGTGCAACTGGCGCACGCCATCGGTCAAGGCCGCCGGCCCGGCCTGGAGGATGTCCGGCGATTTGATCTCATACAGGTGGCCGTTGCGCACCGCCGGGATGCTGTGCCAACCCGGCCGCGCGGCGACCTGCTCGGGACGAAAACGCTTGCCGCACCAGGAACCGATGATCAGCTCGGGGGCGCGGCGCAGCACTTCCTGCGGGTCTTCGATAATGCGCTGCTTGGCCCGCTTGAAGCCGCCCAGCTCGGCGAAGCAGTCCTCGCCGCCGGCCAACTCGATCAGCTCGCTGACCCAGCCGATGCCGCTGATCAACGGCTCGTTCCACTCTTCAAAATACACCCTGGGCCGACGCGGCAGGCACGCGGCGCTGGCGCGGATGCGCTCCAGGCCGGCCTGCAACTCGACGATCAACTGCTCGGCGCGCCCATTGGCGTGCACCAGCGCGCCGAGGGTTTCGATCATCCGGTAGGTGCCGGCGATGTCGCGCTGGTTGAACAGGTGCACCTCCAATCCTTCGCGGGCCAGATCGGCGGCGATATCCGCCTGCAGGTCGCAATAGCCCAGCACCAGATCGGGCTTGAGCGCGAGAATCTTGTCGAGCCGCGCACTGGTGAAGCCGCTGACCTTGGGTTTTTCCTTGCGCGCCTGGGGTGGGCGCACGGTAAAGCCGGAAATCCCCGCAATGCGCGTCTGTTCTCCGAGCAAATAGAGGGTTTCGCAGGTCTCGGTGGACAGGCAGACGATCCGTTGCGGGCCTTTCATTGATGACACGTTCCTTGGCGAGTGAGCTGGGCGGTTAGTTTATCGATGGCTCTGTAGCATTACGGGTTGCATAAGCAGTCAGGCTGTTGTGGTAGCGGTCTCGACCGCGAGCTGTTCAGGCAACGCGCTCAAGGCAGGGCAAAGCGCGCGCGGCCAAGGCCCCTCTTAGCTGGCCGCTGCACGGCTCCTGGGGACGGAGTTATTCGCGCAAGACGCGCCCCGCGACGAGTCCGCCGCAAGACTCGGTGGACAAGGCTTCGCCATGTCCACCCTACGGGCTAGGGTCTGTTGCCCATCTAGAAAGCTCCCCAGCGATCCTGAAACAGCAGCTCGCTCAATGGCCGCACCTCGGCCCAGCCTTGTTGCACCAGCATCGGCGCCTCGTAGAAAGCCGCCACCGGCCCCAGGCACAACACCGCCAGGGGCTTGCTGCCGGGCGGCATGCCCAGCAGCTCGGCCAGCGCCTGCGGCTCGAACAACGACACCCAGCCCATGCCCAAACCCTCGGCGCGCGCGGCCAGCCAGAGATTCTGAATGGCGCAGGCCAGAGATGCCATATCCATTTCCGGCAAGGTGCGGCGGCCGAAGACATGCGCCTCGCGCCCATCCATCAGCGCCACCACCAACAGCTCGGCGCACTCGCGGATGCCCTCGACCTTGAGGCGCATAAATGCGTCGCTGCGCTCGCCCAGTGCGTCGGCGGTGCGCACCCGCTCCGCCTCCACCAGGTCGTGGATCGCCTCGCGCAGCGGCGCACGGCTGATGCGGATAAAGCGCCAGGGCTGCATCAAGCCGACGCTCGGCGCCTGGTGCGCGGCTTCGAGCAGGCGCGCCAATAACTGCGGCGCCACCTCACCGCCGACAAAGTGGCGCATATCGCGGCGCTCGGCGATGGCCCGGTACACCGCGGCGCGCTCCTCGGGGCTAAACGCATGCGCGTTGTCGGCACGCCTCATCGACGCTCATCCGGCATGAACAGCGCAGCCGCCGCCAGCGGATCGGACGGCAGATAAAAGTGGATGTACGAGGCCGTCAGCCGCCCCAGGCGATACACCGCTTCGGCGGTGCGCTGGTAGTTGGGGCACTCGCCACGGGCCAGCGGCGTCAGCGCGGTGGTCAACGCCGAATGGTGGAAGGTGTGGCCACGCAAGCGCCCTTCCGGCAGCTCGGCGTCCTGCAACGCCAGGGCGGTGAGACGCGGTTGCAGGGTGGCTTCCCCGGCCAGCAAACCCAGCATGCGGCCACTGGCGCCCTGCTTGTCGGTCAGCTTGTCGAGCAGGTAGAGCATGCCGCCGCACTCGGCATGGATCGGCTTGCCCGCCGCGTGGTGCGCACGGATCGCGGCGGCCATGGCCTGGTTGGCTGCCAGTTGCGCCAGGTGCAATTCCGGGTAGCCACCGGGCAGGTACAGGCTGTCCACCTGCGGCAATAGCGAATCGTGCAGCGGCGAGAAGAAGCACAGCTGCGCACCCAGCGCATGCAGCAGGTCGAGGTTGGCCTGGTAGATGAAGGCAAAGGCGCTGTCGCGGGCCACGCCGATGCGTACACCGTCGAGCAGCGGCGCGATAACCCGCGGCGTGGCAGCGGCGAATCTCACTGGCGGCGGCAAGGCCACGTCGGCGCTGGCGGCGAGGGCATCGGCGGCGGCATCCAGGCGGGCGTCCAGATCGGCCAGCTCCTCAGCCTGGACCAAACCCAGATGACGGCTGGGCAACTCCACCGCGGCGCTGCGCGGCAAGGCGCCGTACCAGCGAATCGACGGCGGCAAGGCATCGCGCAAAATCTCGCCGTGGCGCAGGCTGCCGGTGCGGTTGCCGAGCACGCCGGAGAACGGCAGATCCGCCTGGAAGGTCGCCAGGCCGTGGGCCAGCGCGCCGAAGGTCTGGGCCATGGCCGAGCCGTCGATCACCGCCAGTACCGGCACGCCGAAATGCCGCGCCAGGTCGGCCGCCGACGGCGAACCGTCGAACAGCCCCATCACGCCCTCGATCAGAATCAGCTCGGCCTCGCCCGCCGCCTCCCACAGCAAACGGCGACTGTCCTCCTCGCCGACCATCCACAAATCCAGCTGGTACACCGGCGCGCCGCTGGCGCGGGCGAGAATCATCGGATCGAGAAAGTCCGGCCCGCACTTGAATACCCGCACGCGCTTGCCCTGGCGGCTGTGCAGGCGGGCCAGGGCCGCAGTGACGGTGGTTTTGCCCTGGCCGGAGGCCGGTGCGGCGATCAACAGCGCCGGGCAGTGACGGGAGGTGTTCATGCCGGCACCTGCATACCGATGGGAGCGGACTTGGCCGCCAATGGCCTGAGCGAGAGCATCAAAACTCCACGCCTTTTTGCGCCTTGACCCCAGCTTTGAACGCATGCTTGACCAGGCTCATCTCGGTGACGGTGTCCGCCGCCTCGATCATCCCCGGCAGAGCGCCGCGACCGGTCACCACCACGTGCTGCAACAACGGCCGCGCCTCGATATCGGCGAGTACCGCGTCCAGCTCCAGGTAGCCGTATTTCAGCGCGATGTTCAGCTCGTCCAGCACCACCAGGCCAACCGCCGGGTCGTTCAGCAGCTGGCGCGCCACCACCCAGGCCTCCTGGGCCTTGTGGATATCGCGCTGACGGTCCTGGGTTTCCCAGGTGAAACCCTCGCCCATCACGTGGTAGCTGACCTCATCGGGGAAACGCCGAAAGAAGGTCTCTTCTCCGGTGCTCGCCGCACCCTTGATAAATTGCACCACACCGACCTTGAACCCATGCCCCAGCGCCCGCGCCACCATGCCGAAGGCCGAGCTGCTCTTGCCCTTGCCGTTGCCGCTGTGCACCAGCAACAGACCGTATTCGTCCTGGGCCTGGGCAATCTTCTCGTCGATCAGGGCCTTCTTGCGCTCCATCCGCGCCTTGTGCCGCGCGTCGCGTTCGCTCGACTCGCTCATCACTTGACCTCGACGCGCTGCTGCGCCGCTTGCCAGGAGCGCGCGCCGAGCAACAGCAGCGCCGCCACACCGACATACAGCGCCAGGTTGCCCAGGGAACGCGGGTAGTACACGGCAATGCGCTCGACCAGCATGGCCAGGCTCGGCTCCGGGTAACGGCCGGAGAAAAACAGGAAGCCGCCGCCGGAGAACAGGTAGCAGACGAACGCACTGATCGTCGCCACCGCCGCCAGCAACGCCAGGCTGCTGAGCTGCTCGCGGTGCCAGCCGGCGTACAGACGCCCGCCCAGCCACAGCGACGCGTAGGCCGGCACCAGCAGCCAGTACGCCGGCGACAGGCACCAGTCACTCACCCCGGCCCATTGCATGGCGGCGAAATCGAGCAGCGAGGCTTCGAGAAACAGCGCTGGGAACACCCAACGCGGCGTCAGCAGCACGCCGGCGAGGAAGAACACCGCCCAGGAAGCGCTGGGCAAGTTGACCGTGGCCACGTGCTGGCCTCGGGTCATGGCCATCAGCGCCACCAGGGCGATGCCGATCAGCAGTTGGCTACGGGGCGACAGGTTCATCCGTGGTATCTCCTTGTTGATAAGCGAAGGGGTTGATGCGTTACGCGGTTGTTGACGTAGGGTGGACATGCCGTAGCCTTGTCCACCGCCAGCCAGCAATCCTTAAAGCGCCTGGTAACGCACGCTGAAGTACACCGCCTGACCCGGCTGGTTATAGCCCTCGGCGGTTTCGTAATCGGCGTCCAGCAGGTTGGCGACGCGGGTCTGCAAGCGCCATTCGGGGTTGATGCGGTATTCGCCGCGCAGGTCCAGGGTGGCGTAGCCGGACAGTTCCTTGGTGTTGGCCAGGTCGTCGTAGCGCTGCCCTTCGGCATGCAGGCTGGCGCCGACGCTGAAGGCACCGAGGCGGCGATCCAGGTCGAGGTTGAAGAGCTGCTTGGCACGACGCGCCAGTTCGTTGCCGTCATTACCACCGCCGGCGCGGTTCTCCGGCTCCATCAGCGTGTAGTTGGCGTTCCAGTCCATCCCCAACAGCTGACTGCCGAGCACCAACTCGACCCCGCGAATGCGCGCTTCGTCGATATTCGCCGGCGCCTCGATGCTGGAGTCGTAGGCGATCAGGTCGTCGATACGGGTGCGGAAGGCGTTGACCGCCCAGTGGCCCCAGGCATGCTGACCGGCCAGGCCGGCTTCCAGGCTGGCGGAGGTTTCCGCATCCAGGTTCGGGTTGCCGTAGCCCGGGAAATACAGCTCGTTGAAGGTCGGCGCCTTGAACGCGGTGCCGTAGCTGAGCGTGGCGCGCAGCCAATCGGTCAACGCATAGCCGTAGCCGATATTGCCGGTGTCGTGCTTGCCGAACTGCTGGTTGTCGTCGCGGCGCAACGCCACTTGCCAGGCATGCCGGCCGACGTCGCCGAGGTACTGGGCAAACATGCCGTTGTTGTCCCGCGAGTCTTCGGCGTATGCCGTGCTGCCGTTGACTTCGTCACGCTGGTGGTCGGCGCCCAGGGTCAGGGTATGCCCGCTGGCCAGGCTCAGGTCGTTCTGCCAACTGACGCTGTCGCGACGGGTGTCGAAACGCGAGTTAAATGTGCCATCCAGGTACGCATCGGACTTGTCTTCGCTGCGCCCGGCTTGCAGGGTCACCTGCCAGGGCTCCAGCGGCGAGAAACGCGCGCGGCCGCCCAGCACCTTGGACTCGCCATCGGCATTGGCATTAAACCCCCGGGTACGGGCGCGATTGACCTGGTCGTAATCGTTGTGCGACTTGGCTTGCAGCAGGTTGGCGTCCAGCTCCAGGCCGTTGTCGAAGCGATACCCGCCGCGCAAGGAGGCGGACAAATTACGGTAACCGTCGGCGTCGTCCTCATAGCCACTGGTGCCGGGCGACTTGACGTTGATGCCGTCGGTATCCGCGCTGGCCACGCCCAGGCTGTACCAGCCCCTGTCGCTGCCAGCGGACACTCCGGCGCTGCCGGTGTAGCTGTCGTGGGTGCCATACCCGGCGGAGAAGAACGGCTTGGCGCCTTGGCCAGCGCCCTTACGGGTGAAAATCTGGATCACCCCGCCAATCGCCTCCGAGCCATACAGGCTGGAGCGCGGCCCGCGTACCACCTCGATACGCTCGATCAGCTCCAGCGGCAGATCCTGCAACGCGGCGCCACCGGAAGTCGCCGAACCGATCTTGATGCCGTCAATCAGCACCAGCACATGGTCGGATTCGGTACCGCGCATAAACAGCGAGGTGGACTTGCCCGGCCCGCCGTTGTTGGCAAAGGACACACCCGGCACCGTCTTCAGCAACTCGGGCACCGAGGTGGCCTGACTCTGCTCGATCTGCGCACGCTCGAAGACCGTCACCGCGGCCAGGCTCTGCTCGGCCGTTTGCGCGGTACGGGTGGCGGTCACCACCTGATCGTTCAACTGGGCATGTTCGGCCGCATGGGCCAGGGAAATGCAAGAAACGCCACACAGCACGACCGCTGCAGGCGCCAAAAGGGACTTACTCATCTCGTTGTATGCTCCGTCGCTCTCACCCGTGCGACATAGGCTGGGAAAGGCATACGGAGAACGAAAACGCATGGGCAGCAGACGGCGCAGCCCACACGCCAGACAACGCCCTCCGCGATGCCGTGGACTGCTACAGGCCGGTCTCCGGGCTTACGAGCTGCGAACTGAATACTCAGAACGCCACCAAACGCACCTTCCCATGCACATGCACAGTGGTTGAAAAAGCGCTGGCTTGACTCGTCTACCGTTGCGGGGGCAGCGTCGGAATAGCTGGCGTAAAAGACCAGCGCACCGACTTCCCTGTTTCACCCCTCGGACGCATAACGTCGGGGGCACCTGAAGCAAGGCGCGCAGGGTAGAGGTTTGCAGGGCTAGGCGTCAACGACGGCAGGTCTGTACTCGCCTCGGATGCGGATTAACCAACAGGCACAACATCCAGGCGGGAGCAGCAGGTTAAATGCGCATGGGCTGGCTAGCAGGAACCTTGGCTGCGCGCGCGTTGGCCGGCCTTGAGCGCGTTGCCTGAACAGCTCGCGTCCCACACGAGCGTGGCTGCTCATGTAACGCGTAATTGGCCGCGCGTTTTTATTTTCCCGACGGTATCCGTCTCCTCGCCTCATATCGTTATGATCGGGCCCATGACGTCCTCTCTAGCCATCCGCACATCCTGCCCACCCGGCGCCTGCACCTGCGACCGCGAACGGTTGCTGGACACCCCCGGCGCCGATTTGCGCATCCTGCGTCTGACCCGCCAGGAGGAACAGCACCTGCTTGAGCGGCTGGAGAATCTGGCGAGCCTGGACGACCTCGAACACATGCAACAACGGATGTACCAGAACCTCGGCGTGCGCCTGACCATCGCCCCCGGTTTCAACGAAGTGCGCAGCATGCGCGGGATCGTCATACACATCGACGAGCTGCCCGGCCTGTGCCGCAAAACCCGCCAGTCGATCCCGGCCGCAATCCGCCGCGGGCTGGAAAAGCACCCCGAGATCGCCTACACCCTGCTCAACGCCCACGACCTCCTGCGCGACGCCTGATACACGTGCGGCATAAGACGTCAGGCTTTAGTGGAGCGGTCTTGACCGCGAGCTGTTCAAGCAACACGTTCACGTGACCAAGGCCCCACCCATCCCGCCAGCGCACGGCCCCGCAGCGTCAATGCCGGGGCATAAAGCCCGCTGGCTTGCTCGCCAGCCACTCGACGAAGGTACGCAGGCGCGGGTCGGCCAATAGCGCATCGCGGTGGTTGTAGGTCAGCGCCAACTGCTTCTCGCTGAACAGCCGATGAATCTGGTTATGGCAAGCGCGGCATACCCACAACGTGGCACTGATGCGCTGGTGCTTGGCGTAGCGTTTCTGCACATAGGCTTTGTCGTGCAGCGCCTTGGGAATCAGGTGGTGACGGGTCAGCGGCACGCTGCGGGCACAGAGTTCGCAGGTGTCGGGCGGCGTTGGCAGGCGGATCGGCTCGGGCATGGCAGGCTCAGCAATCGGGCTTACGTAAGGTGGGCAGAGCGCAGCCGTGTGCACCGCTCAAAGGCCGGATAAATCGCGCTCAGCGTTTGCGGCACAGCGTCAGACCATCGCCAAGCGGCAGCAGCGACAGGTCGATACGCGGGTCACGCTGCAATGCCCGGTTGAGCGCCTGGATCGCACGGGTATCCGCGCTATCGGGGTTGTTCTCCAGTACACGCCCGCTCCACAGGGTGTTGTCGAACAGGATCAAGCCGCCCTGGCGCGTCAGCCTGAGCGCGTGCTCCAGGTAAGCCGGGTAATTGGCCTTGTCGGCATCGATAAAGATCAGGTCGAAACATGCGCCCCGCCCTTCGGCCTGCAACGCGGCGAGGGTCTCCAGGGCCGGCGCCAGGCGCTGTTCGATGCGCCCGGCCAGTCCGGCTTCACGCCAGTAGCGCTCGGCCGTGGCGTTGTAGTCGCCGGGGATGTCGCAGCAGATCAGCCGACCATCCGCGGGCATCGCCTGGGCCATACAAATCGCGCTGTAGCCGGTAAAGGTGCCGACCTCGATGATTCGCCGGGCGCCGCTCAGCTGCACCAGCAGCGCCATGAACTGGCCTTGCTCCGGGGCAATTTGCCAACGCGCAGTGGCCAGCTGTGCGGTTTCCTCGCGCAGGCGTTTGAGCAGCGGAGTTTCGCGCAGGGAGACATCCAGCAGGTACTGATAGAGCCGGTCGTCGAGATTGAGCGTGCGGTTGGTCATGGCCACGGCTCCGGGATATGCACAGAATGATGAGGGCTTACTGGCCGCGCCCAGCCAAAGCCCGCGCCCGCAGCTGGTATCTCAGGGATTACGCGCCAGCTCAGGGCTGAATACCCGCCTGGCATCCAGGTAGGTGCGTTGCCAGTAGCTGTTGCTCAGGCTGTCCAGGCGCACCGTACCGCCGCTGGAAGGGGCATGCACGAAACGCCCGTCGCCGACATAGATCCCGGCATGGCTGACCTGGCGACCGCCGCTGGTGGCGAAGAACACCAGGTCGCCACTCTGCAACGCATCGCGCCCCACCGCCGGTGCGCGCATGGCGCTCAGCTCGCGGGTCGAGCGCGGCAGGCTGATGCCGGCAGCATCGCGGTAGACGTAACCGATCAGGCCGCTGCAATCGAAGCCGCCAGCCGGGGTGTTGCCGCCATAGCGGTACGGCGTACCGACCAGGCCAAGGGCACGGAACAGAACATCCTCGGCATTGCCGTGAAAGCTGCCGCTAGGGGCATGCATGGGTGGTTGTGGAGCGGGAGCGTGGCCGGCGCAGGCGGTGAGCAGCGCAGCGAGGAGAAGCAGGGCAACACGGGCCGGTGCGGGCATGAGCGAGGCGATCCAGAGCCGGAATGCGGCCTACTCTGCCGGCTCAGGCGCAGCAGCGCAACCCTTGCGGTTGCGCCACGGAATCATGGGTGGCGGGCGACCTGCTCGGTCGGGGCCAGGGCCAAAGCGCGTTTAGCTTCGATGAAGGTGCGGTTCCAATAGCGATCTTCCAGGCTATCGACCCGCACGCCGCCGCTGCGACTGCTGGAGGAATGGATGAACTGGTCATCGCCCAGGTAGATGCCGGCATGGCTGACGCGACCACGGCCGTTGGTGCTGAAGAACACCAGATCACCGGGCTCAAGCTCGGCACGCTCCACCAGGGGCGCGTCGATATTGATCATTTCGCGGGTCGAGCGCGGCAACTGCATGCCGAGCTCTTCCTTGAACAGGTAACCGATGAAACCGCTGCAATCGAAGCCGGACTTCACCGAACTGCCGCCGTAACGGTAGCGAGTACCGACCAGCGACAGGCCATGTGAAAGGATGCTGTCGGCCAGCTGCGGCAGTTGATAGGGTTTGTCGTCGGCGAAATCATCGATCGCCGCCGCCTCGAACTCTACCGAGGGCTCCAGGGCCGCAACCGGCCGGGCAGGCGCCTCGATCTGAGGTTGCGGGGTGTGGCTGGCACAGGCGGCCAGCAGCATAGTGAGTGCGAGAGGCACGAGGGGTGCGAAGCGTTTGCGCATGGGCACGACCGTGTCGAAGAATTTGATAAGGGCGCGACTATGCCTTCTATAGTCCTTATTTGCAAATTCTATGGCTCGAAATGTGACCCACTAGTTCTGGCAAAACATCTAAGGCCCGTCCCTGCACATGCAAGTCGACGGCAGCGCTCAAATCGGTGCGGGCCGGGTTGATCTCGGCGGTAAACCCGCCCGCCTGGCGCGCACGCAGCAGCGGCTCGACGATATACGGGAAGCTGGCGCTGGTACCGACGCTCAGCACCACCTCGAAGCCTTTGCGCAACTCGGCATAGAGCCTGGCGATCGCCGCCTCGGGCAGCATTTCCTCGAACAGCACCACCGGAGGGCGCAGGATACCGCCGCATTGCGCGCATTTCGGCGGCAATGGCCGGCTCAGGTGTTCGGCGAGCTGCGGGTCTTCAGCACCACAGGATTGGCAATACAGCGGCGCCAGTTCACCGTGGATTTCGATCAAGCGTTCCGGCGGGCTGCCGGCCGCGCGGTGATAGCCGTCGATGTTCTGCGTCAGCACCCAGCACTGCGGCTTCAGGCGCTGCAACTCGGCGATGGCGACATGCCCGGCATTGAAGGTTGCGCCGAGGCAGGCCTGGCCCAACTCGGCGAGGTACTTCCAGCACAGCGCCGGGTCGCGTTGCAACATCGGCCCGGACAACGCGACTTCGATTGGCAGGCCTTCGGCCGTGTGACCGTTGTACAGCCCGCCGAGGCCACGGTAGGTGGGCAGACCGGAGTCGGCGGACAACCCGGCGCCGCTGATGACCAGAATGCGTTCGGCCTGGGCGATGGCCTGGGCGACGCGGATGATGGCCTGTTCCATCGCACTCTCCTCGATCTCTCGTAGGGTGCGCCGCGCGCACCGCAAACCCAGCACACCCTAATCTTGCAGCGCCTGCTGCTAATGATTGACCGTATGCGCCAGCATCAGCGACAGCTGGCACAGCGGGCGGCCGCTCTGTGCATGCCATTGATTGAAGACGCCCTGTACTGCGGCCAGGTCTTTCAGGCTGGTCGGCGCCTTGTCGATGATGCCCTGGGCCTTGAGCGCGGCGACCATATCGTCGGTGGGGATGAAGGTGTCCTTGCCGACCATGCGCAAAAAGCGTGGCGCCGACAGGCCACCGAGCTGGGCACCGTGCTTGGCCAGGTACTTCCACAGGCCGACGATGTCGCTCACCGGCCAGTCGGCGATCAGCGCGCCAAAGCTGCCCTTTTCCTTGCGCACATCGAGGATGAACTGTGCGTTGCGCGGCACGCTTTTGAGCTTGCCCAGGTGACGAATGATGCGCGCGTCCTGCATCAGGTGTTCCAGGCGCTCGGCGCCCATCAGCACGACCTTTTCCGGATCGAAACCGAAGAACACCTCCTCGAAGGCCGGCCACTTGGCGTCCACCAGGCTGTGCTTGAGGCCGGCGCGGAAGATCCGCAGGCTGATCATGGACAGGTAGCGGTCATCGCTCAGCGCGCGCAACTCGGCCGCGCTACGCGGCTGCGGCAAACGCGCCTCCAGCGCCGCTGGCGAACCGAAGCGGTTCACGCAGTATTCGTTAAGCCATTTGTAGTCGCGCATCGGGCAGTCCTTGCTATTTTCCGTAGTTCTACAGATTCATCACATCGAGAAAACGCGGGGTGGCGTTATCGTCGATCTTCAGGCTGGCGAAGTCGAACAGGTTGCGGTCGGCCAGTTGCGAAGGCACCACGTTCTGCAACGCGCGGAACATGATCTCGGTGCGCCCCGGGGTCTTGCGCTCCCACTCTTGCAGCATCTCCTTGACCACCTGGCGTTGCAGGTTCTCCTGCGAGCCGCAGAGGTTGCACGGAATGATCGGGAATTGCTTGAGCGTGCTGTAGGCCTCGATATCCGCCTCGTTGCAGTAAGCCAGCGGGCGGATCACCACGTTGCGCCCATCGTCGGCACGCAGCTTGGGCGGCATGGCCTTGAGCGTGCCACCGTGGAACATATTGAGGAAGAAGGTCTCGAGGATGTCGTCGCGGTGGTGCCCCAAAGCCATCTTGGTCGCGCCGATCTCGTCGGCGAAGGTGTACAGCGTGCCCCGGCGCAGGCGCGAGCACAGCGAGCAGGTGGTCTTGCCTTCCGGGATCTTCTCCTTGACCACCGAGTAGGTGTCCTTCTCGACGATGTGGTACGCCACGCCGATCGATTGCAGATAGGCCGGCAGCACATGCTCGGGGAAACCCGGCTGTTTCTGGTCCATGTTCACCGCGACGATCTCGAACTTGATCGGCGCGACCTTCTGCAGGTGCAGCAACACGTCGAGCATGGTGTAGCTGTCCTTGCCACCGGACAGGCAGACCATCACCTTGTCGCCGTCTTCGATCATGTTGTAGTCGGCAACAGCTTCGCCAGCCTGGCGACGCAAGCGTTTTTGCAGTTTGTTCTGGTTGACCGAGAGGGTGCCCATGGTGCGCTGGAGTCCGGAGGTTCACGAAAGCGAGACATTTTACGCAGAAAGCCGCGCGCGCCCTACCCCATTAGCGTTGAAGTGCTAGGCTCGGCCGATGAACGACGATCTCGACCCGGCGCTCGACCTGCCGGAGCAACTGCTGCAGCTGTTGCAGGCCGCCCCTGCCGGTCTCGGCGAATACCAGTTGATCCAACAACTGAAGAGCCGCCACTGCACGCACATTCCCAACCTGCCGTTGACCGACAAGCTGGTGCTGTTTCGCACGCACTTCCTGCTGTTCAACGCGCTCTACAGCCTGCGCGAACGGCTGTGGGGCGAGCAGGCCGGCTACGTGCAGATCAGCCCGTTGTGCATCCAGTTGCTGCCCTACCAGGCCGGCAGCGCCGAGCTTAGCCCGCACGACCCACTGCGCGACTACTACCTGGACCTGCACAACCTGCGCGACACCGATGAACGTGACGTGGCAAAGCTGCTGGCGAGTTTCTGGACGCGCATGCAAGGCGGCGAAGAAAAACAGGCCGCTCTGGAGCTGTTCGAGCTGGGCGACAGCCAGCAACCGCTCAATCTCGCGGCTATCAAGCACCGCTACCGGCAGTTGGTGAGCCAGCACCATCCGGATCGCGGCGGCAGCACCTCGCGCTTGCAGTCGATCAATAAAGCGATGGAAATTCTAGAGCGCTATTACAACTGACGTTCAGAGAACAATTTGCTCTAAAGCCACGCCCCTTGCAGTCTCCAGCCGCTGCCTATACTGCGACATACGGTCGCATAGGTTCGGCCTGGCACCCGGTGACGCTGCATACGCGCGCCGGGCGCTCCGCTGGGGGGCGACCGCTATAACAAGAGGAGGTGTCTGGCATGATCCACCACGTTTGGGGGCTCTTCACCCATCCCGACCAAGAATGGCAAGAAATCCGTGGCGAAGAAGAATCCATCAGCCACATGTATCTCACCCACGTGCTGATTCTCGCGGCGATCCCCGCGGTTTCCGCATTTATCGGCACCACCCAGGTTGGCTGGGCAATTGGCGACCGAGCACCGGTGATGTTGACCGAGGCCAGTGCGCTGCAAATGACCATCATGTCCTACCTGGCCATGCTGGCCGGGGTCGCGGTGATGGGCGCGTTTATCCACTGGATGGCACGGACTTACGACGCCAGCCCCAGCCTGACGCAATGCATCGTGTTCGCGGCCTACACCGCCACTCCGCTGTTCATCGGTGGCCTGGCGGCGCTGTACCCGCACCTGTGGCTGGCCATGGTGGTGGGCACGGTGGCCATCTGTTACACCGTCTACCTGCTGTATGTGGGCATACCGACCTTTATGGCCATTCCCGAGGATGAGGGCTTCATGTTCTCCAGTTCGGTGCTGGCGGTGGGGCTGGTGGTGTTGGTGGCGATGATCGCCAGCTCGGTGATTTTGTGGGGCCTGGGGGTAGGCCCGGTGTACACCAGCTGATACCTGCAACTCGATAAACCGAAACCACCTGCGGGTGGTTTCGTCGTTTTGGGGCTGCCTCCCGTGCACGGCGCGGGCATAATCGCGCCGCGAACCCGAAACAGCAGCCATTTATGCCTGAACAGATTTATGCCCGCGTTGAAGCCTGCTACCAGCAAGCCGAAGCCTTCTTTAAGCAGCGCTTTGTGCGCCCCGAGGTGAGCTTCAAGCTACGCGGGCAGAAGGCTGGCGTAGCGCACCTGACGGAAAACAAGCTGCGCTTCAACCCGCAGTTGTACCGGGAAAACCGCGACGACTTCCTCAAGCAGACAGTGGCCCACGAAGTCGCGCACCTGATCGCGCATCAGCTGTTCGGCCTGAAGATCCAGGCACACGGCGAGGAATGGCAACTGATCATGCGCGGCGTTTACGAGCTGCCGCCAAACCGTTGCCACAGCTACGCGGTCACCCGCCGTCAGGTCAGCCGGTTCATCTACCGCTGCACCTGCCCGCAAGGCGAATTCCCGTTCTCCGCGCAACGCCACGCCCTGGTCGCCAAGGGCCGGCGCTACTACTGCCGGCGCTGCAAGGTGACTTTGAGTTTCACCGGTGAACAGCGCGTCGAATGACGCAGCGCCTGGCACCTAGCGGCCAGATATCTGTCCCGCTGGCGCTAAGCCACGACCTTATTGGCCTTGAACACGGCAATCTGCTCAGGCGAATAGCCCAGTTCACGCAGCACCTCCTCGGTGTGTGCGCCGAGCGGCGCACCGATATGCCGCGGCTTGGGCAGGCCGTTGGAGAACTTGATCGGGCAGGCGATCTGTTGTTGTGGGCCGTTGCCGCCACGCGGAACATCGGTCACCAACTCGCGAGCCTTGAGCTGCGGATGCTCGACCGCTTCGGCCAGGCTGAGCATCGGCTCGACGCAGGCGTCCAGACCGGCGAACACCTGACACCATTCGGCAAAGTCGCGCTTCTCGAACTCGACTTCGATCTCGCGCTTGAGCGCCTGCTGGTCTTCCGGGCGCTGCGAGAGCCCGCGTGCGGCCAGTTCCGGGCGGCCGATGGCGGCGCAGAACTGCTGCATAAATTGCGGCTCCAGGCTGCCCACCGAGAACCAGCGACCATCCCGGCTGCGGTAATAGTCGTAGAAGCTGCCGCCATTGAGCGCCTGATTCTGCATATCCGGCTCAACCCCGGCGGCCAGGTAACCGGCACCGGCCATGCCGTGCAGGCTGAAAGCGCAATCGGTCATGCTGACATCGACCTGCTGCCCCTCCCCCGTGACCTGGCGCTGGATCACCGCCGCCAGCAAGCCCATCACCCCGTGCAACGAACCACCGGCGATATCGGCAAGCTGCACACCCAGCGGCAGCGGGCCGGACTCGCGGCGCCCGGTGTAACTGGCGATACCGGCCAGGGCCAGGTAGTTGATATCGTGGCCGGCGCGGTCCTTGTAGGGCCCGGTCTGGCCATAACCGGTGATCGACACATAGATCAGCTTGGGGTTGATCGCCTTCAGCGCTGCATAGCCGACGCCGAGCTTGTCCATCACACCGGGACGAAACTGCTCCAGAACGATGTCGTATTCGGCCACCAACTGCTTGACCATCGCCACCGCTTCGGGCTGTTTCAGATCGAGGGCGATGCAGCGTTTATTGCGGTTGAGGTAGGCATGACTGGCCGACACACCGCCATCGTGCGGCGGCAGCACGCGCACCAGGTCCATGCGGCTCGGTGACTCGATGCGCAGCACTTCGGCGCCCATATCGGCGAGCAACAACGAGGCGAACGGCCCCGGCAGCAGGGTGGAGAAATCCAGCACTTTCAGGGACGACAGTGGGCCTTGCATAGCGATTGGGTTCCTTGTGTGGCGGTGTTAGCCGGGCTATCGGAGCCTATGTAGGGTGGACATGGCGCATGGCGACGCGGGTGGCGGACAAGCCTGCGGCTTGTCCACCCTACAACGTCTACAACTATTGCCAATGCAGCGGCTGTTTGGCGTCGAGCTTGTTCAGCTCCTCGGCGAAACGCGCCTCCAGCACATTGCGGCGGATTTTCATGGTCGGCGTCATGCAGCCGTTGTCCACGGTCCAGGCATCACGCACCAACACGAAGTGGCTGATGCGTTCGTGCGGTTGCAGTTGCGCGTTGAGCTGCTGACGAGTGCTTTCGAGCGCTGCGGCGAGCTGGGCGCGGGCCTGTTCGCGGG
>TARA_R100001244_G_scaffold6846_11_pt1 | contig 18342 bp, 18 predicted proteins | sample TARA_R100001244 | Tara Oceans TARA_R100001244 (sample SAMEA2621564) | marine metagenome | biome: marine biome (ENVO:00000447); feature: mesopelagic zone (ENVO:00000213); material: "saline water (ENVO:00002010), including plankton (ENVO:xxxxxxxx)" | depth 790 m
GCGCTCGCGCACCTCGGTGAACATGCCATTGACCGCATCGAGCGCTTCGAGCACCACGTCCATCAACTCGGCATCGACGCGGCGCTCACCCTTGCGCAGGATGTCGAACACGTTTTCGGCGATGTGGCAGCACTCCACCAGCTCATTGAGCTGGAGGAAACCGGCACCGCCCTTGACGGTATGGAACCCCCGAAAGATTGCATTGAGCAGGTTCATATCGTCCGGGCGGCTTTCAAGTTCCACCAACTGCTCGGACAATTGCTCGAGAATCTCGCCGGCCTCTACCAGGAAATCCTGGAGGATTTCTTCATCGGCGCCGAAGCTCATATGACGTGCTCCTAAAATCCTAGGCTGGATAGCAGATCGTCGACATCATCCTGATTGGATGCGACGTCATCACGCTTATCGGCATGAATCTGCGGACCTTCACCATGCGAAGGCTCTTTTTGTTGTTCTTGTTCGGCACGCAACACGTTGTGATCGTGCTCGATGCCGGCAAAACGGTCGACCTGGCTGGCCATGAGCATCAGTTTGAGTAGATTGCTTTCCACCTCGGTGACCAGCTGGGTCACGCGTTTGATCACCTGGCCAGTGAGGTCCTGGTAATCCTGCGCGAGCAAGATGTCGTTGAGGTGGCCGGACAATTTGACGTTGTCGCGCTCGCTGCGGGCGAGAAACAATTCGATGCGTTTGGCCAGTTCGCGAAAACCGTCGGCGCCCATTTCACGGCGCATGAAGCGGCCCCAGTCGGCACTCAGCTGTTGCGCCTCGCTACTCAGGTCGTTGACCAGCGGCGCGCTCTGCTCGACCAGATCCATGGTCCGATTGGCCGCTTTTTCGGTCATCGTCACCACGTAGTTCAAGCGTTCGGTTGCGTCGGTGATTTGCGACACTTCCTGGGCATGCGGCACGCGCGGGTCCAGTTGGAAGTTGACGATGGCGTTATGCAGTTCACGCGTCAGCTTGCCGACTTCGTGGTACAGGCCACGGTCGCGCGCTTTGTTGAGCTCATTGATCAGTTGCACCGCTTCGCCAAAGTTGCCTTGTTCCAGGCTGTCTACCAATTGGCGAGCGTTGGTTTTCAGGGTCGACTCAAGGTCGCCCTGAGGGGAATCATCGTGTTCCATAGCACCCTCGCGGCAAGCATCAGCCGTTGACCCGCTCAAAGATTTTTTCAATCTTTTCTTTCAGCACTTGGGCTGTGAACGGCTTGACTACATAACCGTTCACTCCGGCCTGTGCGGCCTCGATGATCTGGTCGCGTTTGGCTTCCGCGGTCACCATCAACACGGGCAGGTGTTTCAGGCGCTCGTCTGCACGCACGGCGCGCAACAAGTCGATCCCGGTCATGCCGGGCATGTTCCAGTCGGTGACCAGAAAATCGAAGCTGCCGCTTTGCAGCATCGGCAACGCGGTGGTGCCGTCGTCAGCCTCTGCCGTGTTGGTGAACCCCAAATCACGCAGGAGGTTCTTGATGATCCGTCGCATCGTTGAAAAGTCATCAACGATGAGGATTTTCATGTTCTTGTCCAAGTCGACCTCCGTACAGTCCCAAACGTACCCAGCACCCGAGTACGCCCTTAATCGTGAAACCGGCCTTGGCACGCTGCTGGAAAGCTATCCCCCAGCGGCCTGTGTGGTTAGTCGGCGTCCGCGCCTGATACTGCGTTGGCGCTCATCGCCATAGCCCGCTATGACTCGTTGCGCCGCCTTGTCTCAGCACTTCGGCCATCCGATCTTGAGTTAACCAACTACCCGTACAGACCACTAGCTCGCGCGCCACTCACCCAGTCGGGCCCGTAAACGCGCGGCACACTGGCTGTGTAACTGGCTGACGCGCGACTCGCTAACCCCCAGCACTTCGCCAATTTCCTTGAGATTCAGCTCTTCATCGTAATACAGCGCCAACACCAGGCGTTCACGCTCTGGCAAGTTGGCGATGGCATCGGCCAGCGCCACTTGGAAGCGTTCATCCTCCAGGTCTCGCGAAGGCTCAAGGTGAGAAGTGCTGGCGTCTTCACGCAACCCGCCATGCTCGCCGTCCTGCAACAGGTCGTCGAAACTGAACAGCCGGCTGCCCAAAGTGTCGCCAAGAATGCCGTAGTAATCCTCGAGACTCAATTGGAGTTCGGCCGCAACCTCTTGATCTTTAGCGTCTCGACCGGTTCTGGCCTCAATTACGCGTATTGCATCGCTGACCATGCGGCTGTTGCGGTGCACCGAACGGGGTGCCCAATCACCCTTGCGCACCTCATCGAGCATGGAACCGCGGATGCGGATGCCGGCGAAGGTTTCGAAACTGGCGCCTTTAGTGGAGTCGTATTTCTTCGAGGCTTCGAGCAGGCCGATCATGCCGGCCTGGATCAAATCGTCCACCTGGATGTTGGCCGGTAAACGGGCCAACAGGTGATAGGCAATCCGCTTGACCAACGGCGCATAGCGCTCGATCAACTGGTGCTGGGAGTCTTGCGCCTGCGCCTTGTTGTACATACGGAGTCCAGAGGCTGCTGTCATACCGCCGTATCCGCGATCGGTTGCTGCACCAGTCGCTCGACGAAAAACTCCAGATGGCCGCGCGGGTTGGCCGGTAACGGCCAGGCATCGACTTTCTGGGCGATCGCTTTAAACGCCAGTGCGCACTTCGAGCGCGGGAAAGCTTCATAGACCGCACGCTGCTTCTGCACGGCTTTGCGCACCGATTCGTCGTAGGGCACAGCACCTACATACTGCAGGGCGACGTCGAGAAAACGGTCGGTAACCTTGGTCAGCTTAGCAAACAGGTTGCGCCCTTCTTGCGGGCTATGCGCCATGTTGGCCAGCACGCGGAAACGGTTCATGCCGTGATCGCGATTGAGCAGTTTGATCAGCGCGTAGGCATCGGTGATCGAGGTCGGCTCGTCGCACACCACCACCAGCACTTCCTGGGCGGCCCGCACGAAACTGACCACTGAATCGCCGATACCGGCGGCGGTGTCGATGATCAGCACGTCGAGGTTGTCGCTGATGTCGCTGAAGGCTTGAATCAAGCCGGCGTGCTGCATGGGCGTGAGCTGCACCATGCTTTGCGCGCCGGATGCGGCGGGCACGATGCGGATGCCGCCGGGGCCTTGCAGCACCACGTCGCGCAGCTCGCATTCGCCGCTGATGACATCGGCCAAGGTACGCTTGGCCGTCAGGCCGAGCAGCACATCGACATTGGCCAACCCCAGGTCGGCGTCCATCAACATGACACGCCGCCCCAGCTCGGCCAGCGCCAGCGCCAGATTCACCGACACATTGGTCTTGCCGACGCCACCCTTGCCGCCGGTCACCGCAATCACCTGTACGGGATGCATACCCATGTTATCTACACACCTTGTCTAACGTCGACTGGAGCCATGTGGCCGCTTGCGCTTCGCTGAGCCGCGAAGCCAGGCAGATCGCCGCATGCCGCTGAACCGCTGCCGGAGCAGCCATTAGCCGGCGCGCCGCGCCGGATGTTGATAGAGGCCGGCAAACATTTCGGCCATCGTATCTTCGCTTGGGTCTTCAGCGGTTTGCAGGCCCACGGCCCGGCTCACCAGTTGATGACTACGCGGCACCTGCAAATCGTCCGGAATCCGCGGCCCATCGGTTTGATAGGCTACCGGTAGACGTTGGCCAATAGCCAGACCTAAAACCTCACCCAGGCTGGTGGCCTCATCCAATTTGGTCAGGATGCAGCCGGACAGACCGCAGCGTTTGTAACTATGGTAGGCCGCCTTGAGCACTTGGCTCTGGCTGGTTGCCGCCAATACCAAATAATTCTTCGCCTTGACGCCGCGACTGGCCAGGGTTTCCAGCTGCATGTGCAGGGCTGGGTCGCTCGCCGGCAGGCCTGCGGTGTCGATCAACACCACCCGTTTGCGGGCCAAAGGCGCCAGGGCCTGGGTCAGCGACTGCCCCGGATCGACCAGGGTCACTGGCACGTTGAGGATGCGGCCGAGGGTTTTCAGTTGTTCCTGCGCACCGATGCGGTAGCTGTCCATGCTCACCAGAGCGATGTTTTGCGCACCGTACTTCAGCACGTAGCGCGCCGCCAGTTTCGCCAGGGTGGTGGTTTTACCCATGCCAGCCGGACCGACCAGCGCGATCACCCCGCCGTCTTCCAGCGGCTCCTGCTGCGGTGTTTGAATCGCATGCGCCAGGTGCGCCAGCAGCATGCGCCAGGCCTGCCGCGGCTCGGCGATTTTTGCCACGCGCTCAAGCAAACTACGCGACAACTCGGCGGACAGCCCCATGCGCTGCAAGCGCCGCCACAGGTTGGCCTGCTGCGGACGGCGGCTTTGCAATTGGCCCCAGGCAATCGAGCCGAGCTGCACTTCAATCAGCTCACGTAGACCATGCAGTTCGAAGCGCATGGCGTCCAGCGCATGCTGGTCCGTCGCGGCGGCCGGTGCCGGTGGATTGTTGCGCAACACCGCCGCCAGGCTGTCGGCCGGCATCGCCGGTTCTGCGCCAAAAAGCTGGCGATCCTTGCCGGCATCGGTTTGCTCACGGGTGGTCAACTCGGCCTGGGCCGAGGCGATTCGCGATTGGGTTTTGCGCAACTCGGCTTCCAGCGCCGGGTTCGGCTGGCGCAGCGGCGCGGCGGGAATCTGATAGTCCAGTGCAGCGGTCAGTTCAACACCACCGGCAACCCGGCGATTGCCGATGATCGAGGCATCCGCGCCCAGCTCATCGCGGACCAACTTCATGGCTTGACGCATATCGGCGGCGAAAAAGCGTTTGACCTGCATGGCCTGTAACCTCGGTTAGTTCTGCCCCACCGTCGCAACGATGGTGACCTGCTTGTTGTCCGGAATTTCCTGGTAAGCCAGCACGTGCATACTCGGCACGGCCAACCGCGCGAACCGCGAGAGCATCGCCCGGACCGGACCGGCGACCAGCAGGATCACTGGTTTGCCGAGCATTTCCTGGCGCTGCGCCGCTTCCACCAGGGAACGCTGCAGCTTCTCGGCCATGCCCGGCTCCAGGAGGATGCCTTCCTCGGAGCCCTGACCGGCCTTCTGCAAGCTATTGAGCAATATCTGTTCCAACCTGGGCTCAAGGGTGATCACAGGCAGCTCCGGCTCTAGTCCCACAATGCTTTGCACGATGGCGCGGGCCAACGCGACGCGGACCACGGCGACCATCGCGGCGGGATCTTGACTCTTCGGCGCCACGTTCGCCATGGCTTCGGCGATGGTGCGAATGTCGCGCACCGGCACCTGCTCCTGCAGCAACGCTTGCAGCACCTTGAGCAGGGTCGACAGCGACACCAGGCCCGGCACCAGCTCTTCGGCCAGCTTCGGCGAGCTCTTGGCCAGCAACTGCATGAGTTGCTGGACTTCTTCGTGGCCAAGCAGCTCATGGGCGTGCTTGTGCAGGATCTGATTGAGGTGGGTGGCGACCACGGTGCTGGCGTCGACCACGGTGTAACCCAGCGATTGCGCCTGGTCGCGCTGGCTCGGATCGATCCACACCGCCTCCAGGCCGAACGCCGGATCTTTGGCGGCGACCCCGTTGAGCGGGCCGAATACCTGCCCCGGGTTGATCGCCAGCTCGCGATCCGGGTAGACCTCGGCCTCGGCCACGCTGACGCCCATCAGGGTCAAGCGGTAGGCATTAGGTTGCAGGTCGAGGTTGTCGCGAATATGCACCGAGGGCATGAGAAAGCCCATTTCCTGGGAGAGCTTCTTGCGTACGCCCTTGATCCGCGCGAGCAACTGGCCGCCCTGGTTGCGATCGACCAACGGGATCAGCCGATAGCCGACCTCCAGGCCAACCATGTCCACCGGCATGACGTCATCCCAGCCAAGTTCCTTGACCTCCTGGGCACGCTGAGCCGGCAACAGCTCCTGCTGACGCTGGACCTCCTTGACCTCTTCTTCCTGGGTCTTGCGCTGCTTGTTGGCGATCCAGTAGGCGGCACCGGCGGCGACCAGGCCCAGGCTGATAAAGGAAAAGTGCGGCATGCCGGGCACCAGGCCCATGGTGATCATGATCGCCGCGGCCACGGCCAGCGCGCGTGGCGAGGCAAACATCTGCCGGTTGACCTGGGCGCCCATGTCTTCCGAACTGGACACGCGGGTCACCATGATCGCCGCCGCGGTGGACAGCAGCAGCGACGGAATCTGCGCCACCAGGCCATCGCCGATGGTCAGCAGGGTATAGATGCGTCCGGCATCGGCAAAGCTCAGGTCATGCTGGAAGATGCCGATGGCGATACCGCCAATCAGGTTGATGAACAAAATCAGCAGGCCGGCAATCGCATCGCCCCGCACGAACTTGCTGGCACCGTCCATCGAGCCGTAGAAGTCGGCTTCCTGGGACACTTCGGAGCGGCGTTTCTTGGCCTCCGACTGGTCGATCAAGCCGGCGTTGAGGTCGGCATCGATGGCCATCTGCTTGCCGGGCATGGCATCCAGGGTGAAGCGCGCACTGACCTCGGAAATCCGCCCGGCACCCTTGGTGACCACCACGAAGTTGATGATCATCAGGATCGCGAACACCACGATACCGACTACGTAGTTGCCGCCGATCACCACCTCGCCGAACGCCTGGATCACCTTGCCGGCGGCGTCGTGGCCGTCTTGGCCGTAAAGCAGCACCACCCGCGTCGAAGCCACGTTCAGCGCCAGACGCAGCAAGGTGGCGGCCAGCAGGATGGTCGGAAACACCGCGAAATCCAGCGGCCGCAAAGCGTAGATAGCCACCAGCAGGACGACGATGGACAGGGCAATACTGAAGGTGAACAGCACGTCGAGAAGGAACGGCGGAATCGGCAGCATGACCATGCCGAGCATGACCAGCAGCAACAGCGGTATACCCAGGTTGCCCTGACGCAACCCCGACAGGTTGCTGCGCACATTGCCGATCATTTGTGAGCGATCTACTGCCACATTCCTACCCCAGCCGATTCAATCTTTTGACGCTAACGCGCCTTTGCGCTGGGTTTTGCAAGAACTCGTCCAAGTCGGCACCTGCGCGGAAAATTAGTCCGCGCAGGTACCCCGCCACCCTAACTCGTCGGCACCTCGATCATCTGTGCCTCGCGCTGACGTGTGTCCTGGCTTTCCTCGACCAGGAAACCAAAGGCCAGCATGGCGATAAAAGCGATAAAGGCGAGAAAGATAAAAGCCCCGGCGTAGCCGAAGGAGCCGACCACAAAACCGGCCAGCAGGTTGGAGAGCGCAGCGCCCAGGCCGATCATGCTGCCAAGCGCGCCCTGCACGGCATTGAAGCGCCCGGTGCCACGGGTCAGGTCGGCCAGCATCACCACCGCCAGCACCCCAAACAATCCCGCACCAACTCCGTCGAGCACCTGGATGGCCACGACCATCCAGGGCTCGTCAGCCAGCACGTAGAGCAAACCGCGCAGGGGCAGGACGGCAAAGGCCACCAGGAAGACCGGCTTGCGCCCCAGGCGCTCGGCCAAACGCCCACCGATCACCGCCACCGGAATCATCACCAACTGCGCGGTGACGATGCAGGCACTCATCCACAACGCCACCTGCTCCGGGCGCCAGGTGCCGAGCATTTGCCCGGCCAGCGGCAGCATCGCGGCATTGGCGAAGTGGAACAGCACGGCGCTGACGGCAAACGCCAACAATCGCCGATCAGCCAGCAGCACCCGCCACGCCACCGGCGCGCGGTCGATCGGGCCACTGCTCGCGGCGCAGGCCAGGCGATGATCGATTTCGGCACCACGAATGGTCGCCAACGCCAGCAGTGCGCCGAGGCCCATCAACGCATTCAGGTAAAACACCCCGAGTAACGACACATAATGACCAATCGCCCCAGCGAGCAAGGCGGCCAACACATTACCGGTATGGTTCCAACCCTCGTTGCGGCCCTGGCGCCGGGCGAACAGCTTCGGACCCACCAGCCCCAGAGTCATGCCGGCCAACGCCGGGCCGATCAACGCCGCGGAAATACCGATCACCCACTGCGCAGCGATCACCACGGTGAAGATCGGCCAAATCGCCATCACCACACAGGCCAGACTGATCAGGACTACCGCCAGCGCCAGCAAGGCTCTTTTCATCCGCGTGGCATCCAGCCACATGCCCAACGGCGCCTGTGCCAATACCCCGGCGATGCCTGCGGCGGACAGCGCCGCACCAATCGCCTCGGGCTTCCAACCCTGGGTCGCCAACAGGTAAACCCCGAGGTATGGGCCAACCCCGTCACGCACATCGGCGAGAAACAGGTTGAGGCCGTCCAGCGCGACGAGACTGCGTGGTGAGGGCCGCATCTTACAAACCGCTCAATTGTTCGGCATGCAGCGCACGACCGAGCGCATTTTCGCTGCCCAGGCCCTGGACCCGTACGGCCTGGCCAACCTGCAACAGGCTGGCATAGTGGTAGGCCAATTGCGGTTTGAAGCGCACGATAGCCGCGCTGTCGAGTACCACGCCGTTGATCTCGCCACGTCGGCCGTACAACAGGTGGCTGACCTTGCCCTGCGCACTCAGGGGTTGCAGCGCGGCCTGACGCAAATGCGGCGGCAACGGAGGCGGCGCCATTGGCCCCTGATCGACGATCTCCGCACCACCAGCCAGGTTACGCAGGGCATAGGCACGCAGACGCAAGCTGTGCTCTTGCTGGCCACGCAGCGCCACCTGGTCGCCCGGTTTGATGCGCGCCGCGACCGCTTCGCCCAGGTGCGGCGGAAAATGCACCTGCTGGCCGCCATCCAGGATAAAACCATCCAGTTCGCCATGGGGATTGAGCAGCAGGATCTCGACACGCCCGGTCAACTCATGAGCAGCCCAGCTCGACTGGGTGCCGGGTGGTGGGGCAACGGAGTCTGTCGGCCGGGCCAGCGCCAAGGTGCTGCACAGGCTCAGGCCAACGATGCTAGGGATCAGATAACGCATAAGGTATCTCCTCGGTAGGTTCGGGGAGAACCAATGCGAGACCCATGCCATATAAATAAATCAATAAAATCAAATATTTATAAAAAAACCTAACGCACACATGGATGAAAAGCCGACACCTCGGTGTCAGCTTTTCAGTCACTAGCGACCTGTAGGCTAGTTGCTTAACTCAAGTTCGGATGGCCGAGGGTCTGCGACAAGGCGTTGCACCGAGGCATAGCGGGCTATGGGGCTAGCCACACAGGCCACTAGTCGTCGGCCAGGCCATACAGGCGCAACTTGCTGTAGAGCAGCTGCCGGTGAATACCCAGACTGCGCGCGGTTTCCGCACGGTTGCCGCGGCAGGCGGCCAAGGCCTGGCGAATGCGCCAGGCCTCGACGGCGGCGACCGCCTCGGGCAGCGGCAAGTGCGCCAAGCCGTCGAGGTCGAATGACGAGCGCTCGTCGGAGGCCAGCAAGAAGGCAAAATCCTGCTCGGCCAGTGCGCCGCTGCGCGAGATCACCTGGGCGCGCTGCATGGCATTACGCAACTCACGGACGTTGCCCGGCCAGCGGTAGCGCAACAACGCTCGCGCAGCCGCCGGCAGCAATTGCTTGGGATTGGGCTGGCCCAGGCTGGCGAGAAAATATTCGGCGAGGGTGATGATGTCGCCAGGCCGATCGCGCAACGCAGGCAAGTGGATCGGCAGCACATTCAAGCGGAAAAACAGATCCTCGCGAAAGCGCCCCTCGCGCACGGCCTCTGGCAAGTCATGGTGGCTGGCGGTGATCACCCGCACATCCACATGCACGCGGCGGTCGGCCCCCACGGGCGTGATTTCGCGTTCTTGCAGGGCGCGCAGAATTTTGGCCTGCATGGGCAACGGCATGTCGCCGATTTCATCGAGAAACAACGTACCGCCGTCGGCTTCGCGAAAGCTGCCCATGCGCTCGCTGTAAGCGCCACTGAAGGCGCCTTTACTGTGACCGAACAGCTCACTTTCCAGCAGTTCGGCAGGAATCGCCGCGCAGTTGAGCGCCACGAACGGCTCTCGGGCACGATCGCTGGCGCGGTGCAACTGGCGCGCCACCAATTCCTTGCCGGTGCCGGTTTCACCGCTGATCAGCACCGTCACGTCGCTGGCCGCAGCCATGCCGATCAACTTTTGCACATCGCGCATCGCCGCACTGGAGCCGATCAATTCATCGCCGGCGGTTTCCTGCGCGCTGGCCGGCGGTGCCGGTTCGTCACGCTCCGGCTGAGCCGCCAAGGCGCGCTCGACGACCGCACGGATGTCTTCGCGACCGAGCGGCTTGGCCAGGTGATCGAAGGCACCGAGCTTCATCGCCTCGATGGTATTACCGGCCCCGGCATAGGCGGTGAGCATCACCAGCGGGATGCGCCGCTCGGGTTGGCGCCGATGCAGCTGGGCAATAAACCCCAAGCCATCGAGCACCGGCATGCGCAGGTCGACGAAGATCAACTGCACGCTCATGCCAGTCAGCAGCAGGTCCAACCCTTCCTGACCGTTGCCCGCCTCGACCACCTGGTGCCCCAGGCTTTCCAGGGTCTCGCGCAGGCCCTCGCGAAAGGCCGCGTCGTCGTCGACAATCAGGATGTACGCCATGCAATCTCCAGTTCAAAACGAGCGCCCGAGCGGCCCGGCAGCGCGCTGACCCGGCCGCCGTGGGCACTGACGATCTCGTGCACGATGGCCAAGCCTAACCCACTGCCGTCCGGTCGACCGCTGACAAATGGCTCGAACAGCTGTGCTTGCAGGCTTGCATCGATACCTGCGCCATCATCCTCGACGCTCAACCGCAGCAGCCCGTGCGCCGACTCCGCCCGCACCCAGACCTGCCCGTGCGCATGCCGGATGGCGTTGTCCAGCAGGTTGTCCAGCGCCCGCCCCAAATGCAGCGCATCGAAGGTCCAGTGCTCGACGTGCTGCTCGCACCGCACCACGACCTGCCGCTCGGCGGCGGCCGCGGCGTAGGCCTGGAGGTGCTCGGCCAGCCAGGGCGACAGGGCATTCGGCTGCACGTCCAGGCGCAATTGCTGGGTCATGGCCAGCAGCGCGCGCGTCAGACGCTCCAAGCGCTCCACCTGGCCGAGCAGAAAGCTCAAAGCCGCAGTGCTGGACGCCGCATCCGGCTGCGCCAGGGCGTTTTCGGCCTTCAATCGCATGGCGGCAATCGGGTTGCGGATTTCGTGGGCGACCCCCGCCGACAATCGCCCGAGCGCGGCCAAACGGTCCGCGCGCGCCAAGTCCCCGGCCAAGGCTTTGGCCGACTCGCGCTCGACCGCCAAACGCTGCGACAGCAGATTGACCGCACTGACGATGCGGTTCAGCTCGACTTCACCGACCATCGGCAGCGCCGGTAAGGCGTCCACCGGGTAGTTGGCCAGGGCTTTCTCGATGCGGCGCAGGCGATTGCTCCAGCGCGTCATGTTCCAACCGAGCCAGCCACCGGAGATCAGCACAAAAGCCAACAGCAAGCCGAGCCCGAGCAACAGATGCTCATAGCTTTGCGAGCTTTGCGCTTCCCGCTTGAGCACCCAGACCACCTGGTCGGTCGGTGCCCCTGGCAACGGGCAGGCGGTCAGCAGCAAGGTTTCGCGTTGGCCTTCACGCAGCAACTCGACGCGTTCGGCGGTTTTCGTCGCACGCTCGACCGCTTCGACAATCAACGGTTGCTCCGCCACCGGGATATCGGTCTTGCGGCTGGCGCTGCCATGGGTAGGGTAGCCGTAGGCGATAAAGCCCTGCGCGGCACTCCAAATGCCCCCTTCGATACCGGGGAACGGCAATAGGCTGGCATCCATCAGGCGCTCCAGTTGCGGATCGCGCCCAGCGCTTGAGAGCGCCGGCCGATAGGCGCCGTCGAGCGCGCTGACGTAACGCGCATGCACCGCCTCGCACGCGGCGTGCAAAGTGGCCTGGGCCTCCCTCACGCGGACATCGACGCCCTGTTGGTACACCCCGTAGAGGACAATCGCCAGCGCCAGGGAAATGCCGGAGAACGCCAGCCACAAGATGAATAAACGGGTACGCAGAGATGACACGTGGCGCTTTCCTCAGACAGAACATGCCGCCCCGCCCAGGCGGATGCGACTCAGTCGTGACGTAAATCGGCCGGGATCGGCAGGTCCGGCAACGGTGCCGGGCGTTTACCCTTGCCCGCCTGATACTGACGGATCTGGTAGACGTAGGCCAACACCTGGGCCACGGCGAGGTACAGGCCGGCGGGGATTTCCTGATCCAGTTCGGTGGAGTAGAACACCGCCCGCGCCAACGCCGGCGACTCCAGCAGCATGACTTGGTGCTCCTGGGCGATTTCGCGAATTTTCAACGCGGTGAAATCGCCCCCCTTGGCCAGCAGCACCGGGGCATTGCCCTTGCTCGGGTCATATTTCAGCGCCACGGCGAAGTGTGTCGGGTTGGTGATCACCACGTCGGCCTGCGGTACGGCCTGCATCATGCGCCGCTCGGCCATCTCGCGTTGCAGCTGGCGAATACGTTGCTTGACCTCAGGTTTGCCCTCGCTGTCCTTGTACTCGTCGCGTACTTCCTGCTTGGTCATCATCAGCTTCTGCTTGTTGTCCCAGAGCTGAAACGGCACATCCACCGCGGCGATCAGCACCAAGCCACAGGCCATCCACAACGCGCTCCAGCCGACCACCAGGGCCGCGTGGATGATCGCCGTCTCCAGCGGTTCGTGGGCCATCGCCAGCAAATCGTCGCGGTCGGCGGACAGCACCGCCAGGGCCACCAGCAGAATCACCACAAACTTGGCCAGGGCCTTGAGCAGCTCGACCAATGCCTTGGCCGAGAACATTCGTTTAAGGCCCGCCAACGGGTTCATCCGGCTCAACTTGGGGGCCATGGCTTCGGCCGAGAACAACCAGCCGCCCAAGGCAATCGGGCCGATGATCGAGGCGATCAACACAATCAGAAACAGCGGCAGCAAGGCTTCCAAAGCGACCTGCCAGGACGCCATCAGCCAGATCCCCATGCTGCGCTCGTCCATCACCACTTCGCGCGGCAAGGAGAAGTTGCCGCGCATCACGTCCAGCAACGAATTGCCCAAGGCGCCGCCATAGATCAGCAGCCCCCCGGCGCCGGCCAGCATCACCGCCAGGGTATTGAGCTCTCGGGAGCGGGCGATCTGGCCTTTTTCACGGGATTCACGGAGACGTTTCTCCGTGGGTTCCTCGCTTTTATCGGCACCGCTTTCGGATTCAGCCATGGTTAGCTCGCTCGCGCCATTTCACGCAGCAATTGCAGGGCCTGGGTGGCGAACACCTGGTACTGCGCGAGGATATCCGCCATACCGATCCACACGATCACCAGGCCCAAGACCAGGGTCATTGGAAAACCGATGGCAAAAATATTCAATTGCGGCGCCGCGCGGGTCATCACACCGAACGCCAGGTTGATCACCAACAACGCGGTGATTGCCGGCAGCACCAGAATCAAGGCCGCACCGAGTACCCAGCCCAACTTGTTGGCCAGCTCCCAGTAATGTTCGGTCAGCAAACCGCTGCCGACCGGCAGGGTGACGAAGCTCTCGGCCAGCACCTCGAATACCACCAAATGGCCATTCATGGCCAAAAACAGCAAGGTCACCAGCATCAGGAAAAACTGCCCGATCACGGCGACCGACACGCCGTTGGACGGGTCGATCATCGACGCGAACCCCAGGCCCATCTGCGTCGCCACGATCTGGCCGGCGATCACGAAGGCGTGAAAGAACAGCTGCAAGGTGAAGCCCAGCATCACCCCGATGAGGATTTCCTGGGCGATCAACACGAAGGCTTGCACGCTGATGGCATCGACTTGCGGCATCGCCGGCAGGTTGGGCAGCAACACCAGACAGATCGCCAACGCCAGGTACAGACGCACCCGCGTGGGCACCAGCTGAGTACCGATGATCGGCATCACCATCAGCAACGCGGCGATGCGAAAAAACGGCAGCAGGAAAGACCCCACCCAACCGCCGATCTGCGCATCGCTCAGTTCGAGCATGTCAGCCGATCAGCAGCGGAATGTTCATGATCAGGGTCTGCGTGTACTCCATCAGTTCGCGCACCAGCCAAGGACCGGCGAAGATCAGGGTCAGCAGGATCACCAGCAGACGCGGCAGAAAGCTCAAGGTTTGTTCGTTGATCTGCGTGGCCGCCTGGAACATCGCCACCAGCAGACCAACCAATAGGCTGGGCACGACGATCACCGCGACAATCGTCGCGGTCAGCCACAACGCCTCGCGAAACAGGTCGACCGCTACTTCCGGGGTCATGCCTAAGTCCCTCCGAAACTGGCGGCGAGCGTGCCCATGATCAGCGCCCAGCCATCGATCAAGACGAACAGCATGATTTTGAACGGCAAGGAAATGATCAGCGGCGACAGCATCATCATGCCCATCGCCATGAGAATGCTGGAGACCACCAGATCGATGATCAGGAATGGAATGAAGATCATGAAGCCGATCTGGAACGCGGTTTTCAGCTCGGAGGTGACAAAGGCCGGCACCAGGATGACCAGCGGCGTATCTTCCGGCGCGGCGATGTCCGTGCGCTTGGACAGGCGCATGAACAGATCCAGGTCGCTTTCGCGGGTCTGCGACAGCATAAAGTTCTTGATCGGCACCTCGGCCTTGGCAATCGCCTCCTGGGCCGGCAGCTGTTCGTTAAGGTACGGCTGCAAGGCATCGCGATTAATCTGCTCGAACACCGGCGCCATGATGAACAGCGTGAGGAACAGCGCCAGGCCGACCAGAATCTGGTTCGACGGCGTCTGCTGCAAGCCCAGGGCCTGACGCAGAATGGAAAACACGATGATGATGCGGGTGAAGCTGGTCATCAGCATGACGAAGGCGGGAATGAAGCTCAGCGCCGTCATGATCAGCAGAATCTGCAGGCTGACCGAGTATTCCTGCTGGCCTTCGGTGTCGGTGCTCAGGGTGATCGCCGGGATCGACAGCGGATTATCGGCACCAAGCGCCAGAGGGGCGGCCAGGCAAAGCAACAGGACCCACAGCAGGCGCAACGCGCTCATCACGACTTGTCCTTCTGATCCTTGCCCAACAGCTCCATCAGCCGCTGGGCGAACTCTGTCGAAGCCGGCGCACCATCAGGCAAGTGCACCGGCTCCGCCATCACGTGCAGCGGGGTAATCCGCCCAGGCGTCAAGCCGAGCAAAATCTGCTCGCCGCCCACCTGCACCAGCACCAGCCGATCACGCGGCCCCAGGGCCTGGCTGGAGAGAACCTTGATGACCTGGCCGCCGCGCGGAGTGATCTGCTGTACCCGGCGCATCAGCCAGGCCAGCAGGAAGATCAGCCCGATCACCAACAGCAACCCCAACAGCAACTGCCCCAACTGCCCGGCAATGCCACTGCTGGCCATCGGCGTAACCGCCCTGGCAACTGGTTCGGCAGCCAGGGCGGTTAAAGGCAGCATCAGGATAACGCCAAGAAACGTGTGCATGGTTAGGCTCTGTAGGCGTCTTAACGCAGCTTTTTGATGCGCTCGCTCGGGCTGATCACGTCGGTCAGGCGGATGCCGAACTTCTCGTTGACCACCACCACTTCGCCATGGGCGATCAGCGTGCCGTTGACCAGCACGTCGAGCGGTTCGCCAGCCAGGCGATCGAGTTCGATCACCGAGCCCTGGTTGAGCTGCAACAGGTTACGGATGGTGATGTCGGTGTTGCCGACCTCCATGGAAATCGACACCGGGATGTCGAGAATCACATCCAGGTTCGGCCCATCCAGGCTCACCGGCAGGTTGACCTTGGGCATGCTGCCGAATTCTTCCATCGGCGCACGCGACGCGGCCGACTCGCTGACGCCGCCAGCGGCGAGCATGGCATCGATATCGTCCTGACCGGCAGTGTCGCCGGCCTCGGACAAGGCAGCCGCCCACTCATCGGCCAGCGCCTGCTCCTCGGGGGAGGTGTTTTCGTCTGTATCTGCCATCGTTTGTCCTCGGCTGGCGTGTAACGGGGTTGGCGAGCGCAACTAGCGCTGGCGGTCGATCGGTTCCAGCACTTGCAGCGCCAGGTTGCCTTTATGGGCACCCAGCTTGACCTTGAAAGACGGCACGCCGTTGGCGCGCATGACCACGTGATCGGGCAATTCCACCGGAATCACATCGCCGGGTTGCATGTGCAAAATGTCCCGCAGCTTCAGTTGCCGCCGCGCCACGGTGGCGCCGAGCGGCACGCTGACGTCGAGAATGTCTTCGCGCAGCGCCTTGATCCAGCGCTCGTCCTGGTCGTCGACATCGGATTGGAAACCGGCGTCGAGCATCTCGCGAATCGGCTCGATCATCGAATACGGCATGGTGATGTGCAGGTCGCCGCCACCGCCGTCCAGTTCGATATGAAAGGTCGAGACGACGATGACTTCGCTGGGGCTGACGATGTTGGCCAGCGCCGGGTTGACTTCCGAGTTGACGTACTCGAAGTTGATATCCATCACCGCATGCCAGGCTTCTTTCAAATCGACGAACGCCTGATCGAGGACCATGCGCACCACGCGCAACTCGGTCGGGGTGAACTCGCGGCCTTCGATCTTGGCGTGACGGCCGTCGCCGCCGAAAAAGTTGTCGACCAGTTTGAACACCAGCTTGGCGTCGAGGATGAACAGACCGGTGCCGCGCAGCGGCTTCATCTTCACCAGATTGAGGCTGGTCGGCACGTACAGCGAGTGCACGTATTCGCCGAATTTCATCACCTGCACCCCGCCCACCGCCACGTCCGCCGAGCGGCGCAGCAGGTTGAACATGCTGATACGGGTGTAGCGGGCAAAACGTTCGTTGATCATCTCCAGAGTCGGCATGCGCCCCCGGACGATGCGATCCTGGCTGGTCAGGTCATATTGTTTGACGCTACCGGGTTCAGCGGCGTCCTCGGGTTCGACCAGGCCATCGTCCACGCCATGCAGCAGCGCATCGATCTCATCCTGGGACAGCAGGTCTTGCACAGCCATTGACGGGCTCCCGACTACTGCAACACGAGGTTGGTGAACAATACTTGTTCGACGGCCAACTGGCCCGTCTCCTTCTGCGCCAATTCCTGCACGCTGGCCGTGGCTTGCTGACGCAGCATTTCCTTGCCCACCGGCGTGACCAAGGCTTCGAAATCCTGCCCGGAAAACAGCATGACCAGGCGATTGCGCAACACCGGCATATGCACCTTGAGCGCATCCAGCGCCACCTGGTCGCGCGCCATCAGGGCGACGCTGACCTGCATGTAGCGGGCCCGCCCGTTGTGGTTGAAATTGACCACGAAAGCCGGGGCCAGCTCTTCATAGATCGCCGCCTGCTTGACCGGCGCGGCACTTTCGGCCGAGGCCTCGGCCGCAGACGCATCCTTGGGCGCATCTTTGCTGAGCAAGAACCAGGTACCACCGATCGACAAGCCCACCGCCAAGAGCAAGGCCACGACAATCAAGATGATCAGTTTCAACTTGCCGGCCGGTTTCGCCTCAGCACTTGCTGAGTCTTGCGGCGCGTTTTTCTTAGCCATGCCAATAATCCGTCACTAATCGGAGTTCTATCCGTTTTCAAAGGGTTAGCAGCAAGTGTTATGCCAGCTTGTAATTGCGCCGACGGCTGCAAGCACCCGAGATGGGCTGCGGGTATAACAGGCCCGCCGATTACTGTCACCCGAAAACACGCTCGCCCGGCACTCTTGCGAGAGCCGGGCGAGGTACAGCCTAGTGCCGCCGGAACATTGCAGCGTGGGTTACGGCGCAATGGACCTTGCTGAAAGCATCGCTATCGGCAGCCTGCACCTAACCTGCGCGGCCCGAGGGCTGCTCAACTGCCGCGACACTAGCCCGGCGGTTCAGGCGTAGTAATCGACCATGCCGCGTCCACCGCTCAGCGGGCTGTGCGTGAGTTCGATGCTGCTCGTTGCCAGCTCTTCATCACTCGCGCCGAGCAGCTCATTACCTGCACTGCCGCGGCCTTTGCCGTCATTCTCCTGGCCTTGCCAGCCGCGACTCAGCGATTGGTCGGAGACGTTGACGTCGAGCAGGTTCATGCCTTGCTGCGTGAATAATTCGCGCAGACGGTGCATTTGCCCTTCCAACGCTTCACGCACCCCGGCATTGGCGCTGGCGAAGGTCACCTGGGTCTGATCCTGGTTCAGGCTGATGCGCACTTCCAGACGACCGAGCTCCACCGGATCGAGCTGAATCTCGGCGGATTTGAGGTTTTGACTGGAGAGCAGCATCACCCGATCCACCACCGCCTCACTCCAACCGGCCTGCTGCATCGGTACCGGCTGCCCCGGAATCAGCGGGGCACGCGCGGTCAACGCGGCTTGCTGGCCAACTGCCTGACTCAGCGCGCTGAGCTTGCTGACGAAGTTTTCCGGGCGGGTATCGGCAGCGCTTTCCTTGAGAGCCTCAAGGCCTTCGGCGGTCAGCTCGATCAGCGGTAAATCGGTCAGTTCGCCCGCTTCGGCTT